>Ga0126341_1000007_pt1 | contig 40849 bp, 37 predicted proteins | sample OrbTmetagenome_FD_97057 | JGI IMG/M metagenome (GOLD analysis project Ga0126341, IMG submission 97057) | Coral microbial communities from Florida Keys, Florida, USA - Orbicella T D metagenome | ecosystem: Host-associated > Invertebrates > Cnidaria > Coral | place: Florida Keys, Florida, USA... | reverse complement strand
TCCCCTGTGTCTACCAATTTCACCACTCCGGCAGGGGAGAGGGGCCGCGCACCGGGCACCCCGAAAGCGCGGCATTATAGCAACGCGCCCCGGGTAGGCAAATTTCCCTTAACCTGCAGGTCGATAGCGGGTAAACTGCGCGCCGTTCCGGGTTTCACCCCGAACACACCTGCCGGGCAAGGCGCCCCAGCGGTTCGAGCGCCCGGCAATCTCAATCTGAGTATCTGCTTGCAACTATCCAGGGAGAAAAGAGCATGGCGATGAAGCTGATCAAGAAGACCGACGAGTACAGCATCTATCAGCGTGGCGACGAGCGCTACGCGGTGAAGGGTGCCGACAAGAAGCCCATCAACGGTGACGACAAGATACGCATCCTGGTCGGCGAAGACCTGATCAAGGCCGCGCTGCCGGTGGAGAAGCCCGCCGAGGAGCCGGAGGCCGAGGAAGCCGCAACGGAGGAGGTTGCGAGCGAGGAAGTCGCGGCAGCCGAGGACGCTCCCGCTGAAGAGGCCGCCGCCGAAGAGGCGCCCGCAGAGGAAGCGCCCGCTGAAGAAGAGGCTCCCGCGGAAGAGGAAGCGCCTGCTGAGGAGGAGGCTCCCGCCGAGGAAGCCCCCGCCGAGGATGCGGACGAAGACCAGGACGCAGAGAAGGACAAGTAGGCGCCAGCCCTTGTTCGAAAGCCGGCCCCTGGTCGGCTTTTTTATTCCCGGCGGCTTTGTTCCCGAACCCGACCCAGCCTGTCGATGAAACGTACCGACTTCAGCTATCACCTGCCCGAGGAGCTGATCGCCCAGCGCCCGCCCGAGGTGCGGGGTGCTAGCCGGCTGCTCGCCCTCGACGGCGCCACGGGAGACATCGCCCACCATCAGTTCAGCGATCTCCCCGGTTTGCTGAGTCCCCAAGACCTTCTGGTTTTCAATGATACCCGGGTGATCCCGGCGCGGCTGTTCGGGCGCAAGGCCAGCGGCGGCGCCGCGGAGATCCTGGTCGAGCGGGTAACCGGCACACACGAGGCGGTCGCGCACGTTCGCTGCAGCAAATCACCGAAAGCGGGCACCGACATCCACCTGTCCGCGCGGGAAGGCGTTGAGCCCGGGGCGCTCAAGGTGGCCGTCACCGGCAGGGACGGCGACCTGTTCCGGCTCTCCAGCGCGGGTGGCCCGGCAATTACCGAGATTCTGCAGCAGGTGGGGCACGTGCCCCTGCCGCCTTACATCCAGCGCGCCGACGAACCTGCGGACAGGGAGCGTTACCAGACCGTCTACGCTGCCCGCGACGGCGCGGTCGCGGCACCGACGGCGGGGCTGCACTTCACCGGAGAGCTATTGCAAGCATTGCGGGAGAAGGGCGTGCGCAGCGCCACGGTCACGCTCCATGTCGGCGCCGGCACCTTCCAGCCGGTGCGCGTGGAGGCGGTGGAAGACCATCACATGCACGCGGAGTTTGTCGAGGTGGGCGAGGAGGTCTGTGCCGCCGTGCGCGACACCCGCGCCGCCGGGGGGCGGGTCATCGCCGTCGGTACCACCGCCGTGCGCAGCCTGGAGACAGCCGCTGCCGGGGGTGAGCTCGCGCCCTGGAGCGGCGATACGGACATCTTCATCTACCCGGGCTACCGATTCCGCTGCGTCGACGCCATGGTGACGAATTTCCACCTGCCGGAATCCACGCTTCTCATGCTGGTGAGCGCCTTCGCGGGCAGGGAGCCTATAATGGCGGCCTACGCCCGTGCCGTGGAGGCCGGGTACCGATTTTTCAGTTACGGGGACGCCATGTTCATCACGCCTGCAGAGGCGGCGGGGCGGCAGACTTGAGTCGCGCCTGTCACATGGGCTTCGAGCGGCTCGGCGCGGACGGCGCCGCGCGCCGCGGCCGCCTCACATTCCCCCGGGGCACTGTCGAGACGCCGGCCTTCATGCCGGTGGGCACCTACGGCACCGTGAAGGGCGTGCTGCCGCGCGACCTGCCCGGGCTCGGGGCCCAGATTATCCTCGGCAACACCTTCCATCTCTGGTTGCGCCCGGGCACCGACATCATCGAGAAACACGGGGGTCTGCACGGGTTCATGGGCTGGGATGGCCCCATTCTCACCGACTCGGGCGGGTTCCAGGTATTCAGTCTCGGCGATCGGCGCAAGATCTCCGAGGCGGGCGTCGAGTTCAGTTCGCCGGTCGACGGTGACCGGGTGTTCCTGGACCCGGAGACCTCCATGGCGATCCAGAGAAGTCTCGGCGCGGACGTGGTGATGATCTTCGACGAATGCACGCCCTACCCGGCGACCGAGGAGGAGGCGCGGGCCTCCATGGAGCTGTCCCTGCGCTGGGCTGTGCGCAGCAAGACCGCTCACGGCGACAATCCCGCGGCGCTGTTCGGTATCGTGCAGGGCGGTATGTACCCCGGCTTGCGCGAGGCCTCGTTAGCGGGTCTGTGTGAAATGCAGTTCGACGGCTACGCCATCGGCGGGCTGTCGGTGGGGGAGCCAAAGGACGAGATGCTGCGCGTGCTGGACGAGCTGCTACCCCATATGCCGGCGGACCGGCCGCGCTATCTCATGGGTGTCGGTACGCCGGCGGACCTGCTCGAGGGCGTGCGTCGCGGTGTCGACATGTTCGACTGCGTGATGCCCACCCGCAACGCGCGCAACGGCAATATCTTCACGTCGCGCGGTGTCCTGAAGCTGCGCAACTCGCGACACAGGGACAGTACGCTGCCGCTGGACGAGGAGTGCTCGTGTTACACCTGTTCGAACTTCAGCCGTGCCTACCTGCACCACCTGGACAAGTGCAACGAGATCCTCGGTTCCCAGCTCAACACGATTCACAACCTGCACTACTACCAGCAGCACATGGCTGCTATACGCGCCGCCGTGGAGGCGGGTAGTCTCGACGATTTCAGCGCGCAGTTTTACGAACAACAGGCGAGGGGTGTGTAATGTACAAGCTCAGTTTCTATGTTCCTGAAACCCACCTTGAACAGGTGAAGACCGCCGCCTTTGCCGCCGGTGCCGGTCGCATCGGCGACTACGACAGCTGCTGCTGGCAGGTGGCGGGCACCGGCCAGTTCCGTCCGCTTCAGGGCAGTCAGCCCTACCTCGGCCAGCAGGGTGCCGTAGAGACCGTCGCGGAGTACAAGGTGGAGATGGTCTGCGCGGACACCCTGATCCGCGCCGCCGTCGACGCGATGCTCGCGGCCCACCCGTACGAGGAGCCCGCCTGGGATGTCGTCGCGCTGGTCTCGGACCTTCCCGCTTGACTGTCCTGTCGCGTATAGAGGCGGGCCTGCCGCTGGAACAGGCGGCCTGGGCCGAGCCCTTCGGCGCGGCGGAGTTTCCCCAGGCCGCCGTGCTGCTCGCGCTCACCGAGGAGGAGGAACCGCGGGTATTGCTCGGTCGGCGCGCGGAGCACCTGCCGCATCACCCGGGCGAGGTCGCCTTCGCCGGCGGCAAACGCGAGGCAGAAGACGTATCGCCCTGGGAGACGGCATTGCGCGAGACCGAGGAGGAGGTGGGGATTCACCGCAGCCTTGTGCGACCTGTCGGCGAGCTGCACCCGCTGGTCACGCGTACCGGCTTCAGGGTGTACCCCTGCGTGGCGGTGATTCCCGCCGAACCCGTGCTGGTGGTCGACCCGAGCGAGTTCGACAGCGTGTTCCTGCCCCGGCTGCCGGTATTCTGCGACAGGGCGATCTACAGTCTCGAGGAGTTCAACACCGGGGGGCGCATTTTCAAGTCGCCGCACTACCGGGTGGGGGATGACAGTATCTGGGGGGTTACCGCGGCGATGCTGGTACTGCTGGTCAATGTCGCCTACGATGCGGGGCTCGAGATGGATCGCGAGTGGAACCGGACACCATGAAGTATCGACTTGGCGGCAAACAGGTAGGCCTGGAGGGATCGGGACATTTCATTGCACCGAACGCGGCGGTGATCGGCGACGTCACCCTGGGCGACCGCTCCAGCGTCTGGTTCGGGTGCGTGCTGCGCGGCGACGCCGAGCGCATCGAGGTGGGCGCGGGCAGCAATATCCAGGACGGCACCGTGCTGCACGCGGACCCCGGGTTTCCGATGGTCGTGGGTCGCGACGTCACCGTAGGACACAACGCCATGCTGCACGGGTGCACCATCGGCGACGGATCCCTGGTCGGTATCGGTGCCGTCGTGCTCAACGGCGCAAGGGTCGGCAAGGGCTGCCTGATCGGCGCCAATGCGCTGGTCACCGAGGGCATGGAGATCCCCGATGGCTCGCTGGTGCTGGGAATGCCGGCGAAAATCCGCGGGGAGCTGTCGGATGAGCAGCAGGCGGCCCTCATGATCAACGCCAAACACTACGTGGCCAACGCCGCACGCTTCGCCGCAGAGCTCGCGGAAGACGCATGACCGACCCGGAGCCCGCCTCGCCGTGCATTTCCATCTGCGTACTTGACGAGGACGACGTCTGCGCGGGGTGCTACCGCTCTGCGGCAGAGATCACCGACTGGTTCATGTGCTCCGCCGAGCAGAAGCGCGAAATCCTGCGCCGGGCGCGGGAACGCCGGCTGGCGGCCAGCCCGATCCGCCTCGACTGAATGCTCAGGTGGGCGCGAGGCGCGCACGCACCGCCTTAATCACGTTGCCCTGTAACTCCAGTATTTCCAGGCGGCAGTTGCCGATTGCCAGGCCCACCCGCGCGTCGGGGAAGGATTCCAGGTGTTCCAGGATCAGGCCGCTGAGCGTCTTGGGGCCGTCGGTGGGAAGGTGCCAGTGCAGGGACTTGTTGATGTCGCGGATGCTCGCCGCGCCGTCGATGATGTAGCTGCCGTCCCGCTGGGGAAATATCTCGGTGGCCTCCGCCATGTTCGACGTGAACTCGCCGACAATTTCCTCGAGGATGTCTCCCAGGGCGACCAGTCCCAGCACCTCGCCGTACTCGTCGACCACTACCGCGAAGGGGTACTTCTTCTTCTGGAAGTGCATGAGCTGCGTGTGCAGCGGGGTGCTCTCGGGTACGAAGTAGGGCTTCTCCAGCTCGCGCTCCAGCGCCTCGCGATCCAGGCCCTCGTTGGCGAGCACCCGACTCGCGCTGCGCATGTGCAGCACGCCCACGATGTTGTTAATGTCCTCGCGCCATACAGGGAGACGTGTGTGCATACTGGTGCGGATGCACTGCAGTATGGTTTCGTCGTCGTCGTCGAGATTGATGCCCAGTACCTCGCTGCGCGGCACCATGATGTCGTCGACAGTGACCTCCTCCAGTTCCAGGATGTTCAGCAGCATGCCCCGGGGGCGCGCGGGGATGAGCTGGCCCGCATCTGTCACTATCGTGCGCAACTCATCAGAGGAGACGTTCTCGTCGCTGCCCTGGCGCGGGTTGATGCCGAGCAACTTCAGGAGGCCGTTGGTGATGCCGTTGACCATGACCACCAGCGGCAGGAAAACACGCATCAACAGCGACAGTACGAAGCTCGCGGGGAACGCGACCCGCTCCGGATGCAGTGCGGCGATGGTCTTGGGGGTGATCTCGGCGAAAATCAGCACGATCAGTGTGAGCGCTATCGGCGCGACGATGGTGCCCGCGTTGCCCAGCAGGCGGATGGCGACCACGGTGGCGAGGGACGCGGCAATGAAGTTGACGAGATTGTTGCCGATGAGGATCAGCCCGATCAACCGGTCGGGCCGGTCGAGCAATTTCGCGGAGCGCGTCGCGGCGCGATGCCCGTGCTTCCTGAGATGTTTCAGCCGGTAGCGGTTCAGCGACATCATGCCCGTCTCTGCGCTGGAGAAAAACGCGGAGAGGACGATCAGCATGAGAAAGATGGTGAGCAATTGTCCCAGCGGGGCGTCGTTCAAGGCCGGGGTCTACCTCGCGTAATAGGATGAAGCGGTATCTTGGGGAAAAAGTTCTGTGGCGACAAGGGCGCCGCTCCGGGACGACACCGGCTCAGGTCCGCTCCAGTACCAGCTCGAGTACGAGCTTGGAACCGAAAAAGGCCAGCATCAGCAGGGCGAAACCCGCCAGCGTCAGGCGCACGGCCGTCGCCGCACGCCAGCCGAGTTGGAAGCGACCCCACAGGAGCGTCGAGAACAGCAGCCAGGCGAGAATGGTCAGTACAGTCTTGTGCACAAGGTGCTGGGCGAAAAGGTCCTCCACGAAGACGAAGCCCGACAGGATGGCCAGCGTCAGCAGGACCACGCCGATCCACAGCAGCTCGAATAACATGGTTTCCATAAGCTGCAGTGGCGGCAGTATCTGCACGATACCCCGGGTGTGCCGCTGTTTGAGCTGGTGATCCTGCAGGGCCAGCAGCGCGGACTGGATCGCCGCGAGGGTGAGTACCGCGTAGGCGAGAATGGAGCTGGTGATGTGCAGCACCATGCCGCCGCCGAGATCGGTCTGCATCGCGGTCGTGTCCGGGGCGAAGGTGCTCACCAGCACCGCCAGTGCCGACAGGGGGAACAGTGCCACCAGCAGGTTCTGCAGCGGGCGACGCACGAGGGATGCGAGGCAGGCGATGTTGATGACCAGGAAGATCAGGGCGGAGATCTTGAAGAATCCCAGGCTTACCCCGCCCTCTCGAAACACACTGTCGATCGCCACCGCGCCGTGCAGCACAAGGGCGGCCAGTCCCACCACCAGCACGCCGCGCCCGACCGCCTGTTCGCGCTGTGAGATGCGCAGCAGCTGCATACCCGTGGCCGCCAGGTACAGCAGTGCGCAGAGCGGTGCGAAGAGGGTGGCTGGCATCGGTTTGGGGCTTGGGCCCGGGTCACGTATACTGCGCCCTTTGTACCCACTTGGCCGGGCAGAATCAACAGTGCCCCGGCCGGCATCCAGCAGAAGACCGAAGAGAGCTACCCGATGTTCCAGAGCCTCAGTGACCGCCTGTCAGGCACACTGCGCAGTATCACCGGCAAGTCGCGCCTGACCGAGGACAATATCCAGGAGACCATGCGCGAGGTGCGCATGGCGCTGCTCGAGGCGGATGTCGCGCTGCCCGTGGTCAAGGATTTTGTCGACGCGGTCCGGCAGCGCGCGCTCGGCCAGGAGGTGATGAAGAGCCTCAGTCCGGGCCAGGCGTTCCTGCGCATCGTACAGGCGGAACTGGAAGCGATGATGGGTAGCGCCAACGAGGGCCTGAACCTCGCGACGGCACCGCCCGCCGTTATCCTCATGGCCGGCCTGCAGGGTGCGGGTAAGACGACCACGGCGGCCAAGCTCGCCAAGCTGCTGGCGGAGCGCGACAGGAAAAAGGTGACGGTCGTCAGTGCCGACGTCTACCGGCCGGCGGCGATCAAGCAGCTCGAGACGCTCGCCGGGGAGGTGGGCGCGGAGTTCTTCCCCAGCGATACAGGGCAGAAGCCCGTGGATATCGTCAACGCCGCGGTTCAGCACGCGCGTATCAAGTTCAGCGACGTTCTCATCGTGGACACTGCAGGTCGGCTGGCCATCGACGAGGAGATGATGGCCGAGATCGCCGAGCTGCACGCCGCGGTGAAACCGGTGGAAACACTGTTCGTGGTGGACGCGATGACCGGCCAGGACGCCGCCAATACCGCGAAGGCATTTGGTGAAGCCCTGCCGTTGACGGGGGTGGTGCTGACCAAGGTCGATGCCGATACCCGCGGCGGCGCCGCGCTGTCCGTGCGTCGGGTCACCGGCAAGCCCATCAAGTTTCTCGGGGTGGGCGAGAAAACAGCGGCGCTGGACCCCTTCCACCCCGACCGCCTGGCGTCGCGCATCCTCGGCATGGGCGACATGTTGTCGCTCATCGAGGAGGCGGAGCAGAAGGTCGACAAGGAGAAGGCCGCCAAGCTGGCGCGCAAGGTCAAGAAAGGGCAGAGGTTCGACCTCGAGGACTTCCGCGACCAATTGCAGCAGATGAGCAACATGGGCGGTGTGACCGGCATGCTCGACAAACTGCCGGGTATGGGCAACATGGCGCAGATGGCGCAGCAGAACCTCGACATGAAAATGTTCGCGCGCATGGAGGCCATGATCAACTCGATGACACCGGAGGAGCGCCGCCGCCCGGAAAAGATCCAGGGCTCGCGCAAGCGCCGCATCACCCAGGGTTCCGGCACCCAGGTACAGGACCTGAACCGCCTGCTGAAGCAGCACAAGCAGATGCAGAAGATGATGAAGAAGATGAAGGGCGGCGGCATGGACAAGATGATGCGCGGCCTCGGCGGCATGATGGGCCAGGGTGGGCCCGGGGGTGCGGGCGGCCCCGGTGGGATGCCCTTCCAGTAGGGTTCGGGAGGGCGGCGCTGGGAATCGCTGCCCTCAAGCCTAAGGCCCGGATTTCGTTAAAAAATTTTCCTCCCCAGTCTTTAAACTCCGGCGCAGATTCCGTATGATACGCCACCTTTCCGGCCCGCGCGCCGGTTTTCGTCGTGGGCGAGCCTGCCAGATACGTGCAGATCGCCTCACATTTAAGGGAAATAACGGAATATGGTAACAATTCGTCTTGCTCGCGGAGGTAACAAGAAGCGCCCCTTCTACCATCTCACGGTGACCGACAGCCGCAATGCGCGCAACGGGCGTTTCATCGAGCGGGTGGGCTTTTTCAACCCCGGTGCCCGGGGCCAGGAGGAGCGCCTGCGCGTGGACGCGGACCGCATCGCCTACTGGCAGGGCCAGGGCGCACAGCTGTCCGAGCGCGTCGCCAAGCTGGTGCAGGAAGCCGCGGCCGCGGCGTAACGCCGGAGCTTCGCCACCCGGGTCGCACACTGTGGATGAGCAGGCTCCAGGGATGCTCGTCATCGGCAGGATCACCGGCTGTTACGGCGTGCGCGGATGGGTCAGGATCCACGCCTACACGGAGCCGCCGGAAAACTTCCTCGGCTACGGCGACTGGCGGCTCAAGCGTCGCGAGGGCTACGAGCCGCTGGAAATTGACGAGGGGCGGCGGCACGGCAAGGGCCTGGTGGCCCACATTGCCGGTGTGGATGACCGCACGCAGGCAGAGTCCTACCGCGGGCTGGAAGTGGCGGTGCCGGAGGAAGCACTGCCCACACTGGAAGACGGTGAATATTACTGGCGCCAGCTCGAGGAACTCGAGGTCTGGTGCCGGCTGGAAGATGCACAGGTTGGACAAGACGGACAAGACGACGGGCAAGACGACGGGCAAGACGGACTAGACGGGCGGGTGCTGCTCGGCGTGGTTGACCACCTGCTGGAGACCGGCGCCAACGACGTGCTCGTCGTCAGGCCCAGCGAGGGCAGCATCGACTCCCGGGAGCGACTGATTCCCTGGATTCCCGGCGACACGGTGGTCCGGGTCGACCTGGCGGGCGGACAGATGGAAGTCGACTGGTTCCTCGACGAGGAGTGAGCGACAGGCAGTACGGAGGCGGGACGCATGCGCATAGCACTGGTGAGCCTGTTTCCGGAGATGTTCGCCGCGGTGGGCGAGCACGGGGTGACGGGCAGGGCGGTCAGGAACGGCCTGGTGACGCTGAGCCATGTCAATCCCAGGGATTTCGCCGGGGATGTCCACCGCACAGTAGACGACAGGCCCTACGGCGGCGGTCCGGGCATGTTGATGAAGACGGATACCCTGCAGCGGGCCATTGGCGCCGCGCGGGAACAGGCGGGGGCGGATGCCAGAGTCATCTACCTGACGCCCCAGGGCCGGCGGTTCGACCACGACCGGGCCCTGGAACTGTCGCGACTGGAGGGTGTGATCCTGGTCGCGGGTCGCTACGAGGGCGTGGACGAGCGCCTGGTGGCGGCGGAGGTCGACGAGGAGTTGTCCATCGGTGACTACGTCCTCAGCGGCGGTGAGCTCGCCGCCATGGTGGTGATCGACGCGGTAACGCGTCAGATGGACGGTGTGCTCGGGCACGACCAGTCCGCCGCGGAGGACTCCTTCGCCGACGGGCTGCTGGACTGCCCGCACTACACCCGGCCGGAGGTCTGGCAGGGCCTCGGGGTGCCGGAAGTACTGCTCAGCGGGAATCACGAGTCGATTCGCCGCTGGCGCCTGAAACAGGCGCTGGGCCGGACGCGGGAGCGCCGCCCGGACCTGCTGGAGGGCAGGGCGCTGACGCCCGAGGAAGAGGAATTGTTGGCGGAGTATCTCCGCGAACGCGAGGAGTGAACCAGGCGCCGGCGGCGAAGCCGGCACAGCAATAATCGAGGAGTGTGCCATGAGCACCAACAAGATCATCTCGCAGATTGAAGCCGAGCAGATGGAGAAGACCATTCCCGAGTTCGGCCCCGGCGACACGCTGGTCGTGCAGGTCAAGGTCAAGGAGGGCTCCCGCGAGCGCCTGCAGGCCTTCGAGGGCGTCTGTATCGGGGTGCGCAACCGCGGTCTCAACTCCGCTTTCACGGTGCGCAAGATTTCCCACGGCGTGGGCGTCGAGCGCACCTTCCAGACCTACAGCCCCCTGGTGGACAGCATCCAGGTCAAGCGCCGCGGCGACGTGCGCCAGGCCAAGCTCTACTACCTGCGCGAGCGCAGCGGTCGCGCGGCGCGCATCAAGGAGCGCCTGTAACGCCCGGCGCGAGCCGGTTAGAGGAAGGCGGCCCACGGGCCGCTTTTTTTGTGTCCGTCGCGGCACGGGAATGCCAACTATTGGCGATGATCGGCGGCTTTCAACCGTGGTACTGTAAGCGCATGAGCGGCGCGGCGGCGATACACCCGGAGATCGAGCGCTACATCGACGCCATGTGGATGGAGAAGGGGCTGAGCGACAATACCCTGGCCTCCTACCGGCGCGACCTGAAGCAGTTCGACGCCTGGCTTGCGGGCAGCGGCGACGGCTCCCTGCTGAAGGCCACCCGTGCCTCCCTGCAGAAATACCTCGGGGTGCGCCTCGAGCAGGGCCAGTCCCCCAGGTCCAGCGCCCGCTTCCTGTCCTGCGCGCGGGGCTTTTACCACTACCTCATCCGCGAGGGGAGAATTACCGTCGACCCCACGCTGGACGTGGACAGCCCGCGCCTCGGCCGGCCGCTGCCCAAGTCCCTGTCCGAGCGCGACGTGGAGTTGCTGCTGGAGGCGCCGGATCTCGAGGTGGCCCTGGAGTTTCGCGACCGCACCATGCTGGAGTTGCTCTATGCCTGCGGGCTGCGGGTCAGTGAACTGACCACCCTGAAGGTCTCCCAGCTCAGCGTGAACCAGGGGGTGGTGCGCGTTTTCGGCAAGGGCAGCAAGGAGCGCCTGGTACCGATGGGCGAGGAGGCGCTGGACTGGCTGCAGCGCTACCTCGCGGGACCGCGCGGGGAACTGCTGGGCGGCACGCCCTCCGACGTGGTGTTTCCCAGCCGCCGGGGCACGCAAATGACTCGCCAGACATTCTGGTATCGTATTAAAATCTACGCGGGACGTGCGGGGATAAAACAGAACCTGTCACCCCACACGCTGCGCCATGCGTTCGCCACACACCTGCTGAACCACGGCGCGGACCTGCGGGTAGTACAGATGTTGCTGGGGCACTCGGATCTCACCACCACCCAGATATACACGCACGTGGCACAGCAGCGTATGCAGGAGCTGCATGCCACGCACCACCCGAGGGGTTGAGGAACTAACGGGCCGGCGGCGGCTCAAAACAACGGGCCGCCCGGTGCAGACTTGCCCGGGTTCAGCGCCTGAATCCCGATGAGGGACACGAGAGAGGAATATGATGATAAATCGAATGTTGCAGTCCCTGGCGCTGGCCGCCCTGGTGACTATCGCTCCGGCAGCCGCGGCCCAGGATGCTGTCAGTGCGGCACAGGTAGCGACATTGAAGGCCGCACTCGAAAAACCCGATCGCGGGCTGACCATCGAGAGCGTGGAGGTCAGCGAGGCCCCGGGCCTGTTCGCCGTGCAGTTCGCCAACGGCCCCGTGGTATACGCTACCGGGGACGGCAAGCACTTCGTCGTCGGCGACCTGCACCGGGTCGAGGGCGGCCAGTTCGTGAACCTCACGGAGCGGCGTCGCGACGTGGAGCGCCTGGCGCGCATGGACGCGGTCAAGACGGAGGAGATGATCGTCTTCTCTCCCGAGGGCGAGACCCGAACCCATATCAGTGTCTTTACCGATGTCACCTGCTTCTACTGCCAGAAACTGCACCTGGAAGTGCCGGAACTGAACAAGCGCGGTGTCGAAGTGCGCTATCTCGCCTACCCCCGCGCGGGGCTCAAGTCGGACGGGTACAACAAGCTGGCCACCGCCTGGTGCGCCGACGATCCCCAGACCACGCTGACGAAACTGAAAGCCAAGGAGTCGGTGAAGGAGAAGATCTGCGAGCCGAACCCTATCGCCGGGCAGTTCGAGCTCGGGCAGGCCGTCGGCGTCAGCGGCACGCCCGCCATCGTCACCGAAGACGGCAAGCTCATCCCGGGCTACCGTCCCGCCGCCGATCTCGTCGGAGTGCTGGGCCTCGATTAATCGCCGGAAATCCCGTCAATATTGCTCCCTGCGGGGGCGGTCGCGTTGACAGTATTGGGCTGACTCAGTACTGTTTGGCCCTTTTTCGGGACCGGGTGTCGCGGCTGCTCCGCGCCCCGGGTGCGGTGTAACGTGGACGACCAGTTCAGGCGTATCGAGCGGCTGCCGCCCTACGTCTTCAATATCATCGGCGACCTCAAGCAGCGTGCCCGCGCCGCCGGAGAGGACGTGATCGATTTCGGCATGGGCAATCCCGACCAGCCGACCCCTGACCACATCGTCGACAAACTGGTGGAGACCGCGCGCCGCGGCGATACGCACCGCTACTCCCAGTCCAAGGGTATTCCGCGCCTGCGCAAGGCTATCTGCGACTGGTACCAGCGGCGCTACGACGTCACCCTCGATCCGCAGACCGAGGCCATTGTGACCCTCGGCTCCAAGGAGGGCCTGGCACACCTCGCCCTCGCCACGACCGGCCCCGGGGACGCGGTGCTGGTGCCCAATCCCTCCTACCCGATACACCCCTACGGCTTCGTGATTTCCGGGGCGGACATCCGCCATGTGCCCATGGGGGAGAACGAGGAGGGGTTTTTCGCCGAGCTGGAGAGCGCTATCCACAACAGCTGGCCCCGGCCCAAGATGCTGGTGCTCAACTTTCCGGCGAATCCCACGACCCAGTGTGTCGAGCTGGAGTTTTACGAGCGCATCATCGCCATTGCCCGCGAGCACTCGATCTGGGTGATCCAGGATCTCGCCTACGCTGACCTCTGTTACGACGGCTACGTCGCGCCCTCGATACTGCAGGTCGACGGCGCGCGCGAGGTGGCGGTGGAGTTTTTCTCCATGTCCAAGAGCTACAACATGCCGGGCTGGCGCGTGGGGTTCTGCTGCGGCAACGAGGTGCTGGTCGGCGCCCTGGCGCGCATGAAGTCCTACCTTGACTACGGCATGTTCACGCCGATCCAGGTCGCAGCCATCGCCGCGCTGGAGGGCGACCAGGGCTGCGTGGGCGAGATTCGCGATATGTACCGCTCGCGGCGCGACGTGCTCTGCGACGGCTTGAATGCGGCCGGTTGGCGGGTGACCCCGCCGCGGGCCACCATGTTCGTGTGGGCGCAGGTGCCGGAATTCTACCGTGAGTTGGGCTCACTGGAGTTCAGCAAGAAACTGCTCGTGGACGCCAAGGTGGCGGTATCTCCCGGCATCGGCTTCGGCGAGTACGGCGAGGACTACGTGCGCTTCGGGCTGATCGAGAACGAGCACCGGACGCGACAGGCCATCCGCAACATCAAGCGTATGATCAAGAACGACGGGTTTGCCTGAGGCGGGGTAGGGGAATGGCCGGCGCAAAACCAGTGAAAATCGGCATCTGCGGCCTGGGCACGGTGGGCGGCGGCACCTTCCGGCTGCTCGCGGAAAACGCCGGGGTTATCGCTGCGCGCGCCGGCGCTCCCATCGAGGTGGTACACGTCGGTGCGCGGCGCGACAACCCCGACTGTCCCACCGGCTCCACCAGGGTCAGCCGCGACATTTTCGAGGTCGCGCGCGACCCCGACGTGGACATACTCGTGGAGCTCATCGGCGGCACGGACACGGCGCGCGAGCTGACCGTGGAGGCGCTGCGCGCGGGCAAGCACGTGGTGACCGCCAACAAGGCGCTGATCGCCGAGTTCGGCAACGAGTTGCTGGCGCTGGCCGCGGAGAGCGAGGTGTCCCTGCGATTCGAGGCCGCGGTGGCGGGGGGCATCCCCATCATCAAGGCGCTGCGCGAGGGTCTCGCCGGAAACCGGATCGAGTGGCTGGCGGGTATCATCAACGGCACCGGTAATTTCATTCTCACCGAGATGCGCGACAAGGGGCGCGATTTCGACGACGTGCTCGCCGAGGCCCAGGCGCTCGGCTACGCGGAGGCCGACCCGACTTTCGACGTCGAGGGTATCGACGCCGCCCACAAGCTGGCCATCCTGGCGTCGCTAGCCTTCGGCATGCCGCTGGACATGGACGCGGTCTACGCCGAGGGCATCACGCGGCTGACGCCCCAGGACGTGGACTACGCCACGGAGCTGGGCTACCGCATCAAGCACCTCGGCGTGGCCCGGCAGTCGGATGCCGGCGTCGAGCTGCGCGTCCATCCCACCCTGATACCCGAGCGCCGGTTGCTCGCCAATGTCGACGGCGTGAAGAATGCCGTGCTCGTCGAGGGCGACGCGGTGGGGCCGACCCTGTATTACGGCGCGGGTGCCGGCGCGGCGCCGACGGCCTCCGCGGTGGTGGCCGACCTCGTGGACCTCGCGCGGGACCTCGGCGCCGGGCAGGTCAACCGCGTCCCGCCCCTGGGGTTCGCGCGGGAGGCCGTGCGTGCCCTGCCGGTGGTGCCCATGGACGAGGTGTGCACCCCCTGGTACCTGCGCATGGAAGCCGAGGACAGGCCGGGTGTGATGTCCGGGGTCGCCAGCATCTTTAGCGATCACGGGATCAGCATCGAGGCGCTGATCCAGAAGGCGCCCCCGGAGGGCGAGACCCGCGTCCCGGTCGTCGTGCTGACCAACAGCGCACGTCAGGCCAGTATCGACTCCGCGGTGCGCGCCATCGAGGCGCTGGATACAATATGCGGCGACATCGCCCGGATCCGGGTGGAAACACTGGACGGCTGACGGGCTCGGCGGGAGCTGGCGTGAAATATATCAGCACAAGGGGGGATGCCCCGGCACTCAACTTCGAGGAAGTCCTGCTCGCGGGGCTCGCCTCTGATGGCGGCCTCTACGTGCCCGACGAACTGCCGCGTTTCGACACGGACGAGATCGCCGCTATGGCGGCGCTGGACTACGTGGAACTGGCGGAGCGCATCGTCACGCCTTTTATCGGCGATTGTGTGCCACAGGACGACCTGCGCGCCATCCTGCGCGACACCTACGCCCAGTTCCGGCACGACGCGGTGGCGCCGATGGTGGAGATCGGTCCCAACCAGTGGGTGCTCGAGCTGTTCCACGGGCCGACCCTGGCGTTCAAGGATTTTGCGCTGCAACTGCTGGGCCGCCTGCTCGACTACGTGTTGGAGCGGCGCCACCAGAAGGTCGTCATCATGGGCGCGACTTCGGGCGACACCGGTTCCGCCGCCATCGAGGGCTGCCGCCACTGTCGCAATATCGATATTTTTATCCTGCACCCCCACCAGCGAGTGTCGGAGGTGCAGCGCCGGCAGATGACCACGGTGCCCGGCGACAATATCCACAACCTTGCGGTACAGGGCAACTTCGACGACTGCCAGGCTATGGTCAAAGCGAGCTTCGGCGACCGCGGCTTCCTGCCCGGCGATCGCTCACTGGTCGCGGTGAACTCGATCAACTGGGCGCGCATCATGGCCCAGATCGTCTACTACTTTCACGCCGCGCTCGCGGTGGGCGGTCCCCACCGCCCCGTGGCGTTTTCCGTGCCCACGGGAAACTTCGGCGACATCTTCGCCGGTTACCTGGCGGCCGGGATGGGCCTGCCGGTGGAGCGCCTGATCATCGCCACCAACCGCAACGACGTGCTCCACCGCGTGATGACCACCAGCACCTACGGGCGCCAGGCGATCGAGCACAGTCTCTCGCCGAGCATGGACATCACCGTCTCCAGCAACTTCGAGCGGCTGCTGTTCGACCTGCACGACCGCGACGGCGCCGCCGTGGCGGACCTGATGCGGCGCTTCGAGAAAGGCGACATCAGCTTCGGTGAGGCGGCGATGGCGCGCGCGCGGCAACAGTTCTCCAGCCAGTGCGTCAGCGATGACGAGACCTGCGCGCAGATTGCCGACACCTGGGAGCAGTGCGAATACCTGCTGGACCCGCACAGCGCCATCGGCGTGAAAGCGGCGCTGGACAGCGGCCTGGATGCGCGGGTGCCCGTCATTACCCTGGCCACCGCGCACCCCGCGAAATTTCCCGACGCGGTGCGCCGGGCCGGGATCACCCGGGAAGTGGCGCTGCCGCCGCACCTGGAGGACCTGTTCGAACGCGAGGAGCGCTTGGAGGTGCTGCCCAACGACGTGTCCGCGGTACAGGCCTTCATGGCAGCCAATATAAAGGCCTGAAAGCGCCCCGTGCACAAGCTGATCCGCAGGCGCGCGACCCCCGAGACCGAACTGCTTGAGAGCGCCGACCTGCACCCCCTGCTGGCGCGGGTTTACAGCGCGCGCGGCATCGCCACGACGAGCGAGTTGGACCTGTCCCTCGACCAGCTCCTGCCGCCCTCGACCCTGACCCACGCGGACCGCGCCGCGAAGCTGCTAGCAGACGCCATCGCAGCGGATGAGCGCATCCTGGTCGTGGGGGACTTCGACGCCGACGGCGCCACCAGCACGGCGCTCGCGATTTCTACCCTCAGGACCTTCGGTGCGCGTTGCGTGGATTACCTCGTGCCCAACCGCTTCGAGTACGGTTACGGACTCACGCCGGAGATCGTCGAACTGGCCGCGGGAGGCAACCCGGACCTGGTGGTGACAGTAGATAACGGCATCTCCAGCCTGGAGGGCGTGGAGGCGGCGCGGGAGCGGGGCATCACCACGCTGATCACCGACCACCACCTCGCCGGCCGCGAGTTGCCCCGGGCCGACGTGATCGTCAACCCGAACCAGCCCGGCTGCGCCTTCGCCAGCAAACACCTGGCGGGGGTCGGGGTGATTTTCTACATCATGCTCGCACTGCGCGCGGAACTGCGCGCGCGGGGTCGCTTCGACGGCGGCGCCGGCCCCAGCCTCGCCCACTGCCTCGACCTGGTGGCCTTGGGCACGGTGGCGGACGTGGTGCCCCTGGACCGCAACAACCGCATCCTCGTCGAGGCGGGCTTGCGTCGCATCCGGGCAGGCCAGGGCCGACCCGGAATCGGTGCGCTGCTCGAGCTCGCGTCGCGGCGGGCGGAGACGCTGGTGGCCTCCGATCTGGGTTTCGCCGTCGGCCCGCGCATCAACGCGGCGGGGCGCCTCGACGACATGTCCATCGGTATCGAGTGCCTGCTCAGTGAAGACCTCGCCGGCGCGCGGGTCCACGCCGCCCGCCTGCACGAGTTGAACAACGACCGCCGCTCTATCGAGCGCGGCATGCAGGAGGAGGCGATGGCCACCATCGATGAGCTGGGCCTGCTTCGCGAGGCCGAGGCGCCGGTGGCGATTTCCCTCTACCGGGGGGACTGGCACCAGGGGGTGATCGGTATTCTCGCGTCGCGGGTCAAGGACCGCCTGCACCGCCCGACGATCGTGTTCGCGGACGGCGACAACGGCGAGATCAAGGGCTCGGCGCGCTCGATCAAGGGTATCCACATCCGCGACATTCTCGACGCGGTGGCCGCGCGCCACCCCGGCCTCATCACGCGCTTCGGCGGCCACGCCATGGCCGCCGGCCTGACCCTGCCTCTAGAGCACTACGAGGACTTCGCCGCGGCGTTCCTCGAGGAGGTCGAGCGCCACGCGGAGGACGTTTCCCTGCAGGCGGTGATCGAGTCTGACGGCGAACTGACCCCCGCGGATTTTCAGCTCGAACTCGCCGGTGAACTGCGCTTCGCTGGGCCCTGGGGGCAACACTTCCCGGAGCCCGTCTTCGACGGGCGCTTCACCCTCCTCAACCAGCGACTTGTCGGGGAGAAACACCTCAAGCTGGTGGTCGAGCCCCCCGGCGGCCAGGCCATCGACGCGATCGCGTTTAATATCGACACGGACCGCTGGCCCGACGACACCGCGCGCGAAGTCGAGCTCGCCTACCGGCTGGACGTCAACGAGTTCCGCGGGCGCCGCAGCCTGCAGCTCGTGGTGGAGCAGCTCTCGCCCGCGGGCTGATAACCCTTGCGCTACCCCGCCTGTCGGGCCCCCGTACATACCCGGAAACGACCGCGGCTCCGCCCTCCGCGTCGGCTGCTGCGGAACTCGACCGTTTTTTTGCTGCGCAAAAAAACCGGGACTCAGTCAGTCCTCGCAGAAAGCCCCTCCGCGTCGGGCTACGCCAGGCGCGGCCTGATGGTTTCCGGATATGTACGCGCACCCGACTGGCGATCCGGAGCAGCAAATCAGATTCATGCTTGACCTTCCAGCCACTGGAAGGTTTAGATTGGGGTTGTGCAAGACGTGGAGGAGCCGATGAACATCTCCGAAGCCGCCCGCCGCAGCGGGCTCAGCGCCAAGACCATCCGCTACTACGAGGAGATTGAGCTGATCGGACCCGCGAGCCGCGGGACCAACGGCTACCGGCAGTACGACGCCGGGGCGGTGGAGGAACTGCACTTCCTGGCCCGCGCCCGGGACGTGGGGTTCGACCTGCAGGAGTGTCGCCAGCTGCTGGAACTGCAGCGTGACCGCTCGCGCCAGAGCCGCCACGCCCGGGAACTGGTGCTGGAAAAAAGCCGCCAGTTGCAGCAGCGCATCGACAAACTGCTCGCCATGCAGGAGATGCTGGGCGAGATGGCCAGCCGCTGCCGGGGCGACGAGGGTCCCGAGTGCGCGATCCTCGAGGACCTGTCCGGTGTCGCCGGGGAGGTGCCGTGAGCTCCCCGAACCCCGACAGCGGCGCGGTCGCGTCCTGCCACGCGCCCGCCGCGGCGCAGGAGGACTGCTGCGACAAGCCCGCGCCCCGCGACTACCTGTTCTGGGGCAGCCTCGCGATCGTCGCAATCGCCTATCCCGTCGGCGCTCTCATGGGGCACCAGCACGACAGCGCGATCGGCGTGTTCACCGGCGGCATCTATGAGCTTTTCAATCGCATGTGGTGGGGTATCGCCATCGGCATCGTCTTCGTGGGTATTCTGGCCCGCGTGCCGCGCGAACTCGTGATGGGGCTGCTGGGCCGCGACGGCGGACTCGGCGGACTGGGGCGCGCGACCCTCGCCGGTGTGTTCCTGGACCTGTGCAGCCACGGCATTCTCGCCGTCGGCATGAAGCTGTACGAGCGCGGTGCCAGCGCGGGGCAGGTGATGGCCTTCCTCCTCGCCTCGCCGTGGAATTCCCTCTCCCTCACCCTCATCCTGTTCGGGCTGATCGGCGTGGGCTGGACCCTTACCTTCATCGTGCTCTCGCTGGTGATCGGCCTTGTGACGGGTTACATCTTCGACGCCCTCGTGCGCGGCGGCCGCCTGCCGGACAATCCCTGGCGCGCCGAGCTGGGCGAAGCCGCGCCTCTGGGTCAGCAGTGGCGGGCGTTTCGGCGCAGCGTTCACCTGTCACCCTCCGAGGCCGCCGGGGTGATCCGGGACGGCTTTGCCGGCTCCCGCGTGGTGATCCGCTGGTCCCTGTTCGGCCTCGTGCTCGCCGGCGCGATCCGCGCCCTGGTGCCGGAGGAGAGCTTCGCCGCCTGGTTCGGTGCGACCATGGGCGGCTTGTGGCTGACCCTGCTGGCGACCACGGTGATCGAGGTCTGCTCCGAGGGCAGCACGCCCATCGCCGCCGACCTCATGAATCGCGCGGGGGCCCCCGGCAACAGCTTCACCTTCCTGATGGCGGGTGTGGCCACCGACTACACCGAGGTGATGTCGATCCGCGATACCACCCACTCCTGGCGGATAGCCCTTTGCCTTCCGCTTGTCACGGTACCCCAGGTCATGCTCATCGGCGCTCTGCTGAACCAGTTCTGACGCCGCCGGAATTGCGGGCCCCGTCCAATTACCAAAAAGGACTCTGACCGCTCCCGGGAATTGCGGTAGAATCCCCGGCTTTTCACGACACTGGCCAGGAACATGCTCGAGATCAACCCGCTGCTGACACAATTGAAAGATATCGAGGCGCGCACCGACGTGCTGAGGGGGTATCTTTGACTTCGATCAGCGCAAGGATCGCCTGGCGGAAGTAGAGCTGGAGCTCGCCGAGCCCAGTATCTGGGACAACCCCGAGCGCGCCCAGGACCTGGGCCGCGAGCGCGCCTCCCTTGAGGGCGTCGTCGCCACCATAGAGAAGCTCGACAGCAGCACGGGGGATGCCCGCGACCTGCTGGAGATGGCCGCGGAGGAGGACGACGAGGCCACGGTCGCCGAAATCGAGCGCGACATCGCCGGGCTCGAATCCCTGCTGGAGCAGCTCGAGTTTCGCCGCATGTTCTCCGGCGAAATGGACGGCAGCAACGCCTACCTGGATATCCAGGCCGGCTCCGGCGGCACCGAAGCGCAGGACTGGGCGGAGATGCTCCTGCGCATGTACCTGCGCTGGGGCGAGGCAAAGGGTTTCGGCGCGGAGCTCATCGAGGTCTCCGGCGGCGAGGTGGCGGGTATCAAGAGCGCCACAGTGAAGTTCGAGGGCGAGTACGCCTTCGGCTGGCTGCGCACCGAGACCGGGGTGCATCGGCTGGTGCGCAAGTCGCCCTTCGATTCGGGCAACCGCCGGCACACGTCCTTTGCTTCGGTATTCGTGTCGCCCGAGATCGACGATAATATCGAGATCGATATCAACCCGGCGGACCTGCGGGTGGACACCTACCGCTCCAGCGGGGCCGGGGGCCAGCATGTCAACAAGACCGACTCGGCGGTGCGTATCACGCACAACCCCAGCGGTGTCGTGGTGCAGTGCCAGACGGAGCGGTCCCAGCACCAGAATCGCGACAACGCCATGAAGCTTCTGCGCGCCAAGTTGTACGAGCTCGAGGTATTGAAACGCAGCGAGGAAAAGCAGGCCATGGAGGACTCCAAGGCCGACATCGGCTGGGGCAGCCAGATTCGCTCCTACGTGCTGGATGACTCGCGCATCAAGGACCTGCGCACCAGCGTGGAGACCAGCAATACACAGGCGGTACTGGACGGCGATATCGACGCCTTTATCGAGGCCTCGCTGAAAAGCGGGTTGTGAGAGAGACATGAGTGACAGGGACAATGGCGCGGGCGACGAACGGGAGCCCGTCGACGAGAACAAGCTGATAGCGGAGCGCCGCACCAAGCTCGCGGGACTGCGCGAGGCGGGCGTGGCGTTTCCCAATGACTTTCGCCGCAGCGCCATGGCCGGCGAATTGCAGGCGGAATTCGGCGAGGAGAGCAAGGAGGCGTTGGAGGAGGCCCGCCGCGAGTACGCAGTCGCCGGTCGGCTGGTGCGCGATCGCGGCGCGTTCCTGCTAATCCAGGACGACTCCGGGCAGATCCAGCTCTATGTCAACCGCAAGGGGCTTGACGAGGAGACCCTCGCGGCGATCAAGAACTGGGACCTGGGGGATATCGTCGCGGCCCGGGGTCCGCTGCACAAGTCCGGCAAGGGCGACCTCTACATCAACATGGAGGAGGCGCGCCTGCTGACCAAGGCTCTGCGGCCACTGCCCGACAAGTACCACGGCCTGGCCGACCAGGAGACGCGCTATCGCCAGCGCTACGTGGACCTTATAGTCAACCCGGAGTCCCGGGAGGTGTTCCGCGCCCGCTCGCGCATCATCGGATTCATCCGCGAATACATGAGCGACAGGGGATTCATGGAGGTGGAGACACCGATGATGCAGCCGATTCCCGGCGGCGCCACCGCGCGCCCGTTCGTGACGCATCACAACGCCCTGGACCTGGACATGTTCCTGCGCATCGCCCCGGAGCTCTATCTCAAGCGCCTGGTGGTCGGCGGTTTCGAGCGCGTGTTTGAGATCAACCGCAGTTTTCGCAACGAGGGCCTCTCCACCCGTCACAACCCCGAGTTCACCATGCTCGAGTTCTACTGGGCCTACGCGGACTACCGCGACGCCATGGACCTTACCGAGGACCTGCTGCGCAAGCTCGCCCGGGAGGTGCACGGTGATACCGCGGTGCAGTACCAGGGCAACACCTACGACTTTGCCCAGCCCTTCGAGCGCATGACGGTTTTCGATTCCATCCTGAAGTTCAACCCCGGGATCGACGCGGGCCAGCTCGCCGACGAGGGGGCCGCGCGGGACATCGCCGCCGGCATGGGTATCGAGCTCAGGGACAGCTGGGGCCTGGGCAAGGTGCAGATCGAGATCTTCGAGAAAACCGTGGAGCCGAATCTGGACCAGCCCACATTCATCACCGCCTACCCGACAGAGGTGTCGCCTCTCGCGCGCCGCAGTGACGAGGACCCCTTCGTGACCGACCGCTTCGAGTTTTTCGTCGGTGGTCGGGAGCTCGCCAACGGCTTTTCCGAGTTGAACGACGCGGAGGACCAGGCGGAGCGATTCCTGGCACAGGTCGCAGAGAAGGAAGCCGGCGACGAAGAGGCCATGCACTACGACCACGACTATGTCCGCGCACTGGAATACGGTTTGCCGCCCACGGCGGGGGAGGGCATAGGCATCGACCGCCTGGTGATGCTGTTTACAGACTGCACGTCGATAAGAGACGTCCTGCTGTTCCCGCACCTCCGTCCGGAGTAGAGTTACCGGAGGTGAGTGCGGGGTGTCAGTATCAGGTGAATGCGCTACACTCGCCGGTAATCGACGACACCCGAGGTCGCGCTGAAAATCGATGGCACTGAACGGAATCGCCACGGAGAACCTGCCGTTGTCGCAGGCCCGCCTGCTCAGCCTGGCCGCGCTGGTTGTCTTCTTGTTCCTGTCGGGCTGTACCTCGACGAGCGGTGACGGGGACGCCCCCTCGGCCGGATCCGACCCCGCCCCCGAGCCCCAACTCAATCTCAATATCCCCGGTGACGAGGACTGCGTGTGCGAGGAACCGGACGCGGTGGATCACACCTTCCTGGAAAAGGGCCTGAGCGCTCTCGCGGAGGGGGATCACATAGAGGCGGTCACCTATTTCCAGCGCTACCAGCGCATGGAGTCATCGCCACTGGCGGACTGGGAGGCGGCGGTCGCCATCGCCTACGACAGCATGCTGCCACAGAGCCCCTTTTACGACCCGGCCGCCGCGCGCGATTCTTATGAGCAGCTCGCCGTGCAGGACTTGGAGGACGGGAACATCCACCCGGGCGTCCTGATGATGCGCGAGGCGCTATCGACGTTTGTGGCCATGCAGGGTGAAATCCGTGACCTGCGCCATGAAAACGCCCAGCTCACGGCGGACCTGGCAAAGCGCGAAGAGGCGATCAAGCAGCTTCGCGAGATAACTCTGGGTCAGAAGGGAGCAGCACCGTAAAGGTCGAGCCCACGCCCGCCTCGCTCTCCACCGAGATGCTTCCCCCCATCAGTGCACAGAACTCCCGGCAGATCGCCAGGCCGAGGCCCGTGCCGCCGTAGTTGGCCGATGTCGAGGACTCCGCCTGCACGAAGGCCTCGAACACGCGCGACTGTTGGTCTTCGTCCATGCCGATACCTGTATCGCGCACCGCAATCTCCACCCATCCCGGCCTGTCGGGCACGTTGCGTGCGAGCAATGAAATGTATCCCTGCTCAGTGAACTTGTTGGCGTTGCTCAGCAGGTTCGTGAACACCTGCCTGAACTTGGCGGCATCGTTGTAAAGGGTGGGCAGCTCGCTGAAGTCGCCTATCTTGAGTTCGTTGAAGTTTTCCCGGAACAGTGGCGCCAGAGACTCGCAGACCTGCCTGAGGATATCCGCGGGCTGGAAAGTCTCGCAGTGCAGCGTCATTTTTCCCGTCTCGATCTTCGACAGGTCCAGGATATCGTTGATCAGGCTGAGCAACTGCCGCCCGGATTTCATGATGCGCTCCAGGTCCTGGCGGAACTGCGGACGATTGATTTCTCCGCTGTCGACCAGTTCATCCTGCAGCATCTCGCTGTACCCGATAATCGCGTTCAGTGGCGTGCGCAGCTCGTGACTGACATTGGCCAGGAAGATGCTCTTCGCCGCGTTGGCCTCGTCGGCCGCGTCGCGCGCCTTGCGCACGTCGTAGATAGCGTTGCGCAACTTGTCCGACATGTCGTTGAAGGCGTCCGCCAGGTCGCCCAGCTCGCCGGAGTCGTCGATATTGTCGATACGGTAGTTGAGGTCGCCGCTGCCGAAGCGCTCGGTACCGGTCTTGAGCATCTTCAGCGAGGTGTTCGTGTAGCGCACCAGGAAGAAGCCGAGGGTTGCCGTGAGAAAGATGGATGAGAAGAAGGCGATGACCGTGATGCGGTCGGTCAGCGAGATGGTGCGATCGATGATCGTGGCGCGCTGCTGGGCAATGAAGGCCTGGCGCTGTTCCAGCTCCTTCAGGCGCTCGCTGGTCTCCAGGAAGGGCAGGGGGTCGTCCATATTCATCTGCAGTTCGGGCTCGTTGTAATCCCGGTAAAACTCGAGCCAGCCGCTGAGCAGGTCGCCGCTGCTCTGTTGGAGTTGCTCGTAGTGCAGCTCTGTGACGCTGTGGCTCAACTTGCCGAGCTTCCTGACCTTGCCGATGATCGCCGCGATCGCCTCCTCGGCGGACTGCAGTTCCGCCTCTTCGAGCGGGTCATCCGTGGTCTCCCGCAGTGTGGCCAGGACGAGTATCTGCTGCCGCTGGTCTTCCAGGAGCTGTTCCACCTCCGTGGAAAGCTGGGCGGCGGAGACCGAGTCGCGGTAAGCCTCCATGCTCTCGTTCCGCGCGTAGCTGCCCCAGAAGTGCGTGCCGACATTGACCGCGAACAGGATCAGGATGGTAACCAGCGACAGGGTGAGTCTGCGGCGTAAACTCATGCGCGGGTCAGTTTCTCGATCTTGATCAGCAGTCCCGGAAAATCCACGGGCTTGGTTGCATAGTCGTCACAGCCCGCCTCGAGTGCGTTCAGGCGATCGGCTTCCATCGCGTGAGCCGTGAGGGCGATGATCGGGATATGCTTGATACGGTCGTCCTCGCGGGCCTGCCGCGAGGCGGTCCAGCCGTCCAGGACCGGCAGATTCATATCCATCAGCACGACCGCCGGTGACTCGGACAGCATCAGGTTCAGCGCCTGCTGGCCGTTGCCCGCGGTGATGACCTCCAGGCCGGCCCGGGTGAGGCGCCGTACCATCATGTCGCGATTCAGCTCGTTGTCCTCCACCAGCAGAACCCGGAGCGGCTCACTCATGTGGCCGGGCCCTCCACCAGGTGGACCCGCAGCACCTCGTCGATGCCCTTTACCGTTATCTCCCTGCTCTCGCCCATGCGGTATGCCCCGCGCAGCCCCTGCAGTGTGCTGTCGGAAATCAGGATCTCGCCACCCGCGGTGTGGTCCTCGATGCGTGAGGTCACGTTCATCGGGTGGCCGACGAAGCCATACTTGCTGCGGCGCTCTGAACCGATATTGCCGGCGATGACGTCGCCCGTATTGATCGCGATGCCGGCGTTGATCACCGGCAGGCCCTCCACCTCGTTCTGTGCGTTGATCTCCACCATGGCCTCGCGCATGGCCAGCGCGCACTTCACGGCGCGGTCCGGATCGTCCTCGCCCTGCAGCGGCGCGCCGAACACGGCGAGGATGGCGTCGCCTAGAAATTCGTCGATGGTGCCGTGGTGGGCCATGATGATATCCGTCATGGTGCCCAGGTAGCGGTTCAGCAGGGTGACCACCTGGTCCGGCGCGAGGTGTTCGCTGAGAGTGGTAAAACCGCGTATGTCCGACATCATGATGCTGACCCGGCGCAGGTCGCCCCCCAGTTGCAGACCCTCCGGGCGCTCCAGGATATCCGTGACGATCTCATCGGAGAGGTAGCGCCCGAAGGTGGCGCGGATGAATTTTTCGTTGCGCTCCAGTTGGCGACGGTACTGTTCCTCCCGGTCGTGCCAGCGCTTGCGCTCTATGCCCGCCTTGATGCGGGCCTGGAGCAGTACGGGATTGAACGGTTTGAACAGGTAATCGTCGGCGCCCGCCTCGATGCAGCCGATAATGCCGTCCATGTCCTGGCTGCCGGAGATGACGATCACCGGTGTCGCGCGCCACTCCGGCCGCTCCTTGATACGGTAGAGCACCTCGCGCCCGTCCATACCCGGCATCAGCAGGTCCAGCAGCACCACGTCGACATCGCTCTGCTCCAGCGCGCGCAGCGCCTCTTCGCCACTGGCGGCCGTGATGACGAAGTGGCCGAGGCGGGAGAGATTGCGCGCCACGAGCTCGCGATTCTCCCTCAGGTCGTCGACTGCAAGTATGAAACCAGGCTCCGACGCGATGGTGCGGCCCTCGCCGCCGCCGGGCGAGCCGTTGCCCTGTGCGGCGTTGACGCTGTCGAGCAGCCCCGCGAGGGTGTCGTCCAGGGAGGGGTGGTCACCGCCGAGGTCCTCTCGCAGCATCTCGGCGTAGCCGCGAACCGCTGCGAGGACGTTCATCAGGTCGTGGGTATCAGCGGCCCGGCCGGCGGTATCCAGCATGGTGTTGAGGCGCTCGGCCGCGTCGAACAGGTGGGTGAAGTCCTCGCGGCTGTCCTTGCCCAGCGTCGCGCCCAGGCTGTCGAAAGCCTCCCGCAGGCTGGCGATTTCGCCCAGGAGTCGATCGCTCCACTGGGAGGTGATTAAACTGGAGCTGCTGGTCATTGGCTACCCTGCCTGGCCGACTCGCGCGGTCCTCGCCGCGCGGTTCCGCGTCGCTCAGCGAGAGTGTACCAATACCCGGGTCCCTGCACACGGCTGATGTGGGTGCCCGCGCACCGGATGTGGCCGGCCGTCGCCGAGCCGCAGTCGCGACCTGTGAGCCCCTTTTTCCCGCGGGGAGGTGCGATTTCCGGAAACTTTGGGTTATATTAGGCCCGGGGTCGTTCAGTGATTGGGCTTAACAGGGAGTCGAGTGTACTGATGTTGCAGCAAGTGGAAATCTTTCAGGGACTGTCACAGGAAGAGCTGGACGCGCTCGCAGCCAGCAGCACCAGCCGCTCTTTTCCCAAGAATACCGTGGTCATCCACGAGAACGACCCCGCCGACTCGCTGTTCGTCATCGAGAGCGGCAAGGTCAAGGTCTACTGCAGCGACAAGAACGGCAAGGAGTTCATCATGAACACCCAGGGCGCCGGGGACTATTTCGGCGAACTGGCCCTGCTCGACGATTCCACCCGCTCCGCCTCTGTGCGCACGGTGGAGAAGTCGAGCTTCTGCATCATCTACAAGGAAGATTTCAACCGCGTGCTGGAGGACCATCCCAACATCGGCCGCCAGCTGGTACGCAACCTCGCCGCCCGGGTGCGCAAGCTGACCGCGGACGTGAAGAGCCTCGCCCTGCAGGACGTCTACGGCCGCGTCGCCAATGTGCTCATGGACCTGTCGGAGGAGCGCGGCGACGGGACCCTGTACATCCCCGAGAAACTGACCCAGCAGGACATCGCCGACCGCGTCGGCGCCTCCCGCGAGATGGTGGCTAGAATCCTGAAAGACCTCACCATCGGCGAGTACATCCGCTTCGAGGGGCGGCACATCATTATCAATACCCGCCTCCCCGCGAAGTACTGACTACTCCTCCGCACGGATTTCCCTGACCGCCAGGCCCAGGCGTCCCTTCCCGAGGCGCGCCTCGACCTCGTCGCCGATCGCGACATCTGTCGCACTCCTGACCACACGGCCGTCGCCGTCCTCGACGATGGCGTAACCGCGCTGCAAGACCCCCAGGGGGCTGAGGGTGTCCAGCACCTGGGCCAGGCGCCCCAGGCTGTGGCGGGAATCCCGCAACCGCCCCCGCATCGCCCCGGTCAGGCGCTGGCCAAGGCGCCCGATATCCGCCTGCAAGCCCCCGAGCCGGGGGCCGGGCGAGTGCGCCCGCAGGCGGCTCTCCAGCAGCAGCAGCCGGCTGGCCTGGCGGTGCAGGAGATTAACCTGCGCGCCACGCAGGCGCTGCTCCAGGTCGTCGACGCGCTGCGCCTGCTCGCGCAGTTGGGCGCCGGGGTGTTTGAGCCGGGCCTGCAGGTGGCGCAGTTCCAGCGCCTCGCGAGCCACCCGGGCACGCATTCTCCGGGCCAGGTTGCCCCGGGCGACCGCCAGCTGCTGTGCCCACTCCGCGCGATCGGGGCTCAGCATCTCCGCGGCGGCGGAGGGTGTGGGGGCGCGCTGGTCCGCCACCAGGTCCGCGATGCTGAAGTCGACCTCGTGCCCGACGGCGCTGACTACCGGCAATTTGCTGGCGGCGATGGCCCGCGCGACCACCTCCTCGTTGAATGCCCACAGGTCCTCCAGCGAGCCGCCGCCGCGACCCACCACCAGGACATCGAGGTCGACACTGCCCTCGCGCTGCCAGCGATTGGCGCGCTCGATGGCGGCGGCGATCTCCGCTGCCGCGCCTGTTCCCTGCACCGGGACCGGCAGGATGGACACGGCGATGGCGGGGCAGCGGCGGCGCAACACGGTCAGGATGTCGTGGATGGCGGCGCCGCCAGGTGAGGTCACCACGCCGATATGGCGAATGTCGGTCGGCAGTGGCTTTTTGCGCACGGCGTCGAACAGGCCCTCGGCTCCCAGGTTGGCTCTGAGCTTCGCGAGAGCAGCCTGCAGCGCGCCCTCGCCGGCCGGCTCCAGGTGTTCCACGATGAGCTGGAACTCCCCGCGCCCCTCGTACAGGGAGACGCGGCAGCGCAGTCGCACCTCGTCGCCCTGTGCGGGTGTGGTGCGCAGGCGCTGGTTGCGATTGCGGAACATGGCGCAGCGCACCTGGGCGTCGCCGTCCTTCAGGGTGAAGTACCAGTGGCCCGAGGTGGGGCGGGCGAAGTTGCCGATCTCGCCCGCTACCCAGACGAAGTCGAAGTGGCTCTCCAGCAGGCTGCGCGCCTGCCGGTTGAGCTGGCTGACGGTCAGCGTCTGGGGTGGTTCGCCCGTTGGGAGAATGCTCAAAGTTCGTGATCCTGCGGGAGCTATCCGAGCCAGTTTACTGCATGCGGTGGGGTTGCGCAGGGATGGTTAGTGCATGCCGCTCGCGAGGATTCGTCAATCGAAGCCGGGTCGAGACTGGCTGCAAAAGTGCGAATTAATTGTGCTGCCCGAGCCATGTATTTTATAATGGCGGGTTTAACCCAAGTCGGCCTGTCGGAGACCCGTCCCATGCTGCGAATAGCCCAGGAAGCCCTCACCTTTGACGACGTCCTGCTGACTCCCGGGTACTCCACCGTCGTGGCCACCGAGGTCTCCCTGCGCACCAGCCTGACGCGGGAGATCGAGCTGCACATTCCCCTGGTCTCCGCCGCCATGGACACGGTGACCGAGTTCCGCCTGGCCATCGCCATGGCCCAGGAGGGGGGCATCGGCATCATCCACAAGAGCATGACCGTGGCCGAGCAGGCGGAGCAGGTGCGCAAGGTCAAGAAATTCGAGAGCGGCATGGTGAAGGACCCCATCACCATACAGCAGTCCGCGACCATCGCCGAGCTGATCGAGCTGACCAGCGCCAACGGCATCTCGGGTGTCCCCGTGTTGAACGGGGAGGACCTGGTGGGTATCGTCACCCGTCGCGACCTGCGTTTCGAGTCGAATCCCCAGAAACTGGTCTCCGAGATCATGACCCCCCGCGACAAGCTCGTGACAGTGAAGGAGGGGGCCGAACTGGCGGAAGTGCAGGAGAAGCTGCACCGCCATCGCATCGAGAAAATTCTCGTCGTCAACGACGATTTCGACCTGTGCGGGATGATAACGGTCAAGGACTTCGACAAGGCCGAGAGCTTCCCCAACGCCTGCAAGGATTCCTACGGGCAGCTGCGCGTCGGCGCCTCCGTCGGTACCAGTCCCGATACCGACGACCGGGTGGACGCCCTGGTCGCCGCCGGCGCGGACCTGCTGGTGGTGGACACCGCTCACGGCCATTCGCGCAATGTCATCGAGCGGGTCAAGATGATCAAGTCCGCCTACCCCTCGGTGCAGGTGGTGGGCGGCAACATCGCCACCGGCGAGGCAGCCGTGGCCCTGGCGGAGGCCGGTGTGGACGGGGTCAAGGTCGGTATCGGCCCCGGTTCCATCTGCACCACGCGCATCGTCACCGGCACCGGCGTACCGCAGATCACCGCCATCGCCAATGTCAGCGAGGCGCTGCAGGGCACCGGCATCCCGATCATCGCCGACGGCGGCATTCGTTTCTCGGGGGATATCGCCAAGGCCCTGGTCGCCGGGGCGCACTCGGTGATGATGGGCAGCATGTTCGCGGGCACCGAGGAGGCGCCGGGCGAGGTGGAGCTGTACCAGGGCCGCACGTACAAGGCCTACCGCGGCATGGGTTCCATCGGCGCCATGGCCCAGACCCAGGGTTCGTCCGACCGCTACTTCCAGGATGCCAGCCAGGGCACGGAGAAGCTGGTCCCGGAGGGTATCGAGGGTCGGGTGCCCTACAAGGGTCCCGTGTCCGCCATCGTCCTCCAGCTCATGGGCGGGGTGCGCTCCGCCATGGGCTACACTGGCAGCCCGGACCTGGAGACCATGCGGACACGCCCGCAGTTCGTCAGGGTAACCGCGGCGGGCATGTCCGAGAGCCACGTGCACGACGTGTCGATTACCAAGGAAGCCCCCAACTACCCCGTCAGGTGAGGCGGGGAGGGCAGGGTGTCCTCCAGCAGGGAGCTAACGTAGGAAAACAGTGACGGCAGACATACACGCCAGCAGGATCCTCATCCTGGATTTCGGCTCCCAGTACACCCAACTGATCGCCCGCCGCGTGCGCGAGGTCGGCGTGTACAGCGAGATTCGCGCATGGGACCTCGACGAGGCCGCCATCCGCGACTTCGCACCCAGCGGGATTATCCTCTCCGGCGGCCCGGAATCCGTGCCCGAGGCCGGGTCACCGCGCGCCCCGGGCTGCGTCTTCGAGCTCGGGGTGCCCGTGCTGGGTATCTGTTATGGCATGCAGACCATGGCGGCGCAGTTCGGCGGTGAGGTCGCCGGGTCAAACGTCTCGGAATTCGGCTACGCGCAGATTCGCCAGGTGGGCAACGGCGGCCTGCTCCACGATATCCGCGATCACATCGACGAGGACGGCACGGGACTGCTCGATGTGTGGATGAGTCACGGCGACAAGGTGGTGCAGCTGCCCCCGGATTTCGAACTGATTGCCGAGACAGAGAGCTGCCCGATCGCCGGCATGGCTCACCGGGAGCAGCCCTTCTACGGTATCCAGTTCCACCCGGAAGTCACCCACACCCTGCAGGGCGTACGCATTTTCGAGCACTTCGTGCTCGAGCAGTGCGGCTGCGAGGCCCTGTGGACACCCGCGAACATCGTCGAGGACGCCATCGCCAGGGTGCGCGCGAGCGTGGGTGGCGACAATGTACTGCTGGGCCTGTCCGGCGGGGTGGATTCCTCGGTGGTCGCGGCGCTGCTGCACCGGGCCATCGGCGACCAACTCACCTGCGTGTTCGTCGACAACGGCCTGCTGCGCCTGAACGAGGGCGACCACGTCATGGAGATGTTCGCCCGCAACATGGGTGTGAAGGTGATCCGTTCCGACTGTGAGGCGCTGTTTCTCGGCAAGCTTCAGGGCGTTCCCGACCCGGAGGACAAGCGCAAGATCATCGGCAATACCTTCATCGAGGTGTTCGATGCGGAGGCGGCGAAACTGGAGGACGTGCAGTGGCTCGCCCAGGGCACCATCTACCCCGACGTGATCGAGTCCGCCGGGGCCGATACCGGCAAGGCCCACACTATCAAATCCCATCACAATGTCGGCGGCCTGCCCGATGACATGAAGCTCAAGCTGGTGGAACCGCTGCGCGAGCTGTTCAAGGACGAGGTGCGCAAGATAGGCCTCGAACTGGGCCTGCCGTACGACATGGTCTACCGGCACCCGTTCCCCGGCCCCGGCCTCGGCGTGCGCATCCTCGGCGAAGTCAAAAAGGAATATGCGGACCTGCTGCGCGAGGCGGACGCGATCTTTATCGAGGAGTTGCACCGCGACGACTACTACCACAAGACCAGCCAGGCCTTCGCCGTGTTCCTGCCCGTTAAGTCGGTGGGCGTGGTCGGCGACGCGCGCCGCTACGAGTACGTGATCGCGCTGCGTGCGGTGGAGACCGTCGATTTCATGACCGCGCGCTGGGCGCCGCTACCCTACGAACTGCTCGAGCGCGTGTCCAACCGCATCATCAACGAGATTCCCGGCGTATCGCGGGTCACCTACGACATCAGCAGCAAGCCGCCCGCCACCATCGAGTGGGAATAGCCTTCCCCGCGTAGCACGCGCCCGGTTGCCAGGCCGGGGCGCCCGTCTATACTTTTTTCATGGAAAGGAAGCGCCACAGGGGTCGCGCACGGGCCCGCCAGGCGATGTTCATCCGGCGCAGGCAGCTCGCCGAGTGCTCGCCGCTCCAGGTGGAGAAGAATCGCGTCGGCACCCACGCCGATGTGGCGGGCGCCGTCATCGACGTGGAGGCGAGCAATCGCTGCAATGCCACCTGCGAGTTCTGTCCGCGGCACCTCACACCCCACCAGGGCCACATGACCCCGCGTACCTTCGGTAAGGTGCTCGAGCGTGCCCTCGAGTTTCGCGCGCTGGTGCAGGACCTGCGGGCGGGCCTGCTGGATTTCTCCTTCTGCGGTTTGGGGGAGGGTCTGCTCAATCCCGACCTGCCGGCGTACATGTCGCGCGCCAGCGACGCCGGTTTCAAGCCCGGCCTCTGCTCGAATGCGCACCTGCTCGACAGGAGGCGAGCGGCCACCCTGCTCGACGCGGGGCTGGCGGACGTCTTCCTCAATGTCGGCGAGATCGGCGACCAGTACGATGCGATCTACGGCCTGCCCTTTGCAGAGGCCCAGCGCAATGTCGACGACTTCATGGAACTCGCGCGGGGGCGCTGCAACGTCTGGATCGTGGTCGTGGACCACCGCATGGATCCGGAGCATGTTGCGCGCATCGAGCACTACTGGCGCGCGCGGGGGGTGCACATGTTCTTTCCCTCGCCCATGCTCAACCGGGCGGGCGCCCAGCTCGACGAGCGCCTGGATTTTCGGCAGCACGGTCGCGAGGCGGAGGCGCGGCAGTTGTTCAACGGGGAGATTCCCGGGTGCGTCGCCCCGCGCAAGTGCATCACCATCGGCTACGACGGGCGTTACTACATCTGTAATTCCGACTGGCGCAAGGAGGAGTCGGCGGGCACCGTGTTCGAACTCTCGGTGATCGAGGCGATAGACGACCACTTCCGCCGTTCCTGCGACCGTGAGAACGCCATCTGCCGGCGCTGCAATCACGATCCGCTGAACCAGGTGAGCAGGTTGCTGGATAGCGGCGCCGACCCCGCGCTGACCGGGCACGCAGTCGCGATTGCCCGCGAACGACAGGTGCACGTCGAGCGATTCCTCGGCGCGGCGCGGCGGGGCGGCCACCTGTCGACAGCGCCGGGGCCTGAAATCATACCCGCGCGGCAGGCCCGATGACTGTCCCCGCGGTTGTCAGTTGTTACAGCGCTGTGCGCGGGTAGCCCGGTCGTGGCGCACCCGGACATGCGACTCGCCACGGCGCCTGACGGTTCGCCGCGGCTGATCCAGTACTTCTCCCACTGCGGGGTGTGGGCGGTGACTCCCTACACCGCCTGCGACCTGCGCTGTAATTACTGCATCACGTTCTCCCAGGGGAGGTCCGCGCCGCGAATGGACGCGGGAATCGACGCGGCGATACGGGAGGAGGTCGCCCGTGTGCCGCCGGATGGGACCCTGGCCCTGGGCGCACTCGTGGACGCCTATCCCCGCGCCGAGGGAGAGGTCGGGCTCACGCGGAAAGTGCTGCGCGCCCTCGTCGACACCGGCCGGCCCGTCAGCATTTCCACGAAAGGCCCGCTCGTGACACGCGATATCGACCTGCTGTTGCGCGGCGACGTGCGTGTCCAGGTATCCCTCAGTGCGCTGGACGACACACAACTTGCGCAGGTGGAACCGCGGGTCGCGCCGGCCTCGGAACGCATGCGCGCCATCGAGGAACTGGCGGCCGCGGGTGTCGACGTGCAGCTCCAGGCGCAGCCATGGATACCGGGCCTCACCGACGCCGAGGCGATTATCGACTGGGCGGACGGCCGCTTCCGGGTGTGGTTCTGCCCGCTGAACATCGACTCCCCCGGGGTGGCGCGCACGCCCCTCGGCCGCGCCTTCACCGCGGCGGAAATCTACGCGGCTTACCTCGCCGAGGCGGCGCGCCTCAAGGGGCGCAGGGGGGTGATCTGGCAGAAACCCGGCTGGATGGGTTTTTCGGCGCGCGGCGCCGAGTTGTTGCCGGAGCCCGGGGCCACATCCGAGGAGACCAGGAATCGCGCCGCGATCCGTCGCCTGGTGGCGGCGTTCCAGTCGGGTGCCCCCCTGGAGACGCTGCTGGAACTGGTGTCCCCCTACGCGCGGCTGGTCGACTTCACCGGTCGCGCCACAGACCGGGAGTACCCGCGCTCCGGTCGCAGCGCGGACCTGCTGTACGGCGTCGCCGCGGCCCTGGAGGCGCCGGATTTCCACATCCGCTCCCTCGAGGCGGCGGGGGACAGGGTCGACCTCGAGCTCCAGGTGAGGGGCCGCCACATCGCCCAGCTCTTTGACCTGGCACCCTCCGGTGAAGTAATTTCGCTCCCGCTGGCCTACCGCTACCGCTTCGACAGCCAGGGCCTGGTTCTCGACTACAGCCAGCACGCGGACCTGGACCGGCTGCCGGCCCTGGTCGGCTGACCCCATCGCGCCGGTCCGGACCGGCCCTTCGACAACACGCTGGAGCAGGCACCATGGTCGCCGCGAACACCGATGAGCACTGGATGCGACGCGCGCTGGAACTGGCGGATCGCGCCGCGGCCGCGGGGGAGGTGCCGGTGGGCGCGGTGGTCGTGCGCGACGGGGAGCTGCTAGGGGAGGGCGGCAACAGTGTTATCGGCGGCGCGGACCCGAGCGCGCATGCCGAGATCGTCGCCCTGCGGGCCGCCGCGCGCGCCGCGAACAACTACAGGCTGCCCGGCGCCACCCTCTACGTCACGCTGGAACCGTGCACGATGTGTGTCGGGGCGCTGGTGCACGCGCGTATCGAGCGCCTGGTCTTCGGCGCCCGGGAACCGAAGGCCGGGGTGATTTGCTCCAACGCCGCGCTGCTGGATCTGGCCCACTACAACCACAGGATGGCCTGGGAAGAGGGTGTGCTGGCGGCCGAGAGCGCGGGAAAGTTGCAGGCGTTCTTCAGGGCGCGGCGCTGAACCGGGTCATCACAGGGCGCGCAGCCGGATGCGGCGCATCTCCGGCGGCAGATGTTCCCGCACCCGCAGGGGCGGCACCGCCTGGTTCTCCGACAGGTCCTGCCACTGCAGGATGCTGTAGTAGTGGCGGATATTCTGTACGTAGGTCACCGCCTCCTGCCCCCGCGCGTACCCGTAGCGCGTCGTCTTGTAAAAGCGGCTCTTCTGCAGCAGCGGCAGGCGCTGCATGACATCGACCCAGAGATCCGGGTTGCCTCCCTGCAGCCGGGTCAGCCTGCGTGCGTCCCGCAGGTGGCCGAGACCGATGTTGTAGGCCGCCAGTGCCATCCAGGTGCGGTCCGGCTCCACGATGTCTTGCGGCAGTCGCCGCAGCATGTTTTTGAAATACCGGGCGCCGCCGCGCAGGCTCTCGGTGGCGTCCAGCCTGTTTTCCACACCCAGTTCCCTGGCGGTGGCCAGGGTCAGCATCATCATGCCGCGCACCCCCGTGGGGGAGACGGCCAGCGGGTCCCAGTGCGACTCCTGGTAGGCGATGGCGGCCAGCAGGCGCCAGTCCATCTGGTACTCCGCCGCCACCGCCTGGATCAGCTCGCGGTGCTCGGGCAGGTCGCTGTGCATGTTGCGCGTGAAGGTGTGGGAACTGATCCGGGAGATACCTTCGGTGTGGCCGAAATGGGTATGGCGCAACTCCGCGAGGGCCCCGCTCTCCCTCAGGTCGTCGATAAACCCGTTGATTTGCGCCAGCAGCCTCGCGTTGTCCCGGCCCGGCGGAAGGTACCAGACCATGTCCTGCTCGGAGCTGAGGTCGAAGGCGACTTTCAGGCGCGGGAACAGGCTCTGCTGCACCCTGAACTCGTTGGAATCGATCAACGCCAGTTGCGCCTCCCCGCGCTCGACCAGTTCCAGTAGTTCCATGGTGTCGGCGCCCCTGATCTCGCGCCATTCCAGTTCCGGCAGCGTGCTGTCGCGCAGGGCGCGCAGGGCGCCGGCGTGACTGGAGCCGGCTAGGGTGACGATGGTCATGCCCGGCAGTGCGCGGATCGACCTGGGGCGGCGGTGGCCCGCCTTGTACACGACCTGGGCGACGAGTTTGTCGTACGCCTCGGAGTGGGGATAGCGCCGCGCCCGCTGCTCGGTGAGGGTCAGGCCCGCCGCCGCGATGTCGGCCTCCTCGCGGCGCAGGGCGTTGAAGATGCCGCGCAGGGAAAAGGCCGGTTCCATGCGCAGGGTGACACCGAGGTCGTCCGCCAGCAGGGCGGCGAGGTCGTACTCAAACCCGGCGGGCCCGTTGCGGTCCAGGTAGAAAGTGGTCGGGCTGTTCCGGCTGACCACGACCAGCTCCCCCCGGGACTGGATGGATTCGAGGGAGTCTTCGGCAGTGCAGGCCGCGAGCACGCACGCCAGCACCGGCAGCAACAGTGACGGACACCTGGGCATGGAGACATTCTAGCGTTGTGCGCGCCGCGGCTCACGGGCAGACACCGTGGCAAACCACCCCAGATTCGGCTAACGACACAAGGGCAAATACAGTACAATACCGCCTCCTCCGATACCTCCCCCTGGAGTTGTGCACAGCATGTTGACCCTGCGTGGTAGTCCCGCTGTGTCCGCGTTCCGCGTGGACAAGCTGGCGCGGAAGTTTGCCGACATCCATCCCGCCATCCAACTGCTGCACAACGAGTACCTCCACTTCGCCAGCCTGAACGGTCCCCTCGATGCAGGGCGCCGCTCCATTCTGGAGAGCCTGCTGACCTACGGGCCTGGCGGTGGTGCGGTCGACGCACCGCCGGTGCATGGCACACTGCTCCTGGTGGTGCCCCGGCCCGGCACCATCTCGCCCTGGTCCAGCAAGGCAACCGATATCGCGCACAACTGCGGGCTCGACGAGGTGGAGCGCCTGGAGCGCGGTATTGCCTGGTATTTCGACCTGCCCGCGGATCTCTCCGCGCGGGGCAGGGACGCCCTCGCCGCCACTGTCAGCGATCGCATGACCGAGACGGTGCTCGCCGCGCCCGAGGAGGCCGGGTGCCTGTTCGAGCACGCCGCGCCCCGGGCGATGGCTACGGTGGACGTGATCGGCGGCGGGCGCGCGGCCCTCGAGACCGCGGACCGGGAGCTGGGGCTCGCCCTGGCCGCCGACGAGATCGACTACCTGCTGGACAGTTTCCTGGCCCTGGGTCGCAACCCGAGCGATGTCGAGCTGATGATGTTCGCCCAGGCCAACTCGGAACACTGTCGGCACAAGATATTCAATGCGGACTGGGTGATCGACGGCGAGGCCCAGCCGCACTCCCTTTTCGCCATGATCCGCAACACGCACGAGCGCGCGGGCGACAACGTGCTCTCGGCGTACTCCGACAACGCCGCGGTGGTGGCGGGGCACCGGGCGGGCCGGTTCTATCCCGACCCCGCGACCGGGCGCTATGGCTACAGCGAGGAGGACATCCATCTCCTGATGAAGGTGGAGACCCACAACCACCCGACGGCTATCGCACCGTTTCCGGGAGCGGGTACCGGCTCAGGCGGCGAGATTCGCGACGAGGGCGCCGTCGGCCGCGGCTCCAAACCCAAGGTCGGTCTCACCGGCTTTTCGGTCTCCAACCTCAATATCCCCGGCTACGGCCAGCCCTGGGAGGGCGATTACGGCAAGCCCGGCCGCATCGTGTCGGCGCTGGACATCATGGTGGAGGGCCCCATCGGCGGCGCGGCCTTCAACAACGAGTTCGGCCGCCCCAATCTCTGCGGTTACTTTCGCAGTTTCGAGCTCGAGGCGCCGGGCGCGGCGGGACGGGAGATGCGCGGCTACCACAAGCCCATCATGATCGCGGGGGGCTACGGCAACATCCGCGCCGGCCATGTGCAGAAGGGCGCCTACAGCGCCGGGGCGAAACTGGTCGTGCTGGGCGGCCCCGCGATGCTCATCGGCCTCGGCGGCGGCGCCGCCTCCTCCATGGCGAGCGGCGCCAGCGCGGAAGACCTGGACTTCGCCTCGGTGCAGCGCCAGAACCCGGAAATCCAGCGCCGCTGCCAGGAGGTCATCGATCGCTGCTGGCAGCTGGGCGACGCCAATCCCATCGCGTTCATCCACGACGTGGGCGCCGGGGGCCTGTCCAACGCGCTGCCCGAGCTGGTCAAGGACGGCGACCGCGGCGGCACCTTCGAACTGCGCGAGGTACCCAGCGACGAACCCGGCATGTCGCCCCTGGAAATCTGGTGCAACGAGTCCCAGGAGCGCTATGTCATGGCGGTGGAGCCCGGGGACCTCGAGCGCTTCGCGGCCATCTGTGCGCGGGAGCGCTGCCCCTTCGCGGTGGTGGGAGAGGCGACGGAGGAACTCAGGCTGACCCTCGCCGACCGGGACTTCGGCAATACGCCCGTGGACCTGCCCATGTCCGTGCTGTTCGGCAAACCGCCGCGCATGACCCGGGAGGTGCGGCGCCACCCGGTGGCACACGATGCGCTCGCGCTGGATGTCCCCCTCGCCGACGCGCTGGAGCGCGTCCTGCAGGTGCCCACGGTGGCGGGCAAGGGTTTCCTGATCACCATCGGCGACCGCACGGTGACGGGCATGGTGGCCCGCGACCAGATGGTCGGTCCGTGGCAGGTGCCGGTGGCGGACTGCGCCGTGACCACCGTGGCCTATGACAGCGATCGCGGGGAGGCCATGGCCATGGGCGAGCGCACACCCCTGGCGCTGGTCGATGGGCCCGCGTCCGGGCGCATGGCCGTCGCCGAGGCGATCACGAACATCGCGGCGGCGGCCATCGCCGATATCCGCGATGTGAAACTGTCCGCCAACTGGATGTGCGCCGCCGGGCACGGCGCAGAGGACGAGGTGTTGTTCGACACCGTGCGCGCCGTGGGCATGGAGTTCTGCCCCGCCCTCGGCATCACCATCCCCGTCGGCAAGGACTCCATGTCGATGCGCACCACCTGGCGGGAGGGAGACGAGGACCGGGCGGTGACCGCCCCCATGTCCCTGATTGTCTCCGCCTTCGCGCCGGTGACGGACGCGCGGCTGTCGCTGACGCCGCAACTGCGGCCGGATGCGGATGCCGCGCTGGTCCTGCTGGACCTGGGCCGGGGCGCGAACCGGCTCGGCGGCTCATGCCTGGCCCAGGCCTGGGGGCTGCTCGGGGATACCGTGCCCGACCTGGAGCGCCCCGAAGACCTGCGCGGCCTGTTCACCCTGGTGCAGGAGTTTCTCGGGCGCGGGGAACTGCTCGCCTATCACGACCGTTCCGACGGCGGTCTCGCGGTCGCGCTGCTGGAAATGGCCTTTGCCGGGCGCTGCGGCCTGGATATCGACCTCGCCGCTGTTCCGGGGGAGCCCCTGGCGGCGCTGTTCAGCGAGGAGGCCGGCGCCGTGCTGCAGGTCCGCCGGCCGCTGTTGCAGGCCCTGCGCGAGCGCGCCGCTGCGCTCGGTCTGGGCGATTGTCTTTACGAGATCGGCGCGGCGACAACGGGCGATCGCGTGCGGATTGCCGACGGCGCCGACGCGCTGCTCGACGACAGCCGCGCGCGCCTGCACCAACTCTGGTCGCGCACCAGTTTCGAGATCCAGTCCCTGCGTGACAACCCGGACTGCGCCGCCGAAGAGTACGCCCGCTGCCTCGGGGACGACCCGGGGCTCTCCGCGCGACTCGGCTTCGACGCCGGCGAGGATATCGCCGCGCCGTTTATCGCAACGGGCGCGAGGCCGGCCATCGCCGTGTTACGCGAACAGGGCGTGAACGGGCAGGTGGAGATGGCGGCGGCATTCGAGCGCGCCGGCTTCGACGCCTTCGATGTGCACATGAGCGATATCCTGGAGGGTCGGGCGCGCCTGGCCGACTACCGGGGGCTGGTCGCCTGCGGCGGGTTTTCCTACGGCGACGTGCTCGGCGCCGGCGAGGGCTGGGCCAAGAGCATCCTGTTCAACCCCGGGGTCCGCGACGCCTTCGCCGCGTTCTTCGAGCGCCCGGACACTTTTACCCTGGGCGTCTGCAACGGCTGCCAGATGGTTTCCACACTGCGCGACCTGATACCGGGCGCCGGCCACTGGCCGCGCTTCGTGCGCAACCGGTCCGAACAGTTTGAGGCGCGGCTCGCGCTGGTCCGGGTCGAGCCCGGACCGTCCGTGTTGCTGGCGGGAATGGCGGGCTCGCACCTGCCCATCGCCGTCGCCCACGGCGAGGGGCGGGCGGAGTTCGCGGCCCCGGCTGCACTCGCGGCCTGTGAGGAAGGCGGCAACATCGCCCTGCGCTACGTGGAGAACAACCTCGAGGTCGCCGAGCGCTACCCGGCGAACCCCAACGGCTCGCCCGCGGGTATCACCGGGCTCACCAGTGACGACGGCCGCGCCACCATCATGATGCCCCACCCGGAGCGAGTGTTCCGCACCGTGCAGCACTCCTGGGCCCCGGCGGAGTGGGGCGAGGAGGGCGGCTGGCTCAGGCTGTTCCGCAATGCGCGGGCCTGGCTCGGTTGAATGGCCGGGAAAATTTGCGCTTTATTCCCGCCGCCCCTTGTAAACAGTGCCCTCAGCGCCCATGTCCCCCCGAACGGGCGTGGACTTGTGGCCCCGGGCGGTTAATTTATAATGGCGCACTTTTCACCCGGGCCCTGCGCTC
>Ga0126341_1000006_pt1 | contig 42156 bp, 38 predicted proteins | sample OrbTmetagenome_FD_97057 | JGI IMG/M metagenome (GOLD analysis project Ga0126341, IMG submission 97057) | Coral microbial communities from Florida Keys, Florida, USA - Orbicella T D metagenome | ecosystem: Host-associated > Invertebrates > Cnidaria > Coral | place: Florida Keys, Florida, USA... | reverse complement strand
AGCGCCCTCCTGTTGTCCTCGGTTGTACTGCAGGCTGCGGCGGCAGGGATCGTCCACGATGCCGAACATTACGTGGCGCAAAAGCAGAACAGCGAACGCTGGGCCGCCGAGGATAGAGAACTGGACCGCCGCCTGGCGGAGTTCCGTGAAAAAAATGGCGGCAAGCCGCCGAATATCTTTTACATCCTGATCGACGACATCGGCTTCGGCGATCTCGGCAACAAGACCCTGAACGTAATCCGGGGTTACGAGACACCCAGCATCAACCAGTTTGCCCGGGACGGTATGCGCCTCGCGCGCATGTATACGGAACCGTCGTGTACGCCCACCCGTGTCGCCTTCATGACAGGCCGCCAACCGCACCGCAACGGCATGGGCAACACGGCCGTGGACATCTCCGGCTTCGGCCTGGCGGACAAGGAAGTCACCCTGGCGGAGGTGCTCTCTGAAAAAGGCTACAACACGGTGCATATCGGCAAGTGGCACATGGGAGACATCCGCGAGGCCTGGCCGAATTTCCAGGGCTTCGACTTCGCCGCTTTCCCGATCCACCAGCAGGGGCAGCTGACGATCTTCCACGACGACGCCGCCGACGAGGAGGTGGCCATCGGTATCGGGGACAACAATTACGACGGACGCTACACAATCGACGGCTGGCTGCGCACGGACGCCTCGGCAATGGTTACCGGCGTGGAGGGTTACCGCAACAAGAACGTGCGCGAGGTGCACATGGCGCCGGGCGAGCGCTGGACGGAGGCCAAGTACGCCGCCATGAACCAGCGCTACCAGGACCAGACCATGGAACAGCTGCGCCGACTGGCGAAAGAGGACGAGCCGTTCTTCCTGCAGTACTGGCCGCTCTATCCCCTCACGGGCCCGCGCACCGCCTACGAGGAATACACCACGCCCAACGGCGGGGTCTACGTGGAGAAAATGAAGCTGGTGGACCAGTGGATAGGCGAATTGATGGAGGAGATGGACGCCCTCGGTATCGCCGACAACACCCTTGTCATCATCATGGGTGACAACGGCCACTTTACGAAATATTCGCCCGGGTCGGGCTACACCGCCATGATCTACCGCGGCGGCAAGGGCTCCACGACGGAGGGCGGGGTTCGTGTGGACGCTTTCGTGCGCTGGCCGGGCATGATCGAGGAGGACTCGGTGGCGGGCGACATCATCCACGTCACTGACCTCTTCACCACCCTCGCGCGCCTGGGGGGCGCGCTGGACGAGGTTCCGACCGATCGCATCATCGACGGTGTCGACCAGACCTCGCTGTTCCTCAACGGCGACAGCTACAGCCGGCGGGACTACGTCTTTCTCTACAACATCAATGCACTGGAAGCGGTGGTCAAGGAGCAGTACAAGCTGGCCATTCCCGGCGGCAAGATGGAAAACGCCATCCTGGCGGACTTCTATGACCTGTTCCGCGACACGCGCGAGGAGAAGCCGGTGTCCACCGAAGTGGGTGCCTGGGGCGGCGCGAAGTTCGTGCGTATGATACAGCGCCACATGGCGCGCAAGCAGAAATACCCCAGCGATGGCCCCGCCACGGGCATGCCCTACAAGGGCATCGACAACCTGCGTCCCGAAAGCGAAGCCGCCGTGCAGGAATTCCTGTTCATGATGCAGACGCCGAAAATGTAAGCGGGTTGCGGTATGAACTCCGGCGGTAATCCCTTTCGACAGTTGCCCTCCGTGGATGCGCTCCTGCGTTCCTGCGACGCGGAGATTGCCACCTGGGGGCACAGTCGGGTCACCACCACGCTGCGCGGCCTGCTGGCGGAGCTGCGCGGTGCCATCGCCGGCGGTGCCGCACCCGACCTGGCCGATGACGCACTGCGGGGTTTATTGCGCGCTCGACTGGAGGCCGGGGAAAGTGCTGCGCTCGCACCCCTGCTGAACCTCACGGGCACGGTTTTGCACACCAATCTCGGCCGCGCCCCCCTCCCCCCGGAGGCACTTGCCGCCGTGGTCGCCGTATCCACGGGTGCCAGCAATCTCGAGTACGATCTCGATTCCGGCGGCCGAGGCGAGCGGGAGACACACGTGGAGGCGCTGGTGTGCGAATTGACGGGCGCCGAGGCGGCCACCGCGGTAAACAACAACGCGGCGGCGGTATTGCTCACCCTCAATACCCTCGCTCTGGGCCGCGAGGTGCCTGTGTCCCGCGGGGAGCTGGTGGAGATCGGTGGGTCCTTCCGTATTCCCGACGTCATGGCCCGCTCCGGCGCGAGGCTGGTGGAAATCGGCGCCACCAATCGCACCCATCTCAAGGACTACCGCAACGCTATCGGTGCCGATACCGCCCTGCTGATGAAGGTGCATACCAGCAACTACGAGGTGCGCGGTTTCACGCGCGCGGTGACGGAGGCGGAGCTGGCCGCGCTGGCGCAGGAGCACGCGCTGCCGCTGGTGGTCGATCTAGGCAGTGGCAACCTGGCGGATTTTGCGGCCCTCGGCCTGCCCCAAGAGCCCACGGTGTCCGCCGTGCTGGACGCGGGCGCCGATCTCGTCACCTTCAGCGGGGACAAGTTGCTCGGCGGGCCCCAGGCGGGCATCATCGCCGGCCGCGCGGATCTCGTCGAAGCGGTGCGTCGCAACCCCCTGAAACGGGCGCTCCGACTGGACAAGATGACCCTGGCGGCCCTCGCGGAAATACTCAAGCTCTACCGTGACCCCGACAGCGTGGCGCGGCGCCTGCCGACCCTGAGGCTGTTGACCCGGGCGCGGGAGGACATAGAGCGCCAGGCGCAGGCACTGTTGCCACCGGTGCGGGCGGCACTGGGCACGGACTGGCAGGTGGACATCGCAGAGTGCCACAGCCAGATCGGCAGCGGCTCCCTGCCCGTCGATACACTGCCGAGCGCCGCTCTGCGCTGCACGCCCGCGCCCGACTCAGGCGCCGACCCGGCGGCCCTGGCGGCAATCCTGCGCTCCGGGCCACTGCCGGTGATCGGCCGCATCCATCGCAATGCCCTCTGGCTGGACCTGCGCTGTCTCGAGGAGGACCAGGAAGCGGCCTTTACCGCGCAGTTCGGAATCCTATCACCTTGACCCGGCCGTCATGATCATCGCCACGGCGGGCCACGTCGATCACGGCAAGACCGCCCTCGTGCACCAGCTAACGGGTGTGGACACCGACCGCCTCGACGAGGAGAAACGCAGGGGCCTGTCCATCAGTCTGGGCTACGCCTACCTGCCCAGGGAGGGGGGGCTGCCGCTCGGTTTTATCGACGTGCCCGGGCACCGCCGATTCATCAACAACATGATTTCCGGCATCAGCGGCATCGACCTCGGCATGCTCGTGGTCGCCGCGGATGACGGTCCCATGCCGCAGACCCTGGAACACCTGGACGTGCTCCAACTGCTCGGGGTGCAGGATCTGGTTGCCGTGATCAGCAAGTGCGACCGGGTGGAGCCGGGCCGGGTCGATGCGGTGGGCGCGGAACTGGCGGGACTGCTGTCCGCCCGGGGCTGGAACGAGGTGACGCGGTTTGCCGTCAGCAACAGGACCGGCGAGGGCGTGGAAGCCCTGCGCGACCACCTGCTGGCGCGCGCGGCAAGCGCAGGCGCGCGCGCCGCTAATGGCATTTTCCATCTCTCCATCGACCGTGCTTTCAACCTGAAGGGCGCGGGGCTCGTCGTAACGGGCACCGTTGGCGCGGGCCGCGTGGCCGTCGGTGACACACTTTTACTTCAACCCGCCGGTGGTGAATTGCGCGTGCGCGGGCTGCACGTGCACGACTGCGAGGCTGCGCTGGCAGTCACCGGCCAGCGCTGTGCGCTAAACCTTGGCGGCGGTCCCGAGGCGGACGCGATCGACAGGGGTGACTGGCTCACAGGGCCGGAAGCCGGCCCGCCCTCCGGCTGCGTCGACGTGAATGTCGCGCTGCTGCCGCACGCGCCTTTCGCATTGAAACGCCTCGCACCGGTGAAGGTTTACCTGGGCGCGAGGCGCGTCGCCGCCCGTCTGCTTCCCCTGGAGGGCGGGCAGCATATCCAGCCGGGGATGCGCTGCCGCGCGCGCCTGCGCCTGGAATCGGCCATCGGCTGCTTTCGCGGGCAGCGCTTCCTGTTGCGCGACCACGCGGAGGAATTCGTGCTCGGTGGGGGCGAGATTATCGACCCCTTTGCCCCGACCGACGGCAAAGCGGATGGGGCGCAGTTGGCGCGCCTCGATAGTTTGTCTGCGACGACACCGGAGGCATCCCTGACACGCTTGCTGGACGGCGGCGAGGTTATCGACCAGGAGCGTTTCAGGCAGACCTGGAACCTGCCGGCGGCCGCGCTCGCAGAGCGGGTGCCGGCCAGTGCGCGGCGTTTCAGGGGCGAGGACCGCGAATGGCTGGTGGACCGGGGCCGCTGGAATTCTGCCGCGGAGCGAGTCCGCCAGTTCCTGCAGGATTTTCACGACGCGCATCCGGACGAGCCGGGGGTTCGGCCGGGCGCACTCGTTGCTGCACTGGAGCGCGACATGCCCCAGCTCTTGCTTGCCAATGTCCTGTCCGCCCTTGTGCGGGAGAAGGCGGCGGAACTGGCAGACGGTGTCGTGCGCCTGCGCGGATTCCGGGCGGCGGTGTCAGACGCGGACCAGGGCATCTGGGAGGTACTGCGCAACAGCCTGGCCACGGCCGGGTGGCAGATACCCCTGCTCTCGGAAATTTCCGCGGATACCGGTGTGGATGTAGCCGAACTGGAGCGCATTGCCCGGCGCGCAGTGAAAGACGGGGAACTGCACCGCGTTTCCGAGCGCCGCTTCGCGCTTCCCGGCCAGCTGGGCGAGTTGGCCGACACCCTCGCGGAACTTGCCGGCACCGGGGATGACATCACGGTGCGCACGGTGAAGGCCCGCTGGCAGACGGGCCGCAATCTTACCGTTGAGGTGCTCGAGTATTTCGACTCTGTGCGCTTCACCCGTCGCGTGGGCAACATGCGTCTCGTCGACGACCCGCGGCTTTCGCAGCGCCTGTTTGCTGGCTAAACTGCACGCTCGGAAGAGCGACGCCCCCGGTGGGGCGCCTGGTCTTCAAAACCAGTGAGGCGCCGAGCGGCGCCTGGTGGGTTCGACTCCTACCTCTTCCGCCAAGTTACAGCTATAAGTATATGATAAATATAGTTTTATGTGTTTCCATGTACTGCCTGCCCGGTGCAGTTCCGGGCCGGACTCTACTCCGTTTTACCCACCTGTCCCATCACGGTAGTATCACCAGAGCCCGGCTCCCGACACGATTCGGGGGCGGGTAACGACCTGAACCTGAACATAATTACCAGCGGTCGCCCCCATGCTCAGTTTCGTCAAGGAATCCCTTCTCGGTTTGCTGTCTATTTTCATCGCACTGGTACTGCTGGCGATCGTCGGCGAAGTAGCCATCAGGGCTTACTACTTTTACCAGGAGGCCGCGCCGGAGCGGCGCATGAACAACGCGATCGAACTGGATAACAAACTGGGCTGGCGAGCCACGCCCAATTACCGGTTCGTGGGGGAGTTGGTGGATGCGGAAGGCCAGGCCTACCATGCCAGTGTCAGCACAGATGATCGCGGATTCCGCCTTTACGGTGATCCCGAAGAGCAGGACAAGAAGAAAATGCTCGTCGTCGGCGACTCCTTCACGCACGCTGTCGACACCTCCGATGACAAGACCTACTTCGCCAGCCTCGCTGATGAACTTTCCCTTGAGATGTTTGCTATTGGTGTACGCGGTTACGGTACGCTGCAGCAGTACATGCTGCTGGACGAGGTTTACGACGAAATCGATCCCGACATTGTCTTGATCCAGTTTTGTGGCAACGATTTCATCAACAACAGCTTCGAACTGGAGCTGGCGGCCAGGGGCAACAACAACGGCCTGCGGCGTCCCTACCTGGAGGGTGAGGAAGTTGTTTACAGGATTCCGAAAGACTACGCGTCGCTGCGAGAATTTGCCTACAAGTATTCACGACTCCTGTACCTGGTCTTTACCAGTATCGACAGGCTGGATGCCCAGTCCAGCCGGGAGCCCAGGGAGGGCCTGCACAGCGAGAAGGCCATCGTGGTTCACGGCAGGTCCTACCCGCCGTTTCGCGACGCGATTGAAACCACGGATCGACTGTTCGCCAGGATAAGGGCCCGGGTGCCCACTTCCGTGCCCATTTATGTCTTTATCGGCCAGCACGGCGGGCCCATCCGCCCGGCTTTGCGGGATATCGCGGCGAAAAACGATATGCACCTGGTGAAAGGCGTATCGCGGGCGATCAAGCTGGCCGAGCGCAGTGGGAATAATGTGCACGCCGCGGACGGCGCCCACTGGAACGATACCGGTCACCGCATCGTGGCGGCGGCGATACGGGGCTATCTTGAAGAGCACCGGGTTGTCCGCCATCAACAACCGGATAGTGCCGAAGCGGCGCTCGACAGGCCCTGAGTCCACGGCGGGCCAGTCTACCTGCCCGCCCCACGGATTCCGCCACACCAAAGGGGCACAGGTGCGATGACCTCGCTCCGCGGCCCTTTTTTTGGCCAATGATATACTGTATCATCCTGCGCCTTGGCGCCCCACAACAGACCCGGAGCTGCCCCATTCCTCCCATGAAAGTGACAACCGGCAAAAACCTGTTCAGAGCGGTTGGGGGGTTCGCCCTCTGCACCTCTGTTCCCCTCGTGGTCGGTGAATCCGGCCATCACGGCGCACATGTACACGGTGTGGCCGAGTTGACGGTGGCCGCGGAAGGCACAGACCTGGAAATCGAATTCTCCTCGCCCGCGATCAGCGTGGTGGGTTTCGAACACCGTGCGGTCACGCCCGCGGAGAAGGACGCAGCGACCCGGGCCGGGAAGGCCCTGGCTGACCTGACGGGCGAACTGACCTTTGTCGGCACCCGTTGCGAACTGGTCGACAGCGCGGTGGATATTACCGCGGTGCTCGACGTGTCGGCCACCGACCAAGCAGCCCATGAGGCAAGTGACGAACACGACGATCACGATGCGCACGACGATCATGAAGAGCAGGACGATCATGAAGAGCAGGACGATCACGATGAGCACGGCGACCATGATGAGCACGACGATCATCACGGCGACGAGGAGTCACACACGGACGTGAGCGCGCACTTTCAATTCGACTGCACAGATACTGAAGCGCTGGAATCACTCCAGGTCGGCAAGGACGGACTGCCCTTCGGCCTGGAGGCCATCAATGTCATGTGGGTGACCGACCTCTCCCAGGGCGGAGCGACGCTCAGCGCTACGGAGCGATCAATCGCGTTCAACTAGGCATTCTCGCTTCCTCTTCACCCAACCTAAAAGTTCCGATACATGCGAAACCACGTAAACGCGTTACAGCCACTGGCGGACAAGGCAGCTATCGGTCTCTCGCTGTTGTGTGCTGTACACTGCCTGGCCCTGCCCCTGGCCGTTGCCCTTCTACCCGCCCTGGTCTCGCTCGGCTTCCAGGACGAGAAGTTTCACACCTGGATGGTGTTCATTGTCATTCCATTGAGTATCTTCGCGTTGACGCTGGGCTGCAGAAAGCACCGCAATCCATGGGTGCTCGCCACCGGGGCCACCGGCCTGCTGGCCCTTGTCTTACCCCGCTTCTCGGCCACGAAGTACTGGGCGAGGTAGGCGAGAAGGTGCTTACCCTGTCGGGCGCCACGCTGATCGCCGTGGGTCATGTCAAAAACTTCATGCTCTGTCGTGAAGGTAGCGACTGTGAGTGCCCCGACTGACCCCGACGCGCGGCCAGTCCTCGCCGTACCGACCAACATCATCACTGGCTTCCTGGGCGCGGGGAAAACCACGTCCATCCTGCACCTGCTCGAACAAAAGCCGGCTGAGGAGCGCTGGGCGATACTGGTCAATGAATTCGGCGAGATCGGGGTCGATGGCAGCATGGTCGAGGGTCGCAACGGCGTGGACAGCGGCGTTCATATCCGCGAGGTCCCCGGTGGCTGCATGTGCTGCGCGGCGGGCCTGCCCATGCAGATCGCACTCAGCCAGCTCCTGCGCAGGGCGCAGCCACATCGCCTGCTGATTGAGCCCACAGGCCTGGGTCACCCGGTTGAAGTGTTGCAGGCTTTGTCAGCGGACTACAACCGCGACGTCCTGTCCATCCACAAGACGCTGACCCTCATGGATGCGCGCAATCTCTCGGACGCGCGCTACACCACCCACGAGACCTTCAGGCAGCAACTGGCCATCGCGGATATTGTGGTAGCCAACAAGACCGACCTTTACGGGACACAGGACAGGGGCAGGCTGGAGAGCTTTGTCGGTGATGTCTGCCGGCCTGGCGTGGAGATCGTCTATACGCAGCACGGCAAGTTCGAACTGGAGCTACTCGCCGGTCCCACCGCGATGATGGTCGAGGAAGGCCACACGCACAGCGGGGAGCCACAGGCACTGCTGGCAGCGGACCTGCCCTTCCCCGATTGCGGTTACGTGACCGCTGTCAATGAGGGCGAAGGGTTCGAGAGTATCGGGTGGCGCTTCACCCCGGAAAAGGTGTTCGACCGCACCCGCCTGTTCGCTTTCCTGAGCGGGTTGGATGTGGAGCGTATGAAGGCCGTATTCATCACTCAAAGCGGTATCTATGCTTACAACATGACCCGCGATGCGTTGACTGAAACGGAACTCGACGAATGCAGTGAGAGCAGGATCGAGATCATCTCCGATCGTATCGATGCCGGCTGGATAGACAACCTGACCGACTGTTTCGTTGCCGGGTCGCAGTCCTACTCCGCGTAGGGCTTGTACTCCATCAATTCCATAGAGTAGGCCGATGTCGCGACGGCATTATCGGTGACCGATGTGCTCAGTTTGCCTGAAACCCACACCGGCATGTACAGCGCTTCCAACTGCATGCCCTCCTTGTAATCGACCAGGATGATCTGGTTGGGTGGCGGGGGCGGCATGTGAAGACACGCGCCGAAATAGGGTACGAGGAAAAACTGCGTAATTGTCTGCTTTTCGTCGAATTCCAGGGGCACGATGAACCCCGGGATTCGCACGAGAGCGTCGTCCATCTCACCCTTAACCCGGGTTGAAACGAGAGCCTGCTGGTAGCGGTCGTCGGTGGCGGCGCCCATCGCGCTACTGATCTGGCTGCTGATCTGGTCCTCGACCGAGCCGTCTTCGATCTCGGAGATGTAATCCGGTGGATTTTGCAGGATCTCGAGATCCTCGGCCGGGATGAGGTCGGTCCACTCGATGGTGGTGAACTGTTTATCGCCGGTGCTCTGTGCCGCCATCGCGACCGGGATCGCCGACCACATCACCACCAGGCAGCACATCAATAGCTTTCCGATGCCTTTCACTGCATGCACCCGCCGCACAATTGAACACGAGAGGAGCTATGATATATTGTATCGATTCGGTAGCGCAACACGCCGCACCACTCCACCCGCGTACAGGCTCCGGCAATGGCCATTGAACTCAAAGGCGTAAAGTTTGCGCACCCGGGGGCGCCTTCCCAAAACGTGCTTGATATAGCGCACTGGTCCGTGGCCGACGGCGACAGGGTCTTTGTCCACGGTCCCTCCGGGTCCGGAAAGTCCACGCTACTGAATCTCCTCAGTGGAATGCTCGATTGCCGCGAGGGCGAGGTGTCGATTCTCGGTGAGAGACTGGACCTGATGAGCAGCCGGCAGCGCGACCGGTTTCGGGCGAACCATATTGGCTATGTGTTTCAGCGTTTCAACCTGGTTCCCTACCTGGACGCGATCGAGAACATTGAGCTGGCCAGGAGCCTGGCGACCCGCAGTGACCGCCATGGCGACAGTGACATAGCGGCGTCCCTGTTGGCGTCCCTCAACGTCGAACGCCCGGCCTGGAACAGGCCCACATCCCAGTTGAGCATGGGGCAGCAACAGCGCGTCGCGATCGCCAGGGCCCTGGTGAATCGCCCGGAACTCCTGATCGCCGACGAACCCACCTCGTCCCTCGACCAGGACAACCGCGACAACTTTATTGCGGTGCTGATGTCGCTTGTCGACGAGTTCGATATGACGCTGCTGTTCGTCAGCCACGACCTCGGACTTGCCCCGCGCTTCGCCCGGCAACAGGCGCTCGGCGACTTCAGTGCGGCGGCCTGACCCGATCATGTTTTTCAGGGTTGCCCTCAAAAGCCTGTTGAACCGCAAGGGATCCGTGGTCATGACCCTCCTGGCCATCGGTGTGGCGATCTTCGTCCTCCTCGGTATAGAGCACATCCGTCACCAGGCACGTGACAGCTTTGCCAGCACCGTGTCGGGCGTTGACCTGATCGTGGGCGCCCGGACCGGCAGCCTGAACCTCCTTCTCTACTCTGTGTTTCGTATGGGCTCGCCCACGGACAACATCAGCTGGGAGACGTACCGGGAAATTGCCGCGGACAAGGATGTCGCCTGGGCGGTTCCGATCTCCCTGGGGGATTCACACAAGGGATACCGGGTCCTGGGGACAACACAGGACTACTTCGAACATTTCAGCTACGGCAACAAGCGCAAACTCGAATTCTCCGATGGAAACCAGTTCAGCGAAACCTACGACGTGGTATTGGGGGCGGAAGTTGCCCGCGCCCTGGGGTACTCGCTGGGGCAGGAGCTGATCCTCGCACACGGCGTGGTGAGCACTGCGTTTAATCTGCACGAGGGCAAACCTTTCACCGTTGTCGGCATCCTGGCCCCGACGGGCACACCCGTCGACCAGACTGTCCACGTCTCGCTGGAGGGCATAGAAGCGATTCATGTGGGCGGCCAGCCGGAGTTTGGTTCACCCCCCGCTGGAACGTCCCGGGCGAGCGCAGGGCAGGTCGAACTGGTACCGGAAAGTATCACCGCATTTATGTTGGGTTTGAACTCCCGGATGGTGACGTTTCGCGTACAGCGGCAGATCAACGAGTTCAGCGGCGAGCCGCTGCTGGCCATTCTTCCGGGCGTGGCCCTGACGGAACTGTGGCAAATGGTGGGCATGTTTGAAAACGTGCTGCGCCTGATATCGCTCCTTGTGCTGGTGGCGGCGGTACTGGGGCTGGGAGCAGTTCTGCTGGCCTCGGTGCGGGAACGGGAGCACGAAATTCGGCTCCTGCGCGTCCTGGGGGCCCCGCCCTACTATTTATTCTTCCTGATGGAGCTGGAGGCCCTGCTGATCTGCTTGGCGGGCATGCTGCTGGGTGTAGTCGCGCTCTACGTGTGCCTCGCCGCCATCGAGGACGCGCTGTTTGCGAACTTCGGACTGCACCTTGACCCCAGCGTATTCACGCTGGAGGGGGCGGTGATCATGCTGCTGGTGCTGGCTGCGGCCCTGCTGGCGGCGGCCATCCCCTCCATGAGGGTCTATTCACGGGCAAAAGTGTATAATGATCATTAGATGCGCTGTAGCCCCCCGTTTCCCGGGGCGATGGCAGGAGTAGCGGTCATGACCCGAAAGATTGTTTTTGTACTCGCCTGTGGGCTTTTTTCCCTCGCACCCGCGCGCGTGTTGGCGTGTGCCGATCACCTGTACTTTAACCCGGACAATATGAGCGCGTTTGGTGGCGCCGTCGCACGCCTCGCCGGTCTCGTCCCGCCGGAGCCCGTGTTCGACCTCGAGCACCCCGCGATGGTGAAGGTGGATATCGGTGAACCGGTCGAACTGGTCGTCAACTATGCCAGGCCATTCTTTTCCAAGGATGTTCGCCTCGAGCTCAACAGTACGCAGAACGTGCGGCTACAGGAGAATGTGGTCCAGCTCGACGACAGGGAAGGGGTGGTCACCATCCCCTACACGGTGGTCGACGCCGGTTTCGATTCAATCACCCTGACCATCGTCGGCCAGCACAAGGGCGAGACGATTCGCCAGATCAGTCGTATCTACGTCAGCGCAAGGAAGGAACCCGCCCAGCAGGAGATGCAGGTGAGTGAGCGCTGATAGGCTGACAGTTACACCGGACTCGTGAATATCGACTCGGTTCTCGCGGAGGCGGAACAGCGCTGCAGGGAGCAGGGAGCGCGCCTCACGGACAAGCGCAAGCAAATTCTCTCTGGACTACTGAACTCCGACACCGCCCTGTCAGCCTACGAACTTGTAGACTACTGCAAGGCGGAGTACGGGCATGCTATCCCGGCGATGTCAGTCTACAGAATCCTGGAGTTCCTCCAGGGCCAGCACCTCGTCCACAAACTCAACCTCGCCAACAAATACGTGGCATGCGCACACATCACGTGCGATCACGACCACGGCGTACCCCAATTCCTGATCTGCGCCGAGTGCCAGCGGGTGGAGGAGATCTACGTCGCCAAGGCGACGATAGCCGCGCTGGAACGCGGAGTTAAGGGAGCGGGCTTTCACCTGGCCAGCCCACAGCTTGAAATGAACTGCATCTGTCAGGACTGCCAGGCCTAAAACCGGAGAGAGTGGCGCGCGGACCTCGCCCGAGGCTTACTTTATTCTTATGGCACTGAATGTGCCATAATGTAACGCGATGTCCTCCGCACTCTCCTACATACTGCAGGCCCTCGCAGTACTCGGCGGGCTCGCCCTGCTGCTCATGGCCTGGCAACACTACCGCTACCTGCGCATTCGCCGCGAGGCCGCGCAGGACCGGCAGTCGCTCCTGCACCACAGGGACGCGTTCCACGTCATCACGTTTTTTCGCGTACCCGAGGGCGAACGCGTCGCAGACAGCGCGCGGGCTTTCTACAACAGATTGCAGGACTCAGGTTCACCCCGGTTGGTCTACGCGGGCCACTCGGGGTTCAAGGTTGAATCGAAACAACTCGGTGCACAACGCTGGGACGGGCTGGTACTCCTCGAGTACTCCTCCCGCAGCGTCTACGAGAACGAGGCGTCAAAGCTCATGGCCGCGACGGCGCGGGACCTGTTCAGCGACAGTTACCGACATGGGATGCGCCGCAATCGCCGGGACAGCCTCGCCCTGCCCCTGGCCCTGCTGGCCATACGCGTGCAGGACATTTTCATGGGACGGTGGCGGCCGCTACCACTGGACCCCCAGCCCGGGTTCGATACCGCGCCGGAGTACGACGTGTGGCGGCAGCGGATCGAGCGACTCGAGGCCCTGCACCGGATCAATCCCCGGGGCCTCGTGGTGTTCAACCTGGTCAAGCACGGCACCGAGGAACAGCGCCGGGCGGACAGCGCCTACACCCGCCGGATGCTGTCGCGTATGGCCGCGCTCGGACACGGTCCGCTGCACATGGGACGCTCTGTCGCCCTGGAAGGCAGCGCGCGCTTTGATCACGTGGCGATCGTGCTCTACCCCAGTGCGCACTACTTCGCGGAGTTGATCTCCAGCCAGTTTTTCCAGTCCATTATCGGCGACAAACAACTGGCCGACACCCAGGCGGTGCCTACGGTCCCGCTGACCGAGGTGGTCGCCTGAACTGCGTCGCGCATTGCCGTTGCCCGGAGCCTGTGCAAGACTCCCGTACCGCGTGAAAGGAGACTGAATTGACGATAGAGCGCGACGAGACCGGTTTTGACGCACCGGCACCACTGGGTCACCCGGGCCGCGTAGGGCTCCCGGAAGGCGCCTCCACTGGCCCGGAGCCAGGCGAACGGCTGCCGGACTTTGAGCTGCCCGATGCCGACGGTCACCCTGTCGCCTTCCACGAGCACCGCGCCGGCCGCAGGGCCGCCCTGGTTTTCTACCGTTCCGCCGTCTGGTGACCCCCCTGCTGGACGCAGCTCGGTGAGTTGCGCGACGCCTGGGGGAAGTTTGTCGACAACGACATCGCCCTGTACGCGGTTTCCTACGACGACAGGGAGACCCTGGAAGAGTTCGCGCGCGAGCAGCACATTCCCTATCCCCTCCTCTCCGACGTCGATTCGGAGGTCATAAAGCGCTACGACATCCTCAATACCGGGGTGTCGAAAGATGACGCGTTCCTGTACGGCATTCCCTACCCCGGCGTCTACGTCTGCGACGAGGAGGGTATCGTGGTCGCCAAGTTCTTCCACGATACCTACAAGAAGCGCGACAGCGCGGAGATGCTGGTGGACGCGGCACTGGGAGAGATTGTCCTGGACGAAGCCGCACCGAGAACCGGCGGTGGCGACGACGACATCCGGATCACCGTCGCCGTGCACGGCGGCAGCGGCACCGTGCGCCAGGGCGTGATCCGCAAACTGGTGGTGCGTTTCGAGCTGGCGCCGGGGCTGCATATCTACGGCCATCCCGTGCCGGCGGGGATGGTCGCGACAGAAGTCGAGGTAAGTGGTCCGCCGGGCTTCACTGCGCAGGCGCCGGAGCTACCGCCGACCCGGACGCTGCACCTGGATGCGATGAACGTGGACCTCGAGGTCTGGAGCGGCACGGTGGATATCGTCGTTCCCTTCTATGCCACGGGCGAGCTGGCGAGCGAGACGCGTCCCCTGGACATGGACAGCATCGACATCGAGGTGAAGGTCCGCTACCAGGCCTGCACCGACAACGAGTGCCTGCTGCCGCGCACGGAGACCCTGTCCATGACCCTCGCCATGGACGTGGTGGACACGCCGAGCCTCGGATTCCACCGGGGCCACGGGCAGCGCGAGGGGGCGTTTGACAGCACCCCGGCCCTCCGGCGCCTGTTCTGGCGCAAACTCCGGCAAAACCCACTGGGGCTGCCGAAGTTTATTCTCAAAAGCATCAGGCTGGAGCGTGAAGCCCGGCGCAGGGCCCGGGAAACGGGCTGACCGCCCTGCTGGACCTGCTTTTCATCCGCCGCACCCGGAACGTCCCCTGACCGGGTGCCGCGCCCTCGCCGGGCACCCCTCGCCGGGCACCCCTAACCCGTTGTTTCTACGGTCCCCGCGGGTGGTGCGGCGAGTGCCGCTTGCTGCGCGCTGCAGTTCACGTGCCTGCAGATCGACAGCATGATAACGGCGGTGACAACCGCCGTGCCCAGCATCATGACCGCTGTCGCGCAGTAGAGCCTGGTTTTCGCTGTCAAGACAAGCCCCCCAACCTCACGCGGTACCGCAAGCGTGAATCGTCGTGCAGCGACGCACACCCTCGGCGACCCAGCCCGCGACGTCCGACTCCGCGACTGCGTCGAGGGACACGCCCTCGTGATCCGCCAGCGAGCGAAGCTCCTGGTAGAGAATTTCGGGCCGGCACCGCGCCAGCTCCCCGAGGGAGTCGACGCCGAGTGATTCCAGCAGCGACAGCGAGCGCGTGTCCATGCCGGCCACGCCCGCCAGTTCCGCCTGCCGGGCCCAGCGCAGGATCATGTGCGGCTTGATCCCGGTCAGGAGACTGATCATGCGGCGCTGGTCCGGTTCACCGGACTGCCTGACAAGCTCGTCGGTGGTCACGATTTCGATATCGCGCAGGCGTTCGAGGTACTGGGCGGACATGCAGGGCAGGTCGCTGAGAGGCAGGGCGTCCATCGGGCTGTGTCGGTAAGTTGTGTTTGCGTTGATCACGGGGTAATTATTTGCGCTTCGGCCCCGGTTCTCCAGCGGGATCTGTAAAGGCTTTGTAAAAACCCCGCAGGCCGCTAATTCATTGGGATTCGCAGGCGAAACTCGGACCCCTCGCCGGGCACCGAGTCCAGCTCGACAGCGCCCCCGTGCAACTGCGCCACCCGGTGTACGAAGCGCAGGCCCAGCCCCACCCCTCGCCGCGCCCCGGGACCCTGTCGATAGGCCTCGAAAACCCGCTCGCGCAGTTCCGGCTCGACCCCGGGCCCCGAGTCCCGCACGGCGATCACCAGGTCTTCGCCGCTGGTGCGGGCGGTGACGTGCACGACGCTCCCCGCGGGGCTGTGCTTGACCGCGTTGTCCACCAGGTTCAGCACCGCGCGTTCCAGCAGCACCCGGTCGCAGGCGATCCACAGCGGGTCGTCCGCCGGGTTTACCTGCAGACGGACATCCCGGCCGCGGGCCGCGTGGTATACCTGGGCCACCGCGTTGTCGATTAGCGACTGCAGCTCGCACTCCTGCAAGTCGACCGAGGGGGCCGCCTCCAGGCGCGACAGCTGGATGAAGTTCTCCGCGTAGGACAGGTTGCGGCTGACCAGTTTCTCGATGTCGTCCAGCAGTTTGGCGCCGCCCGCGGGCGCCTGCTCGCCGCGGGCCCCGTCGAGCAGTGCCAGAATCGAGGTGAGGGGTGCGCGCAGGTCGTGGGAGACGAAGCTGAGCGCCTCGGTGCGACGCCGTTCACTGGCTTTCAGCGGCGTCACGTCGGTGACCGAAAACAGCAGCAGCCTGCGACTCTCTCCCACCGCCATTGCGCGCACCAGCACGTCCCTGCCGGAGGGTTCCAGCAGTCCCTCCTCCTCGAAGGGCATCCCGTCCACCAGCAGTTGCGCAACGCGCTCGTGGAGGTTGCATTCCAGCGCCGGTTCGAGGCGCGCGATCGCGGTGAGCAGCGTGGCGTCCGCAGCATCCAGGCCCAGCAGTTCCGCCGCGGTGTGATTGAGCAGGACCAGTTCGCCATCGGGTGCGGCGAGCACGATCCCCGTGGTGAGCTGTTCCAGCGTGTTATCGGAACGGGCGCGGTGCTGGTCCGCCTGCTCCATGGCGCGGCCCAGCTCCTGGATCTGCGCCTGCACCACCTCGGGCACCGCCAGGTTGCGGTCCCGCTGGCTCGAATCCTCGGGAAAGAGCCGCTCCAGCACCGCCGGGGCGGGCAGCCGTTCCGGGGAGCCGAGCAGGCGCAGCTCGTACACGCGGTCGCCCCACGCGAACAGGCGCGCCGCCTCCCCCTCCGCCGGCGCCCGCCAACCCGCCTGGTCCCTGCCCGGCAGGCGGCTGGTATTACGCAGTTCCAGGTTCCAGTCCTCCACCAGTCCCAGTGCCTTGAGAAGATTGGCTCCGTTCTCCAGTCGTGAGACCCCCGGGGCGGGCCCGTCGCTGCCGTAGAGCTCTGTGAGCTGGACGAGCCGGTCGGACATGAAGCGCGCGGTGGCGGCCAGCCTGACCCAGTTCCACAGGGGGTAAAACAGGAGCACGGTAACGACAAAAGGTACGGGAGACACCCACTGGCGTCGCCACTCGAGCACGCCGTAGGCGCCGGCGCAGGCGGCGAGTGCCAGTACGAGGACCGCGACGAGCATCTCACCCGCGCGCAGGCGCGTCAGCAGCACGAGCAGGGGGAGACAGACGACAAAGGCCGCGCCCGCCTCCCGCCACGCGTCGAAAGTCGTCACCATGTTGTCCGTGCGCAGCGCCTGCAGAATGTTGGCGTTCAGCTCCACGCCGGGCAGGCGCCCCACCGGCGTGGTGATCTTGTCGCCGTGCCCGGACGCCGTTGCCCCCACCAACACGATCTTGTCGCTGAGCAGCCCCGGCTCGATCCGGCCGCGGATCAGGTCGACGTAGGACACGGCCTGGAAAGCACCGGCCGGTCCGACGAAGGAGAGCAAGACCTCGTTGCTGCGCTCTATACGCAGGACGGAGCGCTCGCCGTAGCTAGTGGGCGTCGGGTCCCCGGGGAGCGGCTGGGGCAACTGGCCCACGACACCGGCCAGTGCCACTGCGAAGTGTGGCCAGCGTGCGCTGTCCAGCCCCTCGCGCAGGTACAGGCGGCGCACGATCCCGTCGGGGGCCACCGGGACGTGGACATGGCCCAGTGCGGCAGTAGCGTCCCTGATGGGTGCGACGGGCGGAAACTCCAGCAACTGCCCGTGCTGGGTTGCGCGCCCCATAAACACCGGCAACACGACGTTACCCGCCGTTGCAATGGCCTGCGCGAGCAGTTCGTCGACCCCCGGGTGTTCCACGTCGGGTTCCGAAAACAGGATATCCATGCCGACGGCGCGCACCCCCGCCTCGTCCAGGAGCCGCAACATCTCCACGTGTTTCTCCCGCGGCCAGGGCCATCGCCCGAGTTCCAGCAAGCTGCGATCATCGATGGCCAGGATAACGATATCGGGGGCGGCGGGAACGGCGCGCGCCGCGGTGGCAGAATCGAAAGCCAGGTTCTGCAGTGCGGGCAGGGGTTTGAACAGCGCCAGTGTCGCGCACAACGCGGCCCCCGCGAGGGCGATCAGGTAACGCCCGTAGGACAGTCTCGATACCAGTGACACGGTTGTGGCGCGGGGCCTAGATCAGCAGGATCAGAATGGCGGCCATGCCGAAGGGCACCCACACCGTGTCGGGCACCGACTCCTGGTCGAGCGTGCCCGGTACCCCCACGTTGCCGTGCCGGTCCACCGCCTGTACACGCACCTCAAATGGGCCGCGCTCGAGCTCGGGCAGCGACGCGCCGGGTTCGTCGACCTGGAACGCCGCCAGCGGCTCCGGGGCATCGGGTGCCAGCACTGCGACCCGGTACGCCACCGCGCCCTCGAGCGGAGCCCAGCTGAGGTTCCAGCTCGGGTGCCAGTAGCCATCGCGCTGCAGCGCCAGGCCGCGCACCGCCCCGAGTTGCGGCACCAGGCAAATGGTGGTGCGCCCCTCGCGCCCGCGCAGCTCCAGGGCATCGACCGCGCGCACCGCCAGTACGTAGCAGCCGTCGGCCAGGTCGTCCCTGGCGAAACGGGGCTCGTGCACGAGTTGCGCGTGCCCCAGGATTTCCTCGCCGTCGGCAGCGAAAAGGTCGATCTCCCAGGCCTTGATTGTCTCGTCTGAAGACCACGTAACCTCGACCGGCCCCGGACGGTTCAGGTGCTCCAGGGTGAAGGTCGGTGGCTCCGCCAGGTCGACGGCCTCCAGGGGTCGCCCCGAGGTATCCGCTACCGCGCCCTGGCCCGCGCCCAGCACGAGCTTGTCCGAGGTCGCCAGTTCGACGTTGCCGTCCTCCACCTCGCAGCGCGTGACCGGGTCGTCGTCCCCCGCGGCGGCCACGCGAAACCGCGTGCCCCGCACTGCGGCGACGGCGGAGGGGGTGCCCACCTTGAACGTCCGCTCCCTGCCGCTCTCCACACTGGCCTCGACGCTGCCTCGTTCGAGGTCGAGCACCGTCGCCCCGGCTCCGGACCGGTCGTCCGGCGACTCCCTGAACAGGAGCGAAGTGTGGGGCCGCACGAGCACGCGCCGATCATCGCTCAACAGCAGCGAGGCACTGCCCTCCCCGGTGGCGAGGCGCGCTCCAAGGTGCAGGGGACTGCCGGCGCCGATCTCGCCGGGTTCCGTGCCGCTGCGCTTGGTGTAGCTGACCTCCCCCGCAGTACTCAGGACACGCCCGATGACCGGCGGCTCGTTCAGCCAGCGCAGGGGAATGCGCACGACCGAGCCCACCGGCATCAGGCGGTCGTGTTGCACGCCGTTGTAAAGCTTCAGCTGCCGCCAGCAGCCTTTCTTGCTGGTGTACTTGTTGCACAGGTCCCACAGCGTGTCTCCCGGCTGCATATGGTACTTCCAGTCCTGTGCGTGCGCCGTGGGCAGAGCCAACAACGCCAGGGTGGCGATTACCGCAACGAGGGCCGGGAGCAGGAGCGCGTGACGTTTCACAACTGCTCCAGGCGGTAGCCGTGCCGGTAGACAGTCTTGATGCAGTAGCCGGTCTCGGGACCGATATCGAGGAGGCGTCTTATCTTGCTCATGTGCATGTCCACCTTGCGCGTATCGAGGCTGGCCTCGATTCCCCATACTTCCTTGAGAAGAAATTCACGGGACAGCAGTTTACCAACATTGGCGAACACGCACTGCGCCAGCCTGAATTCCGTCGCTGTGAGTTCGATATCTCTGCCGTTGACCGTGGCACGGCAGTTGCTGCCGTCGAGAACAATGGGGCCCGCGTCGATAGTGTCCTCGTCCCCATCGCCGCTGCGCCGCCAGACCGCGGACAGGCGCGCCAGCAATTCCGCCCTGCGCAGCGGCTTGATGAGATAGTCGTCGGCACCGCTGTTGAGCCCGCGCACGATGTCCTCCTCGCTGTCACGTGCGGTGGCGAAAACAATCGGGCTGGACACCCCCAGGGACTCGCGCAGTTCCCCGATGATGTCGATGCCCTCACAGTCGGGAAGCTGCCAGTCCAGGATATAGATATCGGGGGGTTCCTCGCGAACACGCTGCAGAAAGTCGCCGCCGTTGTCGCAATGGTAGGGTTTGTAACCCTCCCGCGTGAGCCAGTCCAGCAGCAGGGCCGCCTCGGTCTGCTCGTCCTCGAGGATAGCGACGGATTGTCCTGGCATTGCGCGTGTACCTCACGACGGGTAGTTAGGGGCGCGCCGGTGCACCCCGCGGGCGGCACTGGCAGAAATCCTAGGCTAGGCCAGGCCCGGCAACCGCGATATGCACTTGAACGGAATTTACAATAAGTTTACACCCTTCCCCTAACGCTGCGGGCGGGGATGACTTGCCAATTTATGGCATATAGTATGCCAACTGTACCTACACGGGGGTCAGCTTATGGAGCTCAAGAACAAGGTCGTGGTGGTCACCGGCACGGGCAGCGGTATCGGCCGCGCGCTGGCGGCCAGGTTTGTCGAAGCCGGGGCGCGGGCCGTGGTGGGCGCCGACATCAATGGCGACGCCGCGGCGGAGACGGCTGCCCTCACCGGCTGCGTCCCCATGACCGCGGATGTCTCCCGGGAAGACGACGTCAAGCGGGTGATCGAGGATACCGAATCGGATATCGGCCCAATAGACCTGTTCTGTTCCAATGCCGGTGTCATGGCGGGCGCGAGTGAACAGTCCCCGGACGAGGAGTGGCGCTTCTGCTGGGAGGTCAATGTCATGTCCCACGTCTACGCGGCGCGCCACCTCGTGCCGCGTATGATCGCCCGCGGCGGCGGCCATCTCCTCAATACGGCCTCGGCGGCGGGCCTGCTCAACCAACTCGGCGGCGCCGCTTACGGGGTGACCAAGCACGCCGCGGTAGGCTTCGCCGAGTGGCTCGCGATGACCTACGCTCACGAGGGTCTGCGGGTATCCGTGCTTTGCCCCCAGGCCGTGCGCACCGCCATGACCGCCGACGTGGAGGGGACCGGCGTGCAGGCTGCCGCCACCGACGGCATGGTGGAACCGGACGACCTGGCGGAAATCGTGCTCGAACACCTGCGGCGAGATGCCTTCCTGGTGCTGACACATGAGGAAGTCCGCGAATATATGCGCCGCAAGGCCACCGATTACGATCGCTGGATCGGCGGTATGAACCGCCTCTACCAGCGCCTGCTGGAAGCGTGAGGACCGCACCATGGGCGACGCCATTGCTCCACTGACCGTCTACGGATCCGACCTGTCCTACTTCACGGGCAAGCTGGAAATGTACCTGCGCATGAAGGGCATTCCCTACACGTTCAAGCCGATGCACGGCTGGAAGGTGATGCCCGAGGTCAGGCGGCAGACGGGCACGACCCAGATGCCGGCGGCGACGCTCGCGGACGGTCGGTGGATCACCGACACCACCCCGATCATCGCCTGGCTGGAAGCGCAGTACCCGGAGCCGCAGATTGTACCCACGGACCCGGTGCAGCGCTTCTTCTGCCTGCTGGTGGAAGATTATGCGGACGAGTGGCTGTGGCGCCCGGCCATGGACTATCGCTGGTACAGCGCCGAGGGTGCCATGCTGCAGAGCCGCCACCTGGCCGACGAACTGATGGCTGGCATTCCCCTGCCACCGCCCGTGAAACGGTGGATGCTGCGCCGGCGGCAACGCGGCGGCTACACCGAGGGCGACGGTGTGCGCAAGGCCAATCGCGCGCAGGTGCAGGCCATTTACCTCGACAACCTCGACTGGCTGCAGGCCATGCTGCGGGACCGGCCGTTCATGCTCGGAGACAGCCCCAGCCTGGCGGATGTCGCGTTCATGGGGCCGTTCTTCCGCCACTTCTCACAGGACCCCGTGCCCGCCGAAATCATGCGCCAGCGCGCACCCGCCGTGTGGGAGTGGATCACGCGGCTGTGGAATACGCCGCCCGACCGCTCGCGCGGCACCTGGCTGGATGGGATCCCGGAGGACTGGGGACCGATGCTGGACGATATCGGCACGGTGTACCTGCCCTACCTCTGCGCAAACGCGGGCGCGGTCGCCGCGGGCCAGCGCCGGGCGACGCTCACCGCGGGTGGAGTCAGCTACCCGCGGGCGTGGGTGTCGCGCTACCGGGTCTGGTGCCTGGAGCAGCTGCGCAGCCACTTCGAGGCGCTGCCACCTGACGCGGCGGCGGCGGTGCGCGAGCGGCTCGAGCGCCACGGCTGCTGGGAGCCACTGTGGCGCAGCGACGGACTGGACAGCGGGGTCAACCGCGATGTCGAGCTCCCCTTCCACTGCACCGACAAGATGGTGGGCGACTAGACACGGGAGCTACACTAGGCCATGTAGACGTCGACCTTCAGACAAGGGAGCGAGAGCATGGCCAACAGAATCGACCGGGCACGGGAACTGGTGCCAACCATCATCCTCACGGTACTCAGCATGATCCAGGCCCTGGCGCTGGAATTTTTCTGGGCGCGTGCGGCCGGGATCGAGCTGCTGTGGCAGGGAGGCTGGCCCGCGCTCGTCGGCTGGCTGCAGGTGTTTATCGTGCTGGACGGCATCCTGCTGATCTGGGTCGGCTACGTCAGTTTTGTGCTGCGCTTTACCTGGTTGCCCACACTTCCGGACATGATTATGCCCTTCATTATCGGACTGCTTGAGTTCGCCATGATCGAAATCATGCACCCTGACAATCTCGGCCCCTGGTTGATCCTGCTGGCCGTCGCCTTTGCCGCAAGCGTCTACAGCGGTCACCTGACGACCACGTCCGCCCGCCAGGATCCGCACAATGCCTATTTCTTCGACCAGGTCCCCGACACGGGCTGGCGCAACTACCGTGAGTCGATCCTCGCGGTATCGGTGATGGCGCTTCTCGGGGCGGTGATCTGGTGGATCGACAATACGGCACTGCACATCGTCGCGTTGCTCACCGCGCTGGTCGCTCTCACCTACCAGTTTCGACAAATGGGATTGTTCTGGCTGCACTCGCTCGAGGAGAGCGAGGCGCAGGGTTGATCACGCGGCGCGGGCGAGTTCGCCCTGGGCATCCACGAAATACGGCAGGCAGCCGCAGTCCCCGAGGGCATCTCGCACGTCGCTATTATCCTGCAGGGCGACGAACTTGCGGTACAGTTCGTGCAGGGAAAACACGTGATACTTGAATGTCTTCTGTGTGTAGGGCCGACCATCAAATTCCAGCGAGGTTTTCGGGTCGCCGGCCTGCCAGGCGCGCGCGTTTGCGCAACTCCAGCGCAGGAAGCGGTCGGCGACGGAGCGCTGCATCAGCGGTGCCAGGGTGGGCATCAGGGATTCGAGGGGTTCGAAATCCCCCTCCACCGAGGCGTGGTGCATGCGCCGGATCCAGGCTTCTACCACCGGATGGTGGGTGCGGATGTAGCGGCCCGCCTCCACATCGCTGTAGGCCTCCACCAGCTGACCGAAAATACTGAAGTCCCCCAGCGTGGGCCTGCCGCCGAACAGGTAGGGGCGCGAGCCCAGGTGCGCCTCCATGTCGGCCAGCAGTGTCTGCCAGGACGCCACCAGGTGGGGCCGGTTCATCTCGCTGCCCCCGGCAAACTCCAGCCGCGGCACCATGCGGCGCACGATGAGCGGTCCTGCCAGCGGCTGCACCAGCCTGCCCCACCAGGTCACCCCGATCATGAGATGCGCCAGGCGCCTGCCGGTCCAGGACTGGTCCTCCTCTCCCCACCAGCGCTGACAGAACATCAGCTTGTTGCACCACTCGTCGCCAAACTCCTCCAGCAGGAGCGCCAGGAAGGCCGCGGCGGGCTCCGGGTGGGTCACGGAGGGCTCGGGAAAACCGGGCTCGATCTCCCGCTCCATCATCAGCGTCGAGTCCTGCATGGCACTGCCGTCGGGCCGGAACAGCATGGGGATGAGCGCGACCTCGGCGTGCTTGCGGAACTTCCGGCTGTTGAGCAGCGAACGCTCCTCCCAGTCGAAGGGCACGCCCTTGAACTGCAGGTAGGCGTACATTTTCATGGAGTACGGCGACATCTGGCTGCCGAGCAGCGTGTACCGTCCCATGCCGCGCCGACCTCAGGCGGCTTCGGAGTTGCGGGCCTTCTCCGCCGGCGCAGGTGCGTTGACGAGCGCCGAGAACTGCTGCTGGTGATAGTCGGCATCACCGAACAGTGTATTGATGATCATCAGGCGCTTGACGTAAAACCCTACCGCCAGTTCATCCGTCATACCCATACCGCCGTGCAGCTGGATCGCCTCGCCGCCCACGTGCCTGCCGGCCCTCCCCACGTAGACCTTGAGGGCATGCAGGCTGCGCCTGGCGTCGTCGCTGCCCGCCTTGGCCGCGCACACCGCACGGTACAGGAGGGAGCGGGTGCTCTCGCAGGAGCTGAACATGTCCACCAGGCGGTGCTGCAGCGCCTGGAAGGAGCCTATCGGTACACCGAACTGTTCGCGGGTCTTGCAGTAGTCCAGGGTCTGTTCGTAGAGAAGCTCCATGGCACCCAGTGCATTCGCACTGATCGCCAGGATCGCGCTCTCGATCACGGGCAACATCACGGCATAACCCTCGCCCACGGGACCGATAACCGCCTCAGCGCGCACGTCGGTGAGTCGGATATTGGCCGCTTCCTGGCCGTCGGTCATGCGGAAGCTGGTGCGTTCAACGCCCTGGTCCGCCGCGTCGACCAGGAACAGCGTGATCCCCGCCTCGTCCGACTGCTCCCCGGAGGCCCGGGCCGCGACAATGATTTTTTGTGCGGCACAGCCGTTCAGCACAACGGTCTTCTCGCCGTTCAGCAGCCAGTTGCCGCCGTCCTTGGTCGCCCGGGTGCTGATGTCGCTGAGTGCGTAGCGGCTCTGCCGCTCGAGGTAGGCAAAGGCGCCCTGCAGTTCACCCGCGATGATTTTCGGAATGTACTCTCCCTTGAGCTCGTCGCTGCCACCGGCCGCCAACAGGCCGCCGAACAACAGCACCGTGGGCAGGAAGGGTTCCGCGACGAGGCCGCGACCGAACTGGTGCATGATGACCATCGTGTCCACCGGACCGCCGCCGAAACCGCCGTGTTCCTCGTCGAACGGGATGGACAGCCAGCCCAGCTCGGCAAACTGCTGCCAGTTCTCGGTGCTGAAACCGTGCTCCCGCGCCACGGTCTCATTGCGCTTGGAGAATTCGTAGTTGTCCTCGATGTAGCGCGCGATGCTGTCGCGGATGAGGACCTGTTCTTCACTGAGATTGAAATTCATGATGTCCTCCCGCCTACAGGCCCAGTACGTATTTTGCGGTGATATTCTTCTGTACCTCGTTGGAGCCGCCGTAGATCGATGAAGCGCGGCCGCGGAAATACAGTTTCTGCGCGGAATCTGCGTAAGCGTGTCCGAGCTGCTCGGCGCTGAGGTCACCCTGCAGGGTGCCGCTGTAGTAGCCGGCGACATCCATGCGCAGCTCCTGGATCGCCTGCTGCACTTCGGTGCCCTGCAATTTCAACAGCGAGGACTCAGGGCCGGGGGGCTTGCCCTCGGCGATGTCGGCGAGGGCACGCAGTTCGGTGAATTCCAGCGCCATCAGGTCGATCTCGACATCGCTGAGACGGCGCGCGAACTGCGGGTTGTCGAGCAGGCTCTCGCCGCCGTTCACCTCCGCACGCGCGAGCTCGCGCAGCTCTGTCAGTGCGCGCTTGGAGTCCGCCACCTCGGCGATAGACAGCCGCTCATGCACCAGCAGCGACTTGGCGTAGGTCCAGCCCTTGCCCTCCTCCCCGATACGGTTGCTCACCGGTACTCGCACGTTGTCAAAGAACACCTCGTTGAGATGGTGAAAGCCGTCGATGGTCTGGATCGGCCGCACGGTAACACCGGGGGACTTCATGTCGATCAACAGGAACGTGATGCCCTCCTGCTTGCGTCCCGAGCTGTCCGTGCGCACGAGGCAGAAAATCCAGTCCGCATACTGCGCGTAGGTTGTCCAGATCTTGCTGCCATTGATCACGTACTCGTCCCCGTCGAGCTCCGCGCGTGTTTTCAGGGACGCCAGGTCGGAACCGGCACCAGGTTCGGAGTATCCCTGGCACCACCAGTCTTCTGAGTTGAGGATGCGCGGCAGGAAGCGGGATTTCTGCTCGTCGTCGCCGTAGGCGATGATGACCGGCGCTACCATGATCACGCCGAACGGTATGACGTCGGGTGCGCCCGCCGCCGCCCGCTCGGAGTTCCAGATAAAGGTCTGGGTCACGCTCCAGCCGGTGCCGCCGTGTTCCTGCGGCCAGTTGGGCGCCATCCAGCCCTTGGCGTTCAGCCGTTTCTGCCACTCGATCATGCCCTCGCGCATGGTCGCCGTGTCGCTTACCCGCGCCCGCAGTTCGTCATCCCAGGCCTCGGCGAGAAACGCTCTCACTTCCTCGCGAAATGCGAGTTCTTCATCTGTCAGCTGTGTATCCATGATCTACCTCGTGTTTCTGGTCTGCCCGACGCGCCCGCGTAGCAGGACACGGGCGGCTGGAGAGAGGGCCACTATAGGCCCCAATGTTGACAACGGCAACACCCGCTCTGCAAGCCTTTGCAGCCCTGGCCCCGGTCCTCGAAATTAACGTGCGGGAGTGTCAGGTCCTCGCGGCCAGTTGCCGCTGGATTGCCCTGGCGAACAACCACAGGCGATCCTGGCCCCAAAGGGCCAGTATTTCCTCCCCGCCGGAGTCGAGCAAGCGGAAACTGGGCACGCCCCAGAGACCGGACTCGTACATCGCCAGGCGGTTGTTTTCCAGGATGTCCTCCCACCCGGGTTCGCCCAGGTGTTGTTGCGCCTCGGCCCAGTCGAGACCGGCTTTCTCGACGACCTTGCGCAGACCCCGGCGGGTGTTGGTGTTTACGCCCTCTGCGAACGCGCATTTCAAAAACGCGCTGAGCAACTCGTTCCCGCGTCCCTGTTCGCACGCCCACGGATAGAGGGAATAGGCCTGGCGCGCGGGTTCCCCGATAGGGTCGTAAAACCTGCCGTAGGGCACACCGGCCTCGCGGGCCTCGCGGGCGGTGTCGGTAAAGATGTACATGCCCTTCTGGCGTGTGGCCGGGACGCCGCGCATCACCATCGGCAGTACCGGGCGCACCACCAGGCGAACGCCCGTCTCCTCGGCGAGATGTACCGCGCGGTCAAAGCTGATCGACGTGTAGGGACTGCGCAGGGAGGGGTAAATCTCCAGCGTCAGGCTGCCGTCGTCCCGCAGCGGCCCGGTTTCAATCGGCGGGCGCGGGACCAGCATCTCCGTTCCCGGCTCGCGATCTGCGTCGAGGGCAGCCAGGCGTTTTTCCAGGTGGTAGAGCCGGTCGACACCCCAGTACCACTCCGACGCGTAATAGAACATGGCACCGGAGTAGTGCCTCAGTTCGGTGCGCCGTGCGCTGCCCGCCTCGATGCGAGCCGAGGTGGTCGTCGCATCGGCACTGCCCAGTTCCTGCGCGAGCCTTTCCAGCGCGGCGCGATCACCGCGCCAGAGCGCCTCTCCTACCGGCGCGGCCGCCGCGGCGAAAGCGGCGTCTTCCTGGGCGGCCAGTATGCGTTCAGCGAGGGAGACCAGCTCGCTGCCCGGGGCGTCCTGGCCTGGAAAGGCCAGGCCGTACTCCGGCGCTACCCGCGCGGAATCGTAACGCGAAAGCTGCAGCAACAGCTCCGGCTCGGCCACATTGCGCCCCGTCGGTCCGGTCACGAGGTGGCAGACCAGTTGGATGTCGTAGCGCGCGACCAGCTTCGTCAGCACCTGGGCCGCGAGATGGCTGTAGCCATCCTCCACCTGGTGGAAGTACTCGACGGTGTGGGGCAGCCCCGCGTCGAGGCGCTTTTTTTCGGCTTTCTCGCGTTTTTTGACCAGATTGGCGGGGTCGCTCGCCCGCGTCATTAACTTGGATACACTCCAGCGCATGAATCGACTGGGATTGGAGGTGGCAGCGCCACCCTGGTCCTGGAACTGTTGCGCCACGCCCCTATCCCTCCGGCGTCGCGGCGATCACGCCGCCTCCATGCGACGCGCAGCGGTGACGAAAATGGCGCACATGACCAGCTCCATGATGATGAACTGCTGCTCGAAGTCCGCGCCCTGGGCCATCGCCAGGGTGCGGAACAAGGCAGCGGCGCCCACAAGCGCCGCGGGCGTATAGAGCAGTACGGGTTTGGAGCGAAACAGCCCGAGCAGTCCGAAGACGCCCCCGACGATAAAAAACGCCGAGAGATCGCCGATTTGTGTACTGCGGCCGACGCCTTCCAGCAGGGGCATGCCGAGGGCCTCGGCCGCACCGGCGGCATCGACCAGCCAGCGCAGGCCGGTCAACAGCAGCAGAACACTCACCAGTCCGGCGAGCACTTTCATCACCTTGGTCATCATGGGCCTCTCTGGTTTGGTTTGGTTTGGTTTTGTTTTGATTTGAATTGCTTGCGCGACGCCGTGCGATCGCGACAGTCCTCAGCGCTCGAGCACGATACGACGCAACAGGCCCTGCACCACCTCGACGGCGGCCTTGCGTCCCAGGCCCTGGTGTTCGCGGAGCCGGTGCCAGGTCTCAAACGAGGCCACGGCGTCGACGGCCTCGCGATCGACCGCAGGCAAATCCTCCAACTCGGGCAGCCAGTCGTCGAGGTCGGCGCGGATCTGGCGCTGGGTGCGGGCGTACTGGTCGCGCACCACCTGGTAGCGCCAGAGCTGTGCATGCGTGGCGAGAAAGACCTTCCCGATCGCCTCGTACGCCAGGGCGTGTTGTTCCACCGCGTGCAGGAGGCGGTCTTCCAGGCTGCCCGCGCGATCGCCGCCACTGAACGTATCCTGGTACTGCTCGCGCACCACGGCATCGGTGGCCGAATACAGGCTCTCCATATCGGAAAAGTGCCGGAACACGGTGCGTATCCCTACGCCCGCCCGCTCCGATACCTGCTGGGCTGTCGGCACCAGTACGCCCTCGCCCACCAGTTCGAGCATGGCGTCGATGATGGCCTGGCGGCTGCGCTCACTGCGCGCCCGCCGTCCGTCCGCGACGTTTCCACCCTGTGCTGTTGGCATTGGTATAGTATCCCGGCGGTGCCCTGTGGCCTCCGTATGCCGCTTGCGCGGCCAGGTCAATAATGACACCATATGTGTCATTTGTTTGCAAGCCGGGAGAGCCTGCCCCCATGAATTACGAACTGCGCGACGGCATCGCCGTACTGGCCCTCGATGACGGCAAGGCCAATGCCGTCGGTCACGGCTTCCTGGACTTCGTCAACGAGGGACTGGACCGGGCGGCGGAAGACGGCGCGGGTGCCGTCGTCCTGCGCGGCAGGGAGGGCCTGTTCTCGGCGGGCTTCGACCTCGGCGAATTCAAGAAGGGCCCGGAAGCGGGCATTTCCATGGTGTCGCGAGGCATGGCACTGCTGATCCGGCTGTACGGCTGCCCCCTGCCCGTCATCGCCGCCTGCACGGGCCACGCGGTCGCCATGGGCGCCTTCCTGCTGTTGGCCTGCGACACCCGTATCGGCGCACGGGGCGACTTTCGCGTGACGCTGCCCGAGACACGAATCAGCATGGACCTGCCGCCGATCCTGCAGGCGCTGACCGACGCGCGCGTCACACCGCGCTTCCTGACCAGGGCCGTTATCCAGTCGGAGATATTTTCACCGGAACTGGCCGTGGAGGCCGGGTTCCTCGACAAGGTGGTGGACCCCGGAGATATAGACGACGCGGCCCACACCGCGGCCACTGAACTCGCCGAGCTTCCAGGCAAGTACTACGCGGGCAACAAGCTCTTTGCGCGGCAGGCAACCATCGACGCAATGCAGGCTGAACTGGACAAGTTCGGTGGCGCCGGCTGAACACACCGGCTCTCCCCCTGGCTGCCCCATTGCGATGACATAATGTACTACGGTTGGCGCATCGTCGGCGGCACGTTCATTGCCCAGCTCTTTGTCGTCGGCTTCTACAGTTACGCCATCAGTCTGCTGACGCCGCACCTGCAGGCTGAATTCGACGTCAGCCTCGAACAGGTCATGTACGGTATGACCATCGGCACCCTCGCCGGACTGGTTCTCTCCCCCGTCGCGGGCGCACTGGTGGACCGCCTGTCCGTGCGGCTGCTCATGGCTGTCGGGAGTGGGCTGTTCGGTGGGGGCATCCTGCTGATGGCGCGCAGCGAGACGATCATCCAGTACGTCTGGGTGTTCGGCATTACAATGGCCCTGGCAAACTGTTTCGCCAACACCATCCCGTCCCTCGCCGTCGTGTCGCGCTGGTTCGCGGCCAACAGGGGGCGCGCACTGGGTGTCGCGGCGATCGGCACCTCGGTCGGGGGCGTCCTGCTGCCCGCCCTCGTCGAGTACTGGCTCGCGCGCGCGGGCTGGCGCGGCACCCTGGATTACCTTGCGCTCTCTATTTTCTGCATCATGCTGCCGGCCACTGCGCTGCTGATTCGCAACCGGCCGTCCGATGTCGGCCTGCCGGACCCGGGAGACAACGAGGCGACGGAGAATGCCGGTGTCGAGTTCGGCGGCGCGCGGGATATCCTGGCCAGTTTCAGGTTCTGGTGCCTCGGCCTCAGCCTCGGCGTCACTTTCGCCGCCTATTCGGGCGTACTCGCCAATCTCGCACCCTATACCCTGTCGAGCGGACTGCCCGAGGGAGCGGCCTCCTCCCTCATTCTCGCGGTAGCGGTCAGTGGCCTCATAGGAAAACTGGTATTCGGCGCGGTTGCAGACCGGTTCAACCTGAAGCACGCCCTGTGGGTGGCGCAGCTGTTGGCCTTTTCCGCGTACATTCTCTTCTCCCAGGAGGGCGGCTACGCGATGGTACTCGCCGCCGGGGTCTGCATGGGCCTGGCCGCAGGTGGCTTGCTGCCGGTCTGGGGATCGCTGCTCGCAAAAATATTCGGTCTGGAGCGCTACGGTATGGCCATGGGCCTGATGTCACCGGTGGTCACACTGTGTGTAATGCCGACTTTCGTGGTCATCGGCCGCCTGGTGGATAGCACGGGAAGCTTCGAACAACCGCTGCTGTTATGCTCGGCGGCGACGGCGGTGGCGGCGGCCGGACTGTTGTTCCTGCGGGTCGAATCACCGGTGCATTCCGCGTAAGCGGCCCGCGGGGCGTATACTGTGCCGCCTTCACCCGTACACGCGTCAACTGAACCCCTTGCCTGACGCCGCCAGTTCCTCGAGCAGCGCCGCGGGCTGCCAGACGTCGTCGCCGGTCTGCTCGTGGTAGTGGCGCAGACGTTCCAGGATCTTGTCCAGGCCGATGCTGTTCGCGTAGTACATCGGGCCGCCGCGGTACACCGGCCAGCCGTAGCCGTAGACGTAGACCACGTCGATATCGCTGGCGCGAATGGCAATCCCCTCTTCGAGAATCTTGGCCCCCTCGTTGATCATGGGGAACAGCAACCGCTCGAGGATTTCTTCCTCGCCGATATCCCGGCGCTCAATGCCCTCCCGTGCCGCAAATTCCTTGAACAGCTCGACAGCGACCGGCGCGGGCGTGAAATTGCGGTTCTCGTCGTAGTCGTAGAAGCCACCGCCGGACTTCTGGCCCAGCCGGCCGAGTTCACAGAGCCGCTCGCGCACCGTCGAGCCCGTGGACGTTTCCGCATTCCAGCCGATATCCAGCCCTGCGAGGTCCGACATCTGGAAGGGACCCATGGGAAAACCGAAGTCGTACAGCGCCCTGTCGATGTCTGAGGGGGCGGCTCCCTCGTGGGCGAGCCGGTCCGCCTGGTACTGGCGCTGGAACAGTATGCGGTTGCCGACGAAGCCGTGGCACACGCCGACCAGCACCGCCACCTTGCGTATGCGCTTGGCAAATGCCATGCAGGTGGCCACCACCTCCGGGGCGGTTTTCTCGCCCCGCACCACCTCGAGCAGTTTCATGACGTTGGCCGGGGAAAAAAAGTGCAAGCCGATGACGGACTCGGGCCGGGCGGTCACCGACGCGATCTCGTTCAGGTCGAGCGCCGAGGTGTTGCTGGCCAGGATCGCGCCGGGCCGGACGATAGTGTCCAGGCGCCGGAAGATATCCTGCTTTACGGCCATATCCTCGAACACCGCCTCGATGACGAGATCGCAGTCGGCGAGATCGGCGAGGTCCAGGGAGCCCGTGATGAGTCCGCAGCGGGTCTCAACGTCCTCGGCGCTGATGCGGCCCTTGCGGGCTGTGTTCTCGTAGTTGCGGCGCACGACGCCGAGGCCGCGGTCCAGGGCCTCCGGCTTCACCTCTACCACCGTCACGGGAATACCTGCATTGGCCATGTTCATCGCGATGCCGCCGCCCATGGTGCCCGCCCCGATGACGCCCACTCTCGATACAGGCACTTGCTCGAGGTCCCGCGGAATATCGGGCACCTTGGCGGCCTGCCTTTCTGCAAAGAAAAAGTACTGCTGCGCGGGTGCCTGGGTGCCACCCATCAGTTCCATGAACAGGCGTGACTCCTCCGCCATACCCTTGTCGAAGGGGAGGTTTACCGCGGCTTCTACACAGCGAATATTGTATTCGGGTGCCAGGAAGCCGCGCGCCCTGCGCGCAATGGCCGCGCGCGCCGCGGCGAACACCTCGGCATTGTCCCTGGCCGGTTGCAGCCTGTCCTCCCGGTCCCGCACCCTGGGTAGCTCGCCCTGCTGTGCCTTTTCCCTGGCGAAGGCCGCTGCCTCCCTGCGCAGGTCACCCTCGACCAGGCGGTCGACCAGGCCCAGTTCCAGCGCCTGCGAAGCGTCGATGGGTTCGCCGCTGGTCACCATGCGCAGGGCCATCTCCACACCGATGAGGCGGGGCAGGCGCTGTGTGCCACCCGCGCCGGGTACAAGCCCGAGATTGACCTCCGGGAGGCCGAACCTTGCCTCCGGCACCGCCACCCGGTAGTGGCAGCACAGGGCGGTCTCCAGGCCGCCGCCCAGCGCCGTGCCGTGGATCGCCGCGACCAGGGGCTTGCTGGCGTTGTCCATATTGGTAAGCACGGGGTGCAGCCCGGGTTCCTGCGGCGCGCCTGAAAACTCGGTGATGTCCGCCCCGGCGATGAAAGTCCTGCCCTCACAGACCAGGACTATGGCGCGGGCACTGTCGTCCGCCAGCGCGCGGTCCAGGCCGTCACTGATGCCCTGGCGCACCCCCTGGCTGAGGGCATTGACCGGCGGGTTGTCCACCGTGAGGATGGCCACGCCCTCCTCCACCTGGTAATCGACGCTGTCTGTGAGTGCGACCACGGCGGCCTCCTGGACGGCTGAATGAGCGGCTGAATATTGGCACAAAAAGTGCCATTAGCCGCCGTGCATTGCAATCCCGGCGGAGGCCCCGGCTGCCCCGTTTGGGCAAAACCCGGGCTCGCCGGGGCGAACACCAGCCGGCCTATACTTCAGGATAAACGTCATCTATACTCCTTAAGTCATTGTTTAATAATAAATAGGTGGCTGGTTTTCTTTATGGCCAGACGGGACTCCACAGCGCGCCCCGCGAACTTGTACGCGGCGCGGCGATCTATATCCCGGAGTTTGAACCTCCCCTGACCGGGGGTACACTAAACTGCAGTGCCTGTAGCCCTGCTAGGACGATTACCTTGACTGTATCGCGTTATTTCTCCCCCTCCCTGCGCCTGGCGGCGGCGCTCCTGGTCGCCGGCCTCGCCCTGCCCCTGCAGGCGGCGATCGAGTACACCGAGGCCCAGCGGGACACCATCGTGGAGCTTATCGACCAGCTCGAGGAACGGCACTACGCCGGCCTCAAGTACAGCGACGAGCTGTCCTCCCAGCACCTCGATAACTACATCGACAGCCTCGACCGCAGCAGGATGTTTTTCACCGCGGACGATATCGAGGAGTTCGAGGAGTACCGCCTGCTGATGGACGACCAGTTGCCGCGGGGGCGCCTCGACGCGGGCTACAACATTTTCAATCGCTTCCACCAGCGCCTGGAAAGCCGCCTGGAAAAGGTTATCGCCTCCCTGCCGGACGCCGTGGAGGAGATGGATTTTTCGCGCGAGGAGTTCTACGAGCTCGATTACGAGGACCGCGGGTGGGCCGAGACGCAGTACGAGCTGGACGAGCGCTGGCGCAAGCAGCTCAAGAACCAGGTACTCAGTCTCAGGCTGGCCGAAAAGCCCGCTGAGGAGATCGCCCCGACCCTGGTCAAGCGCTACAGCAACCAGCTCAAGCGCGTGCGCCAGTACAACAGCCAGGATGTGTTCCAGATCTTCGCCAATTCACTCGCGGAGCTGTACGACCCGCACACCAACTACCTGTCGCCACGGCGTTCGGAAAACTTCAATATCAACATGAGTTTGTCCCTGGAGGGCATCGGCGCGGTACTGCAGACCGAAGACGAGTACACCAAGGTCAGCCGCCTGGTGGCCAAGGGCCCCGCGGACAAACAGGGCGAGTTACAGCCCTCCGACCGCATTGTCGCTGTCGGTCAGGGCGATGACGGCGAGATGGAGGACGTGATCGGCTGGCGCCTCGACGAGGTGGTGCAGCTTATCCGCGGCCCCAAGGATTCCACGGTGCGCCTGGAGGTGATCCCGGCCAAGGCCAAGACCACGGACCAGCGCAAGGTGATTACTATCGTGCGCAACAAGGTCAAGCTCGAGGAGCAGTCCGCGCAGAAACATATCCTGGATATCCCCGACGGCGACAGCACGATCAAGATCGGTGTCATCGACATCCCGGCGTTCTACATCGACTTCGACGCGATGCGACGGGGCGACAAGAACTACAAGAGCACCACCCGCGATGTCAGCAAGCTGCTCGGCGAACTGCAGGCCGAGGGGGTTGAGGGTATCGTGGTGGACCTGCGCAACAACGGCGGCGGCTCCCTGCAGGAGGCCAACGAGCTGACCGGGCTGTTTATCGAGTACGGCCCCACCGTGCAGATCCGACACGCCTCGCGGCGCGTGTGGCGCGACGGCAAACGCCTCAAGAGTGACTATTACGAGGGGCCACTGGTGGTACTGGTGAATCGCCTCAGCGCCTCGGCCTCGGAAATCTTTGCCGGCGCGGTACAGGACTACCAGCGCGGCATCATTGTCGGTGACCGCTCTTTCGGGAAGGGCACGGTACAGACCTTGATACCGCTCACCGAGGGTCAGCTGAAAATCACCGAGAGCAAGTTCTATCGCATCTCCGGCGAGAGCACCCAGCATCGCGGGGTGGTTCCCGACGTCGAGTTCCCCTCCCTGTTCAACCCGGAGGAGATCGGTGAGAGCGCCCTGGACCACGCCCTGAACTGGGACCAGATCAACCCCGTGCGCCACCGCAGCTACGATGACCTGTCCACGGTGCTCCCCGCACTGGTGTCCCAGTTCGAGGAGCGCAGCACCGGCAATCCCGATTTCATCTACCTCGAGGAGCAGGTCGCCCTGGTCAGGGAGAACCGCGAGATCAGCGCCCTGCCACTAAAAGAGGAGGCACGCATCGCCCTGCGCGACAGCCAGGAGGCCCGCGCGCTGGATATCGAGAACAGGCGCCGCACGGCGAAGGGCGAGGAACCCCTGAGCAATCTCGAGGAGGACGAGGGGGAAGAGGAAGCAGTGGAGGACACCCTGGCCAACCAGGAGGAGACGGAAATCGACGAGGACGTCCTCCTGCTGGAGGCGGGACACGTGCTGGTGGACTCCCTGCTGCTGAAGCAGCGTCGCTACGCCGTCCACAACCGGCCCGCCAGTGCCGCCGAGGTCGTCGAGTAGGATGTCCCCGACAGCGGCTATTAGCGGGATCTTCTAGAAACCCGGGGCATCGCCGAACCACGCGAGGTCGCCGTGCAGGCGCACCACGTCCCCGATGATAAGCAGCGTGGGCGCGGACGGCCGCTCCGCCTCCACCACCGCGGGCATGGTGGCGAGCGTACCGGTGAGAACCCGCTGCTGTTCCAGGGTGCCGCGCTCCACGAGCGCGGCGGGCGTGTCCGGGTCCCGTCCGGCGCCTACCAGCTCCGCGCAGATCACGTCGAGCCCCACGAGGCCCATGTAGAACACCAGGGTCTCCGTCGGCGACAGGAACTGCGTCCAGTCGTGCTCGACACTGTCGCCCTTGAGATAGCCCGCGACGAAACGCACCGATTGGGCGTGGTCGCGGTGGGTCAGCGGAATACCCGCGTAACAGGCGGCGCCGTTCGCGGCGGTGATGCCCGGCACCACCTGGAACGGTATACCGTGGCGGGCGAGCAGCTCGATCTCCTCGCCGCCGCGACCGAAGATGAACGGGTCGCCCCCCTTCAAACGGATGACGCGCTTACCGGACCGGGCCAGTTCCAGCAACAGCTGGTTGAGCTCCGCCTGGGGCATGGTGTGGTCCGCCCGTCGCTTGCCGACATAGATGCGCTCGGCGTCACGCCGGGCCATGTCCACGATCGCCGGTGACACCAGGCGGTCGTAGAGGACCACATCGGCGCCCTGCAACAGGCGCGCCGCCTTGAACGTGAGCAGGTCGGGATCGCCCGGCCCCGCCCCCACCAGGTAGACCTCGCCGCGATGCAATGCCGCGGTATCCTCCAGGTGTCGCTCCAGCGCTTCCTCGGCCTCGGCCTCGCGTCCCGCCATGACCTGCTCGGCGAGCGCTCCCTCGAGGTGCTCCTCCCAGAACAGCCGCCGCGGGGTGTCCTCGGGGATGGCGGATTTGACGCGTTCGCGCATACGCCCGGCAAATCGCGCCAGGCGGCCGTAGGCAGCCGGCACGAGGGACTCGATCCGGCGTCGCAATATGCGCGCCAGTACCGGGCTCTGCCCGCTGCTGCTGATACCGATGAGCAGGGGGTCCCGGTCCACTATGGAGGGGAAGATCACGCTGGACAGCCCCGGGTCGTCGACCACGTTGACCGGCAGGTCGCGTGCGTGTGCATCGCGCGACACGGCCGCATTCACAGCGGCATCGGACGTGGCCGCCACCGCCAGGCGGCACGCGCGAATATCCTCGGGGTCGTATTCGCGCTGCTGCCATTCGCCGCCCTCTTCCGCCAGCAGCGCCTCAAGCTCGGCACAGAGCCGTGGGGCGACAACCGTGAGCGCGGCCCCGGCGCGCAGCAGCAGGCGCGCCTTGCGCGTGGCGACCGTGCCTCCCCCTACCAGCAGCACGGGGGCACCGCGCAATCGGAGAAAGAGCGGGAGGTATTCCACGGATCTAGGCGCGCAACTCCGTCGCGCCGTTCATGTAGGGGACCAGCACAGTGGGAATGGCCACACTGCCGTCGGCACGCTGGTAGTTCTCCAGCACGGCGACCAGGGCGCGGCCGATTGCCAGGCCCGACCCGTTGAGGGTGTGCACCAGTTCCGGCTTGCCCGTCTCGGGGTTGCGCCAGCGCGCGCGCATGCGGCGCGCCTGGTAGTCCCCGTAATTGGAGCAGGAGGAGATCTCCCGGTAGGCGTCCTGCCCGGGCAGCCAGACCTCCAGGTCGTAGGTCTTGCGTGAACCGAAACCGAGGTCGCCGCCGCAGAGGATGACCTTGCGGTAGGGGAGCTCGAGGAGTTGCAGGACTTTTTCCGCGTGACCTGTAAGCACCTCCAGAGCATCGTCGGACTGGCCCGGGCGCACCACCTGCACCAGCTCCACTTTTTCGAACTGGTGCTGGCGGATCATGCCGCGTGTGTCCTTGCCGTAACTGCCGGCCTCGCTGCGGAAACAGGGTGTGTGGCAGGCGTAGCGCAGCCCGCTCTCGCCCAGCTCGGCGTCCTCGAATATGCGCTCGCGGGCGACGTTCGTCACCGGCACCTCGGCGGTCGGAATCAGGTACAGCTCGTTGTCCGCGCGCAGCTTGAACAGGTCCTCCTCGAACTTGGGCAACTGGCCCGTACCCACGAGGGCATCGCTGTTCACGATATAGGCACGTAGATCTCGCGGTAGCCGTGCTCCACCGTGTGCAGGTTCAGCATGAACTGCTGCAGCGCCCGGTGCAGGCCGGCGAGTGCGCCGTACATCACGGTGAACCGGGAGCCGGTGATCTTCGCGGCGGTCTCGCTATCGAGCAGCGCCAGGCCCTCGCCGATATCCACGTGGTCCCTGGCTGCGAAATCGAAGGCCGTCGGTTCACCCCAGCGCAGGACCTCCACGTTGTCCTCCTCGGAGTCACCGGCGGGTACGGCGGCGTCGGGAATATTGGGCGTGCCCAGCAACAGCTCATCGAGGGCTGCCTGCGCCTCGCGCGCCTCCTCGTTGAGGCCGTCCAGTTGCGCGGAGATTTTTTCCAGCGTCTCGTTGACCTGCGCCTTGGCGTCGTCGACGCTCACGCCCTGGTTGACCAGTTCGCCGATCTTTTTGGAGGCGCTCTTGCGCTCCGCCTGCAGGCCCTGGCTGTCGATGTCGGCCTGCTTGCGCCGCGCATCCAGCATCCTGAACTGTTCCGCGTCGAAGCTGTAGCCGCGCCGGGACAGCGCTGCGGCGATCCCGTCCGGATCCTGCCTGACCGCCTTAATATCCAACATACTCCGTATTCCTGTCGCTACTCAGATTACCCGGCACCGGTTTCCCGGCCCGCCGGCGCGCCCCCTAGGCGACCAGCCGGGTCAGCTGGATCGCCACTCCCGCCATCAGCACGCAGAACACTGTACTCGCGAACATGTAGCCCAGCGCGTGGGTCGCGTGCCCCGCCTCCAGCAGTGCGATGGTCTCCAGCGAGAAGGTGGAAAACGTCGTGAAGGCACCGAGAAAGCCCACGATCAGCACCCCGCGCCAGTCCGGGTGGATGAGCTCTCTCTCGACCACCAGCACGTAGACGATGCCGATGGCGAATGAACCCACCAGGTTCACCAGGAGCGTTCCCAGGGGGAGGCGGCCCTCCCACAGCCCGTGCACCCAGTTGGCGAGCAGGTGCCTCGACACGGCACCGGTTGCGCCTCCCAGGGCGACAAACAGCAGGTATTTCATGAGTGTGGGTGGCGTGGCCTAGTCGTAGCGCCGTATTGTACTGTTTTTGTCCCGCTCGCGCAGGTATCTCAGCTTCTCGGCGATTTTCTGCTCGAGCCCGCGATCCACCGGGAAATAGTACCGGCGATCGCGCAGTCCCTCGGGAAAGTAGTTCTCCCCCGCGGCGAAACCCTCCGGCTCGTCGTGTGCATACCGGTAGTCATCGCCGTGGGCCATCTCCTTCATCAGCGCCGTGGGCGCGTTGCGCAAGTGCAGGGGCACCTCCTCGCTGGCGCCCGCGGCGACGTCCTCCCGCGCGGTCTTGTAGGCGGTGTACACCGCGTTGCTCTTCGCCGCGCAGGCTAGATAGACGATGGCCTGGCCGATCGCCAGCTCTCCCTCCGGGCTGCCGAGCCGCTCCTGGACGTTCCAGGCGTCCAGGGCGATGGTGAGCGCGCGCGGGTCCGCGTTGCCGATGTCCTCGCTCGCCATGCGCAGCACCCTGCGCGCCACGTACAGCGGGTCACAACCGCCGTCCAGCATGCGGCAGAACCAGTACAGCGCCGCGTCCGGCGCACTGCCCCGCACCGCCTTGTGCAGGGCGCTGATCTGGTCGTAGAAGGCGTCGCCGCCCTTGTCGAAGCGGCGCAGTGATTCCTGGCTGACCTCCTCCAGGGTTGCCGCGGTGATCCGGCCGTCCTCCGCGAGGTCCGCGGCCAGTTCGAGCAGGTTCAATGCGCGTCGCGCGTCCCCGTCGGCCTGTGCGGCGATGCGCTCGAGGCAGTCATCCCCCGCGTCGACACCCTCGAGGGCGTCCAGTCCCCGCCCGAGCACCTCAAGCAGCTCGGCAGATTGCAGTGATCGCAGCTTGTAGACCCGCGCCCGCGACAACAGCGCGTTGTTCAGTTCGAAGGACGGGTTTTCCGTGGTCGCGCCTATGAAAATGACCGTGCCGTCCTCCACGTAGGGCAGGAAAGCGTCCTGCTGGGACTTGTTGAAGCGGTGCACCTCGTCCACGAACAGGACTGTGTCGCGCCCCGCCGCCCTGTGCTGGTGTGCGCGGGCGATGGCCTCGCGAATCTCCTTGACCCCGCTCAGCACAGCGGAGATCTGCAGGAAGTGCGCGTCGGCGCAGGCCGCCGCGATCCGCGCCAGGGTGGTCTTGCCCGTGCCCGGCGGCCCCCAGAACACCATGGAGTGAAGCTGCCCCGACTCGATCGACTGGCGCAGCGGCTTGCCGGGGTCCAGCAGGTGTGACTGGCCCGCGTACTGGTCGAGCGTGGCGGGCCGCAATCGCGCCGCGAGGGGCTGGTAGCCCGCGACGGTTGCGGCGGACTCGAACAGGTCACTCGTCATAGACGAAGAGGTCGGCTCCCGGGGGCACCTCGAAATCGAAGAGTGCGGGATCGAGCACCGACTCGGTATCCAGCCCGGAAAACTCGATCACAATGCGCTGTCGGAGGTCATCGAGAATTTCCATGCGCGCCGGGAGACCGCCCTCCAGGATGAGACCCAGTTCGCGGAAACCCGCGCCTTCCGCTCGCGGCGCCAGCGTATAGACGCTGCCGGCTCCACCACTGATGGCAAAGGTCTCCAGCAACACATTCCCGTCCCCGCCCAGGACCTGCAGGGGGGCCATGGCCGCGCCCTGCCCGACGGGCCGCCGCGTCACGGTCTCCAGGTCCCGGTCGTGGTGCCAGAGAAATTCCGGCCCGGCGATGACCAGCTGGCTGTCGGGACTCTCGATCTCCCAGGCGAAATACCCGGGGCGCAACACCATGAAACGCCCGGTAGACTGGTCCAGCAAAACGCCGTCCTCGCCGTAACGGCTCTGGGTGAACCGGCCCTGGAGCTGGCCGAGGGCGGCGAGACTCGCCTGCAGTTCCTGTGCCGCTGTCGCGGCGGCTCCCTGGCCCCACAGGCAGGTGACGCTCAGGCACAGGGCAAGCAGGCTGTTCTTCATGGGTTAACTCCCGCGTGTCAGGCGTCGGGCGGGGGCGGCGCGATGACTTCCCGCTGACCGTTGCTGCCCATCTCGGAGACCACACCCGCGGCCTCCATCGCCTCGATCAGGCGCGCGGCGCGGTTGTAGCCGATCCGCAGCTTGCGCTGCACGGACGAGATGGACGCCCTGCGACTCTTGGTCACGTAGTGCACGGCCTCGTCGTAAAGCGCGTCGCTCTCATCATCTTCGTCAGACGATTCGGCCTGGAGTTCCCCGGGGGTGACGGCGGTGCCGCTGCCCTCGTCCAGGAGGCCGTCGATGTACAGCGGTTCGCCGCGCTTTTTCCAGTCGGCGACGACCCGGTGCACCTCCTCGTCCGAGCAGAACGCGCCGTGCACGCGCATGGGGACACCGCTGCCGGGCGGCAGGTACAGCATGTCGCCGTGGCCGAGCAACTGCTCCGCACCGCCCTGGTCGATAATCGTCCGGGAGTCGACCTTGGAGGACACCTGGAAGGCGATCCGCGTCGGCACGTTCGCCTTGATCAGGCCCGTGATGACATCCACCGAGGGGCGCTGCGTGGCGAGTATGAGGTGAATGCCCGCCGCCCTCGCCTTCTGCGCGATGCGCGCGATGAGCTGCTCGACCTTTTTGCCGACGATCATCATCATGTCGGCGAACTCGTCGATCACGACGACGATGCTGGGCAGTTTTTCCAGGTCGGGCGCGACCTGCGCCCCCTCCGTTTCCCCGAACATCGGGTCCGGCGTCCAGATCGGGTCCGGGATCGGTGCCCCGGCCCTGGCGGCGTCCTGCACCTTGCGGTTGTACCCCGAGAGGTTGCGCACGCCCAGCGCGGCCATCAGCTTGTAGCGCCGCTCCATCTCCGCCACGCACCAGCGCAGGCCGTTGGCGGCATCCTTCATGTCGGTGATCACCGGCGTCAGCAGGTGCGGGATACCCTCGTAGACGGACAGCTCGAGCATTTTCGGGTCCACGAGGATCAGGCGCACGTCCGCCGGGCCGGACTTGTAGAGCAGGCTCAGGAGCATCGAGTTGACGCCGACGGACTTGCCCGAACCGGTAGTGCCCGCCACCAGCAGGTGGGGCATCTTGGCGAGGTCCGCGACCACCGGCTGGCCGGAGATGTCGTGGCCCAGGGCCAGCGTCAGCGAGGATTTGCTCTGCTCGAATGCCTGGGCGGAGAGCACCTCGCGGAAGTTGACGATCTCCCGGTCCTCGTTGGGAATCTCGATGCCCACCACGGACTTGCCCGGAATCACTTCCACCACCCGCACGCTGATAACTGCCAGGGAGCGGGCGAGGTCCTTGGCGAGATTGGAAATACGCGACACCTTCACGCCCGGGGCCGGCTGGAGCTCGAAGCGCGTAATCACCGGCCCGGGGTAGACGGCGGTGACCTCCGCGGTCACGCCGAAGTCGGCCAGCTTCAGCTCGAGCACCTTGGAGAGCCCCTCCAGGGCCTCCTTGGAATAGCCCTTCGTGGGGTCCTTCTGTTCCTCGTCCAGCAGTTCCAGGTGCGGCAGGTCGCCGGTAACCGGTGCGTCGAACAGGGGTTGCTGCTTCTCGCGCTCCACCCGTTCGCT
>Ga0126341_1000005_pt1 | contig 44087 bp, 13 predicted proteins | sample OrbTmetagenome_FD_97057 | JGI IMG/M metagenome (GOLD analysis project Ga0126341, IMG submission 97057) | Coral microbial communities from Florida Keys, Florida, USA - Orbicella T D metagenome | ecosystem: Host-associated > Invertebrates > Cnidaria > Coral | place: Florida Keys, Florida, USA... | reverse complement strand
GGCCAACAGACTAATACTAATAAAACTAGAATAAAATGTAAAAATTCATTAATAATTATAGGATGACTCTAGTCCAAGCCAGTTCATTCCCATTCTCTGCATCCATTTCTAAGAAGAATCCGGGACACGTAAGTAAGCTGGAAAGGATAACACGAGTCCCGGGAAGGTATAGAATAAGAAGAAAATATAATATTTCCTTTTGGTAGAGATATAAACTGCAAAAGATTATTGGATATAGCGAGGAGGGGAAGATACAAGTGGCGGCTGATTATAAGGGAAGGATGGACAAGATTCCGGTCTCTTGCATGGATTTAATAATTATACGATTCATTACGGGGCATAGAAGGATAAGAGGATAGAATATAGAGTCACCAGCTGGCCAAATATAATAATTAATTTATAGTTTTGGTAATTACTAAGACAATATTATTAATTCTGACTGGCCAGCTGCTTACGGACTAGATTCTATTATTAAAGGTCTTACCACTCCAGCCTGGGCCACTAACCACACAATATTATTAATCTTACATCTGTGGCCCAAGCTGTTATCATTATTGGGTTTTATACGACTGGGGAGAGTTAATATGATAAGATTCTGAAGGGAAAGGCAAGAAGTCCTGTCCAATAAAGTCCTGAGATTACTTGGGAGGTACTGTGAGCCAAGTGTTGTCCTTGAATGACTTCTGGTACGACTGTATGGTGCCTTCATTATCTGATTTTATCTTGAAAGTTAATGGAATGGTCAATCAGTAATCAAGAAATTAATAAGGCTTGGTGTAAGATGAGGACCCGGCTATCGGTCAATCCTTTCCCTCTTTTGGAATACCTTTCAACTTTATACCGGGTCCTCCGTCCCAATCATATAGTACTAACTCCATAATAAATAAAAAATCTTTGACTCGGAACCTTCATGGACCCAGATTAACCTTACCTTACACTCGTCCACTCATTATCTTATTCCTTTTTTACTGATAACGTCTAGAGTGAGCAATGACAGGACCGTGGAAAGGATTTTAAATGAAATATTATGTGTTAATTGTAGTAACCGGTAAGGCTCCAAGACTCTTCCACGATTACACGATTCCTAATCTTACCTTCTATTTCTATATGATGAGTCTATGATAACCCATTAATAATACCTACCATAAGAGAGAAAACCATAAAATAATAATAAAATCAGAAAATAGGAATAGAAAATGGAAAAGACGAGTGTACACGGTTAATCAAATAAGGTAATTCACACCGCCAGTCACAAGGATATGAAGAGACGAGGGAGATGTCACAAGAGAGAGAAGACGGGTGGGTGGATCATATATTATTTCTTATCTTTCCCTTTAAAATCTATATTAAAAGTTAAGGATTATTTGGGCATAGAAGATAACATTAAAAACTTAAGATTATATCCGGCTGGCGCCCATGCTAAAGCTTAAATACAATCAAAATATATTAATTATTTCCTGTATCCTTTTCCTCCAGAGAGAGCTATAACAATCCAAATATAATATTGTATTTATTAAATTTATAGTGTTGGTTACCAGTGTTACCGTGTCCCAAGGGACTTACCAGAGCTTATTAGTGACAAGATTTACCACGGATTATAGGTCTCACACACTCTCAGCCTCAGATTCTATCGTAAAAGACTCCACCATTCTATATTTAATAAGCTCCTGGCATTTTTATATATTTTGTACCTTTTATGCCTTACCAACCTTCCTTTATCCAGGACTGATTACCTCTCATACCCAGTATAAAATCAAGAATAATAAGATCCGGGTACTAGTCCATAAAGGCAAACCAGATTTTATGATGAATCCTGTGACCACTGTTGATGATTGAAAGGCTTGGTAATGTCAATAGCTGGTCTAGTTCAGTCTTAGGAGGATAGGAAATCTAGAGGTGGAAGACGGTACCAGAAAGGAATGGAAAGAAGAAGAAAAGGCCATTAAAATCCATAATAAATAATCTGTAATAATAAATATAATATGTGTAATTCTTGGGCTTTGTCCCGGCAAAGATTATTAAGTAAAAATAAATAAAAAATGTAGATTATTAAGCCGGGACAAAGGATGAAAGGATTAGGATAAGAGAATTAGAAGATAGAAAATAGGACCAAAGAATACTGAAAATGTAAATAAAATTAATATCAGCTTTTATGAATAGGAAATACAAATAACTTTAAAATATAAATATAATGAAGAAATAAATAAGAAAATAATATGAGATTTAAGATAGAAAATGGAACTTTAAGATGAATTATTATGGAAAAAGCAATTTTAGAAACGCATAATAATAAAAGGTTTTGGTTGGGCCATAGCCCGCATAGGACAAGTTCTCTCACATTATTATTATTTTGACATTTTATTAATATTATTTTGTATTTATCTTATTATGGGTTTATCAGTAATTATTAAAGAATTTTCATTTTATATTTCATTTATACTTCTTTGGTAGATAAACCCATATTATTCCTATTAAAATTCTTATTTCTTTCACTCTTATCTCAGTCCAGGCTAGCGCTAGCATACTCCCCAATCATAAGGGCTGGCGCATAGTGACGGAGGAGAGTCTAGGAAGAGCCTGTATGCCGAGGGACGTGAATCCTTAGATTGTTTGGTTTAAAATCTGTGGTAACTGTAGGTGGAGGAAGGTAGAGAAGGGAACCAAGTGACCCAGGAAATCAACAGGCGTAACAGGGAATTAATGGTCAATGAAGCTAGCAGGAACCTCCATAAGGGTGGAAACGCTATTATTTGTCTTTTGCAGGCAAGGTTAACCACCCGTTTCCACCCTTAAGATACACACAAGAAAATATTATATTTATAGGAGGATACTAGTACAGGAAAGTTTAAACCTTATAATCTTCTTATAATTGTAACTTGAGAGGGATGGATTTGGAGGAACTTGTTAATACTGGATGGGTGGGAACTAGTCTTGGACCTTATAATCCGGCCATCAGTTTACCTTTCCTTTCAGCTCCATCATGACTTTATTCACCATACAATTTATTATTATTTTTATATTTTTTAGTTATATTTGGCTTAGAGATGGAGCTGGGCAGGAAGATACACACCAAGAAACCAATTATTTTTCCATTATTGTATGATCTTTGGAATGGATAAACCTAGAAAACCAGGTAATCTTGTGGGATCTTAGTAGAGGAAACCAGTGGAAGGAATTGTATTTTAATTGGATTTTATCTGGTTTCCTCATTTATAGATTAATTATGTGTTTTCATTGATTATTTCCTATATTATTTCTATTATTACTGGTTTATTGGTAATTATTTGTTGAATCATGAGTTAATAAGACGGAAGGGCCTAAGGGTTGGTTCTTATGGACGGATAAGAGGCTTGTAAGGTAGCCGCATGACCCTCAGATACTACTTCCCTTACAATCTTCTAGCGACTTTATGATTACTGATTGGGCTGTGGGTGTACCAGAAACTCAAAAATAATAAGATTAAAAAGTGTAATTCTTTGACTTTTAACCGGCTAACCGAGGAATCAACCGTCAGTTTACACCTCAAGAATCTTGTCCGACTACTAGTGTCTACCTTAGATTACCTCGTCATACCGGTAAGAAACCTAGGAAAAGAGAGTGGTGGGGCTCCTAATAAGATCAAGCATAAGATCATACAATATTAAACCTTTCATTTTTTATAGAATCATACAATTAGTAATCCTTCAGTCGTTTCAGCTATTTAATTAGAAGATTTATTACGTGGTGTGGCCTATTGGTGGTGCAAGATTTCCATGAGATTAATGGAGGTAAGAACCCAAAATGAAGCATTCTATGATAGGATTCGACAGACGGTTTACTGCCAAGTTAGTGCATAGATGGTAGAGGTAGAGCATAGAACACAGTACCATAAAATAAATCTTATCCTTCAGTCACAGGGCAGGCGTAATTCCAGGTAATAAATTCCAAGTTTTTTAATAGATAAATCCAGGTAAGAGGAATAGAAAAGTCCTTGCAAGCCAAGTAAATTCCTGCATGATAGGGGACCAAAAATACAATAAATTTTATTTATTATCTGGTGTTTTAGCGGTTAGACAGGGTTATGGAGGGATTCTGTGGTTATCTTTCTTACTGGTGACTAGGGATTACTTATAAAATCACAATTCCGTCTCTTATTATTTATATTATTAATCTTGCATTTACAGTGATTCCAACATGAGGATAGCGGGTCTTACCTCTTCTCCATAAGACTTCTTAATAATAATACCCGGTTTACCCAGATAATGCTTTACCAAACCTTGCAAGTGAGTTCTATCGGCGGATACTGTTGCTCCAGACTAGATGTCCAAGCATAATCAGCTCCCAACTTTGACACTAGAACGGACCACAACCCAAGGATATAGCGCCCTCGCGTAGCGAGAGAGAGGCAAGATGAACACGGGACGCCCATAAAGTCCCGACCAACCGTAAGAGGATTTACCTTTATGGAGGCTTGGGAAGCTTATACTTTTATGTAGTGGATAGCCTGGTTGGTCTCCAAGAAATCACTAAATAATCCATGAAATCGCTAGGAAATCCAGGTAAGGTCATTGTGTTACTAGTGTAGCCTTAACTCCTAGAGACGGATAAACAAAGGTAACAAATTGGAAACTGAAAGGCATGGAGTGAAGCTGGTAAGTGTAGGAATCAAAGATTTTCATTATCTTACCTTCTTTGCGAGTACCTGGTTACCAAGGACTTTATAATAGGCTTCACCCTTAACTCAGGAACCTTATTGACCAATCCTTCCTCACTTTATGCTCCATCTAGACGCTATGATTCATCTTTTGGTAACGGAGGCTTCATAATAATAATATAAATTCTTTCCCTTTCATGACCATTAGTAATAACATAAATCCTGTAAAACTATAGAAACTGAATGCTTTTTTGATTAAAAATAAATGATATTATTCTGTATGGACGGTTAGGCGTAGAGTGGAGGCTGATGATAGGTAAGAGACTAATAATGTATGCTGCCTCCAGACTAGGACGGAAGACAGGAAGAACACTAATAATAGAGACAAAGAATGAAAGAAAAGAGTCTTATTGGGTAGTTGGCAGTGAGTCTTGGGTACCAAAATATACAATTTTATTATCTTATTTCCTTTGTTGGGGACTCCTTGGCATCCTCACTCCAGACGGTTTTATCATAGAAATCCTAAGAAAACCTTCACTAGTTTTACCTTCTATGCCCAGTAATTACCATTAAAATTCTTATTTCTTTGTCTTTCTTATGGTTTTCTCTCTTGTGATTCGTCCTTACGTGGCGGGTTCCTTGTGTCCTACAGACGAACCCGGGAAGCACTTGAATGATAGAAAATCTGGGAAGTTATTGGCCAACTATTGTAGAAAGTGGTGACCGAGTACTAGCCAGGACCTACAACAATCATATTAATCCTTCCATTAACCGGGTCCAAGGTCCATAAACACAGAATCCCTTCCAAAGAAACTTATTTTATTGTTCTGTCTAACCGTTCACCCACCTCCGGGTCAAAGAATAATATTACGTTCCAGTCCACCCGGAGGATAGGATATAGGAAATCTAATCTTTTTATCTTATAGTGGCTCTGGTCCCTACAAATAACTCTAAAGTGGCTATTAAATTTCTTATTGTATACCGTCCAGAGCCACTTCTACCGCTGCATTCTTCATTTTATGATTACTTCTACCTTGACCTTACCGTGTCCCTCTAAAGTGGCTAGGACTAGTGTAATCCTTATTAATCTTCTAATAAATAATTATCTGGTGACTGGGCGAGACCTTCCTAGCTTATATGTGAGGAACGGTGGAATGGAGCCCAAGGAAAGGGAAAACCAATAAAAATATAATATTTTTATAGTTTCCTTGTCCATCCATTCCGCCGGGTTGAACCTTCTTTAGATTCCCTTGCTAGACCTTATGGATTACCTTAAAACCCTGTAATTCTTATTATTTGTCTATAAAAATATAAAATGTATGATCTCTAGGGGTAATTCTGGACTCTTTTCAATAAAAATCCATTTATTTTGTGTATTTCCAAGCCTTTCTAGTGGTGAATGGGAGGTAGCGAGAGGGTAGACGAAAGGCTTGGTAAAGGTAAAAGGAATTATAAGATTAAAAATTCTTTTATAATATTATCTTGTCTCCAGGCTTCCATTATCCCTAACGAGTGTTTGGAATGAAGATATGACAGGATTATTTAGGTGACGCTTAGGATGATCCCAAACATGAGAGGAAGGAACGAGTGCAAAAGATAAAAGTCTTTCTATTCCGTCTCTGCTTGTCTCGCTAACCCTTAGGTCCCAAAGATTATTACATTTTTAATGTGTTTTTCCTTCATTAAGGGTGTCCCAAGCGGATAATATTGGCAAAAGGTATAAAATAATAAAAATAATATATTTACTGTCTTCTCCCTCGCTTGGGACGCCTAGAGACGGCTTAGAAAACTATAAAACTAAGAAATAATTGGTATTTAATAGTTGATCTAGCGTAATAATCTCCAAAATATTATAAAAATCTGGTGTAGGAAAGCATTACTAGCCAAAGGTATCCCAAAGGAAATAAAATGTAATATTTTTTTAATAATGTGTGCCTTCATCTCGTTAGCGGGTCTCTGGTAAGGATTAATATTTGGTTAGGAGTTATCCACTGGCAATGAGACCCGCTATAATAACTATATATTTAGAATTTTATGATAGAATGATCCGTCAGTATCCAAGAAACCCTCCAATTAATACAGATTTTATATCTTCTCGTTGCCGGATGGCCCCTATAACCACTTTATATTTATTATTTCTTATTTCATTTTATTATGGGATTACTAGTGATTACAGGATCTTATTTACCTTTCCAGTCTATTACAGATTATTTATCCTGAAGGTTTCCTCATTCGTCTGTGGGAATTCCTAGAGAGAAGGCTGATGAAGGTAGAAAGAGGAAGGGCGTAATGCTATCGATAGGAGGGAACCCGTAAGGAACCCAAGATTTATACTATTTTATTAGTATTTTGTTAAGATTTTTAGGGATAACTAGCGCCAGCGGCTATAAGATTAATAATAACAAAAATAATAATAATAGAAATTCTTATAAAATATATATAAATTGTATTTTAATTGGGTTTTATAGGGCCTTTTCTAATCCTAAACACACTGGCACTTGGGCTCCGCCCCAACCCCTAGTGAATGGACATGAGATTATGAGCCAAGAGTATCCTCCAGAAACCCAATAAGAAATGTAAAAATAATAAGATTTTATGTTTATTATTAGAGCTTATTGATGGTAAAATACTGTGAATTTAGGCAATACAAATACAATAAATTCATAATAATTTTGGGGTTTCTGGGGCGCTAGACTTAATGGTGGACTGTTTTTCCCTAAAATTACCTTATAAATCTGGAAAAATAGGCTAGCCAAGAGGCTTCCGGTGCCCTAGCACACTATCATAAAGACAACTTACGACATCTCCCTCGATTTCCAGGATTCTTTGTTACCTTTAGGATTCTTGTACCTGAGATTAGATCCGACGCCCACTCATTATCCATTCCATGCGTTCCTAGGGTTAGAGGCTACGCCAGGTCACTCTCAAGGAATTATCAGTTGATCTTTGATAGGCCGTCCAGCGTAAGTTATTCCTCCAAAATACACGGTTTATCCTTGAGATTTACTGGCCAATCAATTAATAATCCCATGCAGTTGAAAGAAGTTCCTATAATCATAAACTCTAGATTAATTCTGTCTTAATAGGATATCATAGGACTGGAAGATACAAAAGATTTTATACAAATTATATCTTATAAGCTCTTCTGGTACTCGTCTGTGGGCGTAATCTCTAATAAAATCACTTCATAAATCTCTTCCCACAGACGAGTCCCGGAAGGGTTAAAGGAAGAAAATATTATATTTGTATTTATTATGGTGGCTTGGTTGTGTGGCTTACTCCCAGCGTAATACCTTGCATCCTTATCCAAAAGCCACACAACCAAGCCAATGAATCTAAGAAAAGCTTATATTTTTAATGATCTTATAGTGGCTCTCCCTTATACACCTATAAGAATTCACTTTTATGGACTGATTTTTTCTGATAATATTTTTGTTGATTATTAGCTTTATTATTCACCAGTTGTCTCTCCTCTTACTTGTTCATTCATCTCGTTGGGTAAGCCCCGTAATCAATAATTAATAATAAATTTTAATAAAATAGTATGTTACACGGGGCTTACAGGGATTACAGGATATTATATGGGAGTGAAGGTAAGATTATTATTCCTATCCAAAAAGCTTCTATGGAATGAAGGTGAGAGAAGGACCTTCCACCACTGGCGAGGACATTATCATCCAGCTTTTTATCTCAGGAAAGTTCCACCGGTAAGTCCCATAAGAGCCAATTAAAATACAAAAATATTATATTTTTTATTTCTTTTGTCTCTTAATGGGCTGTATCCGTCTACTCGCTCTCGACTTCATTACGTCTCCTCTCCGGCCCGCTCCGCGTTCCGGGACGCATACCTTGCAATCATAAGGGCAAAGGAACTCATAAATAAGCTCATAAAATAATAACTTTCAATAGATTTTTATCTGTTAGAAGGGAACCCCAAGAAAGAGTAACCGCATGTTATTATTGAGGAGTGAACCAGTGTAAGGCTTTATCCAAATAATTTCCTTTGATTATCGGGTTACAGGAGTTCTCACGGGTCATACAGGTTCTCATTCTCTTCCACTGACCGGGTATTCCTTCCTAACTTACCGGTGGGACCTAGTGCACAGAACCCGTGTAACTCTCGGCAATCATAGGAGGTCCCACCATAATAACCTAAAAACTATAATTTTAATATCTTTTCTGTCTTCGTCTCTTGGAGGAGCCCATTAAAACTCTGATAATATTGTTCACCACCATACGGCTCCTCCACTAGTTCTCACCTACAAAATACAAATAAAACTTAATTCTTTTCTTATAGAGGCAAGATGAAGGTCAATAAAATATCCTTGTCTAGTAATCCCTAAGAAAAGTCAATAAGAGACGGATAACCCTAGACTCGTCCTCAGATACAAGGCTTTTCTTTCTTTAAACTTATTTGTACTGGCAAGCCTTCCTCTCTTACTAACCGTTACATTATGAGTTTGTGAATGCTAAAGTTAGTAATAATTTGTGGGTTTTATGAGAGATTTTAACACTAATAATGCTTTCCCACTCACATAATAAATCTCATAAATTAATCCTTGAATCCTCTGCTTCTCACAATAAAACTCATGTTAATTCTCGGCCCCAATCGGTTCTCTCGTTATGCCCTTTGACTCACTGTTCCAAGCCTCCGGGCTCCTATAAAATCATATCATATATTATTAATCTTATCATAATAATTTATATTTATTATTTTATTTACTATTTTCATTATCATAAGTTATTTCTATTATTTATTTTATAGTATCTTTGCTCTCTTATTAATCATAATTTATTATCTTATTTAATCTGTATTTTTAGTATATTATGTGAGGTTTAATTAAGCCAAAATATGATGGAGAGCCTTACTATAACCAAAAAGTATATTAAAATTATAATATTTTCAGTAATCTTATGCTTGTATTTCTTAGTGTTTTAAGGGTGAACGGCGGAACAAACCACCCAATTCTTTCTTGATTTATGCGTCTCTTAGTTGGTTTCTTCACCCTACCCGCGCCACCGCGTCTACCTTCATTCCGCCTTCTCTCTGGCCCCTGGCCAGGGCGGATACACTATAATAAGGAAATATAAAATAGGAAAGTTGAGCCACTGAATGGTCCAAGTCAGTCCTCACTAGTAGTCGGCTCTAAGTCAAGGATGAAAACTGTAAGTCAAAAGTTAACTGTGGTAAGCGTCTGATAACCCGGCTGGGCCTATGAATGCTAAAGAAACTTCATTATTTATATGATCTCCTTTGCCCAGCCGGGACGGTATACAATAATAATTTTAATATAATTTTATAGTTATTATAGCGGTCTCCCAAGCCTTCAAGATTATTCCAATGGATGCCTCGGAAGATATAATGGAGACCGCCACATAACTTTCTTTTGGTATCCTCTCTCTCCTTGACTTAATCTATTCTCATTTTAAGAGGATTCACATGTGATTGAAGATTAATAAATATAATATTTATTTTGTTTGATCGTTTAGACAAAGACATAAGGAATTATATTAATTATAAATTTATTAATGGAATGCTAGAGATAATTGGGACAGCACAGAAGCCTTCCTGAATGAAGATATTATAGATTTTATTACCTTCTCCCTCGCTCTTGGTTCTTCTATTCCTATATTCTGTTTCACTAGTTACAATCTTAATATGATACAATCTTGCGGCTCTTCCTATCATAATTAATGTTACCAATAAAATAATCTTATACTTTTATGCTCAGGATTCTTTAGGAATGAACTAGTAATGCCCAATATAAGGAGTTAAGGATTGCCGAGAGTTAGACGCTAGCGGTGGTAGAGGGAAGCATGAGTGGTTATAGCGGGTACCAATCTCTCCATCTAGTCTGTTACAATCGTGTGTCCAAGTCTTCCCACCTCCACTAAATAATCTTCTTATAGGTGGTACAACAGTGTGGACTGGTCATAAAGGAATGAAGAAAGGAACACTGATGTAGCTAGTAAGGGACAAGAGGTTAAATCTAGAATAATAGTATCTTGGGGCTCTCCTCCTAGTCTTCATGGAAAAGATTGGTCAATGGAGGAGAGGCCACAATAAGTTCCAGAAAGATAACTTGGTACCGAATGTTGGTCGGGAGTTATGTATTTACTAGTGACGGCTATGAGTTCAACCATCCCATCCACATAACTTTCTACCTTTAATGATAGGAATTTCTGAGTTTATGTAGCGGGACCCTCCACCATTCCATTTATGCTCAAGATTTGATTGAAAGTGGTCCCGCAGTCTCTTCCTGCCAAGCTTTTTTAATATTTTTAGTATTTTTACTCGCCGGCCGTACATTAATGGGTGAAAGTTAGTAAGTCTTTGTAGGGCCAAGCCACCATTATTAATAGAATTTTGGAGTGGCTTGGCGGAGTTAATCTTATGTTAGGAATAATTAATGCTTCAATGGATCTTAGCGGCCTGACTGGTGTGGAGGTTGAACAGGAGCCTGTAAGGTGGGACAGAAGGTTGACTGATTGGTTCCTATGGGTGGAAGGTAGGATGGGTAGCGGAGCGCTTGCCCTTGGGGACGGTTACTAGAGCGACAGGAAGTCAATGGGTGGTAACGGGACGAATGAACATAAGATCGATAGGCGGGATGGATTCTCGGGTCTTGGGAGCCTTATAAAACCTCAAAAAACTTACAAAATCTATATTTTATTTTAGTTTTAATGGCTCCCAAGGGAGGTCACAACAAGAAACCCGTATAAAATCAATAATATTTTTAATATATTATTTCATTTATAGGTTTCTTGGAAGGGATAATTAATATAGATTTTAAACGGTTTATATTGGGGGAGCGTCTGGACTCCCACGGGGCCATGGCGCCCTCTCGCAACAACTATTACCTAACAGGGACTGCTGGGTGATGGTGAGTTTAAGAGATTTATACGGCGGAAGTAAGTCCCAGCAGTAACCCTATAAATACAATATATTTTTGAGTTTATAGTAGGACCCGGATGACAAGTTAGGAGCCAAAATACCTTAGAAAACTATAAATAATATAAATTTTAAATATATTCCGGGTAGCGGAGCGGAAGCCTTTTGGGTCCCTTATCTCTAGCACAATAACCAATAAATATTATTAATTTAAGGTATTCTATGCTTGACAGGTATGGATATGAAAGGCAAAGAATTGTATGTTAGTAAGACCGTTGAACACTATAAGGCTTACAATCTTGAATCCTTGTATCTTAGGGTTTTATCTTGCTAGTGGTGTAAGGGAATAATCAATGAAAATAAGAAATAATCAAGATAAAACCCAATATAATATCCTAAAATAACTATACAAATAATCTTACCCTCAAAGCCAAACCGAGTGGCCACATCTTCTAATTAATATAATTTCTTTGGGAGGGTTGTCTGGTGATCATAGAAGGTTCCTGCCAAGCTAGAGATCATACAGAAGGAAGGCATACTAAAGTCTTCTCGGTTGGTACCTTCCCTGGGAGTCTACTGGCCCTCACCTTACCGTCAAGCCTCTATTATTATTAATCTTCTTGGGCCGGTAGACGAAAGGCTTGCACTTCTATAATCCCTTATGTTGCTTCCTGCTGTCCAAAGATTATGGGAAAAACCGTTAAAATTCCTGAATTATGAGGGTAAAACAAGGTAGCGGTAACCTCCAGACACAAGATGAAACCAATTATTTTATGTATTTCTTTGGCGTTATTACAATGAAGAATGGAAAGATATTATTGTGGGACATCCCGCTATACCGCTACTAACTTTCTTCTTTTTCTAGCTCTAGCCTCATAAAACTCATTAGCTGCCATCCTTTTCCTGGAGAAGATTCTTAGGTAAATTGTATTATTTTTATTGTCTTTTCCATCAGAATCTAGCCACGGGTCTACCATACAAGCATTAATTAATACATAATTTTTAGTAATTACAGTGCCTTCCGTCGCTAGTAGTAACACAAGATTGATTATTCTTGAAGGTGTGGTATGGCCCTAGCAAGGTAATCTAAAGGTGAAATATATAGGATTTAAGAGATGAAAGTTACCTTCCGAGACCACAACCGATTCTAAGATTTAAGGATTAATGTAGGTAGCAAGGACCCATAAGGAATAATTTATTTATAATATTTATTTCCCTGTCATAGAATAATACATATAATATCTGGATTTCTAGGAACTCATTGTGCTAATCTCCCTCTCCCTTCTATCACTACTAAAGGAATTAATTATTTATTAGTTCCTTTTGGATTAGAATCATACCCCCGGAAGAGATTTGTATGTGAGGCTTTAGATTTTATATGGATGATTCACTTTATAATAATAATAAAAGCTTGTATGCATGAAAAACACTATAATAATAATAGAAAATTGTATAAAAATATAAATAGAATTATAAGAATAAGATGAGATAATAAGATAAAAATTATATTCTTCTTCATTAAGGATTAACCGTGAAAGACAATGGAAAGACAATAGGAAACAGAGGATGGATGAGGGTTTAATGATCAGAGAATAAAGTGTCTTTGGCTATGTTCCCAGTCCCAAGAGTTATCCAATAGGCTTGCCAGGGAGATTACGAGTCATTCATGTCAGTTTTAATGCCTTGTCTTGGGGGTATACCAGAGCTTAAATCAAGAAATATATTGTATTTTTAATATAGATTTCCTCATACATAAGCTCTGGTAACTATAAAATCTCTATTATTTTCATTATCTTTTTCCTTTCCTTTGGTTTCCTATTCCTTGTCTCACTTTATCCTTATTCCTTTCCTAGATGAATCGGTTTACCCTTTTATTCCTATACAAATTGACGCTTCCTTGACCCGTTCCGACGGATAAGACCATTACCACTCATAAGCTAATAATAATACTAAAAATGCAGGAAATCTTATTGATCATGGACCCTGTATAACTTATTATTTACTGTTTTCTATAATTATTGAAGTTTACTGTCATTCACGGGTCTTACCACCAAGATTCAACTTATAATTACCTTAAATTTCTATAAAATCCTGCATTCTACCTTACCTTCCTCGCTAGAGACCCTATAAATACAGTAAATATATTATTTAATTTATAATATTTATTATCTGATAAGACCCTGTGGAAAGAGTTATCTTGGGATTTTATTAGTACCTTTTGGGTTACCATCACTCTATCCTTCCGCTCCCTCGCCTCGTCCCTACCAGTCATAATAATTGGGTGAAAGTTAGTAATTCTATGAGCTCCAGACCCTCGCTAGCTCCTCCATAACCCCCAAAATTAATATATTTTTATATTTTTAGTGATTATTAGTAGAGGGAGCCAGTGAAGAGCCTTTAAAACTTAATATTTATTTTAAATTCTTTCAGTCTTTTGGTGTGTTACCAAGGAAGGGACTCGGATAATGACAATATAAACAGATAATCCATAGTGAGGCCAGCGCCATAATAACCAAGTAAATCTATTAAATCCGCTGGCCCACATCTATTAATAATTTCTTCCATACACTCACCCTTTACCATTAAGAAAATCTATAATATTCTTTCTACCTTACCCTTCCACATACGGGATACAGGATATCATATTTATAGTCTGGTGCAGGCAAGTCCTAAGATAGCTTTCACGGATTAAATCTATAATATATTTACTGTCTTCCCCATTTACAAAGATTTTTATCTTATAGTTGTCTTTATGATATTGTCGTGACTTACCTTTACCATTCCGCCACCTTATTTTGCTAGTGTGGGAGAGTTATGGGTGAAAATATTAAGTATTTTTGCATCTTTATGGATAATCAGTAATTATATTATTAATATTATTTGATATAGAAAGTTATTTTGTAATTATATTAAAGTTATTATGAATGGGCCTTTGGCTGTGATGGATGGCCGGATCTTAGTTTGTGGTCTCATCTTAAAGTCTTGACGGTCCCTTGCCTATCATAAGCTTATATTGCCGGTAGACTTCATTCATAGAAAAAGTCCTATTAAAATCCATATAAAATTATTAAAATATAAACCTTTAAGAGATATAGAAGGAAGAGAGAATGAAAGTGGGAACGGGAAGACGCAAGTTATTATGATAAAATATAAGCTTTCACCAGTCAATCTCAGGGCCAAGGCTAGGTAATATATGGTTGAAGGTAGACGGATAATAACTGAGAAATCACTAAAATAAATATTAAAAATTAAGAAAATGAAGTGTATTTTACAAAGAGAGAACCTGGCGTACCGATTGCCCTTTCCTGCAGCATTAATAAGTTTATAATTATGAATTTACAAGTGCCTTTTGGAGTCTACTGTTACCCCCTAAGGACCTTCCACACATGATCCGCCTCATGATTTTATCCTAAGAATTCCGGAGGTTGGACTTTCTTTACCTTTTGGTCTTACAGTATTCTTCTTGGGCATACAGTATTCTTCTTGGGAGTGTTCTTACCGGGATTCACCTTTCATTGCCAGAAGTTTTCATTAGTTTTATTGTCTTATTTTATTACATTTAATGTGTATTTTTCCCAGATTGTTTCCTAAGATTGAATCGCCTGGCATGGTTGAATTAACTGGTGAATCCTTAGGGCGTAACCTCTGATATCCTCTCCATCCACATTCTGTTTCCATTTCCTTTAGTGGGTTCTCTGGTAACTCTTCCACACTGAATCAACAGAAAATCATAACAAAATGAATCTAAAGTGAATCGTGTTATCGTTCCTGTCGGGTCATATTAGTAACCGGTTATAAGCATTAATTTTATATTTATATTTATAGTGTTATCCCCCGGTAGGCCCAGGGTTATCCAGTTGTAGGAGACCAAATAATACCATAAAAACTTATATTTTTATTATTATGTAACCCTGGGCCTCCCGTTATCCACAGAAATCTCAACAAATAAATAAAAAAGTTTTAATCTTTTCATGCATTTACAATAATATTTTTTACCCTTTAAATGTAATGTTCAGTCTAACTTCAAGATCTAGAATCCTTTTTGGGCTTATTTGTAGTATCTAACCATCCGTTGCCTCAAAATAAATCTAATCTTGTATCTTCCTGTCCTATCTTTTACCTTTATAATTCTATTATTCTTAATCTTATTCTTTAACCTGTAATAACCTTATAAAATTAATAATTTAGTCAATATAATTCTAGATAAAATCCGCCAGGAGAGGGGAGGACAGAACTGACGGTGGAAGAGATTGTAAGGTGGAAGATCTAAGGCTTATTACCAGAAACGACAGGAAGAATGAGTCATATCTAGCGGTGTGTCAACTCTTGAATCATAGGAAATCCATAGGACAGCCGTATAAATATCAATAAATATAAAATAAATATTAAGTTTTAAGGGAATGGATAAGGGGAATAAACAGTGGTCACGGTAGCACAGGGACCGACAAGAGCCATAAGATTCCCAGCGGTTGAGCGGCTACCAAGAAGTTTACAGTTTTATCTCATATTTTTACTGAATTATTTGGGAGTTATGCCAGGTTTTATTATTGGATTCCATTGGTCAACCGCCAGGACTTCACAGGAGTTATCAGTGTTTCTTGCAATAATTCTGCCTGGCGGTCTCCATAACACTAATAATAAAACTAGAAAATAATTAATTCTTGGTAGAGAGACGGCTATAGAATATAAATATAATGTGATGGAAGAACTCTAAAGATAAAGAAGAAATTATGATTAGAACGAGATGAATGAAGATACAAAACTAGGAATTTCTTTGGGGACTTTCAGTCTCTTGTGTGTGAGATTACTAGTATTAACAGGATTTTATTAGACTTTACATTTCATTAAAACATACAATAAAATCCTGTAATAATAAAATCTATAATAACTAATAATATTTACTTTGGAGAGGACTAGACTGGAGATTACTGGGTCCGGCAGGAGGAGATGTAACCCTGGCATAATAGGAATGAACTGGTTATGGCTGCTTTCCTCCATACAAATCTCTTCCGAATCCTTCTATAATAACCAAGAAAATCAATTAAAATAAGAAATTTATTGACTTTATCCCCAAAATGAACACTGGAAACGCCCCAATAATATCTGTTTTATTTGGATTTTAAGTGTCTTACCAGCCTTTCCAAGAGACAAAAGTCCTTAGAAATGGCTTTAGAAATCCTTAAATAATTAATGAATCTAGCAAGTCAGAGAAGATAAAGAGAATATAAATAGAAAATTGATAGTTAATAAGTCTCTGAGAACCGGTCGTAGCTTGTATCCTCCTAAGAAAACCTGATATTTTCCTGGGCTTTTAGTCTACAAATAACTCTAAGATTTCATCTCCAAAAGGATTCAGTGTAAGTGTCTTGTGTGGCGGAACGCCTATTATCAATCATAAAATTTACACTTATTAATATTGTCCACCTTATGCTCACTATAGTAGGGAAGGGTAGAAGAGAGTCCACCCCTTACAATCTTTTCTGAATATTTTACAGTTTTTACGAGATGTTTTGGATAATATGTGAGAAGACGGTAAGGTTAACTCTCGGTAGTTTATTCCCCTAAGAGCCAGGAAATCTGAGGGATAGTGTGGACTGGTTATCAGATATTAAAATGTGAACCGGTTATAATCTTCTTATCCATCTTTCCGTAGCTGGGCCAATGTACTAACCAAACTAACTTACGACAGCCATACCGAGGGAAGGATACAAGATAATATTATTAGTAATGGCAAGTTAAGAGTTTTAAGGAAAGCAGGGCCAACGGCCAAGAGATGAAGGTAGAAAAGGTAATAAAATAATAATAATAATTGTAATTATTAAGGATTGACCATATAACACGAGAATAAAAAGAATAAAAATATAAGTTTTTAGTGGAGAAGCAGAGGTTGGGCTTACAGGATTTTTATAAGATTTTGTATTATTAACCACCTAAGGGACTCTTATCCGAGATTAATAGAATCTTGTGTGAGGGTCTTCATCAGTAATTTCCTTGAGTAGCCTCCTAATTTCCTATCCTAACACTCCAGAAGACCCTCAATCATAAAAAATAATTATTATAAATTAATAGTTATTATTGGGTATCCCCCGGTAGAAACGCTTATAAAAATATTAAATTTAATGTATTTTCATGTGTTTCTGAGAAGCGTTTCCACCGTGAGTCAACCGTGGTAACCTTCTTGTAATAGTAAATCTATAATGTATACGGGACCGCCAGCCAGGAGATAATGACAAAATAATAATAATTCTTGGTCCTTACCGGTGCCAACATCAATAATATCAAAAAATATGAGATTTCTTGGGTAATATTATTGATTATAGAGGGAGGTGTAAGGGTAAGATCCATCCATAATATACTGACGGGTTACACCCAAGCCTCACACCAACAACACTATCCACCGGACGGCTGTAAGAGAATAAAACTCATAGATTTTACCCTTTACACACTATACACTTAATATTTGATCCTAAAGAAAGACAGATAATAACTTGGAAACCCTTAGGGATAAAGTCATTCCGTCTCACGATTCCTCCTTTATTCCTTAGTGCCCATTCCTCGGTTTCTTTGGTTTCAATGAATTAAAATTAGAAATTAATGCTTATGTACGCCCTAGAACCGACATTAAGATAGAAAATTGTAAATAAAAATAGCATTTTGGTCGGTTCTAGCAGGCGGAGGGCCATATAAAACTAAGAAATTAATAATAAAATATATATTTTGATTGGTTATCTAGCCTCTTGGCCCTCTTACCGGAGCCTCCTGTCACGTAAGAAACCTTATAAATTTCCTAACTTTTTCAACTTTATGCTGTTATAATAGGCTTCTCTAAACCCAGAAAGGATTAAAAGATTAATTATTGGTACCCACTCCGGGATAATTCAGTTAAAATAATATGAAATTTAAGGTTTGTTTCAGCTTATTATGCTTCTTTCCCGTGATTTTCCTTAGTGGAGAGGCTATGGCCAAGGTAAATAACATAAAATATTACACTTTTATCTCTTTCTTTCACCTCTCCACGCATGATTCACTGTAAAATTCTCTTTTTATTTGATCTTTCATCTCTCCATTATAGGTGGCCCAACTGCAGGAACCTTCATGTCATTCATCTTATCTTTATTACACCTTCTGGTCGTATCTTATCTTCTAATAATAAATCTTATCTTTGGAGGAGTTATTACGGGATGGCCTTGGCTCACCTCTCTTAGGATAGTATTATTCCAAGATAGGACACCGCTAGTATGATTCCAACAATAATAATTCTATGAAGCCATCCCACACCTATAAACCAATAATATTCCTTGAAAATATTCTTAATTCTGGATGGCTTCCAAGATACGACAGGTTCCTTTCAGAAATTAAATGTTATTTTTACTGAATTATTATTATAAATGCATTATTTCTTGAATTTCTTTTATGAGACCTTCTACGCCAGCTATTGATGATTAGTGGCTTATCCTGGCTCCGCCTACCCTGGGAAAGAATAAGAAAATTATAATATTTATTGTTTACTGTAGTCTCTGGCCAGGTGGTGTGAGTGGTGGAGCCTCCTAACCGATACACTTTTCCCTCGGAAGAGAGGCTACACCAATCAATAAGTCCCTGCTATCTTTAAAATCTTTTACTTATAATAATTTATTTAATTTATTGTATTTATTTAGGATTGGTGTCCACTCGGGATTTAACTGATCCATCTCTCTGGGCCACACGGTCCTAATAATACCCACAAAATAATCCTAGGTGGTGTGGAGGAGTTATCAAAGATTATTAGGTGGGATGACTTAGAGGTTACTGATGGGGTGTGTTAAGGCTAGACCAAGATGAAGACTTATCCCACCGGTGTATACTGTAAAAGAGAAAGAAATTATATAATTTTATTAGATTTAAGGTAGCCGGATCCATAAGGATTACAGGTTTATTTAGTTGAAGCGGTTAAAAAAGATAATAGATCATCCAAAAAGAGAATAATATTATGGTAACCGCTTCTAACACCTGTAATTAAGAATTTTATATAAATTTTATAAATATATGATTCTAAGCGTCCTGTCGGGTCGATTCCCAATAAGAAAGGTAAAGGTTAATCTGGTTTTATGGTAGCTGGACTCATTCTCAGAAAATATACTAGGCTAGAAAGAACATTCCATTATAATTTCCTTTATGATCATTCAAAAGTTATGGATAAACCGGGTAAATTACAAATTAATAAGGATTTTACAGGTGTTTTGGCTTAAGATAAGAGGATTAGGTGGGTACTGGTGTGGTGAGTAACTATAAAATCCGAGATTAATTGGTACATTCTAGGACAAAGATAAGACCAAAAGGTAGAAAATGAAGATAAAATCTTAGACTTTTTGGTGGAAATAATAGTGTTTTAACGGTTAGTCGGGTCCTCGGGTGATAGAAAAGTTCAATAATATTCTCTGGTCAGTGCCTCTCATTCTCTTCTATTTTCTTTAGGCTTGGGCACATTACTAACCTTTCAGTCGATTCTAAAGAAATTTATTGTATTTATCTGGCTAGGAGTGACGTAGAATGGACTTATTTTGTATGCCAAACAAACTGGTAACCCTCCCTCACCTACCAAGATGACACACTAGTCCTCACATATAAAATGATGAAAATATTAATAGTGGATATCCTTAAAAATGCAAGGAAACAGAGAGCCGAAAGGCGGATTAACCGAGTTACAAAAGAAAGAAAAAAGAAGAATTATGAAGGGATTATAGGGCCGTGATGAGTGGTATAGTGGCGGCAGCGTGAGGGCTAGCATATCTTTCCTATCTTCTAGTTCTATCTTCTGGTACTAGTCCTCACGCATAAACTGAAGACCAAAAGACACGTCATCCCGTTATCATCCATTCTTCTCCTCCTATCTTTCAGGAACCCATTGTATCTGATGAAAGGCATGATTACAAGGATTAAATATGAGATTACCTGGCCAAGATTCCCTGCATTTATGGGGTTCTTTCCTGTAGGTTTCCTATTCACTTCCTCGGTTTACAGGGTTCTTCCTTCCTAGATCAACTAATAAATGTAAAAATCCCTGTAATCCTTAAGAGAGTTATCCCAAAACACGAGGATAAAGCAGTGACCAGATCATATCCAGAGACAAGGGATTGTGTAAGCTAATGGCCCTTGCAAGGAATGACAATAAAAACAATAATTTTACACTTTTAACCTTTATTAAGGGACAAGAACTCAAAGATAATAAAATTTATACTATATTTATAGGATTAGTCGGGTCTTGTTGCTAGGTACAAGAAGATAGAATTGGACAATAGACCCGACCAACATGATCCCATCCCTTGTTTCTCTGGTTCTAGTCTCCCTCTCGGGATTATTATTATTATTATTATTTTCTTTATAGTTATTATTTCCTTTCCATAGGATACAGCCCTTAGGTCAAGCCAAATACACTGGCAATAATAATGCTTGGGGAGGAACTCTCGGTAGATCGATAGGATTAATTATTTTATTTATTTATTAATTTTAGGAATTCCAGGTATTTTACGGGACTTCCAAGGCAATTAATCCTTAATAATTTCATGAATAATGATTGGCCGGGGACTAGGCACCAAAGGAAGAATGAGAATGGCCAACAGTATCCTCTTACTCTCTTATCCTAGTCCCCGCTACGCCTACCAATAATGAATTTAAAATCTTATATTTCTTTATGATTAGACGGTTAGGCCAGGTATTACGTAGAAAAGTCCAATAATAACTCTCCAAAATGAAAATATAATGTTAACTTTAATAGATTTTATAGGTTCCTTCCTCCTATTGTCCCTACCTAACCGTCTCATGATTATATCTGGGATAACAGTCTCTAGGTCTCCCCGCTATCGGGTCTTCACTTTCTAAGATTTAATTAATACAAATTATTACTGAATTATTATGGAATTTACTATTGTTGCAAGCGTTTCTAGCACGAGAGGATGGTAAGTTGGTGGACAATAAGCTTCTTAGATTATGGATGAATTAATATACAATTTCCTATAGTTGTCTCTCTTATAAGTCCCCAATATAATATAATTTTTATTTTTAATCTTTGACTCATAGTAACCACCAGATTGTTATCAGAAAGTAGACCACAGCCATGACGTGAGCACCAGTTTTAACACTTTTGAATCTATTATTTATTATCTTTATTATGGATTTCTTTGATAGACCATACAATTAGTAACCGATTCTACGATAGAAAACCTTAAGTTTATTGATAATTATAGGACCTGGGAACTGATTATTGGGTTTTATCTAGTGCATAAAATGATAATATAATAAGGGCCACCACCTAGTAAATCTATAATATATTAACATAAAAACCCAATCAAAAGATAGAAAAGATTATAGATTTACCAAAGACAATAAGAAAAAGATTGTATTTTATAGGGTTTTTATTATATTTTTAAGTGTTTCTTTTCACTCTTCCTTCGCCCTTGGGCACTAGGCGTGGACTGTAAAACACTAAGAAACACATAATTTATTGTATTTTTAAGGTATTTTATGGTTTTCTTTGGTGTGGCAAGAGCTTCTTTAGACGGATAATTACCTGGAAAGGCATGAAGGATAACAGAATTTAGGCTAGGAATTGTATGATAGACGCGAGTCCAGCTATAGAAAATATAATATTAATTGTAAGTGGCTCCTGAAGTTAGAGAAGGGTACAGGAAAGTATATTAAAATGAACCCAGATACCCCAAAGGAAGCATCCAGATAAAGAAAATAATATCTTTTTCTATTAATCTTCCCTTCTACACTATCCTCCGTTAACCTTTCTCACTGGTCTTTATGCTTAATAATCTCATGTAAATTCATATTTTATTTCAGTTATTTCTAGTTTAAATCTCCTACACAAGGGTCTTTCTCTCTCACATTACCGTCCCTTGCATCGTCTCTTTAGTGGTGACGGAAGGTAAAACCCAACTCTAACAGCTTTTTCACCTTTTAGACCGTACCGTAGCCTTAGTTTCTGGTCCATCCCCACATATCTTCATCATTAATTTCTAATCCGTTAGGCGTTATCACAAAGGAATTCAGGTACAAGAACCTAGTAAAAGAAACTAAGATGAATCCTGCGTTCAAGGACTTTCATTCTGCCTTCCTTGCGTGCCTTTCAGCTCTTCTATTTCCTAGTTTTATAGCAGGATTTCTAAAGGAATTTTAGGTTGAATGAATCCTGATCTAGCAAAAGTCCTATTAAAACTGGGAAGATATTATGGATTAATTAGTAATTTTAGTGTCTAGCAAGGCCCACTAAGGAAAAGATTCTAAGGTTTTTACTGGCTTTTGGCCCATCCATATCTAGGAACTTCTTCAATAATAATTCAGTTTTAATCTCTGGACTTATCTAGCCTAGACTGGACGCTTACTAGCTTCTACCTCCCAAGGAATGATCATAAATTAATAATTACTGATTGGTTTTGGATAAGAAAGACACGGTAAAGATTATAGGATTTCCTACAGACGTCTACCAAGAGCTCATATAATAAGAAAGATAAGATTTATTTTGGGGGATTTGGTTAAGGAGGCTTCCAAGTCAACCACAGAATATAATATAGATTTCCTGGATTTATTGATTATCGCTAGTAAGTCCTATAAAAACCAACCAAGTTTTCCATCTTTAAAGGCTTGTCAGTGGTCAATCTTGGACATCATACCAGCCGGACTAATCTCAACAAATGAAACAATAAAATTAATTCTTGTATGACCCCGGAAGGGAGTGACAATAGGATATAGGCTTGGCCACAAGATGCGGCTCACGCTGGCGCTAGCATATTCTTGTTGGGCCTGAGTTCCTGGGCGGAAGCGGCCCCCGTGGCGAGCCTAATGTAGAATCTTGTAAGGGAAAGACACGGGGGAGGGCCTACTAACACTATAATATATTTTATTTTTATTCCCTTTACCATTCCCTAGGGCCCTCCCATCCTCTATTATTAAGGTAACACTATTAATAAAATAAAATAAAATATGTTAATGTAGGGTGGACACTAGACACGGTATAATAAGATAGCAAAGAAATGTCAAAATAATATGAATTAATAGTGTCCACCTCCAATAAAAACAATAGGATTTCATCTTAGAATCATATCATGGAGGCCGACAGGCACGAGAACTTGGAAGTGGTAACAGGCCGTCTCTTGATCTTTATTGGTAGCAAAATATTGCATTTTATTATTATTTTTATAGATCTTTTATGATTTTTAATGCTATTTTCACAATATTTTGCTATTATTATTATGATAGGATTCCAAGATAACTTTATTAGGCCTTACCTTTTCCATTCTCTTCTCCTTATGGAATCCTATCCTCGCTATAGACTCTAAACCTAGATAACGAGTGGATAGACGGTTAGACTTACTCTCATCATTCGTTACGACTAGAAGGTTACAGCTAATAATATATTTATAATATTGGTTCTTAGTCAACCGTATCTATCTTCTCCGTCCAAACTGAGCACCAGCTATATCTCCTAAAGAAATCTTATTGTTAATTCTCTTATCTTACCTTTAATCTCATATAAAATCAGATAATCTTTGATCACAGAATCCATAAGGTGGAAGGTCTTTCAATCGTATATTATCTGGATTCTCTTGTTCTGTCTAGTCCTAACAAGATAAATCCATTGAAAACCCTTATAGAATTACAAGGGTTTTATCTTCTATTCCTACTTACACTCCACCAATATAAACTGATAATCCTGGAAATCTTAAGGAAATAAAGTGTGGACGGTGAGTCAGGGGCCTGTCAAGGAAAGTCTCACCGGTTCATTCTCTTATCTTCTCTTCCGCCACCCTCTCTGGACTCTTACCAGCCTAAGATTATTTACCTAAGATTATCTGCATTTATAAGGAATTCTCTGGATTTATTTAGGCTGTTCCTATATCTGGAGGTAAGATTGACTTTATTTTTAGAGATTGATGGTCCAGATACGCTTGAAACGATAATAATTTCCTGCTTTATCCCTAGCTGGGGCCTCAGAATCTAGGATTTTCCACCTCTCAACCTCATCTTGGCCCCAGCGGGAGGACTGGAAACACCCACACAGAAACAGAATGGAATGGAAGTTGTACCTGAGCACCCGTAAGAGCCTCCAGACTTGGGTAAGAGATACAGGAGTTTGTAGGACAGCCCTAGGACCATCCGCTAATTATCTGTGGACTTCTTTGGCTTACTCACACACTAATATTAGCTTCCATTGGTCCTTACCGGTTACTTACAAGCTCTTCTACAGGAAAATATTCTCATTTTATACTTATAAGGGGTGATTCTAGTCCAACAGATTCTCTCATAATAATAAATTCAATAATAATTTCTTAGTATATTTTGGTAGGTGTAATCATAAGCTTCACTCGTTACAGGTGCTAGGTAGCCAATATTCTATATCTTATCTTCTTTACCAGCTATTTTATTGACTAATCTCACTATAAAATCTCCTAAAATATAAATAAAATAGCTGAATTAATAGAAAATAAATTATTAATTGATATTTACTGGTTACTTGGGCACTTTGGTCTCCTCTTCAATCATATCCAGGTGGAGCCAATCATAAAGGAATTTTGCTAACTTACCCTTCCATCTAGGCTCCACCACTGTAAAATACTCAAAATCTCATAAAATATTAAGCTTTTCTATCATCAAATCCTTGGCATCCTCATGTTACCCTCGTTGGATCATTCTTAGGACAATAAATCCCAATCAACCAGTAATCAAAGGTAAACTTGGAATTTTATTGAATTATTCCTGGACACTGAGACACCTTTTAAGATAAAAATCCTTGTAAATGTCAATAAAATTCCTTAGTGAAGAAGATTCCAATCCTATGACTCTAGGCCCACCCGAGTTATGAGAATGAATTAGAAGATTGTAAGTGGAGATAAGAGAATTAATGGTGAATGTAGGTAAGACAAGGTAATAAGACACGGTTAATGAGATTTATTTTGTTATAATGTAGGAACCAGCTAAGGATAAAATAGGAAAGTTATTGACCCATCATGGACTCTTCCTCTAAGATTTCCTCCTTCCTTCCCATACTAGATCTAGAAAATAGAAGTCTTTTGTACCATCCGTTGCATCCGCGGGACTCCTAAAACACACCATATAATTACAATATTCTCAGTTTTTATATGTTCTTATGGCGGGTGGTACGGGTAATATAATCCAATAAGTGTAGGTGGAGGCAATAATATTAATTATATTTTTAGGTTATTCATTGGCCATTTATTATTAATTTATTAGTTTCCAAGGTACCCTTCCAGCCCAAATACACCTAAGAAAACTTATATTTTAATTGATTATTCATTGTCCTCCCATTCCCTGTTCTCCCTCGCTCTTGATTATTTATTAGAAGATTTCCCAAATTGTAAGGACATGAAAGGACAAAATTACCCGGTTTACACTCCAATCCTAGGAAATCTCACCATCAGATACTAAGAAAAGTCAATTAAAAAGAGAATTATTTCTTGAGTCTTATGGAAGGTAGTGTGGATACTGTGTACACTCTTATCAGCCGTCTCTTGATCCTTGAGTCTTGGAAGTTCCACCATAAAGACGCTAGGGCCAGCATATTATTTCCTAAAGTTGGTAAGGATATTGGGGCCCTAGCAAGGTATTTTACAGTAAATTTATATTAATTTTAAGGTAGCTCCGCCCGTGGCTTATGCTTGATGACCAGTCGGATTACAGTAAAAAACCATTAATTATTATCTGGTAGGGACTCACAGCCAAGGATTCTTAGGGATAATAGAGTTACCGGGACTTATCTTTCTATCCAAGCGGTCTACCATCCATTAATAATTCATTTATATTTTGATTATTCCTTAGTTTGTAGGTTTATGATAGTAAGATTCTGAGATTATTTTTGGTTTATGAGTGAAGAATGGAAAGACAATAATTATTTTGTATTTAATGTATAGTGTGGGGAGGTTAACTAAGATGAACCACTGATAACTTCTGAGATGACTTTAAGGTAGACGGAAGCCAGTAAAAATTCTTTATTGATTTAATCCGTGGTAATTACAAGGCCGAGGGAACCGAGCTAGGGCGGAGCCTATAGACGCTAGAACCAGAAACTAAAAATCATATAAATTCTGCTTCTATAGCCTCACTCGGTTCCTCGTCCAAGATTATATCCAGATAACCCTCATACAATAGGAAAAAGATTAAAACTATAAATTTATTTGCAGCATTTGGGCGTAGAGAGAGAAAGTGAATCAAAAGGCAATATAATTCTCTGAGTTTAAGTCTCTTGCTAGACGAGGCTTAGGAGCTTACCAATAGCGAGATCTATGATGGCCCTAATAATAATAGGAATTAAGTGTGGACGGGCCATCTATAAGGCTCTCGGGTCTCGGTTGATGATGGTAAAGTGGCGGAGAGAAGGATACAGAATAGGAATGAAGTGGCAAGAACCTTTCTGTCGCTACTGGTGTTACCTTCCGTCCAGCATTCGACAAGCCTCTTATTGTCCTTGAAGGGTAAAAAGATTAATACAAAATAATTCTGTTTCTGAGGCACTTTTCTAGATAAAATCATTAAATTATTTATTTTGGATTCTTGGAGGCTTACTTGGACCACCTTTTCCCTCCAAAGAGACGAGAAGAATCCATAAATATGAGAATTCCGAGACCGTGAGTTTACCCTATGATTCCTGCTATACCTTTATTAGCTTTCAGTTTCCAATTCTATGTTCATTACTAACTGCCGGAATCATATTGTCTTGGTTGGTGGTAGAGGTTGGTAGGTAAGTCCAGAAGTTATAACGGGGAAGCATAAGATAAAATACTAACCACCCCCCACCATAGGATACAAATATTATAGGATTAATAGGTGGGGCCATAGACCAAGCAAAAGAAGACAAAGAATTATTATTGGTTAATGGGCCCCACCGAGAGACGAATGTACAAATGAAACCTGAGAAGATAGAAGGAAAAGACTGGGGGGTGTGGATATTAATATAAAAATATACTTTTGGCTTGTAAGAACTCACCATCTGTTACTACTGGAAAGGGCTACCGCAAGAGAATCAATAATAATGTGTGGAGGGTTAGTTAGGCCAGCCGGAGGACCAGGAGTCAAGATTGGTCATAGAATCCTCAAGAAATAATAATATTTTATGGTTTACTCTCACCCTTTCTTAGTTATGGAGGTTCCTTGACTCGTCTCTATGGCCAGTCCTTTGAATCCTTTTTAATCTTCCGGCCCCGGTTGAAGTCACTAAAACACTAAAACCATAAATTGTGAATGGGTGAGCGGTTACAAGGACCCGTACTAACCATATTAACTCCCACTCACTTTACCGTCTAACCGCTCACTCACTTAAAATATTATAGTTTCTTTGATAATCCCTTATTGATTTCCTTTCAACTTTATTCTCATTCTCTAGATTTATTAATATTTACAGGTTTCTTTGGTTTATATTTCCCTTTCTAGGTTAAAGAATATAGGATTTGTAAGCTCTTCAATCGGCCGCCACCTTTATTATCGTGTTATCTTGGGTGGGTAAGCAGGAACACAAGCAAAATATTTAAGTATTTTATGGGTACTGGCGGCCTAATGTTAACTCGTCAATAATATCCTTATAATATCCATTAAATGTAAATAAAATCATATTTTTAGTTAAGATTGGTTCATTGGTAGAGAGAATACAATGGGTTCCCCGTCTGGTGAGGGATGATGAGATAAGACTGACCACAATCTTATCAGCTCTTGACTCTCGATAACTCCTATACCCTTATAATTCTATAATAAAATAATAACTTTGTAAGCCGCTTGACCCAAGAGATGAATGATCAAATAATAAAGTTTCTACGGTTTCTTACAGGGTTAAGGGTCGGCTGAATTACCTTTCCTTACGGTCAACCACCATATGTTTCTAGGATTAAGTGGTGAATGCTACCAAGGACTCATACACAAGGAGATGCAAGAGAAGGTTTACTAAGGTCCTGCCACTGATAACCTCCCAAGACTCCGTAACAACCACAAGTCTATAAATTACCAAAATTAACAATTAAATTCCCTGTATTCCCAGGATTCCTTTGGACAATATTATCTCTTGTAAGCCCATGCCACTCCGTAAACATGTAAGCTGTAATCGATCACTTTGGTGTCCACGCTCCTATCATATACCTACAAATGCTGGAAATTCTTTTACCTTGGAAGGCCGAGAATCATTCATCTGGTGTTTCCTTTCTACATTCCTTTCCTAGCATTCCTTCCTAGTTCCTTCCGGGAATTCCCTTGGGTCATACCTTTATTAAGCCTTCCTACGTCCATGCGGCATCCCTTTTCTCTTCCATAAAGCCGCATATAAGTACAAAATTAATGTTTTTATTAGCTGTATTCCGGGACTTTTGCTCTTAAAATAACTTAGGAAACCTAATGTGTAAGCCAATAAATCCAATAAAAGTATTTAATATGTGAATTTAAGAGATTTATTGAGGCTTACACACTAGGTTTAACAAATAGACGTGGAAGACACTTAATCACTAATAAATAACTAAGAAACGGTGAGAGTAAATATAATAATAAAATGAGAATATTGGAAACACGGGTTTGGCTAAGAGATTAAACTAGAAATTTATTAAGGAATGATGAGCCATTGAAGGTACCAGAAAGGATAATAAAGGAATGGTCCCAGCCTACACTATTTACACTAATAAATCTATAATATGTAATCCTAAGAAGAGTGTCTATTAATCCTATAATTTTTAATTTATATTATTGGAATCCCTTGGAAGCTTGTAGGATAGTGTGTTAACGGTTAGGCTTGGCGATACGATTGAAGGATCTTAAAGGTGACACAGACCCAAGCCAACCAGGAAAGGATTATTAAGGTAAAAAATAAGAATTTTTATTGATATTTCCCTGGTTGGTTAGTACTGGAGGCTTAGTAAGGAATCTTATAGTTGACTCGGTGGAAATAATCTGGTTACCTGGCATTTTGGAACTGAGTTATCTTGGTAGCAGGAGATATAAGGGGTTCCTTTTGTTTGTATGCTTCTTTATGATTATTATTCCGTAAAAGTGCCCAAAGAAATCTAACCTTTAATATCTATAAAATCTCTTAAAATATTATTAGGTAATCTCTTGGCAAAAGCACAATGGAAAAGTCCTGTCCATCTACCTTAAATAACAAAATAAATTATAATAATTATAAAATAAATTGCATTAATAACACCAATCAATTAATATAAATTAAATATATTATGTAGGGATTACTATAGGAAACAATATTAAGTTGAATCCAAACTGAGAACCGAGGAAGATGAATCCCGCTATCTCTACCGACCGCCGTGTTTAATAATAAAAATATAACATTAATTTTGTCTTTATGGATGCGGGATGGGTCACTAGAAAGTTAATAATAATAATAGAATTTACAGTGGTTACCTTTGAATCCTATATTAAGAGATGAAAGAATAAATATTATTATTGATGGACCTGGTAAGTGAGCAATCCTATCGTCTTATCTGGACTTTTATCTTCTAATTTTCTATTATTACGGAGGAGCGTAGCGTGTGTAGCAAGGATTATTAGATACAAAATTCCATTAATTTTCATCTTTAAGTGTATTAATACTTGCTCTAGGACCAGCTGGCGCATAATGTTGAAGGATAAAGAAATATAGTATTTTAAAGGTAAAATCCTGGGAAGATAGGTGGGATATCCTGTGCATCAAAGAATTTAGAATGGATTTTACCTTTATTAATGGTAAGTTAAGAGATTTATTAAGCTAATATCAATCCACCTACCTTACCTCCTCCCATTATCAATTATTATTTATTAATTCCTTTGGTCTGGTGGTAAGCTTCAACAACATTCAGTTCTCTCGTTGGGTGGAAAATCCTCATGTCTTGGTTAAAGCTTCTGGTAACTCTATAATGAATCATCGGTTAATAATTTATTGTTATTCTTGCTTGGTTACGGTCTGGTGGAAGGTAATATCCAATATTAAAAGGTAAAAGTTATTATAGATTTACTGGATTCTCTTGTCATATCTAGTGGCCGGTCTACCTTAATAACCAAGTAATAATAATAATAAAATGAGATTATAAATGAGAAATAAATAGAATGTTTCTTTGAGAGAATGTAAGTCCTAATTAATCATCCAAGCCGGCCAGTTACCTTGCCTTCTTTAATACCCCTCACCTATCTTATGATCAAAGAATCTTTCATTTTCATTATTTATTTGTATGATCATAGGAGGAGGCCCAAAGAATGACTGGAAAATACTATTAATTTAATAAAATTATTGTATTCGGCCTCCAAGGTAACCCACATAATCCATCAAAAATAAACCTGAAGCACTAATTAAGAAAGTAATAACAAAAATACACAATATAATATGGGATAGCGGATTATAAGTCAAGGGTTTTGCGGATAACTTACTGCCGGAGAAGGACTCGGGACCAGTGGATTCAAGATTAAGTTGGTTTTTTGCTTTGCCATTATGCTTCCCATTCAGGTACAAGAAACCCGTATTAATAAACTCATACAACCTAGCATAAAAACCCTTAAAATTCTTATTATATTTCCATTTTCCTATCATATTTGTACCAACTTAAGAGAATAAAACTCATGAAAGTTAATAATTTATTGATATTTAATGGACGGGTCTGTTGGATTAGTAAATTTATGATAGCTTTCTTTACGGTCCCTTGCCTACAGACGAGTCTATAAAACCAATTAAATATAATATTTTCCTCGGGTGCTTGGCTTTGTGCGTAACAAGTGATGGCCAAGCACAACCGGTGTATTCCTCGTTACCAAGGGCAAGATTATTAATCTTTTGGTTTTTTACTAATGAATTTAAGGGTTCACTCACACATTAATAATTATTTTAAAGAGATTTTTCACTAATAATGTCTGGTTTTCCCTCATCACAGATTCTTGGGTGTAAGAAGCATATTATCTTGACCAACTTTCCCACTTTCAATTGACTTTTATTGTCCCTCACAGCCTCGGATAACAAGTTATTATTGTAAAATCTCCAAAATCTTTTGTTCATTCATGTACAAAGAAGTTTAACGGTTTATTTATTAATGAAATTCCTAATAATAAAGTCATTCTGTCGGCTCTCTGGCCTCACTTTCCTTAAGAGAATTAACCCCAAGTAACCAATAAAAGTTAATAATTATAGAATGGGCAATTAAAGGTAAAGAATAAAAGAAAATAAGATAAATTCAGTGAAGATTTTACAAATATTATGTGAAGATACAAAGAAACCAGAAATAATAATGAAAAAGATATATAAATTAATAGAATTCTTCATGAAGGTGTTATGGTTATTAATATAAGAAAATAAATAATAGAATTACTATAAACTCATATTATCTGGACTTATTTAATCCTATCTTCACCTTAAAATTATATATTTATTGTATTTTATGTTGACTTTATATTTATTATAGCTTTATATTTTATAGTAATTATTATAGGATTAACCGATAGACGCCCAGCATGAAGATATAGGAGCATATTATCCTGTAAATATAAACAAAATAAGAGCAAATAAGAAAGAAAAATGAATTTATAATCTTCTTGGTCTAGATTCTGCCGCCATATGTAATTCCTAGGACTCGTCATCTCGGTTCCCTTCTCAAGCACAGGCGGAAGAATAGGTGACCAAAGAATCTAATAATAATACCTGGCAAGAACGGAATGTTATTATTGAATCGTATCTTTCTGGTGTTTATTCCCCTGTAAATATCCTAAAAACACAAGGCCCGGTTAGTATAGGAGAATTAATAATGAATTGCCTCTTGGGCCCCTACTATAAACACTAAATAAATATTATAATTAATTGATTTTATAAGAAGAAAAGTCCTTGTAAGTGGCGATAGAAGCGATTCCAACGCTTGTAACGGGGCAAGACATTATCAGCCGAGGGACACTCGTATCCTAAAGAAGCATTAGAAGACAAAGAAATTACAATATTAATTCTTGATTTTATGTACCTGGCAATGTAAAAGTCAACATAGAATCGTTCATGAAGGTTTCAATCATAATGTCAAAATAATATTAATTGTATCTTATGTGGCTAGAAAGGGAAAAAGTCAGTCAAAATCCATTAAAATTATATATTTATTGGTTACTAATGGGCAATAGGAATCCTTTGGTAGAAGCTTGTAAGACACGAGTAGAAGGATATGATGTCCCACGCTTGCAAGCAATCACAGGTTCTGTCTAGGAAGGTTCCCCCATAGACTCGGGCCGTTAGACAGATAATCCGAGGGCGAGTCCATCTTGTTCTCCTTCCGGTTACTTCCACCTTGCCTTCACCCGATTAATCCCCTTGGCAAGGTCATTGCTAGTACTAACCACAAAGGAATAACAATAATATTATCTTCTAATGGATTTTTACACGGATGATTTTATTAACTATAAGAGCTCTTATATTTCTTTTATTGTCTTATTATCTGCTGGCCATCTCATCCCTTGTCTATTGGTTCATCTAGGAAAGTTATTATTGCTCCAGTTTTTTATTATATTATTACGCCCTTATTATTTTATGCTTTTACTAACCATCAAAGACTCGACATAACTTTCCAATCGTAACAGGTATTTACCTTCCACGTCTATATGTAGGAACTCATTTTACCCGGCTAACGCCAAAGAATCTAATCTCTTTACCTTTATTGATTCCCTTCACTCCCGGTTCCTTCTGGATTCACTTCTACTAAGAGCCAACCAATATGAATCAACAAAGAATTTATTTAATTTTATAGTAATTTTAATAGGATTTCCTTTCCCTTGGCCCAGAAGCACTCTTAAAAACACAAAATTAATATCAGCTTTGAGTGCTTCTGGAGGGAATCATGCGGGCCCCACTGTCGGCCCGTGCCTTCATCTTGCCTCTCTTTCCTGGAATATTAATGGGCTAGTAACTCCACCAACTGTAGGAAACCAATCTTAGACTCACCATTCTCAGTTTATCGTAGGTGGCGGCCCTTGCCAGTGCCTTATCCCTTACTAATTCCCTGTCCTTGCCTTCTATTTCTACTTACCAGACAATAAATATCAGATATTACGAGTCAAAAGTTAAGGGTTTTACAGGTAGCGTGGAAGTTATTATTACTTCTTTAATGAGACGAATGAACAGAGAACCGGTTGTGCCTAAGAAATCTAAAGTTGAAATCTTATTATGAATCCTTTGTTACTATCGTGGAAGGTCATCCTAGGTTACGGCTCTTGCCAGGTAGTATGATCCAGATAAGATTGGACAAGATTAATCCTTCTGCAGCATTCTATTTCTCATGTAAAAAGCCATTTTATTTCTTATTTTTGATCTTATTTCTTCTTTCCTTTTCTTTGGTATTACTAGCATAAATAACAATAAAACTTCAATAATATGCTGTGCCACGGGCGTACAGGGACCAATAATTTAAGAGATTTCATGAGATTATATTGGATTCTTACTGGTGGAAACGCTTATAAATCTAATAAAATCTTTAATAGCCTTTCTTAGTAGAGGAAGGTAACACGAGGCCCTAATGACCAATAGACTCCAAAGAAACCTCCAAAATAAACTATATAAATTCAAGATTATTTCTAGGGTAACATTAGGATAAAGAAGACACTATAAGTTCAGATTTTATATTACCTTTCCATAAAATCATAAAATCTGAAGGCAGGGATAAGGTCAATAAATATAAAATTAATGAAAATAAAATGACAAGAAGATTACAGGATTAACCGTCAAAACAAAAGATGAAAAGGATTTTAAAGGAATTTTAACTGAACTTTTCTATTACAGATTATATAGCCAGCACACTTCCATTAATATAAATAGAATATTGTTGTTACTAACCGCTAGCTCCTCCAAACAATCTATTATATTTTCCAGAATTTATTATTGTAGGTGTATATTATGGAGCTAGCGAGGACATGGAAGCCAGGAAATCTTATAATTATGAATTTAATTTGTTTATTTAGGAGATTTAATACGAGCTCTTGGACGTCTCTCTAAGCCAATGAATACACTAAAAATTATTATGATAAAGTCAAAGAATCAATATTAATTTTAGTGTTTTAACGGTTGATTGACTAGCACAGGTTCTCCCAAGATAGAATTGACCGCCAGTTATCATAGATTTCATTGATTTTTTAACATATTATGCCGGCGGAGCGGTCTCTAAGTCTAAGGATAACATTGTAAGGATTAAAAAGTCAATCATAATAATACAATAAAAATATACTATAAATTATATATAAAGTGGCCCTAGCGGGATGGGAGAATGGAAGATGTAGCGGTTACTAAAAGGGAAAGAAAATGAAATAAATTGTATATTTTTATTAGTGGTAAAGGCCAGAATAATAGGATCAAAAGCTGTAATCCGAGGACTCGCTTGAGCTAATCTCAGGCACTTTTCTATCTGAATGAAGGGTGTAACCTTTCTATACTCACACCACCTAGAATCCCTTCCAAGAAGAGAAAAAGTGAAGATTTTTGTGGAATAACAGAGGCTTGTCCAAAAGGAGGCCATGAAAGCTGAGATTTATATTATTATTATGGGGTTTTCACTTACAAGAATTATTAATGATAAAGCCAAAGAAAACCCCATAATAAGAGAATTAGAATGAAGAATCCTGTAGGTGGAGAGAGACACCGGAAGGCCCTATATAATCAGGAAAGAATTAAATTCCTAGAGAAGCCTGTTAACCAAGTCCCTGCATAATAAAATACAATAATTAATTGTGTTCTTTGTAGGTAATGTCCAGTCAAAATCCCTTTATCCTTCATTAATAACTCCTGTAAAATAAGCTCTTAAATGTATAATTCTATTAACTTAAACCTTGGAATCGAGGGAAAGGATAGGAATAAAAGAAATAAAATGTATAATTTTTGATATTAAAGTTAATGGACTGTCATTCTCCCTTCCAAGATTCTATGATTATTGGTTACAAATAACAGATTTACTCTCGGAAAAGTCCTGAAGAAGATAATAAGAAAATCATGTAAAAATGAAATTCTATTATTAATTGTGCCTTCACCTCCGGCCCTCGGCCTTATTAATGCTTAAATTTCTTATTTATTTATACTGGTTGCTTGGTAATAATCTCATTGCTATTACTTACAGCCTACATAAGCAACCAACCCAAAGATATTATTGAAGCATATTGTGGTAGCGGAATCCCTGTAAAGAACCATCAAAATAAATTATTATCTTGTTTTTATAAGGGATTCCGCCTATTATTGAGGGTCCTAGTATGCCTTTCCTAAGATAAAAAGCTGGTAAACTGGTAATAATCTTAAGCTGGTCAACCTTCCTGTCCCGTGGCTTGCCAATACCCTACAATAATAAATAAATTTTACCTTAATATTACCGGAACCCTCTTGGGCCACTGGAATCGCTACTAAAAATACTATAAATTAAAGATATTTTGGTTGGTAAAGGTCCTCCAGAATTATTCCCTAGCGATTCCGTGTCCTAGCAATGATAAGAGCCCAAAGATAATAAGCTTTAGTAGGTACCGCCAATGACATCTCCTCCCCAATCTCTTATCAAAGAAGTTCTGGCTACAGCTCCTCCATACACTCATAAAACCCAGTGAATCCATAAAAATTATAAGTTTTTTACTTATTTCCAGCTATTATGCTACTACAATGGGTTCCTACGGCCGGTGCCGTGTCTACTGGAGAGGGAGATATAATGGTTTTATTAGCCGTTTCCTAATCCATATCTGGGTAATAATCTCTAGAAAATATGGTAAACTAGTGACGTGGGAAGGGTGAAAATAATATTAAATATATGATTGTAAAAGGCCCGTCCAGATTAGTAAATTCCTAATTCATTATCTTATTTCCTTGTGTGTAAGGACAGGACGGGCCTACCAAGACTTTATATTTATTATTTGTATTTTATTATAGCAGCCCTTCACTCGGAACCAGTTATTTACACTAAAAAATCTATAATGTTTAATCTTATGGAAGGGCTGTTATCCTTGAGCGGTGTACGATAGACGGATCAATATTATTATTATAGATTTAATAGATTATTTACTAGGGTCCAACATAGAAAGGTATACCAGATATTTAGGAAAGGAATGTCTCAAGGAATAAAGGATTGTTGGACCCACATATAAGGCTGAATCACTGTAAAATCTATAATAAATTGTATGCTAACCACCACCGGAGGCCCACCATAACCACTAAAAGATTAATATTTTCTTCTTTACCATTCACTCGGCCTCCGCGTCTAACCGTTTACACTCATAAAATCTGAATTTATAGGTTTTAAAGGTAGATCAATAAAAAGATAGGATTAATAATATGATGCCAGAGAAATAAATTTGTATTAATAAAAGTCCCGGCTAGGCCACGAGGTGAATGGTAAATAAAGTGTCTTGGATAATAAAATTCCTAATAAAAGCACATAATAATTCCCGAGAGGGACACTAGAAGATATAAAATCTGGTGGTGAGTGCGAAACTTATTATAGTTTTATTGGTATTAATCTCATTATCCAGGCAATTTTATTTTATTTTTGTTATTATATCTTCTGGTTTATAAATGGAAAAGTGAAGTGTTTCTTAGAGGAGTGAATGGATGGGATAATTAATAGCTCATACAGAAGAAGAGCCTAGACTTGACATCATATCTATAGCCGGTTACCTAGCAATCATACAATACCTGACATAACTTTCCTATCAATCTTGGCAGTAACCGGCAAATACAAATAATAAATCTTATGCTTGTAGCGGGGAGCCCACCGTAAAGGAAATAAATAATGAAGTTTCTTAGGCTATCGTAAGGGCTCCCGCTATACCAACAATATATTATTATGATTCTATACGCTGGGCTCTGTCTCGGTAATCTTCAATCTTAGAATAATGAGTGGCCAATGAGCCCAGTAAGGTACCACCAATAAAACAATAAAATATATATAAATTTATAGTAATATTAGGGCTTCCATAACCATCAAAGATTAATAAAATAGATTCTGAAGGGAAAGGTAATAAGAAATAATGGAAATAGGAATTACAATAGTAACAGCTAGTAAGCCCTCCTAAAGAAAGACAGAAAAGAATCAATCAAATCTAAGGATTAATGGTGGCTAGACGGTAACCAGTTTCTACAATAGGTTCTCCACTTGGACGGGGATGAGGTGAGACAATAAGATAATGTGTTCCAGAATCTTGTGCGAGAGTTAGTGGAGAACCTGGTGTAGCAATCCTATATTATTTATTATAGATTTTATAGTAAGCATTAAAGTTATTTCCATAGGATTTACACTCATAATTATACAAGATTTTCCACAATTCTTTATTATGAGAGGGTTGCGGCTACATCCAAGAGTCAAGATTGGACAAAGAGTGGCGACTGTAGGTGGGATATCCTTCAATAACTATTAAATTTATAATTTTCTGTTGATTCTTCCTTCGCCCACCTTACAGGAGCAAGATTCTATTCTATCTTTTCCTTCTATAAAAACAATAGAAATATTATAAAAATCTACCTTAAATTACCTGTTATATCTGAATGAATCCTTTATTAAGCCTTCCTCGGTTGATCTTCTTCTTATTCTGTTATCCTCCAATCCTATATTAAGAGAGAAAACCCTATATTTTTGAGTCTTTGCTACGTAGAAAGGCTTACACAATCCTCCATTTACAAGTTTCTTTTAGAGAATTTACTAACCCTTCAACCTATTCTACCTTTCATCTACACCAATTATTAATAATATTTTGTATATATTTTTCTGAGTTTACAGGGTTTTGCACAGAAGATAATATAATGTTTACCTTACCACGCCTAGCGTATATAATAGGTATAACTTTCTTACTAACTTCTGGACCTAGATGAGGAAACCGAGGACTTCTCAAGCATAAGTTGTGGTGTGAGAGTTCCTACAGAAGCAGAAGATTGACTGACCATTACAAGACGGTGGAAGGGAGACGCTATAATAATTAATGATTGCCGGGTGATAGAAGTGAGTGGTTACTAAAAGATAATTAAATTCTTAACTTTCTCACTCACCCTACCATCAGACCCTTACTAACCACCTCCCCTCACAGCAAAGAACACTTGTAATTTCTTATTGGATTTCCTTTGGGTGCCTAGTTACAATGGACAAGACCTAGCACAAGTTTAATGTCAACCAACTTAGGAAACGAGTCCCGAGATGAGTCTAAGAGCCCCTACAATAAGATTAGAATGAAGTCATGGGCCTGGCCAGGGTGTAGGAAATTTAGGAGGCTTATTTTATTGTTACACCAGTTGGCACACCCTGGGAGTAGCGGGAAGGTCCTAAGGAAAGAGGAATCTTATGGTTAATCCTTCCCTGGGAGTAAGAGGCTATTGGCAATAAAATTACTGTTGCCCCCATACCAAAAATAATAGAATTTTATTGTCATTGAGACTGCCAGGGAATAAGACTCCGAGTGCACAGGATTACACTTCAACCGTCCTTGGGAACCAATCTTATAATTAATATTCTGAGAACTTGTCCTATCGTATCCCTCTCCTATCGTAAAAGAGCCTTAAAATGGCTCTTTTACCCCACAACAAGTTCTCTCATAATAAATTATCTATTGTAAGTAGCCAGCACACGGTGAAGAAGATAAGAAATTATATATTTTAATGGTTTTATACGTCTGCTGGGTGGAGGGTGTGTGCTTGTCCCAAAGAAGATTCACCAGCACACCCTCCTCCATCAACCATAATATTTATTTTATTATCTTTGTATGCCCTTCCGTTGGATCCAGTCACCCGTCAATATTATATTTATTTGCTTATAACGGGTTCACTGGTCTTATCATCCTATCCTTACCCGCTATCTTCTGGAGAGATTAGTAACCAAGAAACCAAAGTGACAGATAATTAACGGGTGAGGACTCTTTGGACATTCCGTTATCCTTGATCCATAAGCTATAATTACTAGCAAAAACCATAAATTCTGTGTAAATAGAGGGCCCAGGACTCCTAGAAATGCCTGAAAGAAAAGTGAATTTTATGGTTTTATCTTGTTACACATAGCGTGGGGACTAGGACACAATCCTCAGTTAATCTTTTAAATCTTGCTAGCTTCTTTTCCATGGATTTCTATGGTTATTACCCAAGAGGGTCCCGCTAGCGCTACCCTCACCACTTCTTGTCCTTACTAACTCTCGACCAAATATATGAGACACGGTTGTCAGTCCTATCAACATTCATAATCAATAATCCCTTCCACGTATTAACTCGTCCATATTATTCCGGTTTTTAGAAGATTTACTAGGGTTTTTACCTTTAATAACCTCTCACACACTACCGGCCAGGAAGGTTCCCACATATCCATCTCAGGTTTCATCTCTTTGGTACCTTACAGGACTTACCGTTCCATCTATTTCTATATGATCAGGATTCCGTCTCTCCTTCCTTCCGAGACTTACAGGCGGGTTGATTCTTCCTTCCATCCATCTACTAGGACCTTCAACCGACCTTAAGATTAGGAATTCTTTGATTGGGCGGTAACAAGATTATTTATTATGGGTTTATAGTACCCGGCCAGTAAAGTTCTCTCTAAAATTGAATCTTTTCTTACTTACAAGAGCCTGTGAATATGGACGATGCCACGTAATTATCAATGAATCCACCATAATATGCTTCTATAAGCTTACAATTCATATATTTTTATTATCTTTTCTGTGGTTTCCTTCGTCATTAAGGGTCAATGGATGGTTAGCACAAGGGACCCCTAAGATACAATTTACTATAAAAATCCTAAAATAAGCAAAGAAAATAAGATATTTAATGGCCATTACTAGATAAAATCATTAAAGTTAATTTTGGCCGGTTACGTGTAAAGAACAATAAATATTGCTAACCGGCCAATTATTAAGAAAATCCTATAAAATGCATATTAAATGCCAACCACCGCGTGTATCCGTAACAAACATGAATTTAAGATTTATTGGAGGATATGATTCTAAACCAACTGGTGACCCTACAATTTATTATTATTTTATCTTATTATAGGGTCCATGCTAGGTATACCCTCACTCTATTATTATTATTTATTAGTTTATTTATACGTCAAAAGTTAATCTTATACTTTTATTAATGATCAAGGGCCAGCAGACTAGTGGGCAAGGTAGTAGGAATAATATTATTGAATTATTGAATTTAGTCCTTACATCATGGGCCTTGCCGGGGAAATAACAATATTTTATTGAAATTTACTGTTATAGAAGGCTCTCGCCCACAGACTAATAAAGTTCCTTAAGGTAAAAACTAAATAAAATACAATAAAATCATATTAATCCTTACAAACTTAGGAAAAGATTATTAAAATAGTAAAGGTTTTTATAGAATAACAGATAATAAATTGGAGAATGAAAGTTGGCTTGGTTCACTCGTTATACAGGATCTTATAGATAGAAAATTACTTTTATTGTGTGATCTCTTTGGTTTATAGTTGGGATGGAATGCTTTTGGAGATTATGTAGGCTCTAGTCTCTTGGTCTGTCCCGGATATCAGATAATATGCTGGCGGTAGTGTCCAAGCCTCCGTATCCACTTGTCCAAACCAATCTGTTACCCGGGTTTTTCCTTCTATGCCCTTACCAGGTCGTCTGTTTCTCCATTCTATATCTTATCTTGGGTTATTTTACTAGCCCACACCATACCAAAGAAACGATTAGAAGATATAGCGCCTGCCGAAGGCAAGAGAGGCAAGATGAAGAGGTGAGACGTTGACGAGATAAGACCAGACCAAAGAATTAGCAGAAATTATTAAGAAATTTATTTGGTACTTTCCTTTCCATTGCCTTAAAAGTATACGAATTAATAATTTCTGCATTCTTTGGCCCATAACAGCTATTTTCTTTGTGGTGTTTCTTTCCTTAATAAAATACAAATAAAATTCCCTTAATAATTGTATTATCCGTCTCTGGTGGGCATTATTAAGCAAAAATCACTGAAAAATCTCTTAAAAATAAAAAAATATAGCATTTTTGCTTAATCTTGATAATTATGGAACTCGGGTACCTGGCATATCCTATGATTGACCATTAAGTCCTGAGAATACTTTGGTGCGGTTAGGAGTGGAAAAGTCATCCCAGATAGCCCAAGAGGGTTACCCACATATAATTAAAAAGTATACGAGAGGCCAAACACCGTCCAGTAGTAATAAAATAAATTAAAACAGAATAATAATAACAGATAATAAGATAATGAAGAGACGAAAGAATATAGATTTACTATAATTCCTTCATGAAGTGATTCAGCCGCAAGGTGTTCTCTAGCCCAAGATGGACCTGAAAGATATAAGTTATTTTGTGATTATCTTCATGATAGAAATCTTTGGTATAGACTGGAGAGACGGTATAAAATATGATGAGGTCCTGCTTGGGATTATAAGGTGATTACTACTTGCCCGGGCCCATGATATCCTTCCTAATTATTAGGCCCGGGTGGGAGAGTGAGAGGCTTTTAGTATAATAAATTTAAGATTTAGACTGGGCGGTTCGCTCCTCATACAACCCACTATCCCTCATCCATTTTTATATTTTTATTAGAAGATTTCCGTAGAAGGATATTATTGATCATCAAAGAATGCGGCAGTTGTAGGAAGCATAGACTCGTGATCTAGCTGGGAAAGGTCTCAAGAGAATTATCTCGTCAAGGTTCAACTTAATTTCCTGTAGACTAGGGGTTAAAACTGGTGCTCAATGGAAAGTGAGGATGAGATTACATGGTTATAGATTTTATGGTGTACCGTCAGTCTACTCTCATCATTTGTACCTTGGGTTTACCTATAAAGATTAATAAAGTTTTACCTTTTAGTAGCCTTCCGTCGTGTGTATGGATGAGAGGTTTAACAGAATAATATTATAAGGGTATGAGCCGGTAAAATAAGTTCCAAAAATAAGAATAAATTTATATTTTCATGTTGTCTTTATGATATTGTGTCTTTATTAATAAGAAAAATATAAATTTATATTGTGTTTTTATTGATTAATTCACTCTTATATGCCCTAGAGAATCCTATATTTTTATATAATTATTAATCTTATTATGTAAGCTCTAGTAAGACCCGTAACAAGGAAATTATCTGTAAAGTGTCTAGAGCTTACATAAAGTGGGAATGAATTCTCTTGTGATGGTTGGTACCTTGCTAGTACATTTAATTCCATTTATTTCTGAGTATTTTAGGGTTTCTCAGTGAAGATTTTACACTTGTAACCTATGATGGGTCTAGCGAAGCGGAAGCCTTTTGGCTTCCGCTACGCTACCCGGGGAAAGGAATTCTTCATCTAGGATTCCAAGATTTAAGAGATTTTATAAGAGGTAAAGCTTATGCTGGGTAAGAGGAAAGGAAAGTTATGCCAAGGGAACCCAGCAAAAGGACAATAAAACCCATTAATATTCCATAAAAGAGTCCCGCTATCGTCTACATTAAACCAAATTTAAGGTTTTTAACGCTTGGTAAGCCTTCTCTCGGGACTCTTTTTCCTTGAGTATTAACCGCGTGTAAGCCTTGGAAGACCCTGCTAGTGAGAATTAATCTGTAATAACTTAGGAATCGTCATGGCTAGAGGAACAAGCTATAATAATCTCTTGGTAATAATATAAATATAATATTAAATTCAAGAAGGAAGGGTTAGTACACTAGGCGTAGAGGGAACATTAGATTGATAACGGCCTGTCACCCTTGTATCCTAATGTTGAACCTCTAAGAAACCCAAATATAAGAATTAATTTTATTTATTTTATGTTAATTCTTTGGGTTTCTCCCTCTAAGACTTCATGCTCTCCACATTATATCTGGTTGGTAGGTAAGACACGTCAATATTATAGATTTCCTTGTGACAACCCATTAAAGATTATGGGACAAGACACTGTATTCTTCAATAACTAGCCAATATTCTATCGTCTAAACTCGTCTGTTGGACCCAAAAACCACTAGAAAATGCATTAAAAAATGAAAAATAAATTGTATTTTTGGGTCCTTACCGGCAGTAAATCCTTAAAAATGTAAATCTTATCGTGTTAGGGCCACAGGCGGGATACCAAGGTTACCAATAATTAATAATCTTTTTGTCGGTTCTTAGTGTTAGGGCCCGCCTGTGTACGAGGGAAGAATCAATAAATATATAATTTATTATGTGTTCTGAGTGCCTTTATTAATAGGATATCATTGATTCTTCCATATAGTGAGGCTAGATTCTATGACCATCAACCGAGATTAATAAAGGATTCCACCATAAAGTAGGCTGGAAAGATGATATCAGAGTTTATGACTTATTAATAGAAAATAATCTTGAAGGGAGCGTATACTAAGATAAAACTCTGATATTATTTCTAATAATTTTAATATTTTATGTAAATTCTGGTATCTTTGATGGGTAAACCTATTGTGTTTCCTGCTCTAGATATGATGTCCAGCCTTCATCTTGCTAGGACTGAAGTCATTGAGGAAAGGATAAGACTAGCAAGATAAGGCTAGCAAGATTATGGAAGGACAAGAGTCAAAAGGTATTATTGGTGGACATGAGTTCCATTCTGCAGGATCTTGACAGTATATTATTGTATGTTTACCTTAATTTCCTATATAAATGAACCAATTTAATTCTATTATTCTT
>Ga0126341_1000004_pt1 | contig 44445 bp, 46 predicted proteins | sample OrbTmetagenome_FD_97057 | JGI IMG/M metagenome (GOLD analysis project Ga0126341, IMG submission 97057) | Coral microbial communities from Florida Keys, Florida, USA - Orbicella T D metagenome | ecosystem: Host-associated > Invertebrates > Cnidaria > Coral | place: Florida Keys, Florida, USA... | reverse complement strand
GGGTGGACCAAAAGGGAACGGAATGGGGTAGAATGGTGGCCCTGAAGTGGTAGAGGCCCCCCGGGGCAGAGGACGACGGAACCGGCATGGACATCATCGAGACCATCAAAGAACAGATCGACAGCAACACCATCCTCCTTTACATGAAGGGTTCTCCCAACCAGCCCCAGTGCGGCTTTTCCGCGCGTACCGTGGAGGCGCTGATCGGCTGCGGCGAGCGTTTCGCCTACGTCGACATCCTCGCCAACCCGGAAATCCGCGCCGAGCTGCCGAAGTACGCCAACTGGCCCACCTTTCCCCAGCTCTGGGTGGACGGCGAACTGGTCGGCGGCTGCGACATCGTCACCGAAATGTACCAGAGCGGCGAGTTGCAGACCCTGATCAAGGAGGCCGCGGCCGCCGACGCCCCCGCGGAATAGGCCCGACCCGGCGAATAGGGTTTGATTAATCAGGCCTATCAAACCCATTCAAACAATCAAATAGTCTTATCTAACTCCCCTCGTTAGTATTACCCTGTCGCGCCGTCCCATGGGGGGGCGCCGCGCGGTTAACCTGACACAGGGAGATATGTTTCATGGGCGTTTTAGTTGGTAAGCCTGCACCCGATTTCGACGTGGCCGCGGTACTGGGCAGCGGTGAGATCGTCGATTCCTACAAGCGGTCCGAGGCCATGGCCGGCAAGTACGGGCTGGTTTTCTTCTACCCGCTCGACTTCACCTTCGTCTGCCCGTCGGAGCTGATCGCCCTCGACAAGCGGATGGAGCGCTTCCGGGAACTCGGCGTTGAAGTGGTCGCGGTTTCCATCGACTCCCAGTTCACCCACAACGCCTGGCGCAACACCTCCATCAACGACGGCGGTATCGGCCCGGTGACCTACACCATGGCCGCGGACGTCAACCACGACATCTGCCGCTCCTACGACGTGGAGAGCGCCGGCGGCGTCGCCTTCCGCGGCGCGTTCCTGATCGACCCCGAGGGCGTCGTGCGCGCCCAGCTGGTCAACGACCTGCCCCTGGGGCGCAATATCGAGGAGCTGATCCGCCTCGTCGAGGCGCTGCAGTTCACCGACGAGCACGGCGAGGTGTGTCCCGCCGGCTGGCAGAAGGGCGATCGCGGCATGGACGCGTCCCCGAGCGGCGTCGCCGAGTACCTCTCGGAGAACGCCGAGGCGCTGTAACACCCACTCAGGTCATAGCACTTGGAAAGCGGGCCTCGGCCCGCTTTTTTTTGAGACTCGCCGCACTGCCGCGCAAAAGTGCCGAAACGACCGCAGCTCGGCTGGGCGCGTTCGCTGAACCTCGCCTCACTACCGGGTAAAGGTGTCGAAACGACCGCAGCTCCGCTCGGTCGCGCGGCTGCTGCGCAACTCGACCGTTTTTCTCGCTGCGCGAGAAAAACCGGGACTCGATCAGTGCTCGCAGACTGCCCCGCGCTCCCTCGCTGCGCTAAACGCGGCCTGATGGTTTCGACACCTTCACCCGCCAGTTCGGCTGACTCGGGAGCGCAACAGAGTCGAGGGTCAATCTGACAGTCGCGTCATCTGTTTGACCCACGGCTTTGATATTCGATTTCATCGAAGAACCGTTGGAGCACGGGGGAGCTGAATTTGCTTTGCCGGAACGTCCGAGCACATGGAAGTGCGAGGTCGAGCTGCCATGGATGGCGCTGTTGCGGTTCCGGCAAAGCAAATTCAGGTCACCCGGGCGGTCGCCCCGGAAATAAAACTCAATCAGCTCCGAGAAGCTGCCTGAGTCGAAACTCCACCAGCGGCAGGCGGTCGTTGCCGAAGTACATATCGTCGTCGTCGATGAAGATCGTCGGCGAGCCGTAGGCGCCCCGGGCGACCACCTCGTCGGTGTTGGCCCGCAGCAGGTCCTTGTAGTGCTGGTCGTTGATGGCGGCGAAGAAGCCCGCGGTGTCCAGGCCCACGTCCTCGCAGATGGCGCCGAGCACGGCGTCGTCGGAGATGTCGGGGGTCTCGCCGCCCCAGTAGGTCTCGAACACCGCCCTGGAGTAGGGCACCAACAGCGCCTGCTCCTCGGCGAAGAAGGCGCCGCGCATGGCCTTCACGCTGCTGATCGGGTGCCCCGGTGGCGTGACCACGGTCACGCCGCACAGGGCGGCCCAGTCGCCGACGTCCTTCATGTAGTAGTTCAGGCGGCGCTCGTTCTCGCCGCGGAACATGGCCTCGCGCTGGGCGTAGACCTCCTGGTTGACCGCGTTGAACACCCCGCCGACGAGGATGGGGCGCCACAGGATGGGCACTTTGAGTTCCGCGGTCATGGGAATGATCCGGGTGAAGGCGAAATAGGTCCAGGGACTGGAACAGTCGAAGAAGAACTCTAGTTTTGGCGTGGCTGGCATGGGGTCTACCGTGATTATTTGGCCCGGGCAGGGTACCACAGGCCCCGCGGGGTTCAGGTATAATCGCCCATTCGTCCGGAATACACCCGGGCGGGATGGCAGGACCGATGAATGTAGCGATGGACGTCAACCAGTACATGAGCGACCTCGGCGCGGCGGCGCGCGAGGCGTCGCGGGTTGTCGCCGCCTCCAGCACGGCGGCGCGCAACGCCGCACTGCTGGCGGCCCGGGACGCCCTGGACGCCGCCCGCGACAAGCTCGCCGAGGCCAATCGCGAGGACCTGGAGAAAGGTCGCGACAACGGCCTCGACGCACCCCTCATGGACCGCCTGGAACTCACGCCGGCCCGCATCGACGCCATGCTGGAGGGACTGGTGCAGGTGGCGGCGCTGCCCGACCCGGTCGGCAGTATCTCGGAGATGAATACGCGCCCCAGCGGCATCCGCGTCGGGCGCATGCGCGTGCCCCTCGGCGTCATCGGCATCATCTACGAATCCCGTCCCAACGTGACGGTGGAGGCGGCCAGCCTGTGCCTCAAGGCGGGCAACGCCACGATCCTGCGCGGCGGCTCCGAGGCATTGGCCTCCAACTGCGCCATCGCCGAGTGCATTGTGGCCGGGCTGCGCGCGGCCGGGCTCCCCGACGCGGCGGTGCAGGTCGTGCAGACCGCGGACCGGGCGGCGGTCGGGCGCCTGATCGCCATGCCGGAATTCGTCGACGTCATCGTACCGCGCGGCGGCAAGGGCCTGATCGAGCGCATCAGCGCCGACGCGAAGGTGCCGGTCATCAAGCACCTCGACGGCGTGTGCCACGTCTACATCGACGACGACGCGGACGAGGACATGGCCGTGGACATCGCGGTGAACGCCAAGACCCAGCGCTACGGCGTCTGCAACGCCATGGAAACCCTGTTGGTGGCGGAGTCCGTTGCGGGCGCGGTACTGCCCCGGCTGGCGGCGGCCTACGGCGATGCCGGCGTCGAACTGCGAGGCTGCGAGCGCACCCGCGCGCTGGTGCCCGCGGCCGGGGCGGCCACCGAGGAGGATTGGTACGCGGAGTATCTCGGGCCGGTGCTCGCGGTGCGCGTGGTGGACGGCCTGGACCAGGCCATGGATCATATCGCCCGCTACAGTTCCGCGCACACGGAGACCATCGTCACCCGGGACCACGCGCGCGCCATGCGCTTCCTGCGCGAGGTCGACTCCAGCTCGGTGATGGTCAACGCGTCCACGCGCTTCGCCGACGGCTTCGAGTACGGCCTTGGCGCCGAGATCGGCATCTCCACCGACAAGCTCCACGCCCGCGGCCCCGTCGGGCTCGAGGGTCTCACCTCGCAGAAATTCATCGTGCTCGGCGAGGGGCAGATCCGCACTTGAGCAGCGCGCGCCCCGCGCCGCTGGCGGTGTTCGGCGGTACCTTCAACCCGGTGCACTACGGCCACCTGCGCTCCGCCCTCGAACTCGTGGAGAAACTGGGTTTGGAGCAGCTGCGCCTGATGCCGAGCGCAGTACCCCCGCACCGCGACGAACCCGAATGCAGCGCCGCCCACCGCGCCGCCATGGTCGAACTGGCGGTGGAGGGCGAGCCGCGCCTGGCCTGCGACCCCCGCGAACTGCACCGGCCCGGCACGTCCTACACCATCGACAGCCTCGCCGAGCTGCGCGCGGAGCTGGGCGGGTCGCGCAGCCTGTGCATGGTGCTGGGCGGCGACGCGGTGCTGGGCATCACCGGCTGGCACCGCTGGGAAGAATTGCTGGACTTCGCCCACATCGTGATCATCGCGCGCCCCGGCTGGTCGCTCCCGGGCAGCGGCGAGGTCGCCGACTGGCTCGACGCGCACCGCGTGCGCGGGGCGGCGGCGCTCGCGGAGCGTCCCGCCGGGGGCATACTCGTTGAGGAGCTGCGCCCGCTGGACATCTCCTCCACGGAAATTCGCGACCTTCTCGCCGAACACCGCTCGGCGCGTTACCTTTTGCCCCAGACCGTGCTGGATTATATTCACCTGAACAAGCTCTACCGCTGATAGGACCGTTATGACAGTCGGGCCCAACCTCGCCGATGCAAGCTGAACAACTCGCCGAACTGGTCGTGACGGCGCTGGATGACCTGAAGGCGGTCAACACCGTGACCATGGACGTGCGCGCACTCACCGACGTCATGGATTATCTCGTCATCGCCAGCGGCACCTCGAACCGCCACGTCCGCTCGCTGGCGGACAACGTCGCGGCGGAAAGCAAGAAACAGGGCATGCGGCCCCTCGGTGTCGAGGGCGAGGAGGGCGGCGAGTGGGTCCTGGTGGACTACGGCGACGTGGTCGTGCACGTCATGCTCCCGGCCACGCGGGACTTCTACGACCTCGAGCGCCTCTGGGCCAGCCACGACCGTGATTGACCGGGACGCATGCGGCTGACGGTCGTCGCCGTCGGCACGCGCATGCCCGGCTGGGTGCAGGCGGGCGTGGAGGAGTACGCGCGGCGCCTGCCCCGGGAGATGAAACTCGAGTGGCGCGAAGTTCCCCTGGCGCGGCGCGGCCGCGACGGCTCCGGCGACAAGCAGGCCGGGCGCCTGCGCGCGGCGGAGGGTGAGCAGCTGCTGAAGGCCGTGCCGGCGGGCGACCGGATCATCGCGCTGGACGTGGGCGGCAAACGGCTGTCCACGAGGGACCTCGCCGCGGAGCTGGAACAGTGGCGCATGTCCGGCGACAACTACAGCTTCCTGGTCGGCGGTCCCGACGGCCTCGCACCGGCGTGCCTCGAGCGCGCGGATCGCCGCTGGTCCCTCAGCGACCTGACCCTGCCGCACCCCCTGGTGCGCGTGGTATTGGCCGAGCAGCTCTACCGGGCTTGGACAATCACGGCCAACCACCCGTATCATCGCGAGTGAACGCCCAACCGTCGTCGACGCCGCCCGATGCAACAGAAGATCGCCCTGAAGGACCTGCACCTGGAGGCGCGCACCTACAGCGCCCGCACGGTGACCGCGATCTCCCTGGTGCTGGTGCTGATGGGCCTCATCATGGCCCGCTACTACACGCTGCAGGTCACCGATCACGAGGTGTACCGCACCCAGAGCGAGAGCAACCGCGTCAAGCTGCAGGCCCTGCCCCCCAAGCGCGGGCTCATCTACGATCGCAACGGCGTGCTGCTGGCGGACAACCGGCCCAGTTTCATTCTCTCCATCGTGCGCGAACGGGTGCCCGACCTCGACGCGACCCTGGAACAAGTCGGCGGGCTCCTGCCCGTCACGGAAAACGATCTTGAGCGCTTCCACAAGAAACTGGCGCGCAGCCGGCCCTACGACGCGGTCCCCCTGCGCTTCCGCCTCACCGAGGAGGAGCGCGCCACCCTCGCGGTAAACCGCCACCGGCTCCCCGGCGTCGTGGTTGACGCCCAGCTGCTGCGCCACTACCCCCACGGCGAACTGTTTTCCCACGCGCTGGGCTATGTCGGGCGCATCAACGAGCGCGAGGCCCAGGTGCTGGACGAGACCGACTACCGCGGTACCTTCCACGTCGGCAAGGTGGGGGTGGAGAAGTACTACGAGGATATCCTGCACGGCACCGTGGGCGTGCAGAACGTGGAGTCCAACGCCCACGGCCGCGTGCTGCGGGTGCTGGAGCGCACCGCCCCGGTGCCCGGGCGCAACCTCACGCTGCACCTCGACTACGCGGTGCAGAAGGCCGCGGTGGAGGCGCTTGGGGACCGCCGCGGGGCGGTCGTGGCGATGGACCCCCTGACCGGCGGGGTGCTCGCGCTGGTGTCCACGCCGGGTTTCGACACCAACCTTTTCGTCAACGGGATCAGCACCGCGGACTACGGCGCGCTGCGGGATTCCCCCGACGTGCCCCTGTTCAACCGCGCGGTGCAGGGCTCCTATCCCCCCGGATCCACCGTCAAGCCCTTCATGGGCATGGCGGGGCTGGAATCGGGGCTGGTCACGCCCGAGTTTACGGTGCCGGACCCCGGCTGGTATCGCCTGCCCGGCAGTTCGCGTATGTACCGCGACTGGACCTGGAGCATTCGCCGCGCCGGCCACGCGCCGCAGGTGGATCTCAAGATGGCCATCGCGGAATCCTGCGATGTCTACTTCTATGACCTCGCGCGGCGCATGACCATCGACGGCATGCACGAGCGCCTGTCGCCCTACGGTTTCGGTGAACGCACCGGGGTCGACACCACCAACGAGCGCTCCGGCGTACTGCCCTCCACGGGTTGGAAGCGCAATGCCCTGGAACAGGTCTGGTACCCGGGCGAGACGATCAGCGCGGGCATCGGCCAGGGTTACTGGCTGGCGACGCCGATGCAGCTCGCCGCCGCCACCAGCGTCATGGCCAGCCGCGGCCGGCGCCACACCCCCCGACTGCTGATGGCCATCGACGGCGATGCGGAGGTCGCGCCGCCCCTCGACCCGGTGGTCGCGCAGGCGCCGAACTGGGAGGCGGTGTTCGACGGCATGCGCGAGGTGGTGCACGGCGAGCGCGGCACCGCCGACTACCTGGCCGAGGGCATCGCCTACGAGATGGCGGGCAAGACCGGCACCGCCCAGGTGATCGGCATCGAGCAGGGCAAGGACTACAAGGAGGAGGAGGTGGACGAGCGCCATCGCCACCACGGGTTGTTCATCGCCTTCGCGCCCATCGAGGCGCCCACCATTGCCGTCGCCATCATCGTCGAGAACGGCGGCGGCAGCTCGGCGGCCGCCCCCATCGCCCGGGCAGTGATCGATACCTGGCTGCTCGGGGCCGCCGGCTGATGGGCGACTACGTCCGGCAAATGCCGGACCAGGGCTCCCAGGACATGGCCCGCGCCCCCAGCGCGGCGATGCGCCTGCACATCGACGTACCCCTGCTGGTATTGTTGCTGGCCCTGACGGGCTACGGGCTCCTGGTGCTGTACAGCGCCTCCGGCCAGGATATGGGCGCGGTCATCCGCCAGGGGCGCTTTTTCCTCGTCGCGTACGCGGGTATGTTCATCGCCGCCCAGATCAGCCTGCAGCGCTATGCCCGCTGGGCCCCGTGGCTGTACCTGGCCGGGGTGGGCATGCTGGTGGCGGTGATGGTCGCCGGCGTCGGCGCCAAGGGCGCCCAGCGCTGGCTGCAGATCGGCGGCTTCCGCTTCCAGCCGTCGGAGCTGATGAAGCTGGGTGTGCCGCTGGCCCTCGCCTGGTTCCTGGCGGATCGCATCCTCCCGCCGCGTTTCATTTATATCCTGGGCGCGCTGGGCCTGCTGGCGATTCCCGCGGCGCTGATCCTGCAGCAGCCGGACCTCGGCACCGCGCTGTTGATCGCCGCCAGCGGGCTGTTCGTGTTGTTCATGGCGGGCATCGGCTGGCGTTACATCGTCGGCGCCGTCGTGCTGGCGGTCGCCTCCGCCTGGCCCGCGTGGCTGTTCGTGCTCAAGGACTACCAGAAGCAGCGGATCATCACGCTGCTCAACCCCGAGACCGACAAGCTGGGCGCGGGCTGGAACATCATCCAGTCCAAGACCGCTATCGGCTCCGGCGGCTGGGACGGCAAGGGCTGGCAGCAGGGCACCCAGTCGCAGCTGGATTTCCTGCCCGAAAGCTCTACCGACTTCATCATCGCCGTGCTCGCGGAGGAGCAGGGACTGCGGGGCGTGCTGTTGCTGGTGGGTCTCTACCTGCTGATCCTGCTGCGCGGGTTCTGGATCGGGCTGCGCGCGCAGACCAGTTTCGGTCGCATGATGGCGGGCAGCCTCACCCTGACGTTTTTCGTATACATCTTTGTTAACATGGGCATGGTCGCCGGGTTGTTGCCGGTAGTGGGTGTGCCGCTGCCCCTGGTCAGTGCCGGGGGTACATCGGTGGTCACCCTGATGGCAGGTTTCGGCATCCTCATGGCGATCAGCACCGAGAAGCGCATGGTGGCGCGATGAGTTGTCCCGCCCCTGTACCCACGAGCCCCCGAAGGATTGATTCCCTATGCACCACTGTGTGAAATGCCTCGCCCTGCTGTCCTGCCTCTGGGCGACCCTGTCCTGCGCGGGCGAGAACTACGGCGAACACCCCGCGGCGCAGGTGGTGATCGAGGAGCTCGTCAAGGAGGAGGGGTTTGAGCGGGAGGAACTGGTCATCCTGTTCTCCGACGCGCAGCGCAAGGACAGTATTCTCGAGGCGATCTCGCGGCCGGCGGAGAAGACCAAGCCCTGGTATGAATACCGCGGGATATTCCTGACCGAACAGCGCGAGGATGAAGGACTGGCGTTTTACGAAGAGCACCGGGAGACCCTCGAGCGCGCCGAGCGCGAGATGGGCGTGCCGGCGGAGATCATCGTCGCCATCATCGGCGTGGAGACCTACTACGGCCGCATCACCGGCAGCTACCGCGTGCTGGACGCGCTGTCGACCCTGGCCTTCGACTACCCGCGCCGCTCCCCGTTCTTCACCAGCGAACTGAAGCACTACCTCATCCTGGCGCGGGACCAGGGCTTTGCGCCGGGCGATCTGAAGGGCTCCTACGCGGGCGCCATGGGGTACGGCCAGTTCATGCCCAGCAGCTACCGTAGCTACGCCATCGATTTCGACGGCGACGGGGTGATCGACATCTGGAACAACCCGGTGGATGCCATCGGCAGCGTGGCCAACTACTTTGTGCGCCACGGCTGGCGCAGCGGCGAGACCGTCGTGGTTGCGGCGAACGCGGAGCCGGGAGTGCCGGACGATGTCTTCGTGCAGGGTCGCAGCGACCTGAAGCCGGAACACACCGTGGCTGAATTTGCAGCAAAGGGCGTGACAGCGCGGGAGGCGGTCGACCCTGAGGCCGTCGCGACCGCCATGAAGTTCGAGCTGGAAGACGGCTACGAGTACTGGCTGGGACTGCACAACTTCTACGTCATCACGCGCTACAACCACAGCGCCATGTACGCCATGAGCGTGTACCAGCTGAGCCGGCGCCTCGCCGGACTGGAGCCCTGATGGTGCCCGCGCGCGGGTGGCTGCTCGCGGGTCTCTTTGTGTTAGCCGCCTGCTCCGCGCCGCCCCCCGATTCGCGCTATGCGCGGCAGGTCGACTCCGCCCCGGGCCGCACCGTGGCGGCGGCGGACGTGGCCGACGCCGAGCCGCGCCCCGACCCTATCCTGCTGGCCGGTAACCTGAGCCCCTACAGTGTGCGCGGTGAGACCTACGAAGTACTCGAGGACCACAGGAACTACCGGGAGGAGGGTATCGCCTCCTGGTACGGCGCCAAGTTCGAGGGTTACGAGACCTCCAACGGCGAGATATTCGACCCCTACCAGGCCACCGCCGCCCACCGCACGCTGCCCATCCCCAGTTACGCGCGCGTCACCAACCTCGAGAACGGCAGGACCGTGGTGGTGCGCGTCAACGACCGCGGCCCGTTCCACCCGGACCGGGTGATCGACCTGTCCTACGCCGCGGCCGTCAAGCTGGGCTACATGGAGCAGGGTACGGCGCGGGTCGAGGTGGAGAGCATCTTCCTGGAGGGAGTGGATGACAGGCGGGACGCCACCGCCGGTGCCTACCGCTACCTGCAGCTCGGCGCGTTCGGCGCCGAGTCCTCTGCACAGCGTCTACAGGGCGAGCTCGAACCCCTTGTGCCCGCACCGGTGTTTATCAGCCAGGTCGATGTGGGCGGCGGCCGGCTCTACCGCGTCCGCATCGGCCCGGTGGAGGACAACGCGCAGCTTGAGTCCGTGCAGCGCATCCTGCTGGAAAGCGGTTACGATTCCGGCCAGCCACTGCCCTGATTTCTTCCGCTGGCGCGGCGCTTGGGTTACCATTCCCGCGACGCCCAAACCCGCGATTCCCCGTTTCTATGACTCGATACCTGCTCGCTCTGCTCCTGGTGTGGTCCACGGCCGCCGCCACTTCACCGCCTGTCGGGGCGGCGGGCATTGTGCCCTCGCCGCCGCGGGTGGCGGCGACCGCCTACCTGCTGGTGGATGCGGACAGCGGTGCAGTGCTCGCAGAGCACAACGCGGACGAGCAGCTCCCGCCGGCGAGCCTGACCAAGATGATGACCAGCTACCTGCTGGCGCGAGAAATCGCCGAGGGGCGCCTGCAGGAGTCGGACATGGTGGCGATCAGCGAGAATGCCTGGTCCCAGAATCCCGTCTTCAACGGCTCCTCCCTCATGTGGATCGAGCCGGGCAAGGACGTGTCGGTGGGCGACCTGCAGCGGGGCATCATCATCTCCTCGGGCAACGACGCCACCGTGGCGGTGGCCGAGCACATCGCCGGCAGCGAGGCCGTGTTCGCCGAGATGATGAACGCCACGGCGCAGTCCCTGGGCATGCACGACACGTATTACACCAATTCCCACGGCCTGCCCGACCCCGACCTCGTCACCACCGCGCGGGACCTGGCCACCCTGTCCGCGGCCATGATCCGCGACTACCCCGAGCAGTACGCGATTTACGCCGAGAAGGAGTTCACCTACAACAATATCCGCCAGTACAACCGCAATACCCTGATGAACGAGGACCCGAGCGTGGACGGCCTGAAAACCGGGTACACGAGCGAGGCGGGGTACTGCCTGGTCGCCTCCGCCGAGCGCAACGGCATGCGGCTGATCTCGGTGGTGATGGGTACGACCAGCACGCGGGCGCGCAAGAACGAGACGCGCAGCCTGCTCAACTACGGCTTCCGCTTTTTCGAGACCAGCACCGTGATGCAGCCCGGGGCCGAACTGGAGCGCCCGCGTATCTGGCAGGGCGAGGTGGACCACCTGTCCGTGGGACTGGCGGACGGGGCCGTGCTGACCCTGCCGCGCGGTCGCGCGGACGACATCGTCACCACCGTGCAGGTGGATGAGGACCTCATCGCGCCGCTGGAGGAGGGCGACCGGGTCGGCACCGTGACTCTGACGCTGGACGACGAGACCGTGTTCAGCGCCCCGCTTGCCGCACTGGAACCGGTGGCCGCCGGGGGCTTCTTCGCGCGCCTCTGGGACAGGGTGCTGATGTGGTTCGCGGGCCTGTTCAGGGCCTGAGGCCGGTGATCCCGTGCAGGACAACGAGCCTCCCAAGATCGAATTCCCCTGCGACTACCCGGTCAAGGTGCTCGGCCGCAGCAGCGACAGCTTTCACGGCGTCGTGCTGGACGTGTTCCACCGTCACGCGCCGGGTTTCGACGAGACGCGCGTCGCGGTGCGCGACAGCAGCAAGGGTACATTCACCGCCATAACGGTGGTGATCACCGCGACCGGCAAGGACCAGCTCGAAGCCCTGCACCGCGACCTGCTGGCGACCGGCCAGGTGCAGATGGTGCTCTAGTGTCGAACCTGGTCGCACGCGAACTGGGCCTGGCGGACTACGCACCGACCCTCGAGCGCATGCGCGCATTCACCGATGCCCGCGGGCCCGACACCCCCGACGAACTCTGGCTGCTGCAGCACCCGCCGGTGTTCACCCAGGGCCAGGCGGGTCGCGCCGAGCACCTGCTCGCGCCGGGGGAGATTCCGGTCGTCCAGGTGGATCGCGGCGGCCAGGTGACCTACCACGGCCCGGGCCAGTGGGTGCTCTACCTGTTGCTGGACCTGCGTCGCGCGGGGATGGGCGTGCGCGACCTGGTGGACCTGATCGAGGACAGCCTGGTGGCGCTGCTGGGGGGCTACGGCATCGAGGCCGCGACGCGTCCCGGCGCCCCGGGTGTCTACGTCGGGGAGGCAAAGATCGCCTCCCTGGGACTGCGTGTGCGGCGCGGCTGCAGTTATCACGGGCTCGCCCTCAACGTCGACATGGATCTCGAGCCCTTCGGGCGCATCAATCCCTGCGGTTACGAGGGCCTGGCGGTGACGTCCATCGCGGAACTGCTGGACGTCGCGCCGGACATGGAAGAGGTCGGCGCGCGGCTGCTGAGAGCCGTGCGTTCGCGCCTGGAGCGCTAGCGCCGCACCGGTCTCTTCTGCAACTTGCGCTGCAGGGTGCGCCGGTGCATCCCCAACGCGCGGGCGGTGGCGGAGATATTGTTGTCATTGTCGCTGAGCACGCGCTGGATGTGTTCCCACTCCAGGCGCTCCACGGAAATAGGGTCCGCGGGCACCGCGGTCTCGGCGGGGTTTGCGGCGCCGTCGAAGGCGGCGAGGACCTCGTCCACCGTCGCCGGTTTGCACAGGTAATTCGTGGCGCCCGCCCGTGTCGCCGCCACCGCGGTGGCGATGCTGGAATAACCGGTCAGCACCACCAACCGCGCCGCGGGTGCGGCCTCGAGCAGTGCGGGCAGCGCGATCAAGCCGGAGGTCTCCGGCATGTTCAGGTCCAGCAGGATGTGGCTGGGTGCAAATTCCGCACAGGCGCTGACCGCGGTTTCCGCGCTGTGACAGGCGAGGGTGTCGAAGCCGCGGCGTTGCAGGCTGCGCGACATGACCGCGGTAAACTGCTCGTCGTCGTCCACGAGCAGCAGGCGCCCGGGACTGTCACCCATCGGCGTCTCCCCCCGTCAGCGGCAGGGTCAGGGTGGCGCGGGTGCCGCCGCCCTCGCGGGCGCGCAGCTCGATGCTGCCGCCGTAGCGCTCCACGGTCGCCTGGGTGAGCATCAGGCCGATCCCCAGTCCCGAGCGGTCCGCGCGGATCACCGGGCGGCCGATGCGCTCCGCCACCGCCGGGTCGACGCCGGGGCCGCGGTCGAGGATACGCAGGTGCAGGGCCCGCGCGTCCCAGTCGAGCGCCAGCACCACTTCCTCCGAGCCGGTATCCGCCGCGTTGTTGAGCAGGTTCTCCAGCGCCTGGGCGAGGGTCGTGTCCGTGTCGATGACCGGCGAGTCCGGCGGGCAGTCCAGGCGATAGGCCGTACCCGGCCGGCGTACCGACCAGCGCTCCAGCGTGCGCCGGGCGAACTCGCCGGCGGGTTCGCGCACGCGCTCCGTGGCGGAGGAGAGCTGCGCGGTGCGGCTCAGCTCCGACAGGGTCGCGCGGCACTGGGCGAGCTGCTCCTGCAGCAGCCGGCAGTCCGCTCTGGCGCCCTCGTCCAGTCCCTCGCCCTCGAGCATCTCGTCCACCAGCACGGTCATGGTCGACAGCGGGGTGCCGAGTTCGTGGGCAGTGCCCGCCGCCAGGCTGGCCACCGCGAGAATCTGGTCGTTGCGCAGGCCGTCCTCGCGTCGCGCGACCGCCTCGGCTTCCCGCCGTCGCAGGATGGTCGCCATGCGCACCACGAAGTAGGTGATCAGGCCGACGCTGAAGAGAAAGTTGAACCACATCCCGACGATGTGCAGGTTGGCGCCGTCGCCGTGGTCCATGCCGCCGTGGGGCGCGAACAGGGGAAAGGGCCGGTACACGTAGAGCAGCAGGCTGTAGGCGAGCAGGGACGCCCCGGCCACCAGCCAGGTATGGCGCCAGGGCAGGACCGCAGCCGCGACCACCACCGGCACGATGTAGTAGGAGATGAACGGGTTGTTGGCGCCGCCGGTGAAGTACATGAGCGCGCTCCAGCCGAGCACGTCGATGATCAACTGGGCGAGAAACTCGCGATCCTCCACCGGCCATTGCCGTGTGGTGCGCCACAGGCTGGCGACGGTGACCGCTGCCAGCAGCGCGATACTCGCGGCGGCCCCCGCCAGGTCGCCCTCGCCGCGGTGGTAGAGTGTCGCGTAGCCCAGCACGCCGGTCTGCCCCAGCAGGGCGATGCCCCGGATGAGCAGGAGATTGCGCAGGTTGTCCACGGAGGGGCTGTACCGGTGCGCGCCGGCTGTCGTCGCGGTTTCCACGGGGCCATTATAGTGGCTGCGGCGCACGGCAGCAGCGTCGTCCCATTGATGTATAATGCCGGCCTTTTTTCAGGTCGCCAGGGGAGTCCCGGCGCCAGGCTGCCCCAGGAGTGCCGCCCCTTGTCCACCACGAACCTCGCCGCCGACATCGGTGACCGGCGCACCTTCGCCATCATCTCCCACCCGGATGCGGGCAAGACGACCATCACGGAGAAACTGCTCCTGCTCGGCAGCGCAATCCAGGTTGCCGGTACCGTCAAGGGCAAGAAGGGTCCGCACGCCACCTCCGACTGGATGAGCATGGAGCAGGAGCGGGGTATCTCCGTGACGTCCTCGGTCATGCAGTTTCCCTACGCAGGGCGCACCGTAAACCTGCTGGACACTCCCGGCCACGAGGATTTCTCGGAGGATACTTACCGCACGCTGACCGCCGTGGACGCCGCGCTGATGGTCATTGACGGCGCCAAGGGCGTGGAGGAGCGCACCATCAAGCTGATGAACGTGTGCCGGCTGCGCGACACGCCCATCGTCAGCTTCGTTAACAAGATGGACCGGGACATCCGCGACCCCATCGAACTGCTCGACGAGATCGAGGAGGTGCTGGATATCCGCGGCGCCCCGGTCAACTGGCCGATCGGCATGGGCCGGGATTTTCGCGGCGTGTACAACCTGTACGCGGACACGGTGCACCTGTACACGCCGGGGCAGGGTCACGCGCTGCCCGAGGACAAGCGCATCGACGGCCTCGACTCGGACGCGGTGCGCGACCTGCTGGGGGAGGAGTACGACGACTTCGTGGAGGAGATCGAGCTGGTGCGCGGCGCCAGTCACACCTTCGACCTCGACGAGTTCCTCGCCGGCAAGCTGAGCCCGGTTTTCTTCGGCACGGCACTGGGCAACTTCGGTGTGCGGGAGATGCTCGACGACTTCGTACAGTGGGCGCCGCCGCCACAGGACCGGGGCGCCGTGGAGCGACCGGTCGGCGCGACCGAGGACAAGTTCAGCGGCTTCGTGTTCAAGATCCAGGCGAACATGGACCCGCGCCACCGCGATCGCATCGCCTTCCTCAGGGTGTGCTCCGGCCGCTACCGCAAGGGCATGAAGATGCGCCACGTGCGCATCGGCAAGGATGTGAAGATCGCCGACGCGGTGTCCTTCAAGGCCGGCGAGCGCGAGCTGGTGGAGGAGGCGGTGTCCGGCGACATCATCGGCCTGCACAACCACGGCACCATCCAGATCGGCGATACCTTTACCGAGGGCGAGGACCTGCAGTTCACCGGCATACCGCATTTCGCGCCGGAACTGTTCCGCCGCATCCGCCTCACCGACCCGATGAAGTCCAAGCAGCTCCAGCGCGGCCTGCAGCAGTTGTCCGAGGAGGGTTCCACCCAGGTGTTCGCGCCCCTGGACACGACCGACCTGGTGGTCGGCGCCGTGGGGCAGTTACAGTTCGACGTGGTGACCTACCGGCTGCAGGACGAGTACAAGGTAGAGGCGGTGTACGAGCCGGTCAACGTCTACACCGCGCGCTGGGTGTACTGCGACGACCAGCGCAAGCTCGACGAGTTTCGCCGCAAGGCCTCGGAGCACCTGTCGGTGGACGGGGGCGGCCACCTCACCTACCTGGCGCCGACCCGCGTCAACCTCTCGCTCATGGAGGAGCGCTGGCCCGACATCGAGTTTCGCGCGACGCGGGAGCACTAGTGGCCCGGAAGGAGGAAGCCTTTCTGCAACAATCAGGCCGCGTTTAACGGAGCGATCGCGCGCGGGGCATTCTGCGAGGACTGACTGAGTCCCAATTTTTCGCGCAGCGAAAAATGGTCGAGTTCCGCAGCAGCCGCGCGCGAGAGTGGAGTTGCGGTCGTTGCAGAAGGGCTTTGTCGTTCCGGGCCCTGAATGCTCAGAGACCTCTCGACAAACTCAGGCCAGCAGCTCCTCGATGTCACGCTCGATGGCGGAGGGCTTGTCCTTGGGGGCGTAGCGGCGCACGACATTGCCATCGGCGTCCACCAGGAACTTGGTGAAGTTCCACTTGATGCCCTCGGAGCCGAGCACGCCCGGCGCCTCCTTCTTGAGGTGCTTGTAGAGCGGATCGGCGGCGTCGCCGTTGACCTCGATCTTGCCGAACATCGGGAAACTGACGCCGTAGTTGAGCTGGCAGAACTCCATGATCTCGTCGTTACTGCCGGGGTCCTGCTTGCCGAACTGGTTGCAGGGGAAGCCGAGTATCTCCAGGCCGCGGTCCTTGTACTTCTGGTACGTCTCCTCCAGGCCCGCGAACTGGGGCGTGAAGCCGCACTTGGAGGCGGTGTTAACGACCAGCAGTACCTTGCCGCGAAACTCGCCCAGGTCGCGGTCGTCGCCGCCGGGGGTCTTGCAGGAAAAATCGTAGACGTTGTCGCTCATGGGAGTGTCTCCAGGTTTGCCGCTTCGCTACCGGCAAAGGTAGCACATCGGGGAGAGTACGCTAGACAGCGTCAGCCGGATCAGGGGCGGGACGGAAACGGGACGGGCGCGCGCCCGTCCCGGCGGGGTCAGGCGTACTGCGCCTGGTGCAGCTGGACCTGCTCCATGAGCAGCCGCAGGCGCTTGCGCTGCATCTTCATCGAATACTCCAGCTCGTTGAGGCGGGTGCGCAGTGCGGCGTTGTGCCATTTCTGCTGCAGTTGCTGGCGCTGTTCCTCGAGGGCGTCGCCAAGCTGTTCCTTCTTACGCTCGTAGCGCTCGGCCTGCAGGGCGGTCCACTGGTTGATGGATTCAGTGAAGAGCTGGTACTCCTGCTCCAGCGTCTCGCGCAGCGTCGGGCTGTCGTGGCCCTCGTCCAGCTTGGTCCGCGCGCGCTCGAAGGTGGTGTCGAGGATGGCGCGCTCGATCTTGAAGTCCGGCACGCGGCTGAGGTTCCTGGCAAGGCCGACCCGGGAGCAGAGGTTGATCATCCACTTGGTCGGGTCCCACTGCCACCAGCGGATGCCGTTGCGGTAGTCCGTCTGGAAGATGTGGTGGTAGTTGTGGTAGCCCTCGCCGTAGGTCAGGAACGCGAGGAAACCGTTGTCCCGGGCGCTGTTGGACTCCGTGTAGGGGCGGGTGCCCCAGTAGTGTGCCAGCGAGTTGATGAAAAACGTGAAGTGGTGGTTGACCACCAGGCGCAGCAGGCCGACCAGCAGCAGGGTGCCGATGATGTCGCCGTGCCAGATGCCGAGCAGCAGCGGCAGGCCCACGTTCATCAGCGTGGTGAGGGCGACGTAGTGGTTGTGCTGGAACATGACGATGGGGTCGCGCTGCAGGTCACGGGCGTTGCTGAAATCCTCTTCGTTGGTCGAGTACTCGCGCAGCATCCAACCCATGTGACTGAAGAAGAGGCCGCGGCCGGCGGAGTAGGGGTCCCGCTCGTTGTCGTCGACGTGGCGGTGGTGGCGGCGGTGGTCCGCGGCCCAGATCAGGATGCTGTTCTGCAGCGCGCCGGCGCCCCAGAGGGCGAAGAACCAGCGCAGCGCCGGGTGGGCCTCGTAGGACTTGTGCGCCCAGAGGCGGTGGTAGCCGCCGGTGATGGACATGCCGTTCAGGTAGAGGAAAGCCAGGGCCCACAGCCACTGGAAGGCGTCGTACCCGTGGTACACGCCCCACAGGGGCACGAGCACCAGTGCGGCGATCGGGAGTCCGACGAAGATCACCACGTTGATGGTGTTCAGGGGCGGTTTGGTCATGGGCGTATCCATAGGCCGTGAGATCAGCTACACAATATATTGCGAATGTTAACTTTTTTGGTCCGAAATGTCTCCCGGAACCGGCGGCGGGCGTCACACAGGGCGCCGATTCTACAGTAGAATGCACCTGCCTTAATACTGCCTGAACCCCGGAGCTCCCGATGAACCCCGGCCCTGACGTCGCGCCGGCCGGCGGCTGCGCCGCCCCGCGCGCCGGGGAGCGTGCCGCCGGGCCCCGCCCCGCACCTTGACGACCGCGGTTTTCACCCGGGGCTCCACCCTGCGCCACGTGCTGGTCATGAGCGGCGCCAGCGCGATGGGCCTGCTGACCATGTTCGGGGTCGACATGGTCGATATGTATTTCCTCACCCTGCTGGGCGAGCAGGAGCTGGCCGCCGCGGTGGGTTTCGCCGGCACGCTGCTGTTTTTCCTGGTGTCGGTCAGCATCGGGCTGCAGATCGCCCTGGGGGCGCTGGTGGCGCGCTCCGAGGGCGCCCAGCGGCGGGACCTCGCGCGCCGCTACTGCACCAGTTCCCTGGTCTTCAACGCCCTGGTGACCACGCTGATCAGCGCCGTCGCCTGGTTCAACCTGGGCGACCTGCTCGCGCTGCTGGGCGCCACCGGGCAGACCCATGCGTACGCGGTGAGCTACGCGAGCATCCTGCTGCCCAACATGCCGATCCTGGTGTTGGGCATGAGTATGGCCGCCGGCGTGCGCGCGGTGGGTGACGCGCGGCGCTCCATGTGGGCGACAATTCTCGGCTCCCTCGTCAACGCGGCGCTGGACCCCCTGTTCATCTTCACTTTCGGCTGGGGCCTGGAGGGCGCTGCCTGGGCATCGGTGGTCGCCCGTTTCGTCGCCTTCGGTGTCGCCTGGCACGCGCTGGCGATCGTGCACCGCCTGCCCTGTCGCATCAGTCTCGCGGAATTTATCGCCGATATCCGCCCTATCATGGTGATCGCAGGGCCCGCGGTACTCACCAATCTCGCGACCCCCATTAGCAACAGCTTCGTATTGCGCACGATGGCACAGTTCGGCGACAGCGCGGTGGCCGGGGCGGCGATCATGGGGCGTATCACCCCCGTGGCCTTCGCCGCGATCTTCGCGCTGTCCGGGGCGGTCGGGCCCATCGTCGGCCAGAATGCGGGCGCGGGGCGCTACGACCGGGTGCGCTCCACGCTGCTGAACGCCCTGGGTTTCAATGTGCTCTACGTGGCCGCGGCCTGGGTGCTCATGGCCCTGTGCGCCGAGGGCATGGTCAGGGCGTTTTCCGCCAGCGAGCAGGCCGCGGAGCTGATCCTGTTCTATTGCTGGTTTCTGGTCGGCGCTTTCGCGTTCAACGGTTTCCTGTTCGTGGCCAACGCCAGCTTCAACAACCTGCACCACCCCCACTGGGCCACCCTGTTCAACTTCGGCCGCGCGGTGGTGGGCACGATCCCCGCGGTGTACTTCGGCGCCCAGTGGTTCGGGCCCCGGGGCGTCATGGCGGGGGAGGCGTTCGGCTCGGTGCTCTTCGGCACGGCGGCGCTGTTCGGCGCCTTCTACCTGGTGCGACGCCTGGAGCGCGAGCACCGGGCGATACCGCCGGGGCCCCTGTCCAGCCCCGCGGTGGCGGGACTGGAGACGGGTCGCGAACCCCCCGTCTAGAGTCCCGTGGCGCGGTAGATGTCGTCGAAGATCAGCATGATGAAGGTGGCGAAGAGGACCAGGTGAACCAGGCCCAGCAGGGCGTTTGTCCGCGGGCTGGTGTACGTGATCATCGACACCATCAGCGTCAGGGCGAGCAGCAGGGACTGCTCCGCGTTGAGGCCCAGTACCAGTTCCTCCCCGAGCAGCAGGCTGATGCCCAGGACGACCGGGATCGCCAGCCCGATGTTCGCCGTGGTGGCGCCCAGGCAGATGTTGATGGAGCGCTGCAACTGGTTGTGCAGTGCGGCCCTCACGGCGCCGAGTGATTCGGGGGACAGGATCAGCGCGGCGATGATCAGCCCGCCCAGCTGCACCGGCAGGTGCAGGTCGTCCATGCCGTGCTGGATGGGCGACGCGAGACTCTTGGCGAGCACGATGACCGGCGCCAGGTAGGCCAGCAGCAGCGCGGCGTGCTGCCACAGCGGGGCCGCCGCCTCCGCGGGCTTGACGACAAGGTCCGGGTGGTCGAAGTAGGACCGGTGCCGGGTGGTCTGCAGCGCCAGGAACACCAGGTACAGCAGCAGCGTGGCCACTCCTATGATGATGGACTGCGATCCGGAAAACGTCGGGTCTGTGGTGCTGTGGGTGTACACGGGCAGCACGAGGGCGATCACCGAAATCGGCAGGATCAGCGCGAGGAAGGAGGCGGCGCCCTGCAGGTTGTAGCCCTGTTCCCCGTGGCGCAGCGCACCGAGCAGCAGCGACAGGCCCACCATGCCGTTCATCAGCAGCATGATCACGGCGTAGAGGGTGTCACGCGCCAGCGTGGGATCCGGTTCCCCGCTCAGCATGACCGAGGCGATGATCGCCACCTCGATGGTGACCAGGGACAGGGTCAGGATGAGTGAGCCCAGGGGCTCCGGCAGGTGCTCCTCCAGCACCTCGGCGTGGCGCACCACGGCAAACGCCGACACCAGCGCCGTAAGAAACAGCGCCAGGAACTGCACCAGCACCAGCAGGTGCCCGCGGGTGCCGACGATATGCTCCGGCGCCAGGAACGGCGAGGCCACCGCCACCAGCCAGATCGGCAGCAGCAGGCGTTCCCGTCGCAGGGTCTTCAGCACGGGTCGCGCTCCGGTATGCCGGTAGCAGCCACCGCGCCCGGGGAACGCTTCACTGGACGGCCAGGCGAACCCGCAGGGGATTGTGGTCCGAGCTCACCACGGGGATGACCCGGGCGGCCTCCGCCTGCAGCCCGCGCACGTAAATGTGGTCCAGCGCGCGGCCGAAGGCCCGGGTGCGCAGGTCGTCCTCGAAACGGACGGAGCCGAGGCCGTGCTCCGCCATGAAGGCGTCGACGAGCGACTGGCGCCCGGCGCTCCACGTGTTCATGTCGCCGGCGACGATCACCGGGCCCGTGTGCCCGTCCAGCACATCGCCGAGCGCCCGAAACTGCGAGCGGAAGCGCGTGGGCGCGAGCTCGAAGTTGACCGCGTGGAGATTGACGGCCAGGAGGGGCTCGTCGCTTCCGCGCAGCGCGTACTCGGTAATACCGGTGGCCTTGGGCGTGCCCAGCCAGGGCTCCCTGGCGGTCAGCCGGCAGTGTCCGCTGGGCGCCGCGGCGCTCAGGGTCATTACCCCGGTGCGCTCGTCGGCGGTGGTGTACCCCTCGGCGAAGGCCTCGAACAGCGAACCGGACAGGACGTCGGGAATCCCGGCGCCCAGGGAGGCCTCCTGGATGAATGCCAGGTCGACGCCGTCGGCGAAGCTCACCAGGTCCTCCGCCCACCCGGCGTTGCGCGCCTTCTGGATGTTCCAGCTGAGCACGTCCAGCACGCTGTCCAGCTCGCCGCCCCGGTGCACGGCCGCGCCGCCCGGCAGCGACCCGCAGGCGGGGGCCTCGCCGCCGGCGACCGGCGTCGAGAACTGGCTGGCCGCCAGCAACAGGCAGGGCAGCAGCCAGGTGCAGTGCAGGGCCTTGGCAATCCGCATGTCTTCCCCGAAAGCAGTGCTCAGTGCCCTCGTTATACCATCGCCGCGTGGGCGCAGTACATGACATTTGCCGCCAGGGAGGCTGGCGGGTGGCGCGGGGGGCGGGGGTGCCGCCGTATCAGAGCTGTTCGAGGAAGGACTGGTATTCGAGCAGGGTGACGCGGCGGCGGAACTCCTCGATCTCCTGCTGCTTGGTGAGGGTGAAGATGCGCTGCAGTTCCTCGCCGAGGCTGGCGCGGATAAAGTCGGAGTCGCTGAACAGCCCGACCGCCTCGGGCATGTACTGGGGCAGGGTGGCCTCCTCCTGGGCGTAGCCGTCGCCGCTGATCGGGTCGCCGGGGGAGATGTTCTGCTCGATGCCGTCCAGCATGGCCGCGAGCAGCACCGCGAACACGAGGTAGGGGTTGGCGTCGGCGCCGGCCACGCGGTGCTCCAGGCGGCGCGCGGCCTGGCTGCCCGCGGGGACGCGCACGGCCACGGTGCGGTTCTCGTAACCCCAGCTGGGATAGGTCGGTGCGTGCGCGCCCTTCTGGAAGCGGCGGTAGCTGTTGTAGCTCGGGGCGAAGACCGCGACGGAGTCGGCCATGTTCAGCAGGCAGCCGCCGATGGCATTGTGCAGCAGGGGCGAGCCCTTGTCGGTGCCGTCGTCGAAAATGTTGGTGTTGTTCTCGTCGAGCACGCTGCAGTGCACGTGCATGCCGTTGCCGGACTCCGCCTCGAAAGGCTTGGGCATGAAGCTGGCGATGAGCCCGTGCTTGGCCGCCACACCCTTTATCAGGCGCTTCATCATCACGATCTGCTTCGCCGCCAGCACCGGGTTGTCCACGTGCTGCATATTGATCTCGTACTGGGACGGGGCGGACTCCTTCACCACGCCGTCGAAGGGCAGGTCCTGCACCTCGCAGGCCATGCGCAGGTCCTCCATCATGTCCTGGTGGTGGTTGAGTACGTCCAGGCCGTAGGTGTTGCCGCCGACCGGGCCGCTGCCGGCGGGGGACGGGCAGGTGTGGTGCGGGATCGTCTCGTCCCAGGTCACCAGGGAGAACTCGAGTTCCGCGGCGATGACCGGGCGCCAGCCGGACTTCTGGAAGCGCGCGAGGACCTGCTTCAGGACGTGGCGGGGATCGCCGAGGTAGGGACTGCCGTCGGTGTCGAACATGGACAGCATGACCTGGCCGTGCTGGCCGCCGGCGGTCCAGGGGGTGGGGAGCAGGGAGCCTTCCACCGGGCGGCAAATACCGTCGGCGTCGCCGGAGGCGAAGACCAGTTCTTCGACATCCCGGCCCCAGATATCGAGGCTGAGGGCGGTTTTGGGGAGTTTGAGTTCGCCGTCGAAAATTTTGGCCAGCTTGTGCCTGGGAACCCATTTGCCGCGCATGACCCCGTTGCAGTCGGGGAGCAGGGCTTCGATTGTCGTGATCTCAGGGTGCGCCCGCAGGAACCAATCGGCTTCAAGCGACATGCATCCACCGTGCATTAACCGGTAAGGACGCACTATCTATTTACACCCGGGTAACCTCAATGCCCTACTTGGGGCAGCGCACGGTTGGCGAAAGCCAGTGGTGGCGCGGGTTTCAGCGTGGTGACATGTAAATGCTGAGGGGGTCTTCCCCCGCTGCCTCGCCGATGCAGGACATCGCGTTGAGGAACAGGGAAAAGAGGTCGGTCTGGGAGCTGACGTCGAGTTTGCGGTAGATACTCTTGCGGTGCCGGCGCACGGTTTCCACCGCGATCTCCAGGCGCTCTGCGGAGATGTCCGTGCCGTAGCCCCGCAGCATGAGTTCCAGTACGTCCTTTTCGCGCGGCGACAGCATGGAGGCCCCAAAGGTGCGGAATGCCACGTCGATCTGGTGGTCGATGCCCGGCTGGATCAGGTTGGTCGCCGCGAACTCCTGGTGGTCGCTGTGGCGGCGAATCAGCTCCGACACGGGCTCGGCGAGGAGATACAACATCTCGTACTCCTCGTCACTGAACGCGCCGTTCTCGGGCAGGCGCATGATGCTCAGGTTGATGACGTTGCCGGCCTGCAGCTTGGACAGGTAGATCACCTCGTCGACGGTGCCGGTATCGCCGTAATAGTCGCGGTAGTAGGCGGAATCCTTGAGTTTGCCCATGGTGACCCGGGACAGCCGGTAAATCTTCGACCGGGGCTGGTTCATCGACGCCTGGTAGAAGGGGTCCTCCCGGTAGGGGCCGTCCAGGTACTGGTCGATCTGCACCGTGAGGGCGTGGCCCGGAATCTCGTGGTAGAGCACCCGCGGCGGCAGGTCGCGGTGGTAGAGCCACACCTGCGGGTAGTCGACCTGCACCTGGCCGCCGATCGCGGCGATCAGGGTGGGGAAGAAATCGTCGGTGCCCAGGGCGGCGATGGCCCTGGACATATCCTTGTTCCATTTACTGAACTGGCTGATGTCAGACATCCGGAGGTACTGTTCTTATGTTGTATCCCTGCCTTAATAGTGCGGAGCCCTCCGGTTGATGTCAAACCCGGCAAGCGTGCAATTTGACCGCGACAGGGCGCTCTGCGCGGTACCGGAAAATCCAGGGGATTCAAGCATCTGAACCGTATTGCGCGACCTCGGCTCACCTTGAAGCCCCCGCCTGCGCTATGCTTTACTGCCCCGAGAAGGAGAGGCCGATGGGATCCAGACCGGCTGTCGATTCAGCCCTCTACAACGAGGCGGTGCCGATTGAATTCACGCGCGCACTGCTCGCCCAGGCGCGCGCCTACAAGCGCGATGTGGCCGCCATCCTGCGCGCCGCGCGCTTTCCCTTCGACCCCCTGCGCCAGGATGCCCAGACCGCCTTCGTCTCCCGTGAGCAATACTCGCGCCTCTGCGTACAGCTGATCCGGGAGCTCGGCGACGAGTCGGGCGGCGTCATGCCGGACGTGCAGACTCCCGTGGGCACCACACGCCTGATCGCACTGAGCATGATCAACAGCTCCACACTGGCAGCCGCCATGCGCCGCGCCATCGAGTTCAACCAGGTCTGCCGGGTGCGCCAGGGCGCGGAGATCACGAATGAGTTGCTCGTCGACGACGAGGGCAGGGAGGCCACGCTGACCTACCTGCTCGGCGACGACGCCCCCGACTACCAGCACAGCGTGCTTTGCAACCTCGCCATGTGGATGCGTTTCGCGGGCTGGCTGATCGGCCAGCACATCGACGTGACCAGCGCCGCCTGCGCCGGGCCGCGGCCGGGTTTCATGGCCGGCATCCGCCACTTCTTCCCCTGCCCGGTGGAATACGACCAACCGCTCAACTCGGTGACCTTCAGCGCGCGCCACCTCGACGCGGAGCTGGTGCGCGACGAAGAGGACCTGAACGAGTTTCTCAAGCTCGCCCCCTATTACATGGTCATCGAGCCCCAGGCCAGCACCCGCAGCATCACCCACCGCATCCGCGCGATTCTCGGCGACGACTTCCGCCGGGAGATGCCCAGCTTCGAGGAACTGACCGGGCGCCTGAACATGTCCCCGCGCACCCTGCGCCGCCGCCTGGAGAAGGAGGGCACCTCCTACCAGCGCATCAAGGACAACGCGCGCCGCGACGCCGCCATCTCCATGCTCAGCCGCGACGGTCTCACCGTCAGCGAGGTGGCCGAGCAGGTCGGTTTCTCCGACCCCAGCGCCTTCCATCGCTCCTTTAAGAAGTGGACGGGGCAGTCGCCGGGGTCTTATCGCTAGGATCGTTCTGCTGCCGCAGCCGTGCGGCGGTTTGCCGGGGTCATATCGATAGCTCGTCTTTTTGCTGCCGAGGACGTATCAGGTGGCTGTACACCCTCTACCGGAACCGCAAAAGCGCCATCCATGGCAGCTCGACCTCGCACGTCCCTGTGCTCGGACGTTCCGGTAGAGGGTGTACAGCCACCTTCACTCGCATCGTGCGTGCTGCAGGTGTGTGGTGCTCAGGAACTCCCAGATTGCTCGATGTGAGCGAAGATGCGCCGATAAGGGTTGGCCGGACCGTCGGCCGCCATGGACGGCGCGATCCGCGTTCGGGCCGTCGAGCCTGTACATGGATGTACGCTTTTTGGCGTGTCCGGACGACCCTTATCGGGGGAGCTGAGCGTGAACGTCAGCGAGATGGGCGCGGCGGCGGGAATAACCCGCCGCTGCTTCGGGTAAATAAGAGGGGGGAGGTCAGTCCGACCAGTCCAGCGGCTCGGTGCGCCAGTGGTCGCGCCAGGCGCGGTACACCTTGTCGCTGTAGACCCGGCGGCCGACGCTGCCGTTGTAGCGCGCCAGGGCCTTGTGCAGGTGGCCGTTCTCGCGCTGCAGGTAGAACTGCAGGATGCGGCAGCCGTACTCGAAGTTGGTGGCGTTGTGGGTGAGGTTGTCGTCCGGGCGACCGATCTCGTCCTTCCAGAAGGGCATGACCTGCATCATGCCCTGGGCGCCGACGCGCGAGACCGCGAAGCGGTCGAAATGGCTCTCCACCTCGATGACCGCCAGCACCAGCTCGGGCGGCAGGTCCGCGCGCACGGCGGCGGCGTGAATCTGCTTGAGCAGGTGCAGGCGGTGCTCCGGGTCGTCGACGAAGCGGCTGAGGCGGTTCGACATGTCCACGAGCCAGACCTCGGCGTCGTAGCGGTCCACGAAGCTGTCCGCGTCGACGATGGTGGCCTCGAGAAAGCGGCGCAGCTCGGCGCGCTCCTCGGGGTCCGCCGGCTGGGCGAGGAGGGACTGGGAGGATACGAGTAGTAGTGCCAGGGCCGCGAGGCGCAGCCGCATGATGGCGCGCACACCCCCGGCCATGGTCTAGCCCAGTCGCTCTTGCAGGAAGTCCAGGATGTCGGCGCGGGCTACCATGCGCGACTCCGCGTCGCGGCGACCCTTGTACTCGATGTTGTCCTCCGCCAGGGCGCGGTCGCCGATCACCACCCGGTGGGGAATGCCGATGAGTTCCATGTCAGCAAATTTTACACCGGGACGCTCGTTGCGGTCGTCCAGCAGCACTTCGACCCCCGCCGCGCGCAGGTCGGCGTAGAGTTCTTCTGCACATTTTTTCACGTCATCGGACTTCTGCATGTTCAGTGGCACGATCGCCAGCTGGAACGGGGCCATGGCCTCCGGCCAGATGATGCCGCTGTCGTCGTGGTTCTGCTCGATGGCGGCGGCCACGATCCGCGTGATACCGATGCCGTAGCAGCCCATGGTCACGGTGACGCTCCTGCCGTTGTCGTCCAGCACCTGCACCCCCATGGCCTGGCTGTACTTGTCGCCGAGCTGGAAGATGTGGCCGACCTCGATACCGCGCTTGATCTGCAGGCGCCCGTTGCCGTCCGGGCTGGGGTCGCCCTCGACGACCTCGCGCAGGTCCTCCACGCGACCCGGCGTGCAGTCGCGCTCCCAGTTCACACCCGTGAGGTGCCAGCCGTCCTCGTTGGCGCCGCAGGTGAAGTCCGCCAGGGCGGCGGCGCTGCGGTCCACCAGCACGGGAACCGACAGGCCCACGGGCCCCAGGGAGCCGAAACCCGCCCCGCAGGCGCTGCGCACCGCGGCCTCGTCCGCCATGCGCAGGGGCGAGGCGACGCCGTCGAGCTTCTGCACCTTGATAGCGTTCAACTGGTGGTCGCCGCGCAGGACCAGAGCGAGCGGGCCGCCGTCCTCGCCCTCCACGAACAGTGTTTTCAGGCAGGTGCTTGAATCTATGGACAAAAATTCCGTCAGCTCGTCGATACTGCCGACGCCGGGCGTCTCGACGCGGCGCAGTTCCGCGCCCGGTGCGGGGCGGTCCACGGCGGGCGCGAGAGCCTCCGCCATCTCGACATTGGCAGCGTAATCGCCGCCGTCGCTGAAGGCGATCGCGTCCTCCCCCGAGTCGGCCAGGACGTGGAATTCGTGGGAGCCGCTGCCGCCGATGCTGCCGGTATCGGCGATAACCGGGCGGAACTGCAGCCCGAGGCGGGTGAAGATTTGCGAGTAGGCGTCGAACATGACCCGGTAGGTCTCGTCGAGGGAGGACTGGTCGATATGAAACGAGTAGGCGTCTTTCATAATGAACTCGCGGGAGCGCATGACGCCGAAACGGGGACGGATTTCGTCCCGCACCTTGGTCTGGATCTGGTAGAAGTTTGCGGGCAGCTGTTTATAGCTCTTGATTTCATCACGGACCATTGCCGTTATAACTTCTTCGTGGGTCGGGCCCAGGCAGAAGTCCCTCTCGTGCCGATCGCGAATGCGCAGCAGCTCGGGGCCGTATTGCTCCCAGCGGCCAGATTCTTCCCATAATTCAGCAGGTTGCATCACCGGCATGCTGACTTCCTGGGCGCCGGCAGCGTCCATTTCCTCCCGTACTATGGTCTCGACCTGGCGCAGTACGCGCAGGCCCAGGGGCAGCCACGTGTACAGTCCCGCGGCGAGTTTGCGGATCAATCCCGCGCGCAGCATCAGCCGGTGACTGGTGATTTCGGCGTCCGCGGGGGTCTCTTTCTGGGTCGCGATGAGAAAATTGGTGGTGCGCATGGTCGGCTTCGTGACAACAGGGTGAACTGGGCGATAAGTGTACGTGCGAACGACATCCCGGTACAGCATTGCGACATTGTGGTGCGCGTATCAGTATGCGCGTCGGTGTGCAAACTGGTGCAGGATTGATCGAGGTGCTTCCCGCGCTGCAAATACAGGGTTTTTTTTAATGTCCGTGCGCGAAAAATACTTGTATTGCAGCGTTTCATGGATTATACATTCTTCGTGACTTGTGGCGGCAAAGTTTTCGTGTTGTTGGGAAGCGTGCTACGGGTTCCTAGCGAGATCCATTCAAGAACTTTAGGGAAGGTTTGAATACAAAATGGCTACCAGAAAAGCAGCAAAGAGAAAGGCCCCGGCAAAGAAGCGCAAGGCACCGGCCCGCAAGAAGGCCCCTGCGAAGAAGGCGGCACCCGCCATCAAGGAGAAGCTGACCAAGGGCCAGATTGTCTCCAGCATTGCCGACTCCACGGATCTGACCAAGAAAGAGGTCAGTGCCGTAATGGACGAGTTGTACACACTTATGGAGCGCAGCATCAAGAAGCGTGCCGTGGGTGAGTTCACAATCCCCGGCATCATGAAGATCACCACGGTGAAGAAGCCCGCTCGCAAGGCGCGCAAGGGTATCAACCCGTTCACGGGCGAAGAGACCATCTTCAAGGCCAAGCCCGCGAGCATCGCCGTCAAGATCCGTCCCCTGAAGAAGCTGAAGGAATTCGCCGCTTCCTAGGGTACGCCCTGTACCCGGCCCGCCCCGGCGGGCCGGTATTCTCCCCCTGAAACCCCCGGAAAGGGCGGTTTTCGCCCCCCTGCACCACTGACCCCGCCGCTTGGCCTGTTCGCTGGCTTGCGTTAGAATTCGCGCCTCATTTTTACCGCTTGCCGCGAGTGTCGATGGAGGCATTCCATGCCGATCTATGAGTACCAGTGCCAGGACTGTGGTGCGGAAACGGAGGTCCTGCAGAAAATCAGCGACGCGGCCCTGGTCGATTGCCAGGCCTGCGGCAAACCCGCGCTGAAGAAAAAAGTGTCCGCCGCGGCTTTCCGCCTCAAGGGCAGCGGTTGGTACGAGACCGACTTCAAGACGAGCAACAAGCGCAATATCGCCGGTGGCGAAAAATCCGGCGGTGAAAAGTCCGGCGGTGAAAAGTCCGGCGGTGAAAAAACTTCCGGCGACACGGCGGGCGGCGACAAGTCCTCCGGTACCAAGGGCAAAAACAAGCAGACGGCCTGACTGGGCCACCGGTCGCGAGACCACTCCAGACGGAAACCATTTATGCGCAGTCACTACTGCGGCGAGATCAGCGCCGCCAATATCGACGAGACAGTCACCCTGTGCGGGTGGGTGGACCGCCGCCGCGATCACGGCGGGGTCATCTTTCTCGACATGCGCGATCGCCAGGGTATCGTCCAGGTGGTTTTCGACCCCGACACCGAGGAGCACTTCGAGCGCGCCGACCGTGTGCGCAGCGAATACGTCCTGAAGGTCACGGGCCGCGTGCGCGCGCGCAGCGCGGAAACGGTCAACCCCAACATGCCGACCGGTGAAATCGAGGTGCTGGGCAAGGAACTGGAGATTCTCAACGGCGCCGCCACGCCCCCGTTCCAGCTCGACGAGTACACGCAGGTCGGGGAAGACGTCCGCCTGCAGCACCGCTATATGGACCTGCGCCGCCACGAGATGCAGGAGCGGCTCATCATGCGCTCGCAAATCACCTCCCGGGTGCGCAGTTTCCTCGAGGGGGAGGGCTTCCTCGATATCGAGACGCCCATCCTGACGAGAGCGACGCCGGAGGGCGCGCGGGACTACCTGGTACCGAGCCGCACGCACCCCGGGCAGTTTTTCGCACTCCCCCAGTCGCCGCAGCTCTTCAAACAGCTCCTGATGGTGTCCGGGTTCGACCGCTACTACCAGATCGCCAAGTGTTTCCGCGACGAGGACCTGCGCGCCGACCGCCAGCCTGAATTCACGCAGATCGACATCGAAACGGCCTTCCTAGAGGAGGACGCGATCATGTCGATCACCGAGCGCATGGTGCGCGAGCTGTTCGCCGACCTGCTGCAGGTCGAGCTGCCGGAATTTCCGCGCATGACCTACGCCGAGGCCATGGAGCGCTACGGCTCGGACAAGCCCGACCTGCGCATTCCCCTGGAGCTGGTCAGCGTCGACGACCTGATGCAGCAGGTGGACTTCAAGGTGTTCCGCGGCCCCGCCGACGACCCCAGCGGGCGCGTGGCGGCGCTGAAGGTCACCGGCGGTGCGACCATCAGCCGCAAGGAGATCGACGACTATACCGACTACGTCTCGATTTTCGGCGCCAGGGGGCTGGCCTGGATCAAGGTCAACGACCTGGCGGCGGGCGTCGAGGGCCTGCAGTCCCCGATCCTGAAATTCATGCCGGACGAAATCGTCCTGCAGATGATGGAGCGGCTGGGCGCGGCCGACGGCGATATTATCTTTTTCGGCGCCGATCGCGCACCCGTGGTCAACGAGGCGCTGGGAGCCCTGCGGGTCAAGGTTGGCGAAGACCTGGGGCTCGTCGCCGAGGGCTGGACGCCCCTCTGGGTCGTGGAGTTCCCCATGTTCGAGGACGACGGGAACGGGGGCTGGACGCCGCTGCACCATCCTTTTACCGCGCCGGCCTGCGACGCCGAGGAGCTGGCGGCGAAGCCGGGCGAGGCCCTGTCGCGCGCCTACGACATGGTCCTCAACGGCTGCGAACTGGGCGGCGGCAGCATCCGTATCCACCGCCGCGATATGCAGGAGGTGGTGTTCACCCTGCTCGGCATCGGCCAGGCGGAGGCGGAGGAGAAGTTCGGCTTCCTGCTGCGCGCACTGCAGTACGGCGCGCCGCCCCACGGCGGCCTGGCCTTCGGCCTCGACCGCATCGTGATGCTGATGACCGGTTCTGATTCCATTCGCGACGTCATCGCCTTCCCCAAGACGCAGAGCGCCGCCTGCCTGATGACCGACGCCCCGGGCGAGGTGTCAGCCACGCAACTGCGCGAGCTCAATATCCGCCTGCGCCAGTCCAGGGGCGAGGCCGACAAGCCCGAGTAGGCATATAAAAGAAGGAAGACCGCCATGGCCGGACACAGCAAATGGGCCAATATCAAGCACCGCAAGGCCGCGCAGGACGCCAAGCGGGGCAAGGTGTTCACCAAGCTGATCCGGGAACTTGTGGTCGCCGCCAAGCAGGGCGGACCCGCCGTCGAGGACAATCCGCGCCTGCGCGCCGCCGTGGACAAGGCCCTTGGCGCCAACATGACCCGGGACACCATCGACCGCGCCATCGCGCGCGGCGCCGGCACCAACGACGCCGACGACATGGAGGAGCTGACCTACGAGGGATACGCTCCCGGCGGCATCGCCGTGCTCGTCGAGGTGATGACCGACAACCGCAACCGCACCGTCGCCGAGGTGCGCCACGCTTTTACCAAGCGTGGCGGCAACCTCGGTACCGACGGTTCCGTGGCCTACCTGTTCAGCCGCAAGGGCCAGCTCAGTTTCGCGCCCGGCGTGGACGAGGACGCCCTCATGGAGGCGGCCCTGGAGGCGGGGGCGGAGGACCTGGAGCCCAACGACGACGGCTCGGTGGATGTCACCACCCCCTGGGAGGAGTTCAGCGCGGTGAAGGAGGCCCTGGAGGGCGCCGGCTTCAGCGCCGAGGCCGGCGAGGTCACCATGATCGCCTCCACCACCGTGCCGGTGGATGCGGGCGGCGCCGAGACCCTGATGGGCCTCGTCGACGCCCTCGAGGACCTCGACGACGTGCAGAACGTCTACACCAACGTCGATATTCCCGACGAGGTCCTTGCGGCCCTCGAATAGCCGCCTTACTTTCTTTCTTTGGACCCGGCGGGGAAAGTCGGGACCTTGAGCCTTAGCGGACAGCGAGCCGGGGAGTGCCTTGCTCCCTGGCGGCGCCCCTCCGGGGTTCCCTCAGTCGGTCGCGAGCCTTGAAGCGCTTCGCTGTCTCGCTCCACTCCCTCGGCGCCTGGCCTTATACGTCCGCAAGGCACTCCCCCGCCCACTGCCCTCGACCGCTCTATACCCAACTTCCGGCATGGCGGGGGAATGGCCCGATGGTGCAGGGCCCGGCGGGGAAGGCCGGCCAGGGTGAGTATCTTGGCAGTCCGAACCCTGGCGGCCTTACCCGCCGGGCCTGAGCTCCGCCGGCGAGGCTAGCGAGGTCAGCGAAGCGGAATCTATTCGAGAGCCCTGCTGACCCCACCTGTAAATTTGTACATAATACGGGCTTGGGGCAATCGGGCAGACGGCATGTCGCTTATCCTGGGAATCGATCCCGGATCACGCAAGACCGGCTTCGGCATCATCAGCCATGTCGGAGGGCGCAGTGAGTACGTGACCAGCGGCGTCATCCGCCTGCCGGACGGGGAGTTGCCCGAGCGGCTGCGCATTATCTACGAGGGCGTTACCGAATTGGTGGAGCTGCACGGCCCGCAGGAGCTGGCGGTGGAGCAGGTGTTCCTGGCCAGGAACGCGGATTCGGCGCTCAAACTGGGGCAGGCCCGCGGGGCGGCGATCGTCGCCTGCGTGGCGCAGCACATGCCGGTGTCGGAATACTCGGCGCGCCAGATCAAGCAGTCCGTGGTGGGCAGCGGCGCGGCGGACAAGGAGCAGGTGCAACACATGGTGAAGGTCTTGCTGGAGTTGCCCGCCGCCCCCGCGGAGGATGCGGCGGACGCCCTCGCCGCGGCCCTGTGCCACGCCCACACCCAACAGAGCCTTGTGCGCATGGCGGGCGCGCGCGGCGTGCGCCGGCGGCGGCTGAGGTGATCGGGCGTATCCGCGGTATCCTGGCGGCGAAACAGCCGCCGGATATCCTCGTCGAGGTCGGCGGCGTCGGCTACGAACTGCAGGTGCCGATGACGACCCTGTTCCAGCTGCCGCCGGTGGGCGACGAGGTCTCGCTGGTCACGCACTTCGTGGTTCGCGAGGACGCCCAGCTTCTCTACGGGTTTATCGACGAGGGCGATCGCGCCCTGTTCCGCCAGTTGATCCGCGTCTCAGGTGTCGGTCCCAAGCTCGCCCTGACCATTCTCTCCGGCATGGATTCCACGAATTTTGCCCGCTGCGTGCAGCGCGACGACGTCGCGGCCCTGGTGGCGCTGCCCGGCGTCGGCAAAAAGACCGCCGAGCGGCTGCTGGTGGAGATGCGCGACAAGCTGCGCGACTGGCTGGAGCAGCTGAACGCCGCGGGCGGCGAGGCTCCCCCGGTGGCCGTGGACCCGGTGGTGGACATTGTCGCCGATGCAGAGGGTGCCCTGGTGGCGCTCGGTTACAAGCCCCAGGAGGCCAGCCGCATGGTCGCGGCGGTGAACGACGACGGCGTGGACGACAGCGAGGAGCTGATCCGCCGCGCCCTGCGCTCTGTAGTGAGTGCGTGAGATGAGCGCGTGAGGCTGAATCAGTGAGAGCGGCAAGGTGATAGAGACAGACAGGCTCATCGCGGCCCGGGCGGACGGTCCCGGCGAAGAGGCCATGGACCGGGCGATACGCCCGCGTACCCTGGCGGATTACGTCGGCCAGCGCGCGGTGCGTGAACAGATGGAGATATTCCTGCAGGCGGCGAAGGGCCGCGGCGAACCGCTGGACCACACGCTGATTTTCGGTCCACCCGGCCTCGGCAAGACCACCCTGGCGAGCATCGTCGCCAACGAGATGGGGGTGTCCCTGAAAACCACTTCGGGACCGGTGCTGGAGAAGGCGGGCGACATCGCCGCGCTGATGACCAACCTCGAGCCGGGCGATGTGCTGTTCATTGACGAGATTCACCGGCTGAGCCCCTTCGTCGAGGAGATCCTCTACCCCGCCATGGAGGACTACCAGCTCGACATCATGATCGGCGAGGGTCCGGCGGCCCGCTCGATCAAGCTGGACCTGCCGCCTTTCACCCTGGTGGGTGCCACCACGCGCGCGGGCCTGCTCACGTCGCCACTGCGCGACCGCTTCGGCATCGTGCAGCGCCTGGAGTTCTACGACGTGGCCGACCTCGCCCAGATCGTGGGGCGCTCCGCGGGCATCCTCGAGATCGGCATCGATACGGAGGGCGCCGCGGAAATCGCCCGGCGCTCGCGCGGCACACCGCGTGTCGCCAACCGCCTGTTGCGCCGGGTGCGGGACTACGCGGAGGTCAAGGCAGACGGGCACATCGACGCCGGGATTGCGGACCGCGCCCTGGACATGCTCAGCGTGGACCAGAAGGGCTTCGACCACCTGGACCGGCGGCTGCTGCTGGCTATGATCGAAAAGTTCGACGGTGGTCCGGTGGGCGTGGACAGCCTGGCGGCGTCGCTCTCGGAGGAGCGGGGCACGATCGAAGACGTGCTGGAACCCTACCTGATCCAGCAGGGCTACATGCTGCGCACCCCGCGGGGGCGCATGGTCACGCGCAACGCCTACCTGCATTTCGGCCTGCCCGCGCCGTCGCGCGGCGGCGAGGGCGGAGACCGGCCGCAGGGCGATAACCTGAGCCTGGACCTGGGGGATGAGTAGTGGGGCGGGGGAATTTTCACTTCCCCTGCGGGTCTACATTGAGGACACCGATGCCGGGGGCATCGTCTACTACGTCAACTACCTCAAGTACATGGAGCGGGCGCGCACCGAGTTCATGCGCTCCCTGGGGTTCGGCAAGGGCTACATATTCAACCGCGACCTGATGTTCGTGGTACGGGACGTCAGCCTGTCCTACGAGCAGTCGGCCCGGCTCGACGACGAGATTGAGGCCACCGCGGGTATCGCTCGCCTGCGCGGAGCGGGGCTGGTGTTCAGCCAGCGCGTGCGGCGCGCCGGTGAGACGCTGTGTGCGGGGAAGATCACGGTCGCATGCGTCGACCGCGAAGGGGTAAAGGCGCGCCGCCTGCCGGCGGACATGGTCGACACCTTGCGACCGTTCGCGCCGTCTGACCAGTAGACTGGTCGACGTATAAGAAAAGGGGAGGGGACCTTGGAAGAACAGTTGGGCCTGATGGACCTGGTGCTGAACGCCAGTATTACCGTGCAGCTGGTCATGGCCATACTACTGCTGGCATCGGTGCTGTCCTGGTACATGATCGTCAACCGCTTCATTTACTTCCGCAACGCGCGCGACGAGATGTATTTGTTCGAGGAGCGTTTCTGGTCGGGCGTCGACCTGTCGCAGCTCTACCGGGAGGGCAATGAGAAGGCCGCCGACGGCCACGCGATTCTCGGCATGGAGAGTATCTTCCGCGCCGGCTTCAAGGAATTCTCGCGGCTCGCACAGCAGAAGGAGGTGGACTCCGAGGCGGTGATCGAGGGTTCGCGCCGGGCCATGCGCGTGGCCGCGATGCGCGAGGAGGAGCGCCTTGAGAAGCACCTGCCGTTCCTCGCCTCGGTGGGCTCCACCAGCCCGTACATCGGCTTGTTCGGCACCGTCTGGGGCATCATGCACTCCTTCCGCGGCCTGGCCAACGCCACCCAGGCGACCCTGGCCACGGTGGCGCCGGGCATCTCCGAGGCCCTGGTGGCGACGGCCATGGGCCTGTTCGCTGCCATCCCCGCAGTGCTCGCGTACAACCGGTTCGCCTCGAGGGTCGATGTGTTGAGCGGGCGCTACGACACCTTCATGGACGAGTTCTCCAGTATCCTGTACCGGCAGGCCTTCGCCCTGCGCTCGCGGGAACCCCGGGGGGGCTAGGGCGCCATGGCGGGCAAGCGCAGCAAGCACCGGCCCATGTCCGAGATCAACGTGGTGCCCTACATCGACGTGATGCTGGTGCTGCTGATCATCTTCATGGTGACCGCGCCCATGCTCATGCAGGGGGTGAAAGTCGACCTGCCCGAGGCCAGCGCCGACCCCGTGGAGAACCAGGACAGCGAGCCGGTCATTGTCTCCATCGATGCCGCCGGGCAGCTCTACCTCAACCTCGGGCAGGACGAGAAGCAGGTCCTGTCCCTGCCGACCATCGCGCAACGGGTGGGTGCCGTCATACGTCGCAGCCCCGATAAGCCGGTGCTGGTCTGGGGCGACCGGGCGGTGCCCTACGGTGAGGTGGTTGCCGTCATGGTGGCGCTGCAGGAAGCGGGCGCCCCCAGCGTGGGGCTGGTGACCGAGAACCCGGAATGAACGCGTCGATCTACGCCAAGCCCGTCATGCCGCGCATCGTGGTGCGGCCGGCCCTGGTGACCCTGGCGCTGCACGCGCTGGTCATCTGGCTGATGACCGCCAACTGGGATTTCTCCGAGCGGGAACTGGTGACGATCAAGCCCACGCCGGTGTCCATCGATGCCAGGCTGGTGGACGCCAGTGACCTGCTGCCCAAGCCGAAACCAAAGCCGAAGGCGCAGCCGAAACCGGCCCCGAAGCCCAAACCGGTGGTGCGCGAACAGCCCAAACCCAAGCCGCAGCCGGCGCCCGCCCCCAAGCCCAAGCCGAAGGCGGAGCCCAAACCCCAGCCCCGGGAGGAGCCCAGGTTGAGTCCCGCCGAGATCGCCGCCATGATGCGCACGGAACTGGACTCGGCGATCGCGGCGGAGGACGAGGCCAGCGCCACCGCCACGGCGGACGAACTGGCCGCCAGCTTCGCGGCCCTGATCCAGCAGACCGTAATCGGCTACTGGAGCCGCCCCCCCAGTGCCCGCAACGGCATGGAGGCCCTGCTGTCCGTGCAGTTGATTCCCACCGGCGAGGTCGTTAGCGTTAGCATCCTGAGGAGCAGCGGCAACACTGCCTTCGACAGCTCCGCCGTCAACGCGGTGAAAAAAGCGGGGACCTTCCCGGAATTGCAAAAACTGCCCGATGCGGAATTTGAACGAACCTTCAGGCGCTTCCGCCTGCTGTTCAGACCAGAGGATTTGCGTTACTGATGAAACGGTTAATGGTGGCCCTGGCGGGCCTGTTGTTGCTGGTGGCGACTGCGGCGGCCCGCGCCGAGCTGACCATCGAGATCACCCAGGGGGTGGACAATCCCACCGCCATCGCCGTGGTCCCCTTTGGCTGGCACAGTGCGGGCAGCCCCCCCGCGGACGTCGCCGACGTGATCGACGGGGACCTGGCCCGCAGCGGCCAGTTCGCACCGGTGGCCCGGGCGGACATGCTGGGCAGGCCCACCACGGAGCAGGAGGTGTTTTACCGCGACTGGCGGGCGATCAGCTCGGACTACCTGCTGATCGGCCGTGTGTCGGCGACGGACCAGATGCGCATCGAGTACGAGTTGTTCGACGTGGTGCGCCAGACCAAGGTCCACAGCGGGGTGGAGACCGGCCCGGCCAGCGAGGCGCGCATGCTCGCGCACCGCGTCGCGGACGCCGTGTATGAAAAGCTCACGGGCATCCCCGGGGCCTTCGCCACCCGGCTCCTGTACGTTTCCGTGACCCGTGTGCCGGGGGGCAATGACTACTTTCGCCTGACCCTGGCGGACTCCGACGGGGCGCGGCCCATCGTCCTGCTGGAGTCCCGCGAGCCGGTGCTGGCCCCCGCCTGGTCGCCGGACGGCAAGCACATCGCCTACGTTTCCTTCGAGACCACCCGGCCGGCCATCTACCGCCAGGAGCTGGCGACCGGCCGTCGCGAGCAACTGACCAATTTCAAGGGCCTGAACAGCTCGCCGGCCTGGTCGCCGGACGGCAATACCATGGCCATGGTGCTGTCCAAGGACGGCAGCCCGGACATCTACCTGATGGACCTGGCGAGCAAGCGACTGACCCGGATCACCAGCCACTACGCCATCGATACCGAGCCCACCTGGATGCCGGACGGGCGCTCCCTGCTGTTCACCTCGGACCGGGGCGGCAAGCCGCAGATCTACCGCTACGACCTGCGCTCCAGGTCCGTCGAGCGGGTGACTTTCGAGGGGGACTACAACGCTCGCGCGCGGGTCTCCCAGGACGGCCGCAGCGTGGTCATGGTGCACGCCCAGAACAAGCGTTTCCACATTGCGCTGCTGGACCTGGTGACCAACCGGCTCTACGTTTTGACGTCCACGGAGCTCGACGAAAGTCCCAGTATCGCGCCAAATGGCTCTATGGTATTGTACGCAACCAAGTACGCGGAACGGGGCATCCTGGCCGCCGTATCCGTGGACGGAGGCGTGAAATTCCGGCTGCCGGCACGCGAGGGGGACGTCCGGGAGCCAGCGTGGTCGCCCTACATGGGCCGCTGAGCGCTGGTGACGAGACGGTCGCGAATCAGAACCAGTATGAAGGATGGGACTATGAGAAATCTACCGAGGGCCGGCAAGGTCTGCACCGTGCTATTCACCGCGGCCGTGCTGGCGGCGTGTGGCAGCAGCGACACCAAGGACGAGGACGACGCGGCGGCAGCGGCAGCCGCTGCAGCGGCTGCCGAACAGGCCGCCCAGGCCGCCGAGTTGCAGCGCCTTGAGCAGGCCGCCGCAGCGGTCGGCAATGTGTTCTACTTCGAGTTTGACAGCTCGGCCCTGACCCAGGACGCCATCAACAAGCTGAACGCCCACATCGCACTGCTGCAAAAGAGCGACAAGAACGTGCGCCTCGAGGGGCACACGGACGAGCGCGGCACTCGGGAGTACAACATGGCGCTGGGTGAGCGCCGCGCCAACTCGGTGCGCGACTACATGGTTGCCAACGGCGTCGCCACCTACCGTATCGAGACGGTCAGCTACGGCGAGGAGCGCCCCGTGGCCTACGGCTCCGGCGAGGCCAACTGGTCCCAGAACCGTCGCGTCGAACTGAAATAACGGCACTGAAATGACGGGACTGAAGTAACGGCGCTATCATGCGTATCCCGCGCAATCTCACTCTGCGCAATGTAATGCGCAATGTAAAAAGCGGGCTGGTCATACTGACCGGCCCGCTCTGCTTAGCGGCCCTGGTTCAAACCAGTTCGGCGCAATCCGATTACGTCGACCTCGAGGCCGAGGCGGCGGCCCGCGAGGCGGCGGGAACGGCCGCGCCGGCGGACCCCTACGCCGCGCAGCCGGCCCAGTCCTACCCCGCCACCAGCTACGGCATCGACAGCGCGCCGGCGGGTACTGCAACGGCACCGGCGACCGCTACTTCCCCCGCACAGCCCCAGGGCGCGGGCGGCCTCGGCAACCTGGTCCTGCAGGTGCAGCAGTTACAGCAGGAGGTGATGCGGCTGAACGGCAAGGTGGAGGAACAGGCCAACGAGTTGCGGATGCTGAAGGAGCAAAACCTGCAACGCTATATGGACCTGGACAAGCGGCTCAGCGAGGGCGGCGCGCCGTCTGCGGGCGCTGCCGGCCCCGCGTCGGGGAACACGACCCAGGCGGCGGTAGTCACCGCCCCCGCGGCGGGTGCCCAGTCCGGCGGTGCGGTGCAGCCCGGGGAAAAGGCCGCCTACGACGCGGCCTACGCCCTGGTCACCGGCCGGCAGTTCAGCCAGGCGGTGCCCGCGTTCCAGCAGTTCCTGCGCGACTTCCCGGACGGCCGCTATGCGCCCAACGCCCACTACTGGCTGGGTGAGCTGTACCTGGTCATCGAGCCGCCGGACCTGGAATCCTCGCGCCAGTCCTTCGCGCTGCTCATCAGTGAGTATCCCGACCACAGCAAGACCCCTGACGCCCTGTACAAGCTGGGCAAGGTCCAGTTCATGAAGGGCAATCGCGAGAAGGCCAGGGAGTACCTCGACCTGGTGATCAGCCAGTACGGCACCAGCAACACGGCGGTGGTCAAACTGGCCCAGGACTTCATCGCCGAAAACTATTAGCGATGGCCGACACTCCCGCGCAGGAACAGGCCCCGGCCGGGTCCCTGCGCATCACCGAGATTTTCTATTCGCTGCAGGGCGAGGCCCGCACCGTGGGCCTGCCCACCGTGTTCGTGCGGCTGACCGGCTGTCCCCTGCGCTGCGTCTACTGCGACACCGCCTACGCATTCAGCGGCGGTGAGATTGTCGCGATCGACGACGTCGCGGCGCAGGTGGCAGCCTACGCTCCGCGCTATGTCACGGTAACCGGGGGCGAGCCCCTGGCCCAGCCCGGGTGCCTCTCTCTTTTGAAGACCCTTTGCGACGCTGGATACGAGGTTTCCCTGGAAACCAGCGGGGCGATGAGTACCGAGGGCGTGGATGCGCGGGTGGTGACCGTGCTCGACCTGAAAACGCCTGCCTCGAAGGAGATGGAGCGCAACGACTACGAGAACATTGCGCGCCTGCGAGAGACCGACCAGGTCAAGTTCGTTATCTGCGACCGCGCCGACTATGAGTGGGCACGCTTCAAGCTGGACGAGTACGATCTCGCGGCTCGCGTCTCGGACGTGCTGTTCTCCCCGAGTCACGGCGAGCAGGACGCGCGGGAACTGGCCGAGTGGATTCTCGCGGACAACCTGCCCGTACGCCTGCAGCTGCAACTGCACAAGCTGTTGTGGAACGACGAGCCGGGGCACTGACTGATGCCGTCATCCCCGCGAAGGCGGCGAATTAATAACAGAAGCCGTCATCCCCAGAGGGCGGGGAATCAATAACAGAAGCCGTCACCCCCGCGAAGGCGGGGGTCCAGTGAGTATCTAGACAGGAATTGGGATAAAGCTGTGACTCAACAACGCAAAGCCGTCATCCTCGTCTCCGGCGGTCTCGACTCCACCACCGTGCTGGCCATGGCGCGCGAACAGGGTTACGCGTGTTACACCCTGAGCTTCGACTACGGCCAGCGCCACCGGGCGGAGCTGGCAGCGGCGGAGCGTGTCTCCGAGGCGCTTGGGGACGTGGAGCACAAGGTGGTGCGCCTGAATCTCGACACGATCGGCGGCTCCGCGCTCACCGATCTCGCCATCGATGTCCCGGAGGAGGAGACCGAGGGTATCCCGGTAACCTACGTGCCCGCCCGCAACACGGTGTTTCTGTCCATCGCGCTGGGCTGGGCGGAGGTGCTGGGGGCCCACGACATCTTCATCGGCGTCAACGCCGTGGACTACTCCGGGTACCCTGACTGCCGCCCCGAGTACATCGCCGCCTTCGAGGCCATGGCCAACCTCGCCACCCGCGAGGGCGTGGAGGGCAGGCGTATCAGTATTCACACCCCCCTGATCGACCTCACCAAGGGTGAGATTATCCGCGCCGGGCTGGAGCGGGGCGTGGACTACAGCCTGACCGTGTCGTGCTACCAGCCGACGGGGGAGGGCCTGGCCTGCGGTCGCTGCGACAGCTGCCGGCTGCGCCGCCAGGGCTTTGAGGAAGCAGGAGTGCAGGACCCCACGCGGTACGCCTGAGGCCGCGCGCGGCGTGCCCTGGCGGCCAAATCAGCCCTTGAGTTTTAGCCGAAAATCCGTAGTATGGCGACTCCTTTTCGGGCCGTTAGCTCAGTTGGTAGAGCAGTTGGCTTTTAAGCAATTGGTCACTGTTCGACAAACTCTGCCCCCGGCAGAGTTTGGACGCCGGAGCGCAGCGACGGCGCCCGAAGGGTCACAACGCGGGCGGCAACCGCGTTGTGATCAATACAGTACGGTAGTTATGCCCGTCCGGCCCCCATACTTGAGTTTTACCCCAGAATCCGTAGTATGTCGGCTCCTTTCCGGGCCGTTAGCTCAGTTGGTAGAGCAGTTGGCTTTTAACCAATTGGTCACTGGTTCGAATCCAGTACGGCCCACCATAATCAAAGCGATAGCCGGTTAGCGTCCGCTAACTCGGCTTTCTCTTTCCGACAATTTTCCGACACAGCTTTTTTGCCGCTTTGATTTACCAGAGTTAGGGTCGGAGTTTGTGCGATTGAGCTATCAACTATCCGCTCGCATGCATCAATCAACTCACCCAACTCAGCAGCAGAATAGTGCGTCGTGATGTCGCCGTTTGCATGACCCAAAAGAGATTTCCGGGTTTCGAGTGGCACACCTGCCGCCCGAAGCCTTCGTCCAAATGTGTGCCGCAAATTATGCACGCCTTTCAGAACTCCTTTCTCGGTTGGAAGCCCCGATACTCTCCAAGCCCTTCTCCATGCCTGATTGTGTAGCCGGAGCATGGGCCTTCCCTTGTACGTGAAGACGTATTCGGGATGTTGGCCTCGTCTGGCAGCAATGACGTTGCTGGCGATCGAGTTCAGCACGACTACACGCTCTGTTCGAGTCTTAGTGATCGTTTCTGGCAGGACAAAAACAGACAGACCGAGATCCGCTATCCTCACCTCCCAATTCCAGCGCAGCTGGCAAATCTCCAATTCCCTACAGCCGGTGTTCACGGCAAACAAAGCGGCGTCTGCCAAATGAGCCGGTAGCTTGCCGAATAGGGCGCTTTGCTCCTTCCAGGACAAAGGGTAGGGCCGAGCCTGAGCGCCTATTGTCGATAGCCGCGTGAGCTTCGGTGGTGCCTGACGCAGCCAGGGCCGACCATCCTCATGACGCCAAACTCTTGCCGCTCGGTTTAGAATCGCCGTCACGGCGATAATCCCGTTATTGATCGTCTTCGGGGCCATACCGCGCCCTTTTTCGTGATCGATATAAGGCTTGAGCGTGCCGTCATGGATCTGCTCCAAGGCCAAATGACCGATAAATGGTAACAACCGGTCTAAATGGTAGGCCATGGCATTGGCCGATGGCTGGTGTGCAATGTCTTCGAGATAGCGAAAAGCCGCCTCCTCGAAGAGAAACACAGCATCCGACCGCCTGCTAACCGCTTCCTCGATACCTGCCAATCGCTTGATCAGGTATTTCTCTGCCTCAGCTCGGCTAGCTTTTCCCGTGCTTTCACGGAGCCAACCGCCTTCGACGTGTTTACATCTTTTCTCAATTTGCCAGATACCGCCTTTGAGACGGAGCCCCGGCATTTGGTTGCGTTTTGACATATGTCGTCCTCCACTTTGTGGGGTTTCGGACGACGCCCGTTGCACCTCACATACTCCTCCACCCAAGCGTCCATTTCAAGGCGGTCGAAGGCGATTCCCTGGATTCCGATGGGAATTTCGGTCAGAAAAGGCCTTGCCAGCTCCGAGAATGCGTGCCGATCCATTCCCAGATACTTGGGTGCATCGCGCATTCTTATGAGTCTTGGCAAGAGCTGTAAGGTCATGATTTCGAGTGCTTGAGCGTTGTCGATCCACTGGTGGATCAAGACACTTGTCCGTTTTCCAACATGCGTTTCTGTAGAATCGAACTAAAGGATACCGGTGCAGTGGTAGTCGCTCGCCTCGAAACCGCCTCGCTTTATCCCAGGAAGGTCGAATCCACTAACGAGACGCGTAGAGCATTTCTTAATACTTTGGGTTGTATTATGTAAATGTAACCCTGTTGCGGAGAACTTCGCATGAAAATCAAATTTCAGGGTGAGCTCTCGATTCCTGCATTGAGACAGGCGATCTTCGAGCAGCTACTCGTACTCGAAGATCAATACTCGGTTCGTCACTCAAAGCAAGTCACGCTTTACATCACTCCTACAAACGGCTTTGGAGACGAAATCTACTGTCGCGATGTACACGGCAAGGAAGTACAAGTGATATTTTGCAACGGACCTTACCGTTGCGCCGCCGAGGAATATGAACCCTAAGACACCATAAGGAGCCTTCATGTCGAAACCGTGCTATCTGGATCTTGAGCAAGCTAGATCTGCTCTGTCGGAGCTTGGGATAGTTCTCAGTCAGCGACAGATGCAGCGCGCTGCTGAAACGGATGGCCACGGAAGGCGTAAGCTTCCCTTTTTCATTGATCCAATTGACAAAAAGCTAAAGATTGATCGCAACACGCTGCTGAGGATTTACATCGACCGCCAAGTAGCAGCGGAAAACAGCGCGATTACGCTAGATTTAGATTGATCTGTCCTGGAGGCTCGCGCTATGAATAAGAATGTCCGATATAAGAAAAAGAACAGGTAAGAATGGCACCACCTACCAAGTTCGCTACCCCACAAAGTCAACCAAGTCGGGTTATGCGTTCAAGTCGTTCTCCACAGCACAAGCCGCTAAGCGCTTTAGCGCCGAGCGCGTTGTCGAGGGCCCAGGGGACCCAGGGGCGCCGAATCCGATAAAAGTTGTTGATGCAGTCAGCCTATGGCTGAACGTCTGCGAGAATGTAGGGCGCGATGGCAGGGAGAAGGTAGAGCCACAGACATTAGTTGAATATCGCCGCCGGGCAAAAGTGATTTGCGAATACCGCTGGGAAAAGTACGTACACGAGTTATTGCCAACCGATGTTATCGCTTTTCGGTCCTGGCTTTTGGAGAACAAGAGCCGCGACTTATCACGGCGTTGCCTGTCATCATTTCACTCCGTTTTATTGGAAATGATGCTCCAGGGCTATTCGAAGAATGACCCCGCTGCTGGGATAAGCATCAAATCTGGGGGACGATACGAAGACAACGAAGTAGAGATTCCAAGTGATACAGAGATGAGCGACCTCTATGGCGCGATCGACGCCCTGGCGGCATCACGGCACTCACAAATACGCAAGGCGTGGCAAAGATATCGCCCGATGTTCTATCTGGCGGGTTTTTCGGGGATGAGACCGTCCGAATATAGAGGTCTCCCCAGTGGTCATCTTGGCTTGCAGTCGGTAACGGTCCTTCAGCGCGCAGACAAGACGGGGCGAATTGGGCCGGTGAAGTCGAAGGCAGCCAGGCGAGAGATTGCGCTCCCTAGCGTCGTGGCGGAGATGCTTCACGAATGGCGAGATAGGGGCGGCTTCGATGAAGAAGATTTG
>Ga0126341_1000003_pt1 | contig 47534 bp, 14 predicted proteins | sample OrbTmetagenome_FD_97057 | JGI IMG/M metagenome (GOLD analysis project Ga0126341, IMG submission 97057) | Coral microbial communities from Florida Keys, Florida, USA - Orbicella T D metagenome | ecosystem: Host-associated > Invertebrates > Cnidaria > Coral | place: Florida Keys, Florida, USA... | reverse complement strand
TAATAATAAAAGACTAGAAAGATAAATAACCATAAGATTTCAATTAAATGCCAATAAAAAAGTCCACAATTATAAAATATATGAATTTCCAATATTCTAAAGTTTACACCCATTATTTTTATTATCATTAATTATTTCATTAAATCCATAATATTTTTTTTAGGTTTCATCTTAGGTGTCCCAATCCCAAGGCCAAGCATACACACAAAATTAATAATCTTTTTATATTTTATACTAGTCATACACTTAACAGATATTATTGGTCCACAAGAGTGACAGGAAAGACAAGATTTATAATATGATTCTAAAAGTCCAAGTTTTGTCTCTAATAATACCCCAAGGATGTCAGGATTCTTTTGGAAGGATTATTAACAGAATGGACAAGAGACCCGTCAACACTCTTTGTACAGCCGCAATGTATAAGAAATAAAATATAACAAAGGAAATATAATAATAAATTTAAGTTTTGTGTGGCTCTCATTTCCATTCATAATCTGTTTACATATCCTCATCCTTCAACCGTATAATAATCAAAGAAGTTAAGAAATTTAAGGTTTAGGATGGTAAGTCCCAGTAAATAATTAATTCTTACAGCTGTTTTTCCTTGAGAAAGAGTCCATACAAACCCTTCCAAATAATTCTATCATTAATAATTCTGTTATTATTGTCCATAGAAACCGAGAATTATTTGGTCCATGATGGAGGATTCACTCCACCCTTCTGTTTCACCTTTAGGAGCTATTATTATTGGTAAGTTAAGAGAAGAAAACACGATGGAAGCCTTCATTATCAATAATATATTATCTTGGAAGAGTTATACCTGTTATAAGATAGAAATGATCATCCAAGTATTGGTCCACAAAAGGAAACCAGAATGAGTCGGAAGGAAGGTTATTCCTGGTATGGTTGGCTTGGAAGATTCACGCGAGTAGGCTTACCAAAGTTGAAAGTTATTATTAGTTATTATTGGGTGAGAATACTAGAATGGGTTCCTGTGGGTTAATATTGGATGATTAATTCCTTGAGAGATAAGGCTAGCGCTAGTAACACACATCATAAATAACATAAATTATTAACCAATTAACCCACCAAAGAGACGAAGAAATCAAAGAAATATAAACAAAAATGCAATAATAATCATAAAATATTTTAAAATATTGTTAATTCTGGAACTTATTCTGCTGGCGGTAACGAAGTGGAACCCTCTTTGGGTAACGCATGGACCGATTCAAGCGGTGGGTTGGTCTCCATCTTTTCCACTCTTATCCTCTGGTTCCACCTTACCGGTACACTTAATCCCTAATAAAAACAGGAAATATAGAATGGTTTTTGCTTGATTATATAGCCGCCAAAGGTACCAAGGATTACCTCATATTCTTTTTATTTTAATATTTAATTTAAGGTAGAAGGGACTCTTAGGATGAACTTCTTTGTGACTTCTTCATGAGGAAATCTATGATGAGCCTAGCCACCGTAGAGGGAAGTTGACACTAAAATTCATATTTTATTGTATTTTTGGTGGCTAGGGTATACATTGTAAGCTTATTGATTGGTCTGTTGGTCCCTCTTCCACTACTAATAAATCCCAAGCCTACAGACCAATCATAATAGCTTGTTCCAGAGAGGGAAGACACTAAAATACCTTAAATTGACGATAGGAAACAGATGATATAATATTGACTTTCCTTTTAATCCTATATACTCAAGAAGCAGAACACCATTAATTCTCAATGAAATCAGTACCCGGAACCTATTGTAATCGCTAGAGAATTCACTGGCAACCCGCATGAATCCTCATATTTTCTGCTTATAGCTCTCCAAAATACAAAATTATTATATTTTATATTGTTGAACCTAGGATTACCTTCTTTTGGAGAGCTTCTAACACCATAAATAATCTGTTTGCTACTAGCGCCAGGACATGGATGAGAGGTAAATGAAGGGCCAACCAGATTATATTATTAATAACTTTTTAATCTCTCCATCTAGCCGTAATCTTCTCATAAATAATCTGGTTGGGCATAATAGAGACAGCAGGATTCCATAAATATTAATTATTAATTATTAAGTGGCTTCTTCTAGGACTTTCCCACACCTTGCTAGCGCCCTCCTACATCATTAAACCTTTCAGTTCTAGTCTCCAGTCCAAGGAGTTATCATTATCTATAAAATAAAATCAATAAATTTAATCTTGCCGTCAATCCTGCTTCCGTCTTCTCTGCCATCTCTTGGTGTAACCCTTTCTAGGTGTAAAAATCAATATAAAATGTAAATATTTTACTTATTGTAGCCGGAACAGGACTTCCCACACACTATCATCATTCAACCAAAATATAAATAGGAAATCTATACCAAATAATAAATATAATAATAAAATTATAACTTAGACAATATACTGTAGCGGCAATCATAATAATAATAATATCTGATACGACCGCTTCGCTACCCGAGTAATCATAGGGCCACAGCCTGCCAATAAATCATAATAATAAATTTATATTTACTCTTGTCCTTGAACGATAGCAGGCTGTTGGCACCCTATGATTACTCCCCAGGCGGCCGTCTCATGAAGAAATATTAGAAATTAATTTGGAGTTTTTGTAGGGCCTGGGGCTATAATCCTATTCTCTGCTCCTATCTTCACATACAATAACATTAATTTCCTAGATTCGTCTGTTGGAATCGCCTAAATCAAGTAATTATTAAGAAAAATCCCTGCAAAAGACCAATAAATAGCGATTCCACCGATAAAAATAATAGAAATATATTAGGATAGAAGGATTAATGACCAAGAAAACCAAGAATTATTATTATTAATCCTTCCATCCTACATTAGGCTAGCGCAAGCCGTGTGACCAAGAGACCAAAGAAATGAAAATAAAATGTGAATTTTAGTGAGTTTATGTGGGTCTCTTGGGGTATAAGAAAGACAAGACTATGAATCCTGGAACTTGGAACCCGAGATGATATTGTCGTTACCGGTGGAAGAACCTGGTGTCCGAGTACGTCGAATGATCAATAACCGGTTAATATTTTATGGATTTCCTTGTCTTATTGGGAAGCCTCTTGGCTAACCTTCCGGCACCCAAAGACTTACAATAAACCTTATATTTGGCGAGAGGATATGGTGGTCGCAAGTAGGCCTCAAAGGTAGAACCCGGATATTGACAGACAAGATTATATTGTTGTGTCTTTGGAGGAACCTATGGGACTGATCATGAGCCTAAAGACACGACACGAATGAACAAAAGCTGGACGGTCGGTCATAAGGAAATAAAGGGTGAACAGAATGATATTATTGATTATAGACCGTCCAGCCATAACGAGAGAGGGAAGACACTAACAACCGCAAGAGGCTTTCGCTTCGCTACCGATTCAATTCTAGATCAAGAGCAAGGGACGAGTGACCATAAAGCCATAAAATATATTAAAATTCTTATTTATTTTATTAGGCTTTCATTATGGATTAACTTTTGATTCACCATTAATGACCTTACAGACCAGGTACCAGATCAACCAGAATGTAAACAGAATGGGATAAGATAAGCTGTATTACTTAGGAAGGGACAATGAATCCTCCATAATAAATGCCTTTAAAATCCATATAAAATATAATAATTCTTCCACAAGAGGATTCATTGTCTCCTTCCCGTCATGGCCATCAGATAATTAATATTGGGAGTTAATAATCTCTAAGAAATCTGATGGCCAAGACACTATAATAATCACTGAAAATCTCTTGGGAGAACCATAAAAGCTATCAAAATTATAACTTATTATCTGGTAAAATCTTGGTACCTTTTTGGGCCGACAGTAAGTTTCCTTGTCACTAAAAATCTAATTGTCTTTCATATCCTTAACACGGCCTCACGGTCACAATATCTGTAAAATCCTCGTTTCTGAGATTATTTCCTGCATTCTTCATTGCCATTCCCTCATATTTTATTTATATTATTTATTTTATTACAGATTTCTATTGGGAGGCCCTACATTTTCTATTGACTTTTCCTTCCTCCACAGGGGCCTCCAGACTACCTAAGAAGCTTCAACAATAATATTTCTTCTTACAGGGTCTTCTTGCCATCCATAACAGGTTTTGTCTTTTAGGTGCCTTCCGGGGTAAATCTGTTATCATTTTATCTTTCATGCCATTAATTTATTTTTATTTATCTTATGGGCTTTAGTGGCTTAATCTCAAGAAACTTGTATTTTTAATGGTTATTTCTCCCACTAAAGCCACTTCACATATTATATTTGCATTTTTATTATATTTATTCTGGTTGGACATTTCATTATATTTTCTTATTTCTTTGTCTTACACGGTCAATCAATATTCTATTTACCTTTCCTTTTTGGTAGAGATTACTTCTTGGATGTGATTCAACAGTTAATTATAAATGAAAAAGTGAAGAATTTCTTATATTATTTGTATTATCTGGCCCTATATTTTCATTATTTCTTTCATTTATTGGGTCTTTTGCACAAGGAAATTCATTGATCATTCTAGGTTATCCAACTTCAGTTTTTATCTCATCCAAGTGCAGGAAAGAAAGTTGACCCGGTTATTGGCCCTTCTGTTACCACTCACACGTACTAGAGCCTCTAAGACCAAAAGATTGTTAATGTGTTCTATGGCTGGTGAGTAAGGAAATCTACTTTATAATCATTAATTTACAAGTTATATTTTATGGTTCTTGCGTCATTGGTAAGCCTAATAAACATGCAAGGATTAACCAACAAGATAAGGCAAGGGAATTCCTAGTCAGTACACATAAGATAAGATCAAAAAACTTGGATTTTTAGTGTTAATGTGTGGGTTTCCTGGTGTGTCTAGCCCCGGCGGGATCATGGACGAGCCAGAAAGGATTGGTCTGTACTAGCGCTCACTATATAATAAGGAAATTATTGGTACAGATAAGGCGCCAGTTAACTCTCCTCCATTTACTTTTCCACACTGAGTTCCTGCTAGACTAACTTACCGGGTCCCTTCCTTCTGTATGACTCACTGCCAGCACTCCGCTAGCCAAAGGGGTTCCACTGCGTTACCCTCACCAGAGGTTACAATAGCCAAAAGGAATACAAATAAAAGATTATATTGTGAGCGTATGAGTGAATGAACAAAGAATCTTGAAGGTTCCTCCCACATAATATACTAAAAATACAGATTAAATTACAATATTTCTTCATGATAGATGGACTGATATTAGCAAAAACTATGGAAATAATAAAGAATTTTTAATATTAGTGTATTAGCCAAAGATATCAGAAAATAGGAACAAATAATGAAAATAATGTCAAAATAATATAGATTTAATAGTTGATAAAGGAAGAAGAAATGTAAATAAAAAATAGAATAATAGACTTACAAATCCAAGAATTTACCTATAATAACTATAAAATATGAACCAAGAAATTATAATAATGAAAGTTAAGGGAAGAAACTATAGAATTTCTTTGTGAAGGATTTTAAAGATAACAAAATACATATAAAATTGAATTAAAATAAATAAATATAATGTGAAGGGACCCTTAACCAGCCATTAAGTAAGACCAACAAGCACACACTGCACCCACTCGGAAGGCATTATTAGGAATAAAAAAGTTATTAATTGTATAATCTCTTGTCTTCCCTCCATTAAACATTCAAGATTTTTCCTACAATCCATGGCTGGTTCCTTGCCGGTAAGCTTCTACCTTAGGATAATATGTGGGATTCTTTGATGATTATTATGGATTTACAGGAGAAACATGGGAGGCGGAGTGACTGGCCACAAAGAAATCTCGCAATTTATTCCTATTGTACCGCCTCCCAGGGTAATAATCTTTCTAGAACACTCCATCATTAACCCATAAAATTCCAATATTTTCATCTCTTAGGCTATCTTCCAGGCATAAATCTTGGAATTTTATTAAGGAATTATTAATCTTTGCTCTTTCAAGAACCCCTTATACCTTCCAAGATAATATGATTTTATACCAGATTTTATACGGATTATTTCTGGGATTATAGAGGCTTCCTAACCAACCTAGGCGATAGAACTTACCAAAATGAATTCAAAATTAATGGTTATCATAGTAGGAAGGCTATGGGAGGGAACTTTATAGATTAATCCTTGCATTGTGTGGTTAGCATTCTATATGGCTCGGCTAATAATCTTATGTAAATTATCTGCTTTTCCCTTTATAGAGTTAACATTCTAGCCGAGCCTTGACCTTATGTTTACCCTAGAAGGAAGCCAAATCTTGAGTTTAAATTGGGAAATCTAAGGCTTATCCATCTATCTTTGGTGTTGGCTTCCTTCCACTCATAATTATTAATAATAGAATTATATTTTATAGGAGTTGAAGGTAGAGAGAGCAAGGTAATGAAGCTAATAGGATTAACAAAATAATAATTTATGTTAGGCTCATTCAGGTACAATCTTGTAATTATTGGTTGAGCTTGGACAATCATATCCCTTGCAAGCCATGCATACCGTCGAGCCTTAGAAACACTTAGAGATTAATAATATTTGCAAGGGATTACCAATCAACAAGTCGCCCTACAAATCTTGGAACTTATTGTGGTGTCGTCACTCAAAAATCATACAAATATTTCAGAGATTTCATGCACACCAAGAGCCAAACACTCCTTTATCATAGATTTCCAAGATTTGTGGGTGGATATCATAGATTTTATTATTTTAATTGCTTTTTTACGGGTAACGGTAAGGACCATAAGATTCCATAAATAATTCCTTTCATCTACCCAAAAACCCTAATAATACCTTCCAAGATTTATGATCAAGAAGCGGTCCTACAGAAGCATAAATAAATATTAAATTCTCTCGGTTGATTGGCAATGAGCATTCCTTCTTTTAATTCCTATATGATAAATCCGTTTGCCAGTTATTTACACACCAGCGGGGATCCATTGAAAGTTAGTTTAGTATGATGGTGGGACAGGACGCCAGCGGCAGTAAGAACAATAAGTAATAATAAAAATAAAATATAATTACTAGCTTATGGTACAAGGATTCACCTACAAATGAGGCTAGGAGTCTTCTAAAAACTGAAATATATTTGGCTGGGTTGGAGAAGGTCCTAGATTCCGTCCCTAAGATCCAACATTCTAGTTACCAGAACCCAGCCAGATTTACCTTGTCTTACCCATAAAACTCTTTACCCTTCCACATTCTGGAGCCTTCTTACACCTTAGAATTCCTATCTTCAATGGACATTTCCTTCTGGATGCTTCCTAGTTTCCTACGGATGGCCACGGAGAGTATACTTTTATAATTCTCTTTATAAGGGTATAGAAGGTATAATCTTGAATAAATATGAGAGGAATACCAGGTGGTCCGTCTTGGGAAGCATCATAAGCATAAGATTGGCGAGGCCTTGCATGGGAACACAGGACTTGGCTCTCCGCTGCATCCACTGGAAGCAACATTAACCAAAATGTGACTCGTCTGCTGGCTCCGCCCCTAGGAAATTACCAGTTTACACTTCTTCATTATGGGTTCCTCCTTATGGATCCAGCAGACCTACAAAGAAACCAAGATAATATCCTGTAAAGTCCCTTGAAAGTTAGATCCAGATGAACCAGCTACCGAGATTATGCCTCCAAAGATAAGATTTTTAGAGATTTTATGATTAATAATTGACATTTCTGCAGTTTAATTCTATCCTCTAAGGTCATAAAATCTCACATTTTGGTCAATAAAGTCATGAAGAAGATATAAATTCTGTTAATTCTGGTAAGTGGCCCCTCAATAACTATAAAATTTAATGGTTTTCTTATTAATAATTATTAGTGGTAGAGGTTTCTATATTTTTACTGTGGCTTCCTATCGTCAAGGTTCATGTAGGAATGGATGACGAAGCTCTTGGATGTATAAATAAACCTATAAAATGAAATCTTATTGTCGGTTCTTACTAGTGTCCAGGAATTAAGGAATATTATGGGCGTACACTAGTAAATAAAGTCATTATGGAACAATAAAACTCTTAAATCTTCAATCTTATATGATCACATCTTGGAAGGGTTCTACCTTGTCTTGGGCATATAATTCTAAGATTAATTCTGATGGATCTTACCAGCTTGCGGCTAGACTGTGAGCCACCTATTAACCATAAAATTCCCGGAAAATAGGATAAAAAATTATATCTTTTGTGTGTATTTGTAAGTGAGACAAGGTAAATAGATGTTGAAGCTAGCCAAGTTAACTCTCTTCACTCTCGGTAGCCTCTTGCCTGTAAGAAACCCATATAAATAAATAATTATATTGTATTATTATAGCGTCCTGCCACTGACCGTAGCCAAGTTTAAACCTCTTATAGATAGAAAATTAGACTTTTAAGTGGCTGGATATAAGATAGAAAGATTAAGCAAAAAGTCATTCTAAGATTGAATTCTTTGTCTTATTGAAAGTTATTGGAAGGAATTATTAGGACAGATTTACCTGGAATTATCTATAATCTCATATTTATAATCTGTGTTTCTGGGTTATTCCCTGGATTCATAGTCTTGTCAGTAGCGGAGCGGCTGGGTAACTGGTTCATTCTCAATAAGATTCCTGGGTTTACATGGGTTCACTGAAGGGATTCTATGGTTATTATTAGTGTTTTAGTTAGTCCGTTGGCCCAAGCTCGTCAATATTATTTGGAGAAGATTACACTAGGCATGACATTGACGAGCTTATGATTGGATAAAATCAGTGAGCCAACCATATTTAGGAGGCGGTAGTAAGTATAAAATATAATATTTTCCTTATTGGTTGTTACTAGTGTGCTGGTGTGTTAGGCAAGGATAACAGGTTACCACTTTCAATAACTTTCAAGTTTTATCTCTGGACATAGACCCTGCCGAAGGAAAGATGGACATTAATAATAGAATTTGTAAGGTGTTTAAGGGTATTTTACAGTAGTCGCAAGCTAGGATGAACATAAGGTTACCATCAATCCCATCTATAATCATAAAGTTCAAAAATAATTACATTTTATTACAGTTTTTAGGTTCTGTCCTCCCATTTTCTACAATAACAATCTTTTCCACCGTTTGTAGGATAGGGAGGACAGGGAGCCAAGACACTAGAATTAAAAGATTTATTGATAATGGAGGTAGAAACGCTTGCGCCACCAGACCAGACTTTTAACATAAAAATATGAGGATTTCTAGGTCTTTAGGACCAATCCTCCCTTCTACCACTACTAAAGTACAAATTATTCCAGTGGATCCAGTGTATATTAGGATGACGGTAGACTGGGCATAGACGGTGGCGCATAAAGAAATATAAAAAGTTATTAATAAATTATAAAAGATTATCTGATTTTATATTGGTTTTTAGTGTCGACCGCCTGCAGTAACCTCCAAAAATATAGATTCTTGTGTATTAGTCTGGGGGCTCGCCTATTGGTCCGACCTACATTAACAAGCTTTTGTCACACTGGCGAGCCCTAATGAATTAATGATTTTGGTAGTTATTTGGCCAGGAGATTACCTAACTTTCAAGGAATTATGGAAGGATATGGAAGCATAAGAATGAAATTATACAATAAATTTTCTATTTTATACCTTCTAGATGTTCCAAAGTCAACCATTAATCATAGAATTTTATCCTCTAATAATCCCGGGGCAGCAAAAAAACAAACTAAAAGGATAAAATTCTAATATTTTAGTCTTCTTGGGTACCGATAGGCGGGTCTTCTGTTCATTCATCCAAAATCTCGGCGAATTATCTGTAAAATACACTTCTGACCCGAGGAATCCATACATTTTATTTTCTTTGTCTACTTCATGTGGATTCCTCTGGGCATAAGCTTACAATATATTTCTTGATTTATAGGTTATGGCTCTTCCTGCTTGCCCCATTATGCCTTACCGTATTCGTCTGTTGGTTTTTATAGGAGCTTATTGTAAGGGTAACGGCCAGTGTAGGGACCAATCAGAAAACTTAAAAACTTATTAATATTGTTGGGTTAGGAGGCTAGTGAATGGACATTAAAAGACAAAACTAAGATGAAAGATTAATAGCAAAATATATGGATTCACTAGCCGTAGAAAGGTAAACTAAGATAACTTTATGACAGATCATCCGGGCAAGCTAGTAGGAACATAAGATATAAAATAGGAATTTATTGATTGGGAAGGCATACCGCTGCTAGATTTTTCCTACAATCGAGTGCATGGAAGGTCAGATATTATTATTAGGCGAGACTATTCCCTTGCTTCCTTGGTATGCTCTTCCTCCTAAAGAATCTCCAATATAATAACATAAAAACATAAGGTCGGCAGACGTAGAAAGAACCAAAACCCATAAAATATGCTGGAATGTCCATTGCGTTAATTTGTTCTTACTGTAAGGCCAACCGTCTATCAAATAAAACTATAAAACTATAAAAACTCATAATAAATTACCTTTTGGATTCACTTTCTAAGAAGATAAACTCATGATAAACCCAGGAAATCTATCTTAAAATCATTCCACCATTATTAATCCTTACGTACCAAACACACCTAAATAAATACAAAATAAACTGATATTATTGTCCAGCTGTAGTAAGCGTAGAAGGACCAAGACCCAGAATCCTAGCGTAACGCTCCTAAATAAACTAATGAAATCTTATCTTTTACCCTTCCATTTCCTATTTCCATTGCCTTTTCTCTACCATTATGCTTCTATAAACTCAAAAGGAAAGGGAAATAGGAGACGAGTGTACCAGTAATTACCAATAAAGAATCCTGTAATAAGAGGTAAGCCATGCAAGGAAACCAAGAAAATATAAATAAATAATATCTTCCCGCCACTCGGTACTAACATTCTCTTTACCTCTTATAACTCTTGTATGAGGGTGTAAGCTCCTACCACACTTCACTCTTTCCAGCTTTTGTAGGACAGCACTAGTAACTCCAGCTCAAGATTATTCCTTGTAACCCTTAGGATTGATCACCAGAAATTGGGATAGGAAAGAATAAAATGAATTAATCTGGCGGGTCCGTCGGTTCCTTACCAATCATAACTTATTATATTTCTTTTATCCTATGGTAGAGAAGCTAGTAAAAATATAGTATTTTCTTGGCTTATTACAGTAAACATATAATTAATAAGGGTTTTACTGGCTTATCTAGGGCCATCCACCATGAGAAATAGAATGCTTTTTGGAGATATAGGATGGCCCAATAGTGACAAAGAATTGTATGATATTATTGAAGAGCTTTTTAAATCAGATTATATTTACCGGTTAATGAAGGTAATCCTATAAGGGAATTTTAAGGTGAGACAAGAGTCTTTTAGTATAGAATCATATGGCAGGTAAGGGCAAAAGAAGTTAATAAGAGATAATGGAAATATTATTAAGCAAAAAAGTAAATAAAATATAGATTTTAAAGTTATTACGACTACCCGCCAATACAATAAGTTCACATAAAAATATATTAATAATCTTGTCTCTCCAATCGATGGAACGGGTTATCACAGCTTATATTATTGAAATTAACCCGTCCATAGACCCTTAAGAGAGACAAATAACCAGAAAATAGTATAATTTTGATAATATATGCCGAGATAACACGAGGATTCCTAAGCCTCATGAAAGATAATAAGATTAGTAATGTCCAAAATAAATTATAGAATGGGTAACAGTGGAAGCTATAGAAAGAGGAAACCAATGAGCCACAGCCTGTTACACCTCCATAATATCATTCCCTTGGTCTCTCCGCCGGCACAATACCCTTAAAACTCACATAAAATTATTGAAGTTTCTCCAAATTTTTTCCTGAATCCAGCCGGAATGTTGGGCCTCTTAGTAGGAGGAACGGGTTATTTAGGCCCAACGGTGAGTCAAAAAGGATTATTAATTGGTAAGAGAAGTGCCTGCAACCGAGGAATAACACAGAAAAGTTCAATTAAAATAAATTATTTGTATTATTATTGGGTTCTTATTGTCCCTATCAACCGCTGCATTAACTTGGCCTTACTAACATGAATCTTTCTGTGTGAACTTATTGTATTATCCCCAGCCAAGGCAAAGACACTCAAAAATATAGAATTTCTTTCTCTAGAAGGAACACTCCTTGGCTGGGATAAGACTCTAAAGGTAATAATTTCCTGGCCTTCGGTGGTATCTTCTCATAAAATACCTTAAAGTTTCCAGTTTATTTTGGTATCCACTCCAGGAAATTATCAGTTTATTATGGTTGATCTTTGTCCTAAAGTATACCGCCAGGATATGTCTCAGGAGTTAACCGGCCACACGAGTTCATCATATTATTATTTACTGGTTATCTGTCTTTCCAATCGATTTCTAGGTCCATTTTCCAGATATTTTATGAGGTAGGGGCTTACGCCAAGTCTTTCTACATCTACAAACTATAAATTTATTATGTTAAAAGCCCCTACCACACACATAAGATAAAAAGATAATTAGAAGATAGAAAAGATAGAAAGATAGGGGCCCCCGTAAGGGAGAGAAGGCCCAATGAAGTCAGGCGGAAGCCGCAATGGCCAAGAAACCCATAAAAATCTAGTTTCTTGGAACCCAATAGGGATGACGGTAAGATAAGGCTTGTCATCCCTCCCCCCAATCCCTTAAATCCCGTAATAAAAATAAAAATAAATTTATCTTTTTAAGGGATTTTATAAGGGATTTGGGTTACGCGCTTCAACCGCTGGGCGGCTCCATAATATTCCTTCCGGGGCTGAGTTGCGCCTCCCGTCCCTCGGTTCCTTCTGGTCCCTCGGTTCCTCCTGTCGCAAGCGCCCCCACACTGCTTGCGCTCACCCGTCCCAAAGCCACTAGAATCCATAAAAATTACATTATTTTGTGGCTTTGGCCCGTATACACCAGTAATAACTATAAAATCCCAATATAAAATGTAAATATAATGTGTTTTTAGTGGGATTCAGTGTCTTATTGTCCCAGAGCAGGAATCATTAATGAGTTTATTTATCCAAGAAATTACTGAAATTATTGATTATAGATGGGATTCCTGCTAGACCGACGCTTAATACAAATAACTTTCAACTTTTATCTCTCTAATCCCAGGAATCCCTCAAAAACTCTATAAAATCCATAATATCTTTACCTAATTCATTAAACCGACCTTACTAACGAGCACCAGTTATCTCTCCATTATTACTAACCATCTATTCCCAGTTTACAAGGTTTCATCATATTTTCCTCTCATATTATTTCCTTTATTCGGCCGCCACGTGAAGACTCCTCATATAATTATTAATAATAAAAGATTTTAAAGATATATTTGCTTGTAGCTAGTCCGCCACGGTCTTGCTTGGATGCTTATTATCGGTTTCTATTTTTCATCTTAGAATTGTATGACCCGGGAGGGTCTAGGAACCAATAAAACAATAAAATTAAGTTATTTTGTTATTAATTACCTTTTCATCCTATCTTTCCTTCCTTACGGGCACCAGATTCTATTCCTTCCATAATAATAAGAGATAATGCATAAGGAGAATGGTGGGTAAACACTAAAATAACATTATTTCTGAGGACCTTTTCCACCTTTCCGAGACTAAATCTACAGTTTAATCCCTTCTACAATAGCCTCTACAAATAGGATAAGAAATATAAAACTTATAACTTATTACCTGCCTTTCCCCACGGGACCCTACTAAATAAACAATATAAAATATGGGTCCCGAGTCTATGATTGTCCTAATAAATTCCAAGATTTCCTATTGTTTTTGAGGAGTCTCCAGACAATAAATAATATAAATTTAAGGTATTTTAAGATCAAATCCTATTGTTATAGCGGCTAGCGGTAGCATAAAGCCCAAATAAATGAAATATATTATGTATTGGGTAACCCTGGTAATCCCTTGGCACGGTCTCCTAATCCATTTATAGATAGAAAACTTAGGAAAGGATTATCAGAGGTCTTCCACTTCCATCGATTGTTGGTTACTAGTCTTCCAGCTTAATAAAATCTCTTAAAGAAGGAAATATGATGCGATGGCAAAGGTAAAAAACTAAGATTTTTACAGAGATTTCTTGAGACAAAGGTAACAATAATAGGAAATGCCAACAAAGGAATCAAGAAAATATTATATTTTAATGAATTCCGTGGCCATTCGCCGGACTGTTTGGACCTTCATTTCCTCTATGATTAACAGGATTTTGGATCATCAATAACTAAAATAACCCGGGACTCATTAAACCTATCATAAGTTTCTTTGCTGGATATAGAATCTGGTAACACAAAGAAGTGCCAAAGGGAGTGGCCACTAAGAATTATTTAGTATATTTTTGGACTTTAGTGATTCAGTTCTATCCCAATGAGTTCTCTCCCGCTACGCCATAACTTTCATTTTAGATTCCTGCGTTAGCCTTCATCTCTTCTATAAAATCCTTTACTATTAATAAATTTCCTTGTCACTTAACTTACCTTTCATAGAATTATTATAGGATTTTATAGTAATATTTGAGTGTTTATGAGGCTGGACCCTATGGAAGAATCTTAGGTAGACGAAAGGCACTAACAAAAGGAAACACAATAATAAAATCATAACACCTTCAGTCAAAATCCGTTATCCGATAGAAACCTTCATGATCATAAGATAAACCTTGACGAGAGGGGAACCAATCAGGAAGCTTTTCAATCTTAATATGCCTTCCATTGTTATCCATTTCTGGTTCATTTGTCCTTGCATGATTAATCTGGACTTCATGCGCCCTTCTGTTTCCATTTAATCTATTTTTACTAAGGAATTTATAGTGATTCTTGGGTAGGAGATGACTTAAAAGCTGTTTGGATTCTCTTGTTCTAGCGGGACCCTTTTGGGCTCTTGCTCCTTCATAATAACATTCTGTTTGTTTTTTGCCATGCCAAGCACGAATGGAAGAATAATTAAGCTTCCTGGATCTCAAAAGCTTTCTTATGGGTTCCTATTGCATTTATAAGAGATTATACACAAAAGTTCAATAAAATTATATTATTTCTTACCTATATCCGTCTCAAGGAAAGATAGGATTGAACTTTTGTATAACTTTATTAACCTTTAGTGTGCCTTCTGCTTCTGTATGAGCTTGGGTAACCATTGAAAGACCTTTGGTACCTAATAAATAATCTATTAAATATAAAGTTTTATGGAATTATTAAGGCTCTTTTACGCTTACCAGATACAGGAGTTCCAAGGAAATTACCAATTAAATATGAGAGGAAGAGGGAATGACAATAAACTAAAAAGATAATAATTCTGTGAGACTTTATGCTTGCCTTCTTTGCTAGGGCCGTGAGTACTGGTATCCTCTTGGTAGTAGTATAAATATAATAAAGATAATAAAGTTAGTAATAATTGGTGAGGAACATAAGTTAGATAATCCTGGTCGGTAGAGAATAGAGGGTGAAGGTACCGTGGAAAGACTCATCATAAAGTCTCTTACGGCCGTGTGTTAGTAACAACAATAAAATATATATTATGGGAAGTCCACGGCCTACACCAGTTATTTAATCTACAAATTTCTATTATTAATTGTAACTTCTTACCGGGGCGAAGACCCAGTGTAACGGCCAAAGGAAAGCCTATAAAAGAAGGAATTATATTGTTGTAGATGAAAGGAAAAGGTAAGACAAAACCATAAAAATGAAAGGTTTAATGTTAATAATATAAGGGCTTATAGAATAGGAATTTAATTGAGAATTTAGTTAAGATTTTTAAGAATAACATGTGACCAAAAGAATCACCAAAAGACTAATAAGAAAGCCAGATAATATAAACACAAAGAAAACAATATAAATTCATATAAAATAAATACAAAATATAATTGCGAGAGAACTTGTCCTGTCATATCTACCCAGCATTCATTAACATAAAAGATTTCATTTATTTCTTAGATCTCATATTATTATTATGGAATTATTAACCATTCAGTATTTTTCTATCTTCATTATCTGTTTCATGTTATTGTGATGGGATCGGTTGGCTTAAAGCTCTTATTATATTTCCTTTCAATAACTTTCCATCTTATAATTTTCTATTAAAAAAGTGAAGGCTTCTATGGAATAACTAGGGAATAAAAGTAGAAAAGATGGTAGTGGGACTCTTATAAATCCTAGCATCCAAGCACTCAGAAACACATTAAAATTCATGGAATTCCTTGTAAAAATCCAATATTTTATTGTTTCTGGAGTCTCTGAGTCTACCTTCACTCACCTTATCCACCTGTAAAATCTTCTCGCGGTTTAACTTCTTGTCCATACACCCTGGGGTAAGACACTGTGTTCATCATTAATTTTATTTATTTCTTTTCCTTCTTTCTTTAGGATCTTATAGGTGTGAAAGGGATTACAAGGGAACAAAGGTAACAAAATGAATTCTTACAAGCTTCTCAGGTACTTGGTCTAGATACGACTGATTTTATCACAAAAGATTCAATTTATTTTTGTTTTATTAGGTGATCTAAGACGAGATTATATGGTTATTATAGGTGGCGAGAGCCCATTGACAGTGAATTAATCATTAAATTTCTTAGTGTATTTGGCTCTCGCAAGGGAAAAAGGAAGATAAAAGTGAATCCTTCAACCATAAAGTGAGCCTGGACTGACCTTAATAAAATCATATTAACTTGCAAGGATATAAGATTTGTTAGAAAATATAATTATTTCTTAGTAACCATCCAACCTAGACCGACTGTTGACCGTCCATCACTCATTTCTTTCGACGAAGACCCATAAAGAAGATTCAAAAGGAATTATATGTGGATGAGGAAAGTCCCAATAAATATTAGATTTTAAGTGTTAATCTTACGGTCCAGCCTCTCTTAATCCAAGCATTCCTACAGTAATAATCTTATGGTGACGCTACGGTGAGGGGGATATTATTGGGTGGACATTGTGTGTAGGAGTGGCCAATGAGCCCGGCGAGAGAATACAAATATTAATTCTGGAGTTACTAACCAACTAGCGTATTCACCATTCACTTACACTCGTTTCTGGGAACCCGTATTATCCATCCCAGCCCTCACCATTAAGTCAGAAAATATATTGTATCTTCCACTCGGGAACGGGTCCATGCTAGATCTAGATGAAGAGATTAAAGGAATAATATCAGAAATTATATAATATATTTATAATGGGTTTTTAAGGTAATGATTGGGGCTAACTAAAAGATCCATTAAAATTTATGTTTTTTTGCCTTGCCAGATGACTCAGTGACGGGTGGACCCTCCTATTAATCCTATATAAATCTCTAAAAAATATGGAAATGGAGGGTCCAGAGAGGGTATGCTAGCCAGATATAGGTAAGAAATTTTATTAGATTTTTACTAACTAATGGGCCATTCCATGTCATCTATCCTGTGAGTTACCCTTCCATTCCTTTATGGGGCTCGTCCATACGCTTGCATGAAAGGGATCTTGGGGCAAGCGAGCCACCAGACGAGCCCAGTAAATATTAAATCTATAATATCTTTCTTACCCGGGTTTCCCAGTCTACCAATATTAATAATCTTATTGTAATTTCTTAGGAATGGAGGTAATCTTGGCAGGGAAACCCGTTAGAATAGAATGATATTATTGATTATAGTGGTTCTCCCTTTATCTTTACTCTCCAATGATGAAAGAATCTTGTAATCCTAGGGTCTCTGATAGGACTGGAAGCTTAAGGTGAGAATTGGTTGAAGGAGAGTACAGCCCAGGGAGATTCTATCAAAATATATAGATTTTTAATAATATTATGAGCTTAGCGGGTTCCTGGTGTCTCCTAATCTTACCATCAACTTTCTATCCTGAGTTTGTAGGAACCCGCATCCCATTATGATAACTTCCCAGATTGGATTGTTGGATTCCATAAAAGAGAATTATTAAGAAGATTTCCGTAGAATTTACTATTAATCCAATCCAATCTGATAACCAATAATAAGAATAATAATATAGGTTTCTTTGGAGGTTACGACTAGACCAAGTTCCTGCAAAGGGATGAGAGATGGGACCAGAGACGGCTAGATTCGGGGTATTTTGGTAACTCATAAGCACAAGATCTAGCAGGAACCACCACACGGCCGTAGAAGACACCAAGATTCACTCGTTTCAGCTATTTATATTGGCTATTTACACACGGCGGTTGAGCGTTAACGGAACCAAGTTAATGAAATTATTAATTCTATAAATCCTTGAGGTGATTCTCTTGGCATACCCTTGCTAGACCTTTCCTTTCTATAAATCCTCCTTTCCTTGCTAATCCTTCCACATTTTGGAGCCACCTGTAACGCTTTCCTATTGTAAAATCTCCTCATAAAATCCTTGATAAGGCCAGGGAATCCAAGAAGATGAATCCTAAAGTCCAAAGAATACACTGTAAGTTTGGTTAGGAATAAGTGAGGACTTTTACCAGATTATTTTGTTATTATTATTATGCTTGATTATGAGAATAGACGGGATGCCCGGAAAAGATAGGAAACATAAGAGCTGAGAGACTGGTCCCCAAGCATAATAATGAATTTATATTATTCTAAAGTTATATTTCCTGGTTATAGAGTCTAGATGAACCCACAAACTAAGATAAACAGATGATCAAAGCCGAGTCACAATCTAAAATTTATATTATCATTCTACCATTAACCCTCACTGCAAGAAGATTAATAATTATAAGGTTACTGATAATCCTATAATGACGGCCACCAGATTTAACTCAAGAAAGAACCATAATAAATAATTAAATCTGAAGACTCCAAGCGTAATTCTCAGCTTCTTGTGGCCGGTAAGGCATAAAGATAATATAATTTTAAGGGCTTTTATTGTGTAATTCTATGAAGGGAATCTGGGTACACGGATAACTTTCTTAATAATCTCTTGCTAGGCCCTCTATTTCTATAAACTAATATTATTATTCTGCAAAATTCTCTTAAAAAACCCATTATATTTTCATCATTATATGTGGCTCTTTTGGTAATCCTAGGCTCCCCGTTACCTACAATCACTCGTCCCTTGCTCTTGGACCCACTGCCGTGGAACTTTCTTAATAATTTCTGGTAATAATAATATTTAATTTATGTTATTTCTTGTGTGACTTTTGGTTTATAATTATAGGATTACTAAGTTCCTGTCTATGAATTCACCAAAGAAAAGCATTTATAAATAGAATATTAGTCTCTTGGCCTTTCTTTCTTACCTAAGCCTTCTAACCCATGGAGGACCCTACCGTCAGTTGAAAACCCTGGGAACTTCTGGATGGATTCAATGGCCAACAGTATCCTCGTCTTACCCTTATATAGATTTACAATAGTCTTTCGGCCTAATAATCTCATTAAAATATACATTTATTAATAGAAAACCTTCCCAGCCTAGTCATCATACAATAAATTATGCTTTTCATTCGTCCGTTGCCGGGCTTTAATCACATAAAAACAATAAATTATTAATAATCTCGTGGCATAAGCTTCTCTCATAAGCAATCAGTAGCCGGATGATCCATCTCAAGAAGAAATCCTGCTGTAGGACCTGAAAATGAGTCCCGAGTGGAAAGAATATAAGAAAATAAGCTCTTGCAAGGTAATCCTCATACAATATTAATAAAATATTATTTGTTTATTGTCCATAGCGAGGGCGTAGACCCAGCCTACCAACTGATGAACCAATATGTGACAGGAAATCAGATAATAAATGTAAGACCCGCCACCTGTAAGATATTGGTAGACGGATAAGATAATTAATAAGAAAAGGAATTATAAAAGGAATAATATTGACCGGCAGTACAAACAAAACCTTGCCTTCGGATCGATAAGGAGAATATTGCCAGGGGAAAGTCAGTCACATCAATAAACCGTCATGAGATAAGAGGGAAAGATGGACGTGAATCAACTGGTAATCCTATAGGCGCCAGCTGGAAAAGGAGAGTGAGAACCCCTTATCTTAGGCTCGTTTCTATCCTCTGTACCAAGCATATCAACCATCTCTTGGGGTTAATTCATTAAGAAAATCCCATGCAATCCATAAAATTCTTTACTAATAATGCCTTTCACATCAGATTTCTATCTTAAAATAGCATTATTCCTATCATCAAGTTCTATGGATTCTCTTAATAAAACCTCAAAAACCTACATTAGGATAAGATTATAAAGTGAATCTTTTGGTGAATCCTTGCTAGCGCACCCTGCCGAAGGGACCTCGGTTACCAGTCAATTAAAAGATTAAAAGTTATACAGGCGACAGTATATTTTAATAAAGTGAGTGGAGAGAATAGGAGTGTAGATAATATGATTATGAAGGGACTAACCGTTAAAACTGAATGACAAAGAAATTTATACTAATAATTAATTCATCCATAACAAAAGAAACTATAATCCCAACTAAATTCATTAAAAATTTTAGTTATTTCTTGACTTAAGAGCTGTTAAAAAATCTGATTTATTTTATGTTTTTCCTATTTTATAGTATTATTTTGTTTACATTTGTTGGTTACTTCCTTTGCTTACGACTGGGAATAAACATTATATTTATTGTCTATGGCGGGACCTACGATGTCCTAGCATAATCAGCTCCTAACCATCCACGCAAGGAAGAGTGAACGAGTGTAAGGTAAGTTCTGGTAAGGAGAGTTAGTCCGGTGGAAGTAAGCCACAATTAATTATTAACTTTTATGGGATTCATTGGACTTTAGTGGTTCCTGTGGCTTACTTCTTGGACAATACACTTACGACAGGAAATCATACAAATAAACTTGCCAGACCTTACAGTTACCACCCTCTACCTCCAGAATTAACATTTATTTTATTTATTTTAAGCGACCCGACGGGCATGAGAGTAAACAAAAGAATCAAAATAAATTGTATGTTTCTTGGGGTTATGCGGGATTATCCTCGGAAGGGAAGAATAGTAACAAAGAAACCAAATAAATCCCGCATAAGATTCTAATCCCTTACAAAACCCCTAAAAATGCAAATAAAATTAATAAAATATAAACTTTTCTGGGGGTTTTGGGGATATTGGAAGCTCCTTGACATGTAATCCGAGGAATGAACCTGAGGATGAGGTCTCCCAAGCTGAATCGGTTGAAGAATCTGGAGCTGGTGTACTGGTAATAATCAATAAAATCAATAATTTCTGCCGGGCTTTTCTCACTCCACCTCCAGTTTTTTCTCTTAATAATCCTTGGAATCGCATGCCAGGTATAATCTCGTCAATAATCTCCTATTAAAATCCACCAGAATATTCTCAGAAAATGAACTCGGGTACTAGTGCTCAAAGGTAAAACCTCTTATGATAGGATTAAAGTTAGCACAGATTCATCTTGGGAAAGGAACCTTAGAATGCTGGAATTAATTAAGTGTTTTTGGCTTCCTTCCGTCACTCTTCTTAGCCGGTTACACATTAAAAATCTAATTTTAATTTCCTTTTTTCCTTTTGGAGAAGCCTTCGGGATGACATTAATACTGAATTTAAAGGAATTTCATTCTTAATTATATGTATTCTAAGGTTGAAGGAATACAAAATAGATTGTTGCAGGTGGTCAAAATCCTTTTATTTTAGTTGGTTTCCAGCCACTCAGAATCTATTAGAAGATATAATCTTGGGTTTTACACTGACAATAACCTTAATAACCGGTGAAGATAATAGGAAATTATTGATTATGGTAAGTTCTGTTGGCTCTTTCTAGTGTAAAAACTATAAAACTATTATAATTTTATGAGTATTTTGGCACATAGATGGTGGCGGTCCAGCCAGGGGCAACCAGAGAGATGAAAGGCAAATAAATCCGTTTCCTAAGGTAATCCTAGGTAGATCTGCTTGCCCGGTAAGGAACTAATAAATAAAATAATTTTGTTAATGCGGCGGTTGAGGCTAGAGCCAGAGGTCAAGCACCAGTCGGTAGCCAAGTAATCTTCAGTTTTCTTATAAAATCTAATACCATTAAATTTATTATTTAATTTGTACTTACCAGGGCCTTACAGTCCACAGATTATTATGGAATTCTTGGATAACTCACTCCAGGTACCGTGTAATAATCCTTAGTTACGACCGGCCAGAAACCTTTAAGTTATTATGATGGGATTAATAGGACTTCCACACCAATAAGCTGTTTAATCTGGACCGTGTGTTTCTGAGAAGCTCTTAGGAAAGCGTCTAATAAGCCAAACATAAGATTAAATCTATAATTTATTATCTGGTGTACCTTTCTCACCTTTGTTACCCTTAAAAATCTTTACTAAGAATTCATTTTCTTGTCTTATACCTTATGGGCCCTTCAATATTCTTCTCTCTTCTGGGATATGACAGGACTGTTACCTATTAATCATAAAATCTATTAAATATGAAGTGAGTGAAGGTAATAAGAGACAATAGAAGACCTTATAATAGCCAATAAATATAGGAAATGTAAATACAAAATATAAAGATAAATAAAATGGAATGGATTAAAAGATAGATAATGAGAATAGAACCGAGTAACCTAAAGAATAAAAGAAAATAATTCTATATTAATATCTGGAGAAGAACATGAGCTTGCAAGTGGTCAATCATAGAATCATATTAATAATCCCGGATTTGTAAAGGTAAAACTTTATTATTTAGGTTTTTTGTAGAGGTTTCTATGGGATTAATATGTGATATTTGGTTGGGTTTAAGCTCATGTCCCTCGGTACGGCCCTCCATTATCTATTATATTTCTTATTAATAAAGCTTCTTACACGGGATCATACAAGAATTAACTTTTGGTAATTACTGGTAACTTCTGTGAGCTGTTATTAATGGACAAGGACAAGCCACCGGTAAGAACTTTAATGATGAACTCATAGGATTGCAAGGTAATACAAGATAAAACTTGACAGATAATCCAACGGAAGGTCCAATATCTGGTTGAAAATGAGCCCAAGAAGATTATGAATGAACAATAAAGTCAATCACGGAAACTCTGATAATAATAATATAATCTTGAAGGCGTAGCCAAGAGACAAGGGTTAACAAGATAAGGTCTAGCGGCTCCCTGGCCAGTCAATATCTTTACCAGGCCGACCGACGGGAGCCATGTTACCCAAGGAGCCTTATAAATACACTAAATTCAATAAAAATCTTTTAATTTTAAAGGCTCCTTGGCCCCAGTCCTCCCAAATACACACCAAAAATACAAAAGTTTATTGTTTTCTCCACCTGGGGACACACCATTAACACTCTTCTTCCTCTAAAATTAACTCCTGAAACCTATTCTGTCAAGCCATTCCTATTCCGTGAGGCTTACTTGGCTAAGATAATTATCAGATCTTATATATGGACCCGTCAATCGTAGAATGGACAAGTGAAACAGATGATAAGAGGGTAACAGTATGGTCCAGCTATAGAAACCAGTCCAAATAAATATAAAATTAATAGTTTTTTAACGGATTATCGCGGGTTATTACCCAATAAGAACTCAAAAATAATCTTATTTATTTGGACGGGGAGAATGCAGGAATCATGCGGGAAGATCAATCAAAAATATAATATTTTCTTCTTTATGCGCCGGGGCCGCTATACAAATTCCTGCTAATTCTCCCCACGTATCATCCGCCTTTCGGCTTCCTTCACTCTTCTTTCCCCTTCCTACACTCGTCTGTTGGTCCTTGCTAGTACAAATAATATAATAAATTCCAACAGACGAATGATGGAAGGTATAATGGGTGAAACAGTGTAAGGATAGGATAGGGTGAGTCGGGTCCAGGCCTTACCAACTTTCAGTGTTTTATGCTCCTCCATTATCTTATCTTCATGTTCTGGTACCCGGTACGGGCAATTTGTATGATTTTTAATCTTATATTTACTATTCCAAAATACCTCTCATAATTCCCTTAAAGATTAAATATTTTGGAGATAATTACCTTTAACACACTATACCAGCTATTTAATATCCATTCAGAATTTATTTGATGATTAATAATTGTATTTTACAGAGATTTTATGATGGATAATTAATGGTAAACACCTTGCCACATAAGAAAGATAAGCATAAAATCTAGGAAGACGAGGTAAAGGTTAGACTAAATCCTGCATACTGGCCAGTAATCATAGAATTGAAAGGCTCTCATAATAGATTTAATGATGAATACAATAGGTTCCTGCCGTGAGGCGCATGAGGGAGTGGGTAGACTAAGAATGATATCTATTCTAATTTTATATATTTTAAGGTTAATTATGATAAAATCATGAAAGAATTTAGGCAATCTAAGGGTGAAGGTCCTACAATCTTCTAATTAATAAGATTGGCGAGGGATTAGTTGGCAAGGGATGACCATAAGAAACGCATAAATGAAATATAATTTGTATTTATTATCCAGAAAGACCCAGGAAGATTAGGAAGGAACTGAGGGTTACCGGTTAATTAATCCAAATAATTCTCATAATTCCCTCTCTGCTTGGCCATCTTCTCCGTCTCTTACTTACCTTCCTCGCCAGTTATCTCTAGTGAGCCGACGGTAGCAGAGACGGGTTAATGAAGGATAATATGCTGCTTCCAAGGTAAGGATTAGGAGACGGAAGGGATGGTGGTGGCAGGATTAGAGACTTTTAGGTGGAAATAATTAGGATTTTTACTGGCTTCTAAGAGAGAAAAGTGTTGAGATTGGTCCGTAAAGAAGGTAAATATAATAAAGATTTTATATATTTTCCAAGGATTTTAAGATAAGATTAGGGCCACAGCCTAGTATACCTTTCAACTTTTATCTCACATTTTATACCGTCAATCTCATTATCAAGGGTTTTTCAGTAGTTATACGGCCTAGATCCACCAAAGAAAGCAAAAAATAATAGGAATTAATTGTGATGTCTCTTGGTCTGTCTTCCCGGTCCTTTGGTGGATGCTAGGTGACGAGGAGTGGTAACCTCTGGTGTAACGCATTATCTGGTTAACGGGTGATAATCTTGGACCTACAGTATCCTCTCCCTCTAATAATCTCTTGGCCAATCAAGGAATCTTATTATGGTTCACCCACAAGACCCAGCCTTAGGCCGTATAAACTCATGAAATTATTAAATTTATAGTAATTTCTTGGGTAGCTGGGTCCATATTCTACCTTCATTAACAGAATAATCCCATTATAATTCCCTTTTAATCCCATATAATAAAATAAGAAAAATATAATTATAACGAGAACCCAGATAAGGAAATGGATGATTGGAAACAGAGGACGGGATAGGTGGTTTTTGGGTATTATCTGGTTAACGAGTGCTAGTGAGGGCGCTTACAATATATTTCTTATTTATTTTCATTAGCATTACTAGGGCCCTGTCCATTCCTGTCACATGTGGGTCCCGGTACCATAAATGCAATTAATAATTATAAAATCTATGATTCATTGTATGATTCCTGCTCTGGTACCTAGAAGATTCCTTACAAAATCTCTTATAATTGCCATTAAATCCATTCCAGAGCAGGACCCTATAGACCAAGAAGATAGCAATATTATAAATAAATTCTGGCAATATACTGTAACCTTCAACCAAATAATAATCTCTTGGGTTCTTACTAGGATGACCGTATACAATTCTCCCAAGGGAGCCTACAGATAACACAAAAGGACAAGTGAAAGAGTTAAAGTTTTTAAGGATATCATTGGGAGGGGCCTATGAATGAAAATAAAATATAGATTTTAAAGGCCCCTCCATCGAGAGAAACACAGGTTGTAGCCAGGGAAATCCCAATCTTAAAGGTGAAAAAGTTATAAATTTTCTATTTTTATGGGTCTTTGTCTTGGATTTCCAGGGATTTGTAAGTTTAATGTAATTTCTAGTCTCAACCGACAAGAATTCAAAAATATATTCTTATTATTATAGGTTTAGAGTGGCCGTAGGCTGGAGGGAAGGATAATGTAGACCGTAAACCAAGCCTTATAACCCTTCCTACAAAGAAGACACCAAAACCCTTAAATATTTAAATTTATTGATATTTTTGATTCATTACACGGGACCCAGGGACAAGGAATCCTAGAGTCGTTACCAATAATTACCAGACTAACCGTTCATGCAAGCTTCCGCCCACCCTTATAGCTTTCCAATCAATCTTGTCTCTTGGTAGTTGGTCTGGGCACGTAAACTCTAACAATATAATCCCTTAAAAGTAAAAATAAATTTATCTTTTTAAGGATTCCCCCAGACCAACTATAAACCAATAATATGGAACAGAGGGTTGGTAGTGAGTGCCCAAGGAATAATCAAAAACCATGGAATCTTGGCACTCACCATCCCTCCGTTACAAGCTTCATTCCTACATTAAAAACTTAATTAATAGAAAACTTTAAGATTGGTTCACACTGGGGGGAATCCTATAAGGCCAGTCAATTTACTAGAAATTTATTGAATTTATGCTGTGTTAAGCCTTCTATTGCCCGTACCGGAGGGAAGGGAGAGCATGAATCCATAAGCTAATTTATGATTAGAATGATATCCCGCCTGAAGGAAAGCTGAACTCATAGACTCGGATAATACCTTCTGGCTCCAAGACAATATTATTTATTTATTTGGAACTTATTGTCTTGTAACTAGCCCCCACCCATCCATAAAAACATAAATTATATATTTTTAAGGGTTATGGATGGGTGGATGGGGCTATTACAATGTGAATTTATTGGTTTTATTAACGGTGGGTTGGTCTTTTTGGTATAAATCTTGGCATTCTAGGATAGGAGTCTACTGTATACGGCTATTGGAAACAAGGAAATAAAACTGCAGAATTATTGATTATCAAAGGTCGCCAGGCTTGGGTGGTAAGGAATATAATAATAATTTTAGTTTATTTATGTGTTATCCGCTGGCGAATCATAATGTAGGCCAACGATAGGAGAATTCATAGAAAATCTGGATTTATTAATAGGATTTACTCGTCCATTATGCCCTAAAGAATCCACAAAATATTCAGATTTTGGTATATTCTTTGGTTTATAGATGGGCTAGCAAGGGAGGTAACGGTAAGATTAATAAGAAATTTAAAGATTAATCCTTGCTAGCCAGCTATTATACTATTTTATTATATTATTACAGGATTCTTTTCAGTGGTTTACTGTCATTCCTTTCTTCATTTCCTTACCAGTCCCGTCCGTGAGTAGACGTAGAAGAGCTCATAACTTGGACAGCCGATTCAATTCTATGATGTAGACCAAGCCAAAGATTATTACATTTGGAGACCGTGGAAGGCACCTGAGTGACCAAGATTTGGACATTTATAATACCTTTTATGCTTAGATAACCCGCTAGATTAAATAGGATTAAAAGATGAAAGTTAATTGGTTATGGTGGTAGGAGTGGAGCCCGAGGAAGTCACTTGAAAGGGAATTATAAGTGGTGTGTACTGTCCAGCTGGATCTGGAGTTAGGATTATACTAAGAATGAAATTATTAAGGCTTTATCCACTAGCGGTAATTCTTTGGGCTCTTTCTCGAGATGGCAACCCAGCTATAGATTGACGGGATGGAGCAGCTGATGAGCCTTCATAATAATAAAATCCCTGTAAACTAACCTCCAAGCCTATTAACTCCTCATATAAAATCTAAATAAAATCCTAAATAAATCTCTTATATCTTCCCATCTTGTTCACCCGTTATTTTTATTGACTAGAAGACTCGGTTACCAGCCCTAAGATTTACACAAAAGATAATAGAATTATTATAGGATTTAGAGGGCTGGTAAGGTACAATAGGTTCCAGAAATAATGTTGAATAAGGGGTGAGGTGTCTCTTGGGCAGGAGCTTGGTAGGTAGAAGATGGCCACCAATAATAGGAACCAAAAAACCATAAAATAAGCTCCTGCAACCTATAAATTCAGTAAAAATATAATAGATTTAGAGGCCGTGTTACTCCTAGAATCATATCTTATGGTATCCTTAACACGGCCTCCACATATAATTCTATTCTGTTTCCCTTTCTTGGAGGGCCTTCTATTGCTAGTGTCTTGTCCTAAGTTCCAAGATAAAGACACGGAAGGGATAGAAAGGTTATTGGCTGTAGGATATGTGGCTGGACCTGAGTTACTAAGAAATTTATAGTTTTTATCTGGGTTATCAAAGTCCAGCCACGTGTTACACATTATGATTGGACAGGAAGAACAGCTGGTGAGGGGATATAGTATTATATGACAATAATAACCGATTACTCTCGGACAAGAACCATAAGATTTATAGAAGGAAAGGTAACCGGAAGAAGGAATGAACATGGGAATCCAAGGAGTTATCAATAAATGTATGATTTTGGAGATTAATTCTACCGTCTCTAGGTAAAAACCGTGTAAGCCTTGGCACTAACAATAATGAATTCTTATTGGCTATTCACTCAGGTCCTACAGTCTCTTCTACACCAAATAAATCTATTTCTTTAACTTATTTGTACTAGATGGACCTGAGTTACTAATGAGCACTGAATGGTGGTAACAGACCCGGAAGATATAATGGATGATCCAATTCACCGGTTAATACTATAAATTTAATAAAAATCTTGTTAATTCTGGACGCTTCTGTGGGGATTTTACAAATAAATCTTAGAAATTAATGATTGTATACTGGGCGTCCAGAGAGATGGATTAATGGTTATTACCAGTCATATATCAAATAATATCATAAAATTCTTAAAAAACTCTTGTAAAATCCTCATTTCCTACATTAAATATTAAATTCTATATCAACTTCTTGTCTCATGATCTGGTAAACGGACGAAGGAATCCATTGTAAGACGAGGATAAGGTCATGCTAGCTTACACGGGTTTACACTTTCCTTCATTAATCGATAAAAATAGTGTATTTTGTGGGTATACCAGGCATGAGAGGTCAAATATTTACTGATTTTAAGGTTATGCCTGGTATGATAGGATAGAAAATTGTTGAAAGATAAAAGTTATTCCTGTTATTTATTTGTTATGACGGTTAATCTAGAAAGTTCCTTATAAATCTATTATTTTTATTAATTTTTATTACTTACATTGCCTTTTCTCTACATAATCCAATAAAAATCAACTCAGGGGCATAGCATTTCTAGACGGTTACCGGTTAATATTATTGGAGTGGCATATAGGTTTAGAGATTAAAAGTCAAAGAAATCCCAGTAAATAAGTTAATGCAGCACTTGTAAGAGAATAAAACTCATGAGCATAGAGCCGACCATATCCACTGATCAAAGATAAGACCATTCCTCCCACCTACAGATTACATATTAATAATTATAAGATTGTATTCTGGTCGGACCTTCTATCACACACCAATCATAAATTAAATCTTCAATAAAAATACATTGCCAGGAAAAACCTTAGGTCCGACCACCCGTTTACCTTCAACAACAATAAGATCACAAAGATACGGCCAAAGAAATCTATAAAAAATACAATATTTTTCCATCATTAACGGGTGACCAAAAGGAGACTAAGGACCAATCATACAAACTCCACTAGATTTAATATTTGATTTACTGTATTCTCCCGTACCGGTGGCAAGGTTTATGAATGGGAAAGACACTTAATAATTGAAATTTATTTGGATTTTATTAACCTTGCCACCTATAACACTAATAAATACATTAAAAATATAAATATTATAGTGTATCCACCTGGACTAGTTCTCAAAAGGAAATCAAAGATTAAACCTCTTATCCCTTGAGATTAAATCCTGTAATTCTATAATAAAAAACCTTAGAGACGGAATATAGAAATAATAAAAATAAACAGAATAAGAAATTGATAACCGAGCCAAGGCAAGGAACCTTAATAATCAATAAATCTTATAAAAATAGAATGATATTATGAGTGTAACACCAGGAAATAAATAATAAAAATATGACAGTAAGCCCGAGGCCGGGAAGAATGCAGCAGTTGTAGCGAGATGTCGCAAGATATTATAGGAGGGGAAGATAGCCAAGAAGTGAATCATGTGTGGCGGAAAGTCCAATCAAATCCATGATAACCAGTTTACACCTTCATGTAGTCAGAACTTACCAGTGAATCTTCTTTGGATAACTCACGGTCGAAGGATAATACAGAATAATAAGAGAGAAAAATGGAACTAAAAAACATGAAAATAATTAGATTTTTATAGGATTTCCTCCACCGATAAGCGACCTAGCCTTCCTACCACATACCACAAATAATAAATAAACTTTAGGAATCGCATGGAAGCTTCTTGGTAAGGCTCTGGGAAGAAACATTAGGTACAGAAGGGAATGCTAAAGAAACAATAAAATTACCAGATATAGAAGAGAGCCGAAAGGAATAAAATAAATATATATTTTTTATAAGGGTTTATAGTTATCAAAGAATGCCTTTCGGCTCCCTTCTACACCTATAAGAATTCAATAATATATTGTGTCCTTCTACGTGAGGCCGCTTACCAGCTATTCTTCTTCTCTAGACGTCTCTTGACACAATATTAAGCAGAAAACCACATAAAAGAATTATAGAAATAATGGGTTTTCTGGTACATATTATGATGAAAATATTATATTAACTTCTTTTACCGGATCCTTAAGGCACTCCAGTAGGCGAGAGACGTTAACGTGAGAGGGACTGGGAAGGGACCCTCCATTGACATTCATTGACCTTTACCAGCTATATCCCTTAAAGAAAGAAATCCCTGTAATCACACAATAAAATACCTGGATTTATAGGATTAATAAGAGCTTGTATGCTAGGAATGAGATGAAACCTAAGATTTATTTTATGAAAATAGCATGATATCCTCAAAGAAATAGAATGGCTTTATAGAATAGAATGTGAATGCAGCGGTTGGACTGGTCTCTAAGCCGGTTAGTAACTCAAGACATTAAGACTCAGCCCCAGATCAACCAACTAATCCTCCTATAAAATCCCCTAAGAAACACAATTTAATTTATTTTATTATGATGGGTTATTACAGGAGGTTGTGACCTTAAGATGAATCAGTGGACGAGTGTAAGTGGAGAACCCGTGGTATTTTATTTATTTTTACAGGATTTTTTATTTATTTGTATTATTCTGTCCCCCATTATATTATTTATTTTTATTTCTTTTATTAGTGTATTAATGGGGGACATGGGGCCAAAAAGCCCGTTTAAAATCCCAAAAGTTAGCATTTTTATGTTTTTAATGGCTTTTTGTACCTTCCAGTCCCTTTCAGTCTTATGGGTGTGCTAGAAGCTCTAAAAATAAGGAGACGGGACAACCGGGTAATGATCAATAAACTTAGAATTTTGTATGGATTTATATGATCTCTAGGGCGAAGAATTATTAATATTAAAAGATTTTTATCTTAAAAGTCCCTATAGTTGCCATTGAACGCAGGAATCAAGCACCTGTTATAATTGCCGGTGGAGAGTCTTGTAGCTAGCCCGAGTCCCTTGGTAACCGCGTCCAGCCTCTTATCATTGACCCGTAACCAATCTTTTCCACCTTTAAGTCACTACCAGCTACATCCATTATTAATTTGTAATCCATAAAACCCTTTACCGCCTATTGGCTCTCTTGGGTCTTACTTCTGTAACAGCATTTTTCTCTTAATAATCACTGAAAATCTCTTGATAGACCACTAAAAAATCATTTTATTTTGATGTTTACAATACACTTTCTTCCTGTCACTCACCTCTATATCCAGGTATTATTATTATTTATTTTCTTAAGATTATTTCCTGTGGACTTACTAGCTTTAACCTTTAGTAACCATTCAGTCTTATCGTGTGATCTTACATTATTATCTTTTAAGTGATTAAGTCGACGGGCCACCCAATAGGGTTCCGTTGCACTACCCAAGCTGTACCCACTCATAAGCCTTAAAAACTGTAAAATATTCCATGAAACTAGCATAACAGCTTGGTCTCCTTCTCTGTCCTATCGTAATAATCTTAATTTTAGTCACAGCATTAATCCTATCATCAAGATCATGCAGAATGAAAGGTTAAAAGCGTCCTGAATGAAGAAAGTAATGATAAAATCCCATAAAATTAAGAAAATGAAGGGTAAACAGATGGACAAGAGGGCGAATCAGTGGTTACGGGAAGATTATTACCAGGATTTACTCTCGTATGTTGGGAACGGATTATAAAAGCATAAAATATTATTTAGGAATTTAGTGAGGAATGAGGACCCGTTACAGAGAATTAAACTTGGATAATTCGTGAAGACTTCTAGGGATTACAGGGAATATTATTGAAATTCCTATATTTAAGGTGTTACGGCTGGTCTAAAACTTACAAAATATAATTCTAGCATGACCAGCCGTTAAGATTATTAATATTTTAAGAGTTTTAATGTCCATGAATGCTGAAAGGAGTGAAGTGGCGCTAGAATCTTATCCGGTACCTTAAATTTACTATTGTTCCGTCGGTTTGCTTAGAGCTCTTAGGGACACTCCAGCACTCCCTTTTGGATCTCATTTTAGGAGTGAAAAAGTCTAATAAAATCAATAAAGTCAGAACAAATAAGAGAGTAAACCGGCAGTCTTCATTAAAAATCTGATGTTACGGGTTCCTCGGGACTTAATCTCATGTTGTGTCCACTCCATTTAGTTGAAAGAAGATTGCATTTATAATCCCTTGCGAGTTCATTAATAAAGGTAAAAATACAAATAAATTTATATTTTAGTGAAGTTTTCTATGGAATACTATGGGCAATCAAAGGATGAAACCCTCGTGAATGGTGGTAGGAAATAGATTGCCAGGTGACCCAACTAAAATCTCATTTTATAGTTATTTATGTCTCTTGGGAGGCAAGGCTTGGGAGTTATTATAGGCCGAAAGGCTGAATGAATAGCCGATAGACTGATAAAAATCCTAAATATATTGGCCAAGCACCTCTTCCACTAAGATAAATAAAAATAAATTGAATATTTTCTGCCTTTAATGTCCGTCTCTAGGAGTTTTATGGCTTAATTCTGGAAAAGATTCACATTTTATTACTAATAAGTGCCTAGAGACGCCTAGTAAATGGATGGAAGGACCTTACCTGTAATAATATTTGGATATTGTTGATAGGAAAAGCCAGATAAAATAATGAATTTCCTGGTATTGGGATGGCCTTATAATAACTAAAAATGAAATTATTTATGGAATCTGTGTTAGGCCATCCACTGGACCGGCATTAGGAATCCTGTTAATAAAATACCAAGTTTTCAATATTATTACGTCTATATCTTGGCTCTCTTTCTCGGGATTTATACACTTAAAGATTAATTATTTGGTAGAGAAATGGCAATAGAAGATAGAAAATCAGTTAAATCCCGAGTCAAGAGTCTTCATTCATCAATAAATAATCTGTTAATATTGTTAGGCCGTGTCCTATGATAAGCATAAAATCTGTGATAATAACTGGTTCATCTGGATAGGACACGGAAGGTAGGAGGAGACGAGGAAAGGGATTCTTGGCATACAATAAAACACTATAAATTCAAGATTAATTCTTATTATTTGTCTGTTTTTTTGCATGCCAATCATACGCCGCCACAACCGGTGACCCATTCTACCTTCTTTGATAAGCCTCTTACACCTTCAAGATTCCTCACCGGTTGGGAGTCCCTGGTATTCCTTCTAGGATAGGATTCTAGGCCCATCATAGACTTCCAAACACATGAGAGACAAGCAGATAATAATATTGTGAGTATATGACAGGGAAGTGATTCTAAGATTAATACGTGAAGATTTTTACAGATAACTTTCAATAAAATATAACTTTTAATGAATCTTGAGGGGCGGCGTAATAACACCAAAGAATGTTCACATTTTAAATCTAATGTTCAATCAGACGTACACTAATACCCTCACAAATAATTTCCTGTTTTACCTTGTGTGCCTACTAACTCACTCCAGCATACACCAGTAATAATCCCGTATAAATAACTTAAAAATCTTATTAACTTTGATGGTAACCCGTGGTAATCCTTCAGAAATAATCCGGTGGTGGTGTCGTCCTTACAAGTGGGTAGCGAAGCGTGGAGACCCATAATAACCAATAAATCTATAGAAATTACTATTAAAATAGAATAAAAATGTAAGATTTATTGGTTATGATTGGTTAAGAGACTTAATATCCTTAAAATCTTTACAAAATACCATTAAAACCAATCATAAACCCTGGAATCTTATTATAGAATTACAGGTGTCTCCAGATTTAAACCTAGAATTCCTTATTATGGTAGCCGATCCCGAGGATTCCTACATATAGCGGGATTTCTTTCACTTCTTCATTCACCTCGTCAGGGTCCTGCTCTTGCTACCGGTACGGCCGACCACTGTAACACCCAAAAATGAATTATCTTTTTATCTTTCTGTAGGCTCCGCCCGTGCTCCCTCCGTTCCTACGGTCGGCTAGGGAATGGATGATTGAAGATTAAGTTAGTTTGTTAGGCGGGTGGCGGTAATAAGATAATAAGATTTACTATTTTATATTGTCATTTTACTATCATTACCTTTCATCTTTGAATCATCTGTTTCTATTGTCCGTCTGTTGGAGTCAAGATATTATAATTCCTAGAAGACTCCAAATAAAAGGAAAACAGATTATTACTCTTGGTTCGTCACTAGTGGAGCCTTCTATTGTCCAATGATTCCCACATATTATTTCATTTTTAGTATTATTAATAGCATTTCTAGCCCGTGAGCTCCCATAATCTTAGGATAACTTTCTTATCTTTGTATTCCCTTCTCCCATAATGAATCCTCAGTGGCTACGCCTAGTGCCAAGTCATCCATTATTATTTATTTTATAGTGACCCGTCCACAGGAGTAATAGAAGGAAGTTGACTCGCTTGTAAGGAATGATATTATTGTTATTATTATTATCTTTTTAGAGCTTCTTGTACAGGCAATCTAGTCTCTTCCAGTGATTCCTAGATAAGATTGGTCTTGTCCTAAGCATAAACCCAGTTATGGAAGAGGAAACCAATGTAATGTCTATCATAAAATATCCTGTAACCTTCCTTTCCTCTTACAAGTGGCAACTCTCCCTCGTATCCTAGGATTATCCACCTAATGTCCATGTATTACCAAAGAAATTAAGAAAAGATTAAGTTTTTCCATATTATTGATAATCCTACAAGCCTTCCTCCATGGACATTACCAGTTATAAATTCAGGATTTTAGTGAAGCTTTTTACGGATAACTTTAGGAAATAAACATGGCGGGTGTACTGGTGTAGGCTAGTAAAGGATAAGAGGAAAGAATTAAGGAATTTCAACGGTTTATTGATGTGAGCCTTACCGAGATCATTCCGGGACACCAAAAGGCTGCTAACTTTGGACAATAATTCCCTCGGTCCCTTGGACATGCAAAAAAAGGATTGGAATCGGCTAGAATATTAATAGAAAATTATAGTTTTTTAGTGTATTTGTGCTTACCAGATGGCTCCAAAGGAAAGAATTATTAGAAATTATTGATTCATCTTGTCGTAGCCCGTTATCTATGAGTGTTCCATTCTCTTGCAAATATTGTTAATTCTTCCGTCCCGACTGGTCTTCTCCTTAATAAATGGAATAATCCCGTAAAAATATAGAATTAATCTTGTCTCAACCAATAGGCCACACTAGTAAAATAAATTATATTCTTATTATTTTATGCTTCCTTCATCCATAACGAGGGAGCGGGAACACTAAAAGCCCAATTAATTTCTTACCTTTCGCCCGAGTGTTTTTGACCTATTGTACCCGCTCCCACGTATAAACCAACAAATTATTATTGGATTTTATAGTTTTATGAAGTGATTTTGGAGATCTATTAAGGGATTATTAATTTGTTGGTTTATGAGTGTAGAAGAAGATATAAAATCTGAAGTTGTATCCTCTTAAGACCCTACCAAACCTCCAAGATATTATTAAAAATTGGTTCACTCGTCAGTTCTCTCAAAGAATAAACCCGTTACCAACCGTAAAATAAATGGAATTAATAATAATAAAATGAGTTCCTGCACGCTAGCGCTACCCATAAACACTATAAAATTCCATTTATTTCTATGGATCCATTATTATTTCCTTCTTTCTGGTGACCGTATCCCAGCTTATGTAATCCTTAAAATATTGTTAACTCTTCAATAAATTTCCTAGTTTCCTTGGCCATAAGCTGGCTTACGATAGGAGAATTATGAGGTGTTTTTAGTGCCGAAGGCGTCTGTTGGATTACCTTTCCTCTACCAAAGACTGGACTTTCCTTGACTGGTTTACGGCCAACAGACGCATGAAGAAGCACTAAAATTATTATATTTCTTATTGGCTCCCAGCTGGTGAGTCTTCATTGGGTTACCTTTGGTCCCTAGTCACCAGCTCCACCTCTAAGACCAGATAATAAATAAAATCAGATAAATTCTCACGTAATAATATGATAAAAGTGTATCATTAGCAGGGAAAAGTAAAGAAGTATATGAGCTCAAAGGTAAAGGCAAGACAGACAGAATTAATAATAGATGCATGAGATTTTAATAGATTCTTTCGACGGATTGTGTTTGGGTCCTAGGCGAGACCCGTACGTAGCATATTATATTGCCTTTCATCCACTGGGTCTCGCTAATAACCAATCATAAATATAAAATGAAAAGATTCTTAATGGGGCATGGGTTTCTACAATATAAAATTATTATTTTTATAAGTGATAAAGCTGGTAACCGGTAAGAAACCCATGCATTATTATTATGGAGGGAATATAAATACAATATTATTTTTATTACAGATTTAATATATTATGAGAGAGAAACACGGGATGTGGTAGGAATGGACTAGCGTAATGAATCTAATGTCAATTTTGGAGTCATTCATGGGCCTTTAAAGGTAATTTTCTTGGATTTTGTAAGGATTTCTATGATTCTATCCTCCAAGAGTCCCTATCAGCCAAGGATTCTTCCGTCTTCACTTTCTGGATGTTCCCAAGCTCGTATGCTGGCGGAGCGTCTAGCGAGGCACCACTAATAAAATAATATTGTAAATGTAATAAATTTAGAGTGAACATTACTGCCGGCCTAGATTACATTTTTATAATATTTTTAGGTATTTTCCGGTGTAATCTGGTTAGTAATGTCCACGTCAAGCCCGTCAATATAATATGATTTTATTAGTGTTTTGTAGGTAGACGGGCTTGCCAACACATTATTATCCGAGTGCAGGGACTAACCATAAAGTATACAAATAAAAACATAAAATCAATAATAATTACCTGCACTCGCCAATATTAATTATTTGTTTCTTCACTGGAAAATACTATAATTTTATATTAATAATGCTTTCCAACAGACCAACCCCAATAAATAATTAATATAAAATATAATGTTGATAGCGTCTTTTGGCTTACACTAATAATAATATTTACTTACGCTGTATCTCGTCCAGTCGTCTCACTTGTTCATTGCGCCGTCTCTCCCTTGGCAGGGGGCGCCTATTCTTTATTCCTTGTCTTATAGTTGTGACAGGGTACCTTAGAGGCTAGAACACAGATAATAAACTACAAAATAAATCTTATATTTACCGTGTTATCTGGTGCACAAGAGTCTGGAGATAATAATGGATGAAGGAACGAATGATATTAGTGCTAGCCTCCAAGGTATCCCGTAAGGAATTATCTTGTTTTACCTTTCCATAGAGAGGAGGCTAGCAAGAGATTATACTATTTTATCCTAGAATTACCTAAATATTCTGATTTTATACTGGTTTTACCCTTCCTCAACCGCCATTTGTAACAGGAAAATATATAATTATTATTATTTGTTCTTCCTTCACTAGTTATCCCGTAGAAATCTTAACAGAATTATCTCTTACTAACAAGATTTTATTCTCTATTCTCCCTTGGACTTATCCTAATCATAAAGACAGATCGGGTGGAAGGTCTAATCTTTCCTTTCTATATGGCTCGGGCCTCTCGTGACACTTATTTCCACACCAAAAGCTTCTAATCTTGGACAAGCTAAGGGCCCGAGTACTAACCACACAATATAACTCTTGAGAACCAGTCCAGGCTAGGAACTTCCTTAACTTACTCCTGGCGTCTTCACTCTCATCCTTCTATTGCTCTTGCGGGAATCCCAGGGCCACTAACTTGGACTCGTCATTACTAAGCAAAATATAATTAAAATTTATGCTATTTATGGTTTTATTAGTAACATTCCCTAGCTACCATCAATAACAATATGAATTTTTTGGATTAATAATGACGAAGGGGCTGATAGACAATGGACGAGACACAAGCGAGTGAAGGGATAGTTGGCATGCGGAATTAACAATTTATTATTATTTTTTCTTATATTTGTATTATTTTATTATGAATGAACTTATTTTGTATCTTATTATTGTGGATTTTATTAAGGTAATATGAATAGAATTGCTTATTACAGTGATTCAGTTCTGTCCAGGAGTCCCCACATAGCCTATAAATATCCAAAAAGATAGAAATAATTGACTTAGACGGGACTCCTGCATACTAGAATTACCTACAAAAGCTTATTATCTTAGGACCTTACCAAGAATCTTTTATACCTTTCAATTCTATCCTGGCATCTCCTTATAATCCCTTCCAAGAGTGTCCTCCTACCAAAGAAAATCTGTTTAATATGAGCTCCCAAGGTGTGTACCGTCTCTAGGAGTTAATCTCAGGTAATAATTATCAGCCGCCGTGTATAAAATCATTAAATTATTAATCATCAATTATTTATTTGTATTCCATATTTGTCTTCACCTATTAATTATATATATTTTATAGTTTTTACCTTAATTTATATCTTCTTTAGTCTCTAGCACGGCCCTAAGGCCCTACTATCTGTAAAAAGCTTAACAAATAATAAATTTATATTGTATTTTCATTATTACTGGACTGTTTTCTATTCCAAATCTTTAATTTATAATCTTATTTATCTTTATGGTGTGGTGTCCTTGTGTGAATCGGTTTCTAGGCCCATAAGATCTGATATTATTTTATTTATTATTGGGTTCCACCTTATGTCCAGTGGGCCAAGATACAATATTTTATTGATATTTTCTGGACAGCAGGAACCCAATATTAATAAGAAAAATACTAACTTTTTCAATAATAAACCTAGAGGGAGAGCATGAGGTCGGGCCTTAGTAACATCCATAATTAATAAGTTTTTAATAATATAATTGCTCCGTCTAGAGATCATACAGTAAGACAGAAAGATTTTAAAAAATAGAATGTAGTTAGACCCAGCGTTAAGACTCTTAGAGACCGAGATCGTGGCGGATGGAAGTGAGGACCGTATAGAATGGAGAATTAGAATGGCTTTCACCTTTGTATGCCCTTGAGTGCTCCTCAGATTTTACGGATTATTTGGGACACTATAATAAGTTTATTGACCGTGCCCTCCCTCTCACACCTATAAACAGTCAAAAATCTTTTATATTTTTAAGGTTTATCCTGTGAGTAGGGGGTCCGGGGCGGCTAGCCACCCGGCCGTACACCCCAAAAGACCCACACCAAATAATTCCTGTCTTTTGGGCCCAAGATCGATATGATTTTATACAAATTATTACTAAAAATAAACATAAAATCATATTATCTTGTCTTACTATTTTGTAGGGATATTATTGGTGTGTATTAATCGTGGACCAGCTGGACATTAAAAATCTTATCATAATTCCTTCTTCCTCACCCGGCGTACCAGCATTCTATATGACCAAAAGCTTACAATGAATCCAGATTTTATAATAGAATGCTGCTAAGGTAATAATCTTCAGTGGACTGGTCTCATTAAAGTTCAAAAATTATTGATATTTCTTGGTAGAGACCAGTCCCCGGCCGTAGAATGCATGGTTTGGTGGTGTGTATGATGGAGAGATTACTAGCGGTTCCTACGGCCGGATAACAGAAGAAATTAAATAAATTATTAGAAAATAGATTATGGAAGCCCGGTAGGGAAGCAAGGAAGACCAAAAGAATCCCAAAGAATCGTCAAAATATTGTCATTTTATTCTAATTTTATAAGATTTTACCAGAATGTATGACCCAGAGACGGCTATATAAACCCAAATATTTAAGGAATTTATACGGATTTTGGCTAGTTAAGAGGCTCCGGAAGGGGCTAGGGAAGTGATTCTCAGGGATAAAGCCTTCCTACTTACGGCCCGAGAATATAGAATCATATTGTCTTGCTTAGTGTTTACGGTTGGTCTCTGGGTCCGTTTACCAGATCTTGAAGGTGTTATCCGGCTTACCCTGCTTGTGACAAGGACCCAGAAGCCAACATACGAGTCTAAAAACCCAGGAAAAGATAAGAAAATTCCAATATTTTAGTGATTTTATGCTGTGTTAGGCGGTTCCCATTACCAAGAATTTTATTTTATTTTATTATTATTTTAGTGTTCTTCCTTTGACTTCCCTTAATAGACCTTAAATTTAGATTCTTTTACCCTGTCATGCCTTTATAATTCTATAATTTATTGTCACCTTTTGGATACAGAGAATGGCTTACAAGATCCAACATAGACAGCTCCTTACCAAACATATTACAGCTTACAATCTTATATTTATGCATGAAATCTCTAGGAATAAAAGGTCTAAGAAGATAGAAAAGTGTTGCTGGGTTACCAAAAGGAAGGTACAAGAATATAGAATCTTATTATGTAGGAGCCCCAGGCAAGAATCCTCAAAAATTAAATAATTTCTTGTATTAACCAGTTCATTTCTATAAGTCCTGGGGCTCATTGTCTTCTAAAAATCCTTGAGAATGGGAGGGTCTTGCCTGGTGTAGGCTAGTGGCAGGGGAATAAAGTGAATGAAGATAATTTGCTTATAGAGGGTCTTCCTAGGCCGACCGGAGGGAGCAGGAGCGGAGCCGGTAACGGGGATACAATGGATGAAGGATACAGTGGCTCCGCCCTAGCTCCCTTGCTACGCTCGGTCGGCCAAGGAAGCTTAGGAATAATAGTATCTTGTAAGGTCCCAGCATGATCCCATTAAAGATTATTTGTTATGCCTTGCCTCTGTTCACCCGCTGGGACCTATAATTAACCCATAATTCCTTCTTCAGTTTATATTTGATTGATTCTTTTGGTTTATAATAGCATTTCTTAGTAAAATACCTCGTATAAATATAAACTTTTTAATTGTACTTTCATCTCTGAGCATAAAGCGTCTGGTGGGATTGGCATATCTTGGGTCTTGTCATTGGGCAACAGACGCACTCGATAACCAAATATTATAGTTTTTAGGCTTCCTTTCGCCAGATATAACTCATCATAAAATATATATAATTTATAATCTTTATTATTGGTGTGAGAGCGGCCTAAGCGAGGGGGTTAACGCCCCCACAGAATCAAAGAAAATAAATGTATTTTGTACGTGGTGGGGCCTACTCCCAGTGCCTTCCTTTGTCTCTCTTCTCTCTCTTTGTATAAGGCCCCACCTACCAATCTATTATCCTTTTCATCCACGCCAGCTGGGCCTCCATGATCTCTAAGAACCGTTTCAACCGCTGCATTATCCCTTTCGGGTACCGTGTCTTACTAATAATCTTATCTTAATAGAAAACTTACTGGCGGTTGAACCGTAATCCTATTGTAATAACTATAAGATACACCCAAGAAAGAAAGGCATTTTGCATGAGATTTTTATTGATTTTATTACGACTGATCAAGAAAGAGGAGGGATGGGGACATAGGATTAACCATTAAAGCTCACATTTTATTTCTAATTTATTGTCGGATTTCCTATTATCACGGGTTAAGATTAGGAATTAATTATTTTGTATGTTGGAGATTATATTGCCAGTCAATAGTGAATCAATAATATATTATCTGGTTTTATTGTAATAATCTCCAACCTACCGGGCCCGTCGCCATATATTATTCTTATTATTAATGGACACGGCCTACTTTCCGGTACTAAGCTCCAGCCAATGTAATCCTATTGTGGGAGTCCTTGCTAGCCAGTTTACAATCTTAGAATCCTATCTTTCAGGGACTCCCCGGGGTCTACCTACCAATAATATACCTTTAAAATCATAAAATATATATTAATTGGGAGGGAGGGTAGACCCGGTAACCAGGTAATAAATATTAATAAAATATTACATACATATGGGGCTAGCCTCTATTATTAACCCAAGAAAGATAAGAATCCAAATAGATGGAGATGAGGCAAGGGACTTACAAGAGAGACAAGAATTACAAAATATTATCCAAAATCATGAAAGAATTAATATAAATTGTATATAAAATAGACCGTGAGAATAGGAATCATAAAGGCAAAGAACATACAAAAATGAATCAAGATAGAATGATAATAAGAAAATGAATTGTATGTTGGTGCTTAGGTGCCCATGAGAGGTGAAAGAAGAAATAAATTATAGATTTTATGTTTTTAATGAGATTTATAATGAGAAAGTGAGAATAGATTGGTCCATAAAGATAAATAAGATAGGTTACAAGTGTAAAAATCTATAATTTATGGTATTGGGAGCGGCAGTTATTGACCAAGAGACCCAAGCTGTAGAAGAATCCATAAAAATAAGATTAATTCTAGCGTATCTAGCGGTAACGAAGTGTAACCGCAATTGGGTCCCGCTTCGCTACCCTCTTGCGGCTGTGGAACCTCCAGAAAGATCAATAATCAAGAAAATATTAATTTTTATTTATAATATTTACAGCCGCTACGTGTACTAACCCTCAACAAAGAATTAAATTTAGATTCCGTTATCCGTAAAACCCTCCACACTGGGACTCACGTCATTCTCATATAATATTATCTGTAAAGGGAGCCCGCTAGTGAAGAAGATATTAAAATTATTAATCTTTTAGTCTTATTACGGGCTCCCAAGCTTATATTATTTATTATTAATATTTACAGGATACCAGAGCTTACATAAAGATAGAAATAATTTTGTTTTTAAGGTAATTAATAATATAAGCTCTGGTAATCCCTTATTCATTTTCTATCTTCTTTGAGTCCATACCAACCTGAGAATACCCTTAAAATCTTTATAAAATATAACTTTTGTTAGGACATGACCATTAACCACTGAAGACGAGAACTTGTTTATTTAGGAGTTTATGATGGTTACCGAGTCCGTCTGTAGGAAATATAATATTTTTATCCTTGGAAACGCATGGTCCTACAGACGGCTACCAATAATAACCACTTAATCCTTCATGATTGCTTCCTAACGGTGGCCACGCTCCTATCATATACCCCTAAAACAATAATATATTATCTGGAGGTGGGCCAAAGAGAGTGTTAGTAACCAAGAAGACAATGTAAAGTCAAAAATCTTAATTATTTTATGGTTATAGAAGTGATGGAAGGTACACACCAGGTCCTAGATCTCCAAATAAATTACGAGTGAATCTGGGAAGGATATGGGTCTTGGTGATGGCGGGTAAGCTTGTGACACCCATAAACTCAACATATAATTCATTCCACCGTAATGGCTAGGAAGAAGATGAGTCTAAGACCCGGCAATAATAAGAATAAATTATGAATTTTTAATGGAATTATATTGCCGGATCATGCCGGGAGACCAAGAGGTGAAAGTACAAGTAATAAAAATGAAATTAAAAAGTGAATCATTGTATCATAAAGAAGATAAGAATTATAGAATTTTATACTTATTAATTACTGGTCCACGGGCATAGAATTCTAGTCTCTTATCTACCAACCAAGCAAGAACCCACCAAAAAGACAAATAAATATAAATTTACTAAAGATTACACCCGATTGACGCTAGTAAGACAGGAAAGAATCAATAAAAATATTATGAGTTTATTATGGTGGAACCTAACGGAATAAAGAAAGAAAATAGGATTCTCACCCTCACTGTAACCCAAGGAAACCACTCCAAAGGAACTAATAAATATATAATGTATAATCTCAGAAAATTATTAATTATATTAAAGATTCCCATCCAAAAATAGGATTAAAGATTATAAATATAGGGGTTTCTTTGTTAATAAATGAAATAAATAAGAGATTTAATGTGGGATAATCAAAGAAACCCAGAACTCTTGTAAATTAATCCAATAAAAATGCAATTATATTTATATTTAGAGCTTATGCTTACTATAATAACACAAAATTAATTGCATTTTTAACAGATTTTTACCTTAGAATAGCCTCCTTCCGTAGAAAACACTAGTTATGCCCACTCCGGACGCTATCAATGACCAAAAATAAGAGATTTTTACAGAATAATACTATAAAAATAATAAGAGTTTAAGCTTTTGGTAGCAGTAATTATCAATTAATAATGGTTGAACGGTTAGCAGAGAATCCTATAAAATAACTTAAAAATGTAAAATGGATAATGAAAGAAGGAAATGAGAACCGATAAGGCGTCCACACTAACTCTAGACTCACTTTCCAATAACACTTTATTCATATTTTTTAGAAGACTAGGGCCCAGCCCACGTAATTAATATACTATTTTAACAGATTATTTGTTAGGTTCTTTGGTGTTATTTGTACCTTCCAGAGCCTCTAACGACAGGAATTATATTATTGTTTTTATTAGATTATTTGGTGTATACTGTTGGCACCTCCACCGTAAGGCACTATTAAGACGAGAACTTGGACACTAATAATTGATCTTGAATGCATGGGTTTATAGAAATATAATTGACTTTTATTCTCCTATAACTGGTGTAACATTCTATTTTAATTGGTCATTACTGGTCAAAAGCTTATATTAATTCATATTTTTATACATTTATCTTTATGGTTCATATTTATACTCTCTTAATTCATAATTATTTATAGTTTTATTATTGTATTTCCTAGGTTTATTTTGTAGTTTCTTTGCTTATATTTCCTATACTCTTTGGCTTCTTCTCCCTAATCTTTCTATGAGTTTATCTTTCTATAGTTTATTTCCTTTGTTGGGATTCTATTATTTCTTATTTGTTTTTACTGGATTCTTCATTATAAAATAAATTCATTGTAATGTTGGGTTTAAATCTCTGATACAAGCCTTCTACCTTTGACTACCAACCACTTCCTAGGTCCACAGCCTGCCACTAGCGGGATTTATTAAGTTATTTTACAGGGATTTTGTGATTAAAGAAAGAAATTAATAAAAATATGATGCAAAATCCCTTAATGAATCCCTTCCCTGCAAAGAAGCTTATAAAATCTATTTTGTGAGGCTCTCGCCAAAGGAAACTAAAATAATTATATCTTCTTCAAGGGTCTCTTAGTCAAAAACTCTTGAAACTGCATGTCATTGAAGGAAACCAAGATACCAGAATTAGCACAGAAAACATGAAGATAAAGAAAATAAAAGATTGTTACGGCGGATTTTATTAAGAAAGTATTAATTATTATATGTATATTGTGGGGGTGTGTAGCGTAGCGGAACCCAAGAGGGTTCCAGTTCCTTACCCTCTTGGGTCCAGAAGAAATAAAATAAGTGTTTTTGCCTAACGGAGTCCCTACCGGGCCGGAAGCCTAAATAACTTAATAAAATCCACCATTCACAAGTTCCTTCCCTCCTACACCCTGCCTTCCATCCGTTGGTCCGGGTTTCAGCTCCCATCCCTTGTCTCTTGGTGTAGGATGATGGAAGCCACTAAGGACCAACAGAAGGATGAAGGAGAAGAGGCTTACAAGATTCCTCCATAGAAAAGTCCTGTGAAAATACTAGATTTATTGATTATTACTCTTTCACTGAGACACTTTTGTAGCTGGATAAGATCACGGAAGAGGGAAGGGCTGGGAAGGAAGTCAAGTGGCTTTCATAATTCCTGGAAACCAATCCACCTACAAAATCTCTTAAAATGTCAATAATCTTTCTATCTTGTCTGTATAATCCTATATTTGTAAGGGAATTATACGGGACATAGCGTGGGGCAAGGGACTTTAAAGGTAATAATTATTGGTTATGAATGCTGCTTGCCCCACGGTCTAACACTATAATATCAGATATTTTTGGGATTATACAGCCAAGCCTAGGGCCCTCAGAATCCATATTTTATTTGATAATAATTGATTGTAAATGGAGGGCCCTTCCGACCAGGTGTAACAATAATATACTTTTTAATCTTATCCTATTGATTCAGTCTTCTAAGAAATATAAAGTTGTGAGTGAGTTTTGGCATTTTATTATAGAATTATATGATAGGGCCGTCCATAAGATGAATGAATTTATGATCAAAGGACGGCCGTAAGACTCGTAACTGGATATTGAATGCCTACTGATTTCTAGATGTCCAAGCAGTGTTTAGGCTCTACATTTAGCGATAGAAGTGAGGCTGTGGGAGGCATTCTAAAGGTGAAACAGATGAAGAAATCGTGTAAATTCAAGATTAATCCTGTCTGTGGAGCCCCTAAAATCTCTGAAAAGGACAATAAAATACAAAACTATACTTATTTTCTGAGACAAACCCCTGCTACACACCACTTCTATCGATTAATAAAGTTATGCTGGCACCTTCAGATTTAATATTAGATTTAATGTCTTACCAGCGTTTCCACGGATAAAATGTCAAGAGCCAAGTTATTTCTCCTGTCAATGTTGGAATCTTATGGTTTTATTATTACTTACCTTACCGGGTTATCACTAGCCCAAGTTAACTCTCCTCCCTTTCGTCTCCTTATCACCCATTCCTCTATGATTAAATCCCAATAAATACAGAATATTGGCTAGGGAACCGGAAGCCTTTTGGCTAGGGCCAGGACCTCATATCTTTCCCAAATTCACTTCTATCTTCATGAGGATGCGACAAGAAGGTTAGCAAGATAAAGTCAAGGGCCAGTCAGTAACCAAGAATTAATATTAACTTTCATTATCAACATTCGGTTCCTTATTGGCCTTACTGGGGCTAGATAATCTCATGGAAGGATTCACCCTTAAAGGCATAACCTAGGAATTTTGGCATGAAGGTCATAAAATATAGACTTTTTAATATCTTTTCCTATCAATATCCATCAAAGAATATTCCATTTATCCCGTGAGAATTCCTATTCCTTGGGGCATATCAGAGATTAAATTTACTATCTTTTCATCCATTTCTAGGAATTCTCACGGTAAATAAGGAGGCCCTGTAAGATAACCCGCTTCTATATCCTGAAGATTAGTCCCAGGGCCTCCCACTAGACACAGAAAATATAATAAATTTAGACTTTTCATTGGCCGACCGAAGGGAGCTAGGGCGAAGCATAAGAGGGAAGGGTACGGTAATCCTAAAGACTAAGTGACGACAATCCTAATCCTTTCAGTGTTTCTTAGTATCCGCTGGTAATAATCTCCTTTCCATAGAGAATAAGAATCCAAATAGATGATCATGAGCCTATCTTGGTGTCCAAAATACATTAATTTTCTTATCTATCCGTCTCTAGCGCATGCCCACTCTCTCTTCCACGTATAAAACCATTAAATTCATATTGTTACTGAAGATTATTAGCTTTCAATAGACGGAGCCCTCACATAATAATCAGATAATATTGGTAAATCTTTTGGATAAATCTCTTGAAAGGTATTCTATTTTCTATTAATAATGGTAACCGAGGGCCCCTTATAAGTCAACTAATTCATTATTATTTGTTCTTTCCTCCTGGCTGGGCCTATGATTGATGGTAGAAAGCTCAAAATAATTCTATCTTCATTCATCCCGAGGAAGTTAGGCTGACCGTATCCACACCAATTAAAATACATTATTAATTTGTTGGTTCCTATTAATCCAGGGAATTCCCATTAAGAAAGTTAATATTATTT
>Ga0126341_1000002_pt1 | contig 48941 bp, 48 predicted proteins | sample OrbTmetagenome_FD_97057 | JGI IMG/M metagenome (GOLD analysis project Ga0126341, IMG submission 97057) | Coral microbial communities from Florida Keys, Florida, USA - Orbicella T D metagenome | ecosystem: Host-associated > Invertebrates > Cnidaria > Coral | place: Florida Keys, Florida, USA... | reverse complement strand
TCGCACAACTCACGACACAACAAGAGGCCTGAAAGGCTCGGCCCGGCAACGGGTTCTGAATGAAGGTGTAGCGACATGAACGAGGTAAAAGGCAGGGGCGGGTTCACGATTGTTGAACTGATGATCGTGATCGCGATCGTCGGTATCCTGGCTGCCATCGCGCTGCCTGCGTACCAGGACTACATCGTCCGCTCCAAGATGTCAGAGCCGCTGGCGGCCCTGGCTGAGGCCAAGACGACTATTGCTGAGTACGTGGCTGCCAACGGTGAGTACCCGGCCACTTCCGATTCGTTTGGTATCAACACTGCCCAGCGCGGCCAGTCCGATATCATCGACGACCTCGACGTGACCGACAACCTGAGCGCTGGCGACGTTGTATACGTCATCGCCAACGTCGACGCCTGCACCTGGGACGGCAGCACCTGCACCGGTACTGCGACCAGCACTGCGGCCTTCTCCCTGTCAGGTTCCACCAATGCCGACGGCACTATGAGCTGGGCGTGCATCCCCGGTGACGGCGCTGGCGGTACTGCGGTAGAGACGAAGTACCTGCCGGCCAACTGCCGCGGTTAATCCGCAGCACTGAGTGCTACCATAACAGGCCCGGTGAGTTTCACCGGGCCTTTTTTCTTTTTGGGGCAGCCACACTTTTTCGTGGCGTAGGTGGGACGAGGCAATTGAGCGGGGACGGGGACACATCACCTGCCGGCGGCGGGCGCGTATTCCTCCTCGCGGCCCTGGCGGCCGCCATCGCCTGTCTCGCCGCCTACGCGCCCGGACTGGGCGGCCCACTGTTCTTTGACGACCTGCCCAACCTCAGCGAGAACACCTTCCTGCGCATGGATGCGGGGCGCTTCGAACACTGGCGGCTGGCCAGTTTCAGCAACGATGCGGGACTGTTGCACCGGCCGCTGTCGATGCTCAGTTTCAGCGTCAACAACGTGCTCTCGGGGGGTCTGGATCCCTTTGCTCTCAAGGCGACCAATCTCGCGCTCCACGTAGCCGTAGCCGGGCTGCTGTACCGCCTTTTCCTGGCGCTGTTGCAGGCGCCGGCCCTGGCCGGCGTGCGCCCGGAACAGCGGCACTGGATCGCACTGCTCGGCGCGGTGATCTGGTTGCTGCACCCGTTGCACGTCTCGACGGTGCTCTACGTCATCCAGCGCATGGCCCAGCTGTCGGGACTGTTCACGGCGCTCGGCCTGCTGGTATTCGCGCGTTACCGTCTGCGTTGGGCGCGCGAGGGTGCCGACACGGGGGAGTGGCTGGCCGCCGGCCTCTGGCTGGCGCTCCTGACGCTGGCGGCGACATTGTGCAAGGAAAACGGCGCGCTGCTGCCGTGGCTCATTGTCGTCATTGAAGTGTTCCTGTTTCGCGGCACCTGGCGCGGCCGCGAAGTGCCCTGGCTCAGGCGCGCCGGCTGGGTGCTGCTGGCACTCCCGGCGCTGCTGATTGCGGCGCAGTTCCTCCTCGACCCCGGCTGGCTCGACAACCGCTACCGCGGCCGGGAGTTCACCCTCGGCGAGCGCCTGCTCACGCAGGCCCGGCTGCTCTGGCACTACGTGTCCTGGCTGCTTCTCCCGGACATCACCGCCATGGGTTTCTACCACGACGATATTCCGGTCTCGAAGGGCCTCGCCGCGCCGGTGACAACATCGCTTGCGTTACTGGCCTGGGCGGCGGCGCTCGTGCTGGGGCTGCTTCTGCATCGCCGGGCCCCGCTGCTCGCCTTCACCCTGCTCTTCTTCCTCGTGGCCCACAGCATGGAGTCCTCCGTGTGGCCGCTGGAGATGGTGTTCGAGCATCGCAACTACGTACCGGCGATGGCCCTGTGCCTGTTGCTGGGCGCGACCCTGGTGCGGACGGGCGAGCGCATCGAATGGTGGAGCCCGCCGGTGGCCGGCGGCCTTGTGGCCGTGGTGCTGGCCGTGTTGCTGGCGCTGCGCGCGGGCACCTGGTCCGACGAGATCGGGCTGGCGCGGCACAACGTGATCAATCACCCCGATTCGCCGCGGGCGAACTTCCATTACGGGCACGCACTGTTCAAGGTCCTCAAGGATTCCTGGGACACGGAATTCGATGAGGAGCAGCGCCGCGCGTTCACGGTGGCTGCGCGCACGCACTTCCTGCGCATGTATGAACTCAATCCGCGGGACATGGCGGCGCCTGTGATGTTGTACCAGATGGACAACAGCTTTTTCCGCAACCTGCCGGACGCGCCCGACTGGCTGGGGGTGCTCGAGGCGCTGGCGCTCGACCGCCGCGTGCAGGCCTCCGATCGCACCGCCCTGGGCACGCTCGTGAACTACGCCTCGGATGCGGAATTCCCGCAGGAAGAGCGGGCCCGCGTGGCGGGCGTCCTGGAGACGCTCGCCGAACGCTATCCGCGCAAACCCTACCTCTACGTCCTGCGCCACCAGCTGATGGCGGCGTCTGAAGGTGTCGAGCGGCGGGCGTTGCTGGAGCTTCTACTGGCGGGCATCGAGGCCCGGCCGAAGGACCCGACCCTTTATCCCTACCTGGTGCGGCACTACGGCACGCAGGACCTCGCCGCCGGCTACCGGGTGATGGGCCAGTGGCTGGGCCGGGACTACCTCGGCCGCCAGGCGGCCCTGATCCTGCGGGTGTTCGAGAGGTGAGCGCGCCGCGGTTTACCGGGCCACAGGGGGCGGCGGCCGCGTGGGTGTGCGGGCTCCTGCTCCCGGCATTTGCCGCCTGGGTCTACTGGCCGGGGATCGCCGGCCCCGAACTCCTCGACGACCGCTCCAGTGTCATGGTGCTGGACGAGCTGGGGGAGCGGCCGGAGCTCGCGTGGGACTACATCCTCGGGGATCGCTCCGGCCCTCTCGGTCGCACGGTGTCGATGGCCTCCTTCGTCGCCGAGAAGCTCTACCTCGACGACGGCATCGCCGGCAACAAGCGTGTCAACATCCTGCTGCACCTGGCCAACGGCGCGCTGGTGATCTGGTTGCTCGCGCTGCTGCTGCGCCATATCGGCGCGCCGCGGCACCGCGGTCTCGCCGTCGCGCTCGGGGCACTCTGGCTGCTCCACCCGCTGTTTGTCAGCACGGTGCTCTACGCGGTGCAGCGCATGGCGATGCTCTCGACATTTTTCATGCTGCTGACGGCGCTCAGCTACGTGCGCTGGCGCGTGGGACTGGATGCCGGGCGCGGCGGCGTGCTGCGCTTTCTCCCGGTGCCGCTGTTTTTCTGCCTCGGCATGCTGGCCAAGGAAAACACGGTGGTCATCGTGCCGATCGTGCTGTTGCTGGAGGTGCTCTGGTTCCGCTGCCGCGATGCCGCCGGCGAGGTCATTTCCTGGCTGTCCAAAATGAGCTGGGGCCTGATCATCGCGGGGGGCGTCGGCGGACTGCTGGTGCTCGTCGCGAGCATGGACTACCTCGTCGGCAGGCACTCCCGGCGGCCCTACACGCTCGACGAGCGCCTGTTGACACAGCCGCGTGTGCTCTGGGATTACGTCGCCCAGTGGTTCTACCCCCAGACCGGTCGCATGGGCCTGTACCACGATGACGTGGTCTGGTCGCGCGCCGTCACCGAGCCCGCAACCACGCTCTACGCGCTGGTGGCATGGGCGCTGGTCCTGGTCGCCGGGGCGTTGCTCCTGAAGGCGCCCCGGGGCCGCCTGCTGGTCTTCTGCATCGCCTGGTTCCTGGTGGGGCACGGGGTCGAGTCGTCCGTGTGGCCGCTGGAACTGTACTTCGAGCACCGCAACTATTTTCCCGCCATCGGCTTTGCGCTCCTCGCCGGTGTGCTCTACACCGAGGTCGCCCGCCGCTGGCCGCAGGTGTCGGCGCCGCTGCTGGCCTGGTTGTCCTGCTGGGCCCTGGGGCTGGCGCTGCTGACCAGCTCGCTGGTACACGTGTGGTCCTCGCGGCCGCTGCTGATCCTGCACCACCTGGAGGGTCACCCGGAATCCTCCCGGGCCAACATCGACATGGCCGTGCAGATGGCCCGGCTCGGTTCCGCGGCGGATGCGCACCGGTATTCGGCGCGCGCGTTCGAGACGAGTTTCATTGAGCGCGAGGGGGACCGGGCCGTGCGCGACCTCGCGCTGAGTTGCATCGCGGGGGCGCCCGTGGGGCCGCGGGACATCGACCGCGTCGGGGAGTTCAATGCGAAGCGGCCCCTCAGTTCGGTCTCCACGCTGCTGTCCCTGGTGCGACTGCTGCAGGACGATCGCTGCGCACAGTTCGACAGGGTGTACTTCGCGGACCACCTGGCGGACATGTACCTGCGCGAGGCTTCGCCTGCGCGCGCATCGCGCAACATGTACTTCAACCTGGCCGTTCTCGAGAATGCGCTCGAGCGCTACGGCCGCGCCGACGCCTACATCGACAAGGTGCTGGCCAAACGGCCGCGCAATATACGCGCACTGCTGATGAAGCTGCACTTCACCACGGCGCTGGGCCGGCACGAGGACGCGCAAGAGGTCATAGTTACTTTGCAAGGCCTGGAGCAACAGGGTAAGTTGATGCTCAAGGACCGACAAACCCTGGCACTGTACCTGGAGAGCTAGCCCTTGAATATCTCCGTCGTCATCCCCGCCAAGAACGAGGAACAGGGGCTTGCGCAGGTGTTGCCTGACCTGGCCAGTCGCTATCCCGACGCCGAAATCATCGTGGTCGACGACGGCTCCACCGACGGCACGGTGGAGGTCTGCGAAAAGGCCGGCGTCAAGGTGATCAGTCACCCCTACTCGAAGGGCAACGGCGCGGCCGTCAAGACGGGCGCGCGAGCTTCTCGCGGCGACTACATCGTGTTCATGGACGGGGACGGCCAGCACAACCCCGCCGACATCGTCGAGCTGCTGAAGAAGGTGGAGGAGGGCTACCACCTGGTGGTGGGCGCGCGCAGCGGTCTGGGTTCCCAGGCGAGCATCGCCCGCTGGAGTGCCAACGCGTTCTACAACCGCTTCGCGAGCTGGATGGTGGACCGCAGGATCGACGACCTCACCTCCGGTTTTCGCTGCGTCGAGCGGCGCAAGTTCCTGAGTTTCCTGTACCTGTTGCCGAACGGCTTCAGCTACCCGACTACCTCCACGATGGCCTTCTTTCGCGCCGGTTACTCCGTGGGGTTTGTTCCCATTACCGTTTCGAGACGCCTGGGCAAGAGCCATATCAGCCTGGTGAAGGACGGTATCCGCTTTTTCCTGATCATTTTCAAGGTGGGCACGCTCTACTCGCCGCTCAAGGTGTACTTTCCCGCGTCGGTCGGCGTCGCGGGGCTGGGGCTGCTCAACTACGTGCTGACGGTCATCAACAGCGGCTGGCGCTTCACCAACATGAGTACCATGCTCATCCTCGCCGGGATGGTGATGTTCCTGATCGGCCTGTTGTCGGAGCAACTGACCAACTTGCAGTTCAAGGATACCGCCGACGAGCGCCGCCGTGCAGAGGACGTCTAGTCCGCCGAGTAGATGCTGCCGTTCCAGCCCAGCCGGGCCAGCCTGTATTTGACCGACTCCAGCAGTACGCCGACACCGTAGCGAATGACGGGCCAGCCCGCGATCGATGAGGCCTCGGCGGTGTAGCGCGTGGGACAGGTGACCTCGCCGATGGAAAATCCGTGGGCGATGATCTGCAGCAGCATCTGGTTGTCGAAGATGAAGTCGTTGGAGTTGCGCTCCAGCGGCAGTTCCTCGAGCACGCGCCGGCTGAACGCGCGGTAGCCGGTGTGGTACTCCGAGAGTTTGTAGCCCACCAGCAGGTTCTGTACCAGCGTCAGCAGTCGATTGGACAGGTACTTGTAGGGGGGCATGCCGCCCTTCAGCGCCCCGGTACCCAGTATGCGCGAGCCCAGCGCACAGTCGAAGACGTCCTCGGCGAGAAGCGCGGCCATGGCCCGGATCAGCCGTGGCGTGTACTGGTAGTCCGGGTGCACCATGATGACGATGTCTGCACCCAGTGCCAGTGCGGTGCGGTAGCAGGTCTTCTGGTTGCCGCCGTAGCCGAGGTTGTGGTCGTGCACGAGTATGTGCCGGATGCCCAGCCCGTGCGCCACGGCCCGCGTGCCGTCGGCGCTGGCGTCGTCCACCAGTATGACCTCGTCGACGATATCGAAGGGCAGTTCCCGGTAGGTCTGTTCCAGCGTGAGTGCGGCGTTGTAGGCGGGCATTACCACGACCAGTGTCTTGCCGTTGATCACGTCTCTCCCCCCCGCCTGGCGACCAGGCTCACGGTGGCGCCGCGACGCAACAGCGCACCCGCGGCACTCTCCAGCACCGCGGGGACGGCGAGCAGTGCCGCCGGTACGCTCCAGCACAGCAGTTGCGGTATGGAGCGGCGGCTGCCGTACTTCAGCAGGCGGTAGTACGCGTTCGGGGGACCGGGAAAAAGGGCGTTGAGCGCGCTCTGGATGAAGCCGTAAATGTTTTGCAGCAGGTCCGTGTGTGATTCGCCGAGGAGCGTGTAGCCGCGCGCGGCGAGGCGCTCGCACAGCCAGTCCCGCTCCAGGTGAACGAGGTGGCGGGGCAGGTCCAGGTGAAACCAGTGTTGCGCAAAGAGGGCGCGCTGCAGGCCGGCGAAGTTCGGTACGTCCAGTATCAGCAGGCCGCCGGGCGCCAGCCGGGCGGTGACCGTGTCCAGCACGCGATCCTGGGCATCCAGGTGTTCCAGCACGTGGCGCAATACGACGATATCAAAGCGCTGGCCGGCGAAGACGGTGTCGGACAGGGGCGCCGTCTCCACGACGTCCCGCGTCGCGGGGTCGAGGGGAAACTCGGGGCGCTCCAGTCCCCGGACCGTGGCACCGGTCTCACGGAAGGCGCGCAGCAGGACGCCGCGACCGCAGCCCACGTCGAGTACGGCGGGTTCGTCCCGCCCCGTAGCGGCTTGCCGGTCGCCTCGCCACGCGCGGGTAATGGCGGCCGCCTGTGCCCGGGCGCCCCGGTCGACGGCCCACTCCACCAGCGGGTTGAACTTGCGCTCCCCGGAGCCGTAGTAGTCGGGGGTGTAATTATCGACCACGCTGTCGGCGGCCGCCCCCGTCGTGGTCACCACGCCGCAGTCGCGGCACCGCGCCAGGGTGTACTGCCGCGCGGGCGGGTCGAACGCGGGTGCCTCGAGGATCGCGCTGAGGGCGTCGCCGCCGCAGTTGTTGCAGGCGTCAGTCAAGGCGGGCGTCCCCTGCCGCCGGGGTGCCGCTGAACAGGATCAGTTTTTTCGCGACGAAATTGAAGACCATGACAAGGAGGCTGGTGAGGACCTTGGCCTGCAGGTAGTGTATGCCAGCGCCCGCCACGAGGGCGGCCATGGCGGCCTCGCTGATGGCCAGGCCGGTCAACACGATCGCATTGAAAATCAGCAGTTCCAGCCAGCCCCGCTGGCCGAACCGCCGGTGGTGGAACACCCAGCGGACGTTCAGCACGTAGGCCACGGTCAGGCCGACGAAGTACCCGAAAATATTGGACACCAGGTAGTGCATGCCCAGGAATTCCGTGCAGGCGTAGAGTGTCGCCAGGTCTGCCAGGAATGCCAGCGTCCCCGCTACGAGGTAGCGGTAGACTTCGCCCCTCACGGCGTGACCTGCTCCCGGTAGCGCCGGAGGTTGCGGCGGGCGTCCGTCCGCCCCGGGTCGATCTCGAGTGCGCGCGCGAACAGCGGCAGCGCCTCCTGCGGGCGCCCCTGTTGCGCGATGGCAATGCCGAGGTTGTTCAGTGCGCCGGGGATTTCCGAACCCATGGACAGTGCCTGCACGTAGTGCCGCTCCGCGTCGGCGTAGCGGCGCTCGGCAAGAGCCGCGCCCGCGAGTGAGAGGTGCCCGTCGCGCCGCCCGGGCCTGAGGGCGATGGCGGCTTCGGCGTGGGGGATCACCATGCCCGGCATGCCCAGGCGCTCGTAGGCCGCGGCCAGGTGGATGTGGGTGATGAAGTTGTGCCCGGTGACCTCCGCCGAGCGAGTGAACAGCGTGTGTTCGTCGCGCCAGTAGCCCGCCTGCCAGTAGCTCAGCACCGACAGGTACGCGAGAAACAGGCAACCGGTGATTGCACTGAGGCTGAAGTACCGGTGCCCGCTGCGTGGCATGATGTCGACGAGCGCCAGCAACAGTCCCACCGACGGCAGGTACATGTAGCGGTCGGCGTGTGCCTGGCTGCCGACCTGCACCAGGCCGATCACCGGCAGGAGTGTAATGAAATAGAAGCCGAGCCCGGCGCCGGCCCGGCGGTGCCTGCGCGCGGCGAACACGGCCACGGCGAGCAGTCCGAGGACCACCAGGGTACAGGCGGCCACGGTGGCGGCCGGGTACGCTCCCGGGTGCGGGTAGAAGGCGGCGAGTCCCACCGGCCGCAGCCACTGCTCCAGGTAGGTGGCGTAGGCGTGGAGGGCGGTCTGCACGCGCTCCGCGAGGCCGAGCAATTCCAGCTCTTTAATCGCGTGCGACCTGTCCTGGGCCACGATCGTCACTACACCGCTCACCAGTGCCATGAACAGCATGGGCAGTTTGTCCCGCAGGACGTCGTACAGTGCGGCGGGGTGCCGCCGCGGCGGCCCGGCGCTCGCGGGCGCCCGGTAGAGGCTCATGTCCAGGAGTACGAGGACCACGGGAAAGGTGACCGCCATGGGCTTTGACAACAGGGCCAGGGCGCACAGGGCACAGACCGCGAGGTAGCGCCCCGCGCCCCCCTCGCGCCGGTAGGCGTCGTAGGACAGCAGGCCGAGCAGGTAGAACAGTGCACAGAGCAGGTCCTTGCGCTCCGCGATCCAGGCGACAGACTCGATGTGCAGCGGGTGGGCGAGGAATACCAGGGAGAGCAGCGCCGCCTGCCACCACAGGGCGCGGTAGCGCAGTAACAACGCGTAGACGAGGAGCGAATTGACACCGTGCAACAGGACGTTGTGCAGGTGGGCCGGCCCCGGGTCGGTGCCGAACAGGGAGGTGTCGAGCATGTGCGACAGCCAGGTCAGCGGGTGCCAGTTGCTCATGTACAGCGAGGTGAAGGCCCAGCGGGCCGAATCCCACCCGAGCCCGGACAGGACCTGGGGATTTTTCAGAATGTAGCGGTCGTCGTCGTAATAGACGTAGTCGAAACCAGCGGCCTGGGCGTAGATCAGGAAGAGCAGCCCGAGGTGAATGCCGACGGCCAGCAGGTGCCGCGCGCCGCTACCGGCGCCGTCGACGCCGGCATCCGCCCACGATTGGGAAAGCGGCCTGGCCGTCACTGTCTCCCCGTCCGGTGGCCCGGAATTAATCGGACCACTGTCCCTGTATGAACCGTCATGAACACTTCGCCAGCGGACAGGCTAGAACGTTACCACGGCCATTGACAGCGCAAACTGCGGCACTTTTTTACGTAGGGGCCTGTTACGAAGGGCCCGCGCTCGCGTCAAAGGGCCGGTCCGGCCCGAGTCCGGGCGCGATCAGCTCCCGAAGCGGGCCTTCGCCTCCCTGCGCCTGGCGTGGAGGATGGGTTCGGTGTAACCGCTGGGCTGCTCGTGGCCCCGGAAGATCAGGTCGCAGGCCGCCTGGAAGGCGATGCTCTCCTCAAAGTCGGCGGCCATGGGGCGGTAAGCCGGGTCCGCGCCGTTCTGCCCGTCAACCACGGCAGCCATGCGCTGCAGTGTCTCGATCACCTGTTCGCGCGTGCAGACGCCGTGGTGCAGCCAGTTGGCGATGTGCTGGCTGGAAATCCGCAGGGTCGCGCGGTCCTCCATCAGCCCCACGTGGTTGATGTCCGGCACTTTCGAGCAGCCGACCCCCTGGTCGATCCAGCGCACCACGTAGCCCAGGATGCCCTGTGCGTTGTTGTCCAGTTCGCGCTGGATGTCGTCGGCGTCCAGCCCCGCCGCGCCTTTCAGCGGCAACTGCAGGATGTCGTCCACGGTAGCCCGGTGGCGCCCGGCCAGGGCCTCCTGGCGCTCCGCGACGTTGACCTCGTGGTAGTGGATGGCGTGCAGGGTCGCCGCGGTGGGCGAGGGCACCCAGGCGGTGGTGGCGCCCGATTCGGGGTGGGCGATCTTGTTGTGCATCATGTCGGCCATCAGGTCCGGCATCGCCCACATGCCCTTGCCGATCTGCGCGCGCCCGGGCAGCCCGCAGGCCAGGCCCACGTCCACGTTCCAGTCCTCGTAGGCGTTGATCCAGGTCTCCTGTTTCATCGCGCCCTTGGGCGTCATCGCCCCCGCCTCCATGCTGGTGTGGATCTCGTCACCGGTGCGGTCGAGGAAGCCCGTGTTGATGAACACCAGCCGCTCGCGGGCGGCGCGGATGCACGCCTTGAGGTTCACGGTGGTGCGCCTCTCCTCGTCCATGATGCCCATCTTGAGGGTGTTGCGCGCCAGGCCCAGAAGATCCTCGATGCGGTCGAACAGGTCGTTGGCAAAACTCACCTCGTCGGGGCCATGCATTTTCGGCTTCACGATGTAGATGCTCCCCGCGCGGGAATTGCGCGTGTCGGGGTCGTCCTTGCGCAGGTCGTGCAGGGCGATCATCGCGGTGAACAGCCCGTCCATGATGCCCTCGGGAATTTCGGCGCCGTCCCCGTCGAGTATCGCCGGTGTCGTCATCAGGTGCCCGACGTTGCGCACGAAGAGCAGGCTGCGCCCGGGGAGCACCAGTTCCGCTCCGTCGATGGCCGTGTAGCGGCGGTTTTCCGCGAGGCGACGGGTCAGGGTTTCACCGCCCTTGGCGAAGCTGTCCGTCAGGTCGCCGCGCATCAGGCCCAGCCAGTTGCGGTAGGCGAGGGCCTTGTCCTCGGCATCCACGGCGGCGATGGAATCCTCGCAGTCCTGGATGGTGGTCAGGGCCGCCTCCATCAGGACGTCCTTGACCCCCGCCGCATCGGTGGCGCCGATGGCGTGATCGCGATCGACCTGTATTTCCACGTGCAGGCCGTTGTGGCGCAGCAGTACGCTCCCGGGCGCCTCGGCGTCGCCGCGATAGCCGCGCAGCTGTGCCGGGTCCGCCAGTGTCGCGCTGCCCTCCGCCAGGCTCACCTCGAGGCTGCCGCCGCTGACCCGGTAGCCGCGCGCGTCCGCGTGACTGCCGCCGTCGAGCGGAAAGTGCCTGTCGAGAAACTCACGCGCGTAGGCGATGACCCGGTCTCCGCGCACCGGGTTGTAGGCGCCGCCGCGCTCAGCGCCGCCGCCCTCCGGGATGACATCGGTGCCGTAGAGGGCGTCGTAGAGACTGCCCCAGCGGGCGTTGGCCGCGTTGAGGGCGTAGCGCGCGTTCATCACGGGCACCACGAGTTGGGGACCGGCCAGCATCGCCACTTCCTCGTCGACGTTCTCCGTGCTGATCTCGAAGTCCTCGCCCTCGGGCAGCAGGTAGCCGAGTTCCTCGAGAAAGGTACGGTAGGCGGCGGCATCGAACTCCGGGCCCGCGTGGGCGCGGTGCCACTCGTCGATCTTCGACTGCATCTCGTCGCGTAGGTGCAGCAGTTCCCGGTTGCGCGGGCCGAACTCGACGACCAGCGCCTCCAGGGCGCGCCAGAATTCCACCGGGTCGATCCCGGTGCCCGGCGCGATGTCCTGTTCCAGCAAATCGTGCAGTTCGGGCGCCACCTGCAGGCTGCCCACGTGTATGCGGTCGGTCATGGTGTCGGTTCCTTGTCGAGATTGTTCAGTCGGGCGTGGCCTGCTGGCCGTCCAGCTCCCGCGCGGTATCGGCGATAATCTTGCGCAGCCACTTGTTGGCGGGATTGTGTTGCAGCAGCGGGCTCCAGGCCATTTTCAGCTCCAGGGGCGGGATGTCCAGGGGTGGGTCGCGCAGCACGACTCGGGGGTTGTCGCGTTTCAGCATGGCCGCGCGGGTCGGCAGGGTGACGATAAGGTCGTTCTGCTCGGCGAGCGTCATCGACGCCTGGTAGTGGCGCGTGAAGACTCGAATCTGGCGCTTCTTCCCGAGCTTGTCCAGGGCGACGTCCACCCAGCCGAGCCGCTGTACGTCGTCGGGGTTGACCCCGACGCCGACGCCCATGCCCGTCTTGCTCACCCAGATGTGGTTGGCCTTGAGGTAGTTGTCCAGCGTCCAGTTTTCCAGGACCGGGTTTTCCGGGCTCAGTACACAGCTGAAGCTGTCGTCCCAGAGGTGGATCTGGTGGAAGGACTGGGGCATGGAGTCGAAGCGGTTGATCAGCATGTCCACCTTGCCGCGCTCCACGTCGAGGAAGCTGACATCGGAGGGGGTCATGATGTCCAGGGTGATGCCCGGTGCGAGGGTGCGCAGTTTGCCGAGCACGGTGGGGAACAGCGTGGACTCGGCGTAGTCGCTCGCCATGATGCGGAACACGCGATCGGCCTTGTCCGCCTCGAAGGCGGTGCGCGGCTGCACCGCGTGGTCGACCTTGCTGAGCACCTCGCGCACCACCGGCTCCAGCTCGAGGGCGCGTTCCGTGGGGGTCATGCCCTCGCTGGTGCGCACCAGCAGCGGGTCGTCGAACAATTCGCGCAGGCGGCGCAGGCCGTTGCTCATCGCCGGCTGGGACAGGCTCAGCTGGTTGGCCGCCTGGGTGACATTGCGCTCGCGCAGGAGGGCGTCGAGGTAGACGAGCAGGTTGAGGTCGATGCGGTTGACGTTCACGGCTGGCTCCGCATTCACTGGGTGAATGAAAATGATGAAATAGATTGACGCTGGGAATTATACGCCAACGGCGTCGCTTGCCAATCCTCGGGGGCGAGATTTTTTGGCCCGGCCCTGGACTATAATGCCGCCTCCTGTCCGCCCCGAAGGACCCGTCATGACCGAATTTGCGACACCGGACCTCTCCGACGACGCCCCCGACGCCCTGGCGCTGCCGCTGCCGCTGTGCAGTTTCGGTGCCCGGACCCGATTCTCGGGCCGGGCGGTCACCATCAAGTGCCACGAGGACAATTCGCTGGTCAAGAGTTGCGTCGGCGAGCCGGGGGAGGGCCGTGTCATTGTCGTCGACGGCGGCGGTTCCCTGCGCCGGGCCCTGCTCGGTGACATGCTCGCGGAGCAGGCCGCGGACAACGGCTGGGCGGGCCTGGTTATCAACGGCGCGATTCGCGACGTGGACGAGATCATGCGCATGGACCTCGGTGTGAAGGCCCTGGGGACGTGCCCGGTAAAGACGGAAAAACTGGGGATGGGACAGCGCGATATCGCCGTGGACATCGGCGGCGTGACCGTCAATCCCGGCGACTACATCTACGCCGACAACAACGGCGTGCTCATCAGCACGCGTGACCTGCTCGCCGGTTAGACAAGCCTGAGGGAGAGATCCAGTGCGCGCACCTCCTTGGTCAGCGCGCCGATGGAAACGTAGTCCACGCCCGTCTCGGCGATCGGCAGCAGTGTCTGTTCGGTCACGTTGCCGGACGCTTCAAGTTCCGCGCGCCCGGCGTTGTAGTCTACCGCACTGCGCATGTCTTCGAGGTTGAAGTTGTCGAGCATGACCCGGTCCGCGCCCGCCGCGATGGCCGCTTCAAGTTCCGCGCGGTTCTCCACCTCCACTTCCACAGGCGCACCGGGCACCTGCTCGCGGGCCGTCTTCACGGCCGCCGCGATACCGCCGCAGGCGGCGATGTGGTTCTCCTTGACGAGGAATGCGTCGTACAGGCCCATGCGATGGTTGTAACAGCCGCCGCAGCGCACCGCGTATTTCTGCGCAACGCGCAGGCCCGGTACGGTCTTGCGGGTGTCCAGCAGTTTCGCGCCGATACCCGCGACGAGGTCCGCGTAGTGGCGACAGGTGGTCGCCGTCCCAGAGAGCAGCTGGAGGAAGTTGAGGGCCGTGCGCTCACCGGTGAGCAGTGCCCGCGCCGGCCCCGTCGCGGTGAACAGCGTATCCCCCGGGCCGATATTGTCGCCGTCCGCAACCTGCCAGTCGATTGCCACGGTAGCACCCAGCTCCCCGAATACCGCGTCCACCCAAGGCCTGCCGCAGAGCACGCCGTCCTCGCGCGTGATGACACGCGCGGTGGCGACGGCACCGGGGTCGATCAGATTCGCGGTGATGTCGCCGCTGCCCACGTCCTCCGCCAGCGCAACGCGCACGTTGCCCAGCACCGTGTCGGGATCGGGCGCCTGGATGCTTTCGCTGGACGGGTTCATAGGGAGGTAGCCGCTGCCGCAGGGGTTGGCGATTGTAGCACGAGCCCTTCAGTCCACGAACGCCGCCGGCCCGAAACGCGCGGGGTCCACTTCCATCACGTGACCGGCGTACCGCTCGCCGGCGATGACGCGTCGGTCGACGACGGGCGCGTTTTCGATGACCCAGCCGTTGGCCTCGATGAGCGCGGAGTCGGGAAACAGCCAGTAGCCCTCCGTTTCGAGGAGCACGGCCTCGTACTGCTTGTCCCCCGCGCGCATCAGCGCCAGTCCCCGCATCGGGTCCGGCAGCAGTGGCCAGACCCGGCCCGTCATCGTCGCGGCGATGACCTTGTACCCCGCGTCGACGGGGTGGCCGTTGTCGTTGTCCGGGTACAGCGGCGTGTCGCCCAGCGCCGCCTCCTGCAGCGGGCCGACGACGTCCACGTAGTACGCGCTGCCGATTCCCTCGATGGCGGCGCGCAACTGCGCGATATTGCGCGACTCCGCGTGGACCAGGTCCCGGTAAGCGGCCGGTGCCTGCAACTCCGCCTGCGCAAGTCGCTGTGCGTAGACCAGTTCCTTGGTCGGGATGATCGTGAATACCAGCGGGGTCTTTCGCGCCGCGGCAAGCTGCGCGATGCGCCGGGCCACGTCCGCCATGATGGCCCAGCCGGCCCGGGCGGCGGGGTGGTCCCCGTTGGAGGCCAGGCGCACTTCCGGGGTGAAGGTGGTGCGCAGTTCATCCCCGAACTCGACCGGCCAGGTGCCCTCGGCCCCGTCGGGGAATGTCACCCTGGGCACGTCGTCCGCGGACAGTGACCCGTCGGGGATGAGTTCGCCCCACGCCGGGTAGTTGTAGGCGAGGCGAAAACTCTCCAGCGGATCGTTGCCGCTGTAGAATGCCACCACGAGTACACGGGGCCGGAACACGGGGGCGTTGACGGCGGCGTAGAGGTACTGCACTGCGCCCCAGCCGCCCACCGACATGTTGTAGAGCGTGGCGTCTTTTTCCCGGGAGAGATTTGCGGCCATGCGTCCCGGCCAGTTGTTTTCAAGCGAGCTGTTGTTGCCGTAGGTCTGGCTGTCGCCGATCACGACCACGTCCGCCACGTTGGGCACGGCGCGATTGCGGAAGCCCAGCAGGTCGTTGGGACCCATCGCGACCTGGTCAGGGAACAGCGGCGTGGCCCGTACACCCGCCAGGGGATCCTTGATGAGGTAGTCCGGTGACTGCAGGTCCTCGCGCCGGAACACGTTTTCAAAAAACGGCGGCACTTCCTCGCTGACGGAGACCATCTGCAGGTCGATGGGTATGCCCAGTAATTGCGGCGCGAGGGCGCGTACCAACAGCAGTGCGCCCCCCAGCGTGACCAGCGTCGTCGCCGCCGCGAGCAACCATTCCTTTTTCATGCGTGTTCCCCCCGCGCTCACGCCACGATACTCCGCTGTTGTCGCCGGGCACAAGCGGCGGGTGATTCGCGGTTCACGCCCCAGTGCGACCCGCGCTATGATGAGGCGCGTACCCCGGGGGAAAGCGCATGGATTACACGGTGGAGCAGGGCTGGCTGCAACAGGCGCGCAGGGCGCCCTCGCCCAACTGGGAACACCGGCCCCCGGGGTGTCGCCCGGAGCTGCTGCTCATCCACAATATATCGCTGCCACCCGGCTGCTACGGCGGCGACTGTATCGAGCGCTTTTTCACCAACTGCCTGGACTGGGACGAGCACCCGTTTTTCGAGGAGATCCGCGACGTAGCGGTCTCGGCGCACCTGCTGGTGCGGCGCGACGGGGAGCTGGTGCAGTTCGTCGACTTCGACGCCAGGGCCTGGCACGCGGGCCAGTCGAGCTGGCGAGGTCGCGACAACTGCAATGACTTCAGCATCGGCATCGAGCTGGAGGGCACGGACGACGATCCCTACACCGACGCGCAGTACACGGCGCTGGCGGGCGTGAGCGCGGCGTTGATCGACCACTACCCCTCCCTGGACGGCGGCGACATCGCCGGCCACTCGGACGTCGCGCCGGGGCGCAAGACCGATCCCGGCCCCGCCTTCGACTGGGGTCGCTACCGCCGGACATTGGCGGACTCGGGGGTGCACGCGTGAGTTTCCTCGCCGCGGTGATCGCCCTGGGGCTGATGCAGCTGTGGGGGTCTGGCGGTCCCGTGCAGCGCGACGCCTGGTTCCGCCGCTGGTGTGCGCAGGTGGCCGCCACCGGCATGGGCAGCGGTGCCGCCCTGCTGGCGAGTGTCGCGGCGCCGGTAGTGCTCGCGGCGCTGGTGCTGGACGGCCTGTCATCGGTCCTGTTCGGCCTGCCGTGGATTGCCGCAGCGGCCGTGCTGCTGCTCTACGCGTTCGGTCGGCGCGACCTCGACGAACTGATGGCGCGCTACCGCAATTACTGCCGCGGCGGCGACTTCCAGGCAGCGTGGCTGGCCATCGGGAGCGAGCTGGAGCGCGGTCCCCCGGGGGAGCCGCCTGCCGGGGTGCATGAAGCCCACGCGCGCATGCAGCGGGCGTTCCTCTACGAGGCCTGCCAGCGCTGGTTCGCGGTCCTGCTGTACTTCCTGTTGCTGGGCCCGGCAGGCGCCCTGGCTTACAGGTTGCTGCACCTCGCCGCCCCGGGTGCGGGGGAAAGCGCCGGGCGCGCCCTGTACTACGCCGACTGGCTGCCGGGGCGGCTGCTGGCGGCCACGTTCACGCTCACCGGGGATTTCGTGCGCTCCCGGGAGGCTTTCGCGGGGACCCTCCGGCAGGCCTCCATGGACACGTCCACCGCACTGGGGACCGTTGCGGCCGCCGCGCTGGATACCGCGCCCGACGCCGGTCTCGGGGGCGAGGCCCTGGCCGCGGCCGCGGAGCGCGACAACGCCGCCCTGGCCGACCTGCTGCGGCGCAGCGCGGTGTGCTGGGTGGCGGCGCTCTGCGTGCTGGTGCTGGTCGGTTAGTACTTATGGGCTGAGTACAGCGCGCCACTTTCCGCACAGCTGCTAAGCTTCAGGGGCGGTACCCGGCAACACGCTGCGGCCCCGAGGCGCCTTGAACGATGTTGCAGCACGAGGACACACAGCGGACCCTGCAGTCCGTCGCCAGCGCACTGCCCGATTACGAGGCCGAGCAGGCCCTCGTCCTGACGATTGTCTTTCACCCCGACACGGCGCTGGTCGGTGCCCGGGCGACCCTGGTTCCCGGCGGTGTCGACGCCGCCTGTACGATCGGCAGGCACGCGCCCGAATTTACCACGCCCGCCGGCGACAACTGCACGCTCGGCGACCCCCACATCAGTCGTCGCGCCCTGCGCCTGGGCCGGCGCGGCGGAGCGTTTGAACTGCGCCGCATCGAATCCTCCAGTCGCTGCCGGGTGGGCGCCGGTGAGCTTTTCGAATGTATCGAACTGGCGGGCGACTGCCTGGAGCGCGGGGTGCCGCTGCTGCTGGGTCACCGGGTAGTCCTGCTGCTGCGCCGCCAGGCGCTTGCCCCGGCCTGCGTCGATTGCGCGCCCGCCATGGTGGGTTCGAGTCACCCGATGGCGCACCTGCGGGCGGAGGTCGGCGCGGCAGCGGCCTCCGACCGGGACGTGCTCATCCTCGGCGAGACCGGCAGCGGCAAGGAGCTGGTCGCCGAGGCGATTCACGCGGCGAGTGCGCGCCGCGCGGGTCCGCTGGTGAGCGTGAACATGGCGGCGATTCCCCCGGAACTGGCGGCAGCCGCGTTGTTCGGCAACACGCGCGGCGCGTTCACCGGGGCGGACAGGGCCTCGCGGGGCTACTTTCGCGACGCAGCCGGTGGCAGCCTGTTTCTCGACGAGGTCGGCGCCGCGTCGCGGCAGGTGCAGCCGCAGCTGCTGCGCGCCCTGCAACAGCGTGAGATACAGCCCGTGGGCGGCGCGTTGGAGCGCGTCGACCTGCGCATTCTCTCCGCGACCGACGCGCCCCTGGACGACGCGGAGGAAAACTTCAGCGCCGCCCTGAGACACCGCCTCGGCGCAATGGAAATCAACGTGCCGCCGCTGCGCGAGCACCCGGAGGATATCGGCGAGCTGTTGTTGCACTTCCTCGCGGGGAGCGAGAGCTGCGATTCCGCCGCGCCCTGGACCGGGGCCGATGTGCACTGTACGGCGGCGTGGGCAGAGGTTTTCTACCGTTTCCTGCGCTGCACCTGGCCCGGGAACGTGCGCCAGCTGGCCAACTTTTCCCGCCGCATACGACGCAGCCACGGGGGGCGGCCGGCGCTGGATGCCGGGTTGCAGGCGGCACTGGAACAGGGACTCGATGACGCGCGCGCGAAGGGCGCGCCGGAGCCGGTGCGCGGCCGTGCCGGCGACATTCCCGACACGGTGTTCGACGCGGCCATGCGGCGCTGCGCGTTCGAGATCAAGCGCGTGGCGCTCGATCTCGGCGTCTCGCGAGCGACGATCTACCGCCGTATCGAGTCGTCGCCGGACTACCGCCTGGCGACGGAGATTCCCGCGCGCGCGGTGCGCGCCGCCCTGGATGATTGTGGCGGCAGCGTCGCCGACGCCGCGCTGCGGTTGCGGGTCTCACACGCGGCGCTGCGCAATCGCCTGCGCGAAAAGGGGCCGGCGGCCTCCGGCTAGCGCGGTGGATACCTACGTCGGTCCCTACCGCATCCTGCGCCCCGTCGACCGCGGCGGACAGTGCGAGGTGTTCCTGGGCCACGACGGCCGGCTGGACCGGCGTGTCGCGATCAAGATACACCGCCTGCCGGAAGACCGACGCGGCAGGCGCCGCCTGTTGCGCGAGGCGCGGATGATTGCCGCCATGGACAGCCCCCGCTTGGTCAAGGTGCACGATCTCATCGAGTCGGGGCGCTACCTGGCCATGGTCATGGAGTACGTGCCGGGCTGCAGTCTCGGCCACCTGCTGGCGGCCACCCGCCCCTCGCTGGCGAGCGCACTGACCGCGGGTATCGACATCGCCGGTGCCCTGGCGGTATCGCGCCAGCACCGGGTTGTGCACGGCGACCTGTCGCCGCGCAATATCCTGGTCGGCGCCAACGGTCGCGCGCGCCTCTCCGATTTCGGTATCGCCCTGCGGGTGCGGAGTGGGCCGGGGACCCGGTCCGCCGCGGGCAACCTCCAGGCCCTGTCGCCGGAGCACGTGCGCGGTGACCCGCTCGACTGGCGCTCGGACATGTTCGCCCTCGGCATCCTGCTCTACCGCATGCTGGGCAACGCGCACCCGTTTTACCGCGACGGCAAACTGGACACCGACCTGCTCCTGCACGGCAGCCCCGTGCCGCTCCCGGAGCAGCGGGCGGGGGAGCGCGAACTGCCCGCGGCACTGGTCGCGGCGATCGACAGCATGCTGGAAAAGGACCCCGCGAAACGCCCGCGCAACACCCGCGGCGTCCGCCAGGCAATGCGCGCCGCCCTGCGCGAGCTCCCGCTGGCGACCCACGACAGCCTGCTGCGCGAGTCGCGGCCACATTTTCGCGACGAGACTGTCGACGACCTCGCCCTGCGCATACCCGGAGAGCTCGGGCGGGACGGTCGCTCGCGCCTGCCGTCTACCGGCGGCCCGGTGGCCAGGCTTGTGCACGCCTACCGCGGGCTGACGCGGCCGCTACAGCGCGCCACCGTGTACGGTCTCGCCGGGGTTCTCCTGCTGCCTTTCGCCTTCACACTGCGGGAACACGATGCCCCGGTCCGGCTGGGCGCGCCACAGGTCACGGCGGCGCCGGGCGCGACCCTGCCCCCCGGCGTGGACTCGAACTGGCTGCAGCGGGAGGTCAGCAGGGCGCTGCGGGAGGATGTGCGCGGTGTGCGCCTGCGCGGGAACGGCGCCCGCGATCGCCCGCACGCGACGATTTCCGCGCACGGCATGATCGACCACAATCCAGGGCCGGAGCAGACCCTCGATATCGCCCTGCACTGCGGGGCGGAGTTCTGCCTGCTGGCGATGGAGCGCAACGGCGTCGACGCGCAGTATGTCGCACGCAGCGCGCTGTTACCGGGGATGGGCATGGCACACTGGCGCGACGCGGTGCGCAGCACAACCGAAGACCTGTTTCCCTAGTACCGGGGAAGAGCTACTGGGGAACCGCGGCGGCCACGGATCCCGCGAGCATCATCTGGGCGGCGAAGTACAGGGGCGTCCCCCACAGCGGGTTTGCACGCGCCTTGTGCACGAACTGTTGCCGGGCCACCGCGATGTCCGACAGCGCGAAGCCCCAGGCCCCCGTCACCGCCAGCCACGCCACCGCGTGCCCGACTGTCAGTCCCGCGCACAGCAACATGGTGGTGATGACCAGCGTGTAGACAGTCACCGGCACTTTCATCGGCACATCGACATGCGGCAGCAGCCAGCGCAGGACCACCGCCGCCAGGACCAGCGCCGGTACCGCGCTGACTGCGAGCCCGGTGGCGTTCGCTGGCAGCTGCAGGAAAGCCACCGCGTACAGCAGGTGCCCCAGCAGGAACGCACCGAGACCGGCGAGAAAGCTGCGGTCGTCATCGGGCATGAGGAACAGGTCTCCAAGCGCGCAGAACACCAGCCCCGCCAGCAGCCACCTGCCGTAGGCCGTGGCGGTGGCGTCGAGACTGACCGCGAGCCAGATGAAGGCGAGGGCCGCCAGCGGCTTGAACAGGTAGCGCCCCGGGCGCCAGTTGACGAAGTCGCTGGCCACGAGTGCCGGCACTGAGACCGCAAAGAGCGCCGCGGGAGACACGGGCAGGAATTCAGTCGTCAAGGTGTTTGACCTCCTCCATCAGCGCGGCGTTGTGCAGCGCGGGGATGCCGTGAGCGTGCGCCACCCGCAGCAGGTGGCCCGTGATGTAGTCGATCTCGGTGCGCCGGCCCGCCTCGACGTCCTGCAGCATGGAGGAGCGGTTGTCGGCCGTGCCGGCGATGACCTGCGCCACGGTGGCGTCGATCGTCTGGGCCACCTCAGTGTAACCCGCCGCGTAGCTCACCTGGGATACCTCTGCGCAGAGCCGCGACACTTCCGCGCGCAGTGTTTTCCGGGAGGCCAGCGCGCCGTTGCGACAGCGGTGCACGGCGGTGAGTGGGTTGATCACGCAGTTCACCGCGAGTTTTGACCACAGGGCCGTGTCGATGTCCTGCTCCCACTGGCAGTTGTCCACGCCGCGCTGCCAGGCGTCGAACCAGGCGGGTGCGAGCGCGCGCCCCGCCTGGCCGATGCGAGTCTCGCCGCGACCCGCGTGGCATATCCGCAGCGGACCTGTGCGAAACGCGCCCTCGGTCGTGGTACCACAGTAAAAATCCGCGTGCACGTTGGCCGCCGCCAGTTCCTCGACCAGCCCCATGCCGTTGACCAGCAGGACGATCACCGCATCGGGGGCAAGCTGTGCGCCGATACCCGCCACCGCGGCCCTGACGTCGTAGGCCTTGGTCGTCACCAGCAGACGCCTGACGGGCCCGCAGGACGCCGCGTCCGCGCAGTGCAGGGCCAGCTCGATTGTCTCCCCGTCGCGTTCGATAGACAGGGGGCCTCCCCGGTCGCCGGGGCGCAACAACAGCGTCACGCGGCCGCCGCCTCCCGCCAGGCCCGCGGCGAACAGGCAGCCCATGGCGCCGGCGCCGAGCACGTGCCAGCCGTCAGCCGCCACCTACGGTGCCCCCGCGCGGGATTGCAAACTTGCCGCGGCCGATTACCATGGGGCTCCTGTACAGGTGGGGAGGGAGACGACACTATGCCATCCTTCGACGTGGTTTCGGAAGTGGATATCCACCAGCTGACCAACGCCGTCGACCAGGCGGGGCGCATCATTGCCAACCGCTTCGACTTCAAAGGCGTGGAGGCGTCCTTCGTACGCGAGGAGCGGCGCGTGGTGATCACCGCCGAAGCGGAGTTCCAGGTCACCCAGATGCAGGACATGTTGCGCGGCGCGCTGGTGAAGTGCGATATCGATCCCGCGGCGATGGAATGCGGCGACATCGAGACCGCGGGCAAACAGGTGCGCTCCACCGCGGTGTTGAAGCACGGCCTGGACAGCGCCCAGTGCAAGGCCATTGTCAAGCGCATCAAGGATGAGAAGATGAAAGTCCAGGCGCAGATACAGGGCGAGCAGGTGCGCGTGTCGGGCAAGAAGCGCGACGACCTGCAGAAAGTCATCGCCCTGCTGAAGGACGGGGACTTCGGCGCGCCGCTGCAGTTCGACAACTTCCGCGACTAGTCCAGGTCACCCAGCAGCGCGAGCAGCGCCTCCCGCCTGCCGTCCAGTCCCCGCTCGTCCCCCGGCGCGCGTCCCAGCGCCCGGTACCATGTGAGCTCCAGGTAACGGTACACACAGCCGAAACCGGCCAGTGCCGCCCTCTCTTCGTCCCCGGCGGCGCGCCCCAGGTAGGCCTCCAGAAGCGCGGCGCCGTCACCCCCGGTCATGTCGTCCCCGTGCACGACAACGGCGAGGTCATACCACGGACTGCCCATCGCGGCGTACTCCCAGTCCAGCGCCCACAGCACGCCGCCGGAGTGCAGCCGGTTGGCGGCCAGCAGGTCGTTGTGACAGAGCGCGCGCTCGTCCCGGGGGAGCCCGTCCAGCAGCCGGCGTACTTTGCCGGCGCACAGCGCCAGTTGTTCGTCTGCCGGGGCCCCGGCGCGCTCGGCGCGGCGCTCGTAGCAGACCATGCGCTCACAGAGATCCAGGCGGTGGCGGCGCGCGGGCAGCGCGTGAATGCGCCGCAGCAGGGCGGCGATGTCAGCGACCTGCGGCCGCGCCGGCACATCCGGGGGCAGGTAGTCGCAGACGAGGGTGCCGAGGTCGGGATTGAAGTAGCGCGGGGCGGGCGCGATCCCCGCGGCGGCGGCGTCGTTCAATACACGCCACTCGAGCTGGCGGTTGAGTCCCAGGCCGTCGGTCCCGGCGCCGTCGATACGCACCACGAACTGGCGACCATCGAGTGCCGACGCCACCCGAACGCTGGTGTTGCTCAGGCCTGGGCCCAGGACCCTGTCGATCCCGGGTGCGGAGGCCAGGGGGGGATCGCAGGACCAGTGCTGCCACTGGGCGAGAGTCTGCTCAAGTTGGCGCGCTTCAGATGGGGTCAAACTGGAGGTCATGCGGGGCGTCAGTCCGGTTGCCGGAGCCCGGTTTGGTTCACTTCGCCGCGCTGCGGGTCGGGGCGACCCCAATAATGTCACTATTCAAGGGTGCCCTCGTTTGCATAGCAAGTATAGGGCGCTTACACTCCTAGGCCAATAAGAGCAAGAAAAGGGCTGCCCTCAAGCGGCATTACAGCCGGGGTACGCCGTGCGCAGCGCGGCGGGGTAGGCGATGAGTACATTGCATGGCGGATGATTTCGATCTCAGCGGGGCATTCCAGGAAGAGATCCAGGGTGCGCCCCCGGTCGTCTCCCGTTCCGAATTGCGCGAGCGCAGGGTCAGTGAGACCGTCACGGTCAACCGCTACCTCTACCACCAGGCGCAACAGCTCGAACTCATGTTGCTGCACGCCTCCGACCTGCAGGCGCTCTTCGAAATCCTCCTCGTGAGCATGCCCCGTCATTTTTCGTTCCAGGTGTCGGAGCTGTGGCTCTACGATCCTGAGGATGTGCTGTCCGGCCTGATCGTCGGCGCACAGCGCTACGGGCATAGCCTGCGCCTGCTCGACGATGTCTACCCGATACAGGAACTGTATGATCTCGAGCCCGACGTGGCGCTGATCGACGCGACCGACTCGCGCATGTTCGAGGTATTGAAATCGGAGCACGGCATCGACTCGGCGCTACTCATGCCGCTGACCGATGCCGGCCGCATGATCGGCAGCCTGCACCTCGGCGTGCAGGACGACTCCCTGGTGATGGGGGAGGCGGAGGAGGGTCTGCTCGCCCATCTCGCGGCGATTGTCTCGTCCTGCTTCCGGACCGCGGTGAGCCGCCAGCAGATCTCCCAGCTCACCATGCTCGACCCGCTGACCGAGATCAGCAACCTGCGGGGGTTCGAGCGCGACATTGCACGCGAAATCGCCCGCGCCCGGCGCAACGAACAGCCGCTCACGGTGCTGGTCATGGAGATCGACGACTTCGAAGACCTCTATGAACATTACGGCGAGAGGCGCGGCAACTTCGTTGTCCGGAAAATCACCGAGCGCCTGTCATCAGACCTGCGCCTCACGGACCTGCTCGGCCGCATGGGCCGTCCCAAGTTCTCCGTCCTGCTGCCCAACACCGGCGAACTGGTGGGACAGGAGGTGGCCGAGCGGATGCGCAAGGACGTCGAGGATTTCTCCATCGACGATGGCCGGGGGGCCGTGCTACAGGTTACCATCAGCATCGGAATGGTGACCTGGGAGCCCGCCCAGTACCCCGCCGTGGACATGCCGCGGCTGGCCAAGCAGATGGAGACCGCGGGCAACCAGGGTCTGGAGACAGCCAGGTCGCGGGGCGGGAACTGCATCGCCCAGTCGCGCCTCAGTACAATGATGGTCTGAACTTTGAATGATCTTGAAAGGCTCATGGCGAATAACCGCGCATGGGCGGACAGCGTTAAGGCAGAAGACCCGGAATTCTTTGACAAACTTGCGGCGCAGCAGAGCCCGGAATATCTCTGGATAGGCTGCTCCGACAGTCGGGTGCCCGCGAACCAGATTGTCGGGCTGATGCCCGGCGAGGTATTCGTGCACCGCAACGTCGCCAATATGGTGGTGCACACGGACTTCAACTGCCTCACCGTGCTGCAGTACGCAGTCGACGTGCTCAAGGTCAAGCACGTGCTCGTGGTCGGCCACTACGGTTGCGGCGGTGTGCGCGCGGCGTATGAGAATGCGGACAACGGCATGATCGACAACTGGCTGCGCAATATCAAGGACGTGCATCACCGCTGCAGTGCCGAGTTGAATGCGCTCCCCGACGACGAAACGCGCATTGACAGGCTGGTGGAGTTGAACGTGCGCGAGCAGGTGGCCCACGTCGTGGGCACCACGATAGCCCAGAACGCGTGGGCCCGCGGCCAAAACCTGGCGGTACACGGTTGGGTGTACAGCCTGCGCGACGGCTTGCTCAAGGACCTCGGCTGTACCATCGACTCCCCCGAGGGTGTCGCCGCGGCGTTCCGCATCGAGTCCTGAACTGGAGGTCTGCCCATGACACCGGAGCAGCGCCTGGACCGGCTCGAATCCGCCGAGGCCATCAGGCAGCTCAAGTACCGGTATTTCCAGGCCTGCGACGAGAAGCGGCCCGAAGACGTTCGCGCGTGCTTCGCTCCCGGCCCCGTCGATCTCAATTACGGACGTATCGGGACCTTCGGTGACAGGGAGGAGATGCTGGCGGTATTTACGGAGCTTGCCTGTCAGGATCACATCGTCGAGATGCACCACGGCCAGAACCCGGTCATCGAATTCCTGGACGATGACAACGCCACCGCGCGCTGGGGCCTGTACTACTACATGATCGACACGCGCCGCGACCTGGTCACGCAACTGGCCGGCACCTACGACGACGCCTACCGCCGCACCGGGGGCGAGTGGCGCATGGTGAAGTCCCACTACGCGGTGACCTCCACGCAGATCTTCGAGCTGGGCGAAGGGCTGGCCCGGGTAGTTTTCGCCGGCCGGGCGGCGCCGGCGGAGCTCGACGACCCGTCGCAGCAGGCCGGGTGAGCGCCGGTACCTCGCAGTGACCCCCCAGCGCATCCGGCGCCTGCGCCATGTACTGGACCGGCGCCAGCCGGACCTGACCCTCGTCACCGATTTCGTGCATAAGCAGCGCAACCTGTCCGCCCTCGTCAGGGTCTGTGACGCGGTCGGTGTCATGCGTATTCACGCGGTGCTGGGCGACGCGGACTACCGCGCCTACCGCGGCACCGCCACCGGTTCCCACCACTGGGTGGAGGTGGCGCGCCACGGGACGCTGGCGGCTGCCCTCGACCCGCTGCGCGCCGCTGGATTCCAGGTGCTCGCCGCGCACCCCGGGCCGGACAGCATCGACTTCCGGAACGCGGATTACACGCGCCCCACGGCGCTGCTGCTGGGGGCCGAGCGACAGGGGCTCGATACCGCCGCGCGCGAACGCGCCGACACCTGTGTGACCGTGCCCATGGCCGGCATGGTGGCATCGCTGAATGTTTCCGTCGCGGCGGGTATCATTCTCGCCGAGGCCCAGCGGCAACGGGAGGAGGCCGGGCTGTACAACGGCCGACGAATCGACGGCGGGACCTACCGGCGGCTGTTCTTCGAATGGGGGCACCCTGCAGTGCGTGATTTCTGCCGCGAGCGGGGCCTGGCCTACCCGCCGCTGGACAGCGAGGGTGAGATTGACGATCCCGCGGCCTGGTACGCCAGTGTAAGGGCGGGCAGGGCGCCGTTGTGGAAGGGTGCATTGTGGGAGAGGGCGTTGTGGGAGGACGAGAGTGCTTAACCTGATCTTTTTGCTGATCTACATCTTCGGCGGCGTGGCCCTGATCGTGGTGCTGACACAGCGCTTCGGCAAACCGCTTGAGCCGGAGGAGCAGGCGAAGCTGTCCCGCTGGTTCTTCATACTGGTGGGCCTCGCGGTTTTCGCCGGTGCGATACAGTACCTGGTCAGCTGACGGGACATTCGCGCGATGAACAAACCCCTGCACGGGTTGCGCGTGCTGGATCTCACCCACATGCTGTCCGGCCCTTACGGCGGTATGATACTCGCCGACCTCGGCGCGGAGTCCATCAAGGTGGAGCCGCTGGCGGGGGAGGGCACGCGCAGGCTGCTCGCCACCGACCCGGACAATTCCCTCGAGGGCATGGGCGCCTACTACCTCACCCTCAACCGCAATAAGAAAAGCATCGCCATCGACCTCAAGTCCGATGGCGGCATGGCCGTATTTCACCGCCTCGTCGCCTGTTCGGATATCGTGCTCAGCAACTTCGGCGCCGGTGTTCCCGAGCGGCTGGGAATTGATTACGCGTCCCTCAGCGAGGTCAACCCGCGCATCATCACCTGCACCATCACGGGTTTCGGTTCCGACGGTCCAGGCGCCGACCGCCCCGCCTTTGACCAGGTGGCGCAGGCTGCGGGGGGCGGCATGTCGATCACGGGCCCGGACCCGGAACATCCCGTGCGCGCGGGCATTCCCATCGGCGATCTCGGCGGCGGGATGTTCGGCGTCATGGGCGTGCTGGCGGCGCTCTACGAGCGCGAGCGCAGCGGGCGCGGGCAGCACGTGGATATCGCCATGGTGGACTGCCAGGTCTCCATGCTCAACTACATGGCCACCATGTATTTCCTGTCCGGCGAAGATCCCTGGCCGATCGGTAACACCCATTTCGTGCACGTCCCCTACGATACCTTCCGCTGCGCGGACGGCTTCATCGTGATCGCCGTCATCACCGACAATTTCTGGCAGAACCTGAAACGCGTGGTGGACGTTCCCGAGTTCGACGACCCGGCTTACGACACCCAGCCGGGACGCTACGCGGACAGGGAAAAAATCACGTCGTTGCTGAACGGGGCGCTGGCCGCCGGGACATGCGACCACTGGCTGGGTCGACTCGAGGCGGAGCGCATCCCCTGCTCGCCGGTCAACCGCTTCAGCCAGGCGCTCTCGGACCCCCAGGTGCTGCACCGCAACATGATCGTGGAACTCGCGCATCCCGGGGGAGCCACCACCCGCGGCCCCGGCAATCCCATCAAGCTGTCGCGCACGGATACCGAGACCTTCAGCCCGGCGCCGGCGCTGGGCCAGGATACCGACGCCGTCATGGCGGACCTGCTGGAGATGGATGCGACGGAGATTGCTGCCCTGCGCGAAGCGGGCGTCATCGCCTGACCAGGATCCGGCCCCGCGGCCGGTGTCTGTGCTAAGGTTTGGCGGTAACAGCCGAAAAAAATACGTGTAAGGAGTAAAGCTATGCCGAGACTCCGGCAGGTGCCGCGCGCGGAGGCGGATCCCGTCGCCACCGTCATGTACGACATGCTCTTCGGCCAGCGGGACCCGGTCGCGGAGCCGGGTACCGACACGGGTACGCCGGGCAACTGGTGGACGGTGTTCGCCCTGGTGCCGGACTGCCTGAAACACGCCATCGACGGCTTTCGCTTCTACCGCGATCCCGAGCGCCGGCTCGACCCGCAGTTGCGCGAACTCGGGCAGACGCGGGCGGGCTATACACGGGGCTCCCAGTTCGTCTACTCGCAGCACTGCAAGTCCTGTCGCTCTGTGGGTATGGAGGAGGCGAAGATCCAGGCCATCGCCCATTGGCAGGTGAGCGACCTGTTCTCGCCACTGGAGCGCGCGGTGCTCGCCTACACGGATGCGCTGGTGCTCGAGGGCGGCCGTGTATCCGACGCAGTTTTTGCTTCGCTGCGCGCGGGACTCAGCGACGAGGAGATACTGGAGCTGACCTATATAACGGCACTGTACGAGATGCACGCCGTGATGAGCCGCGCCCTGCGGCTGGAGTACGATGACGTCGATGAGCGCATCGTGGAGATCGCCGCCCCGGAGGGGGGGATCGACGACGATGTCATGCGCATGGTCGACACCGGGGAGGACTGAACACATGGGATACCACCACCTGGCCTTGGCCGCGCGGGACATACAGGCCGTGCACACGTTTTACGAGGGCGTGATGGGTTTCGAGCTGGTGAAGGTAGAGATCGGCCCCGTGCCCGAGGGTGGCTGGGCCAAGCATTTTTTCTATCGCATGGAAGACGACAGCAAATTCATCGCCTTCTGGGAGCTGCACGACGTGCCCGGCGCCGACACCATGGAGACCAACCTGTCGAAGGCAGCGGGCCTGCCGGACCATGTCAACCACATCGCCTTCGACGTCGCGGACATGGCGGATCTCGAGCGCCGCAAACAGCGCTGGCTGGATGCTGGGCTGCAGGTCATGGAGATAGATCACAACTGGTGTTACTCGATCTACACCAAGGACCCCAATGACAACCTGGTGGAGTTCTGTGCAACCACAGGCAGTTTCAGCGCGGTCGATCGCGAGACCGCAATCGCCGCACTGACTGCCACCGAGCCAGAGTTTTCGCCGCCCCCGGCATCCGTCGACTTCATCGATCCCTGACGTGTCCGCGCCCCCCGCTGAACAGGCGCTGCTGGCCCTCCTCGACGCCCCCGAGGGCGCGCGCATCGAGAACCTGCGCCGGCTCTCCGGCGGCGCGAACATGGAGACCTGGTCGCTGGACCTGGTGGAGGGTGCCGCGAGTGAGGCGCTCATCCTGCGCAGGGAGCCCGGTTCCAGGAATAGCAAGACCGGGGATAGCAGTGAGGTTGGAGAGCTCACCCTCGCCGAGGAGGCCGCGCTGCTGGAGGTGGCGGGCCGCCACGGTGTCGCCGTGCCCGCGCTGCGCAGGGTATTGTCGGAAGCGGACGGGCTCGGCCGCGGTTACATCATGAGCCGCGAGCCCGGTGAGGCGTTGCCTTTCAAGCTGCTCGTCGAGGAATGCTACCGCGATGCGTTGGCGGGGCTGGCACGCCGCTGTGGTGAAGAACTGGCGCGTATCCACGAGATTCCGTTGGACGAGCTGCCCGCCGGTGTACCGGACCACGGCGGCGCGCTGTTGTTCGAGCGCGCCCAGGCACTGCTGGACGATCACGATAACGTGTCCCCGGTATTGCAACTGGGGCTGAACTGGCTGCGCGACAACGCGCGCGGTTCGCCCCGCCGCACGCTGGTCCACGGCGATTTCCGCATGGGCAACCTGCTGGTGGATACCGCGGGGCTCTCGGCGGTGCTGGACTGGGAACTCGCTCACCTCGGTGACCCGGTGCAGGATCTCGGCTATCTCTGCGCCAATGTCTGGCGTTTCAACTCGCCGTTGCCCGTGGGCGGCTTCGGCGAGTACGCCGACCTCCTGGCGGGCTACGAGTCCGTCGCGGGCTGGGCGCCCCCGATGGCGGATGTCCGCTACTGGGAGGTGCACGCCGCGCTGTCCTGGGGCATGGTGTGCCTGGTGATGTTGCAGATGTACCGCAGCGGGTCGGATGCCAGCCTGGAGCGCTCGGCGGTGGGCCGGCGCCTGTCCGAGGCGGAGATCGACCTGCTTGTCCTGCTGGAGGGGGAGGACTCGTGAACGGAACTAGTGGACCGGAACTGCTGGAGGCGGTGCGGCGCTTCCTGCGCGAGGAAGTGGTGCCGGAACTGGACGGTTTCCGGGCCTACAACACACGCATCGCGGCCAACGCCGTGGGCATCGCCGCGCGGGAGCTTGAACAGGGCTGGCGCATCGCGGAACTGGACGGGCAGATCGCGGCGGAACTCGCCCTCGATCCGTCGGCGGGTCCCGTGGCGACCCAGGTCGCCGTCGGCCTGCGCGACGGCACCCTCAATGCCGACGCGCGCCTGCTCGACTACCTGCGGCGGCGTACGCTGTGCGCCATCGCCATCGACAACCCGCGTTACTCGGGCCTGGCGCAGGCCCGCGCACTCTGGGGCGAGTGATCAGGTGCTGACGCCCTTCGGGGCCTTCCTGTCCATGAAGCCGAACAGATAGCCCGCCACGCGGCGTTTTTGTATCTCCTCCGTCCCCTCGGTGATGCGGTAGCGCCTGTGATGGCGGTAGATATGCTCGAAGGGCTTGTAGCGGGAGTAACCCAGTCCGCCGTGAACCTGCATGGCCTGGTCCGCCGCGTCGCAGCACAGGCGGTTGGCCGTGTAGTTGCACATCGATACCTTGTCCGACACGGAAAAGGCGCCGTAGGTGTCCATCTGCCAGGCGGTCTTGTGCACCAGGGCGCGCAGCATCTCCGCCTGTGTCTGCAGTTCCACCAGAGGGAACTGGATGCCCTGTTGCGTGGCGAGGGGTTTGCCGAAGGGCGCCCGCTCCCGCGCGTAGGCCACTGACTCGTCCAGGCAGTACTGCGCGGCACCGAGTGAGGAGGCGGCCTGGCGAATGCGGTTCTCGTTGAAGAAGTGCTGCACCACCTGCAGCGCGCGCCCTTCGCCGCCCAGTATCGAGTCGTGGGGCACCTTCACGTCGGTAAAACTGACCCGACCGTGGTCCGTGGGCATGTTGAAGGTCCACAGCATCTCCTCGATGCGGAAACCCGGTGAGTCCGTGGGTACCAGGAACGCGGTGAGGCCGCCCGCGTCGCCCGCGCTGCCGGATGTGCGCGCGATAGTCATGATGTGGCTGGCGTGGTGTATGCCGGTATTCCAGGATTTTTCCCCGTTGATGGTCCACGTGTCGCCGTCGCGCACGGCGACCGTTTCCATGTGAGTGGCATCGGAGCCGTGGGCGGATTCGGTGATGCCCGCGGTGAAGTAGCGCCTGCCCTCGGAGAGATCGTCGATCCAGTCAGCCTTTTGCCGGTCGGTGCCGTAGTGGATCATCAGCAGCAGCGAGACATTGTTGCCGACGATGGAGTGCTCGTTCTGCAGGTCGTTGTGCAGGCCCAGGCCCTTCACCGCCAGGTGTTCGCGGATGATGGCCATCTCCAGGTTGCTGCCGTTGCGGCCGCCGTATTCCTCGGGGGAGGAAAAACGGAAATGCCCCGCCGCGTCCGCCCGGCGCCGGGCCTCCGCCAGCAGCGCCTCCCATTCGGGGTGGGGCAGGCCGTCGTTGTCCCAGTCCGTGCGCGCGTACTCCCGGCGGTGATCGAAGAAGCGCATGTTGTCGTCCTGCATCTGCAGCGGGAGAATCTCGGCCTCGATGAACGCGTCCAGTTCCGCGAGGTAGTCGGCCAGGTAGTCGGGGATGTCGAAGTTCATCATGTTGAGTTGTCCGTGAAATCAGGGCGAGGAGTATCGGCTTTCAGAAATTGTAGCGCGCCTGCAGCGCGACGGTGAGCGGGCGGTTCAGGCTGCCCAGTGTCGCGGCGCCCACCGGCACCTCCAGGCCGCCGAACCCGGGAAAGTCGAAACCGAAGGAGGAGGACTGGTCGAGCAGGTTGCGGCCCACGATGGCCAATTCCCAGCTGTCCTCGGCGGCGGCCAGCGCCAGGCGCAGGTCCACCAGCGTCAGGGCGCCGTCCAGGCTGCGCTCGCCGCTCTGCTGGTACTGCTCGTCGCGGTAGTTGACCGCGCCGTGCAGTCGCCAGAGCAGGCCGCGGGAGTCCCACGGGTGCTCGTAGAGCACGTCGGCGGACGCCGACCAGTCCGGTGCGTAGGGCAGGCGCTGCCCGGTGTCCTCGTCCTCCGCCTGTGCCCAGGTGGCGCTGGCGCCCAGGAACAGGTTGGGTGCGAGGGCCCAGCGCGTCTCGATCTCCGCCCCCCAGGACTCCGCCGGCAGGCTCTCGGTGAGGAAGGCGGTGCCGGTGAAGGTCACCACCTGGAAGTCGTCGATCTCGGTGTAAAACAGTGCCGCGTTGAGTTGCCCGGCGCCGCCGGCGAGAGAGGACTTCACACCCAGCTCGGTCGTCTGGGCCTCTTCGGTGTCGTACTCCGCCTCCTCCGGGCGCGCTACACCGGTGGCGAAACCGCCGCTCTTGCTGCCCCGCGCCCAGGACGCGTAGACCATGGCGTCGTCGCCGAGGTCGTACTGCAGGTTGATGGAGCCGTCCAGGTTATCCTCGGAGCGCTGCAGCGGGGTCGGCGCCACTTCCGGGGCGAGTATGTCGGCGATGATCACGCTCCCGGGGATACCCAGGCGCAGCCGCACCCGCTCCCAGGTGGCGTCCTTCTCCTCGTCGGTGTAGCGCAGGCCCAGCGTGGCGCGCCAGCGCTCACCGAGGTGGAAGGTGCCCTGGCCGAAGGCGGACCACACCTCGGTGTCCTGGTCGTAGCGCAGCTCGTTGGCGCTGTCGAGGGGCAGGCCGCCCAGGAGAAACGGCGGCGGGAAGCTCGCGTCGGTCAGGTTGCTGTAGTTCATTTCGGCGTCGAGGTAGTACAGGCCGGCGACGTACTCGAACCCGCCGCCGCTCGGAGAGGTAACGCGTACCTCCTGGCTGAATTGCTCGTTATCGCTGTCGAACACCGTGGTCAGGTAGTCCACCGAGAGGAAGTCGGAGTCGGTGAGCCGTTCGTTGTCGTACTCGGACCAGCCGGTCAGTGCGGTCAACCGGTATTCGCCGATGCCCTGGTCATACTGCAGGAAGGCGCGCTGTGAATCCTGGTCGTCCTCCGCGTCTCCGCTACTGCCGTACGAAGTGAAAGCGAACTTGTCCTTGTCCACACCGATGTCCGCATCGGGATCCATCGCCACCAACAGGCCCGCCGAGTCTTCGTCCGGCTGGAAGGTGTCGCCGAGTATCTGCAGGTCGTCGTATTGGTAACTGAGTACCAGGCTGCCGCTGTCGCCGATGTGCCACTGGCCGGTGGCGCGCACGGTTGTCTGCTCGCGCTCCGGGACCTCGTTGCCCGTGGCGCCGTTGTCCACGTAGCCGCCCTCGTCGACGTCGTTGACTGCCAGGCGGAAGTTGCCGAAGGATGTGGGCATGTCGAGCGCCGCGGTGAGGTAGGTGCTGTCGTATTCGAACTCGTAGTCGCCCTGCACGTAGCCGCCGAATTCCTCGCCCGGTCGCCGGGAGACGATACTGATCGCGCCCAGACTGGTGTTTTTCCCGAGCAGGGTGGTCTGGGTGCCCTTGATGACCTCGATGCGCTCCACGTCGAACAGGGCGGCCTGGAACTCGCGGATGCGCCCCGCCCAAATGCCATCGACAAAAAGCCCCACGGACTGGTCGAGGCTCTCCCCGCCGGCGCCGGTACCCAGCCCGCGCATCGTCACCTGGGACAGGTTCTGGGGAGTGTGCTGGATGGTCAGCCCGGGCACGGAGGCGGCGAGGTCGTTGGTGTCGCGAATACTGAAACTATCCAGCAGCTCACCTGTCACAACATTCACGGTGAGCGGAATGTCCTGCACGTTCTCGACGCGTTTCTGTGCGGTGACGAGAATCTCTTCCAGCACCCTGTCCTGCTGTGCTTGTACCGGCGCTTGTGCCTGGGCCTCGACACAGGTGGCGCACAGCAGCAGGGCCGCGAGGCCGCGCCGGTGTAACTTCGGTTTGCAATGCATGGATGTCTCCCTGTCGGCCGCGGACTGTCGAGAGTCAGGCGGGTTTGGTGACTGCGAGGTAGAACAGCAGCGGAATGAACACGACGACCAGCGGTGTGGTGACGCGGAAGAAGCGCCAGTGGAACCGGATCATGGACTCGTAGCGCGCGGTGTCGCCGCTGCGGCGGATGCGCCGCTTGTTGCCGCCCATGTGCGAGATGTAGTAGTCGACAATCTCCATCGGCAGGAAGATGACCAGAATGATGCCCAGTTTCATCCCCAGCCAGTTCAGTTCCCGCCACGGCCAGCTCGCCAGCCAGGCCAGTGCCAGGCCAGAGAGCAGCGCCACCGGGAAGGCGATATGCTCGAGGATCGCTCCCTTGTCGAAGCGTTCGATGGCGAGGTTGCGCGCGGCGACCCGTTCGGGGTCCCCCGGGCTGGCCTCCCAGGCCCGGAACACGGGGAGAATGTACCGCCAGTACGCCACTGCCGTGCTGAAAGACCACACGGCCACGGCCAGCAGGTGGATGAACTTCACGTGCAGGTACCAGGGGAGGAGCAGGCTGCGTATCTCGTCCAAGGTCGGGGGCCGGTAGAGCTGTGCGCTCGATTATTCTTGTTCGGTGTGTGCGGGTTCACACGGTAGTACAAAGGCCCACCCCGGGTCAAAGACGGCGCTGTGCGCAAGTCGCTGAAATGCCCGCCACCCGGGGCTTTGAAGCCGATGGGCGGCCACTATTCCCGGTTTCAACTTTGATGCGCGCACCCTATAATCGGAAACATCATAAATCCGGGGTGGCGCAGCCGCTCCGGAACCCGGGGGAGTGACCATTGCCGGCCCAGTGGCTCAGTAGTTCCAGCGATATCCAGGCGCGCGTCGGCCAGTGGCTGGAACCCCTGGTGGACGGCCTCTCCCAGCCCGCCCAGCAGCGCCGCATGCGCGCTGTCCTGCTGGCTCTCTTCGCCCTCTGGGCCGTGCTGGCACTGGCCCGCATGGTCTGGGCCCTGCTGCCGCAGCCGGAACAGGCCGGCCCGCCGCCCGCGGTGATCAACCCGGTGAGCAGCAGCGGGGTCGTCGCCCGGTCCGGTGAGATGGATATCCAGCGCATGCAGGGCTGGCACCTGTTCGGCGAGGCCGGCGCCGCCGCGCCTGCACCCGTGCCCCAGCCCGTCGCGACCAGCAGCCGCGACGGCATCGAGAAGGGCGCGCGGGAAACGCGGCTTAATCTCAAGTTGCGCGGCATCGTCGCCTCCACCGAGGACGGCCTGGGCCACGCGATTATCGAGCACCGGTCGAAGCAGGCGGTGTACGCGGTGGAAGACAAACTGCCGGTGTCCGGGCGCGTGCGCCTGGCCAAGGTCATGCCGCGACAGGTGATCCTCGACAACGGCGGCACCTACGAGCGTCTCGAGCTGTTCGAGAAGTCCGAGCTTGAGGCCTTGCCGCCGGCCCGGGGCCAGCGCACCGAGACCCCGCGGGGCACGGGTGCGGCCATCGACAAGCGTAACGAGGCGGAGACGGCCGCGCTCGCCGCGGACTACCGCTCGCGGCTGTTCGACAACCCCGCGTCGCTGGCCGAGGTGGTGAACGTCAGCGCGGTGCGCCAGGACGGCGGGCTGCAGGGCTACCGCGTGACCCCCGGCAGGGACGCGGACCAGTTCGAACAGCTGGGTTTCGAGCCCGGCGACCTCGTGACCAGCGTCAACGGCATCGCGCTGGACAGCCCCGCAAACACCATGAAGCTGTACAACGCCATGCGCACCGCGCGGGAGGTCGTATTCGAGCTCAAGCGCGCGGACCAGGAACTCACTCTCAGCGTCAGTCTCGACGGCGGCGGTCAGTAGTGCATCCAGGACGAGAAAAGGAATCCCATCCAGTGAACCACCCCATACGCCCCGGAATTTTCGCACTGCTGTTGTCGCTGATGCTGGTGGCGGCGCCGCTGACTGCCCAGGACTACACGGTCAACCTGAAAGAGACCGATATCCAGGAGCTTATCAAGTTTGTCGCCGAGGCGACCGGCACGACCATCGTGGTGGACCCGTCGGTGAAGGGCAAGGTCAAGGTGATCTCCTCCAAGCCCGTGTCCAGCTCCGAGCTGTACGACCTGTTCCTGTCCATCCTCGACGTGCACGGCTACACCGCGGTGCGCTCGGGTGGTGTCGTGCGGGTTATCCAGAGCAAGGACGCGCGCTCCTCCGCGGTCGGGGTCACCGACGGCAGCACCCCGGAGACCAACGACGAGTACGTCACGCAGGTGATCCGACTGGAGAACATCTCCGCCCCGAAGCTGATCCCGGTACTGCGCCCGCTGGTCCCGCAGCAGGCGCACATGGCGGCCTACGCGCCGAGCAACGCGATTATTATCTCGGACGTCTCCGCCAACATCGATCGCATCCGTAACATCATTGAGCGCATGGACCGCTCCGCGGTGCAGCAGACGGACATCGTCAAGCTGCGCTACGCGGTGGCGGAAGACGTGGTCAACATGCTCGACAAGCTGAACAAGTCCGAGGCCAAGGCCGCCGGCGGCACGGACCCGGAGGTGTTGCTGGTGGCGGACTCGCGCACCAACAGCGTGCTGATCAACGGCGACGAGCTGGAGCGCGCGCGGCTGCGCCGGCTCATCGAGCACCTCGACACACCGCTGCAGCAGAGCGGCAACGTCAAGGTAATCTACCTCGAGTACGCCAACGCGGTGGAGATCGCCGAGGTGCTGACCAAGGTGATGCAGAACATCGAGCAGCTGGAGAGCTCCGACGGCAAGAAACCGGTGGCCTCTGCCCGGGGCAGTTCGACCATCGAGGCGGACGAGGGCACCAACGCGCTGATCATCACCGCGGATACGGACGAGATGGCGGCACTGGAGTCCGTGATCCACCGCCTCGATATCCGTCGTGCGCAGGTGCTCGTGGAGGCGATTATCGTCGAGATGGAAGTGCGCGACGGCCAGGACCTCGGGCTGCAGTGGCTGTTCGCCGAGGAGGACGGTTTCTACGGCAGCAACATCAGTGCCGGCGACGCGCGGGCGCGCCGTATCGGCGAGGCGGTGCTGCCGCCCGACGACGACGACCCGGACACCAATGACGATTTCAACCTCGGTTCCCTGGCCAGCGCGCTGGCGCAGACGCCGGGCACGACCTTCGGCTGGGGCACGCTGGACGACGACTTCTCCATGACCATTATCCTCAACGCGCTGAAGGAACAGACCAACGCCAACATCCTGTCGACGCCGAGCCTGCTGACGCTGGACAACCAGGAGGCTTTCATCACCGTGGGCCAGGAAGTGCCCTTCGTGACCGGTTCGTTCACCAACACCGGCGCGGGCGGCGACGGCGCGCAGAATCCCTTCCAGACCATCGAGCGCGAGAACGTGGGCATTACGCTGCAGGTTACGCCGCACATCAACGAGGGCGATTCGGTGGTGCTTGATATCCAGCAGGAGGTCTCCAGCATCAGCCCGGCCTCCGTGGTGACCTCCGACGTGGTGACCAACGAGCGCAAGATCCAGACCAAGGTGCTGGCCAAGGACGGGCGCGTGGTAGTGCTCGGCGGCCTCATCAAGGACGACATCCAGGACACCCAGCAGAAGGTGCCGATCCTCGGTGATATTCCCTTTATCGGCAGGCTGTTCCGCAACGACGGCGTCAGCGTGGTCAAGACCAACCTGCTGATCTTCATCCGCTCGACGGTGATACGCGACGACGAGCAGCTCGCCGGCGCCACCGCCGACAAGTACCGCTACATCCGCGAGCAGCAGGCATTGCGCCGGGAGCGCGGCCTGATGTTCCTGGACGACGAGAACCTCCCCGTGCTGCCCGAGTGGGAGGCGCAGATCCAGCAGCTGGAGACCATGAAGTCGGTGGAGACCGCAACCGGGCAGGCGACCGCGGGCAGCGCGGGCGCCGAGCTGCCCCAGCGCGATGCGCCGGAGGGGGAACAGGCCCCGTGAGCGAGAGCGCGGAACCGGACATCCTGGAGGCGCCCGCGGAGGGCGCGCCGCGGCCGCGGGAGCTGGGGTTCAGTTTCGCCAAGGAAAACGGCGTGTTGCTGGAGACGACCCAGGACGGCGGGGCGCTGATCGTGCACCAGGGACAGCCGGAACTGCGCGTGCTCACCGAGCTGCGCCGCATGCTGGGCGGCGCCTTCACCTTGCAGGGTGTCTCGGAGTCTGAGTTCCAGCGCCGCCTGACTCTCGCCTACCAGCGCGGCAGCAACGAGGCGGAGCAGATGGCGGAGGACATCGGCGCCGATGTCGACCTGAGCCGCCTCGCCGACGAGATCCCGGAGTCGGGCGACCTCATGGATACCGAGGACGACGCGCCCATTATCCGCCTGATCAACGCCATCCTGTCCCAGGCCGTGCGCGAGCAGGCCTCGGACATTCACATTGAAACCTTCGAGGACCGGCTCAGCGTGCGCTACCGCATCGACGGTGTTCTCGCCGAGGTCCTCTCGCCCAAGCGCATGCTCGCGCCGCTGCTGGTGTCGCGCCTGAAGGTGATGGCGAAACTGGATATCGCTGAGAAGCGCGTGCCGCAGGACGGCAGGATCTCCGTGCGGCTGGCGGGGCACGCGGTGGATATCCGCATGTCGACGATTCCCTCCGCGCACGGTGAGCGCGTGGTGCTGCGGCTGCTCGATACCGCGGCGGGGCAGCTGCAGCTGCCCCAACTGAAGATGAACGAGCAGGTGCACGACGCCTACCGCAAGTTCCTGCACACGCCCCACGGCATCATCCTGGTCACCGGCCCCACCGGCTCGGGCAAGACCACCACACTGTATGCCGGGCTCGCGGAGATCAACGAGACCTCGCGCAACATCCTGACCATCGAGGACCCGGTGGAGTACATGCTGCCGGGCATCGGCCAGACCCAGGTCAATCCGAAGGTGGACATGACTTTCGCGCGCGGGCTGCGCGCCATCCTGCGCCAGGACCCGGACGTGGTGATGGTGGGGGAGATCCGCGACCTGGAGACGGCGGAGATCGCCGTGCAGGCGTCACTCACCGGTCACCTCGTGCTCTCCACTTTGCACACCAACACCGCCATCGGCGCGGTGACGCGCCTGCAGGATATGGGTATCGAGCCCTTCCTGCTCTCTTCCAGTTTGCTGGCGGTGATGTCCCAGCGCCTGGTGCGCCTGCTGTGCACCGATTGCCGCGAGGAGTCGGAGGCGACCGACGCGGAGCGCGAGCTCATCGGCATGGCGGGCACGGCGGGACCGGTCACGGTGTACCGTCCCAAGGGCTGCGCGCGCTGCAACTACACCGGTTACCGCGGCCGCACCGGCATATACGAACTGATAGAGATCGACGACGCGCTCCGCGTCATGATCCACGAGCGCGCCAGCGAGCAGGAGATGTTGTCCCTGGCGCGGCAGTCCTACCCTGGAATCGAGCGCGACGGCCAGCGCCGCATACTGGCCGGGGAAACCAGTATCGAGGAAGTCCTGCGCGTGACTTCCATCGCCTGACGCCGGGCTGAACCGTGACCGCCTATCGCTACCGGGCTCTCAACACCGAGGGCAAACTGGTCAAGGGCGTTCTGGAGGGCGACTCCGAGCGCCAGGTCCGCGCGCTGCTGCGCGGCCGCGAACTGCGCCCGGTGGAGGTGGGCGCGGCGAACCAGCCACAGGGTGAGCGCAGCGGGTTCCGGCTGTCGCAGTTGTTTACGCGGGTCAGCGCGGCGGACCTCGCCCTGCTCACCCGGCAGCTGGCGACACTCGTCGACTCCAACCTGCCCATCGACGAGGCCCTGCAGGCGGCCGCCCAGCAGACGCGCTCCGGGCGTATCAAGGGCATGCTGCTGCAGGTGCGTTCCCGGGTCGCCGAGGGACACACCCTGGCCTACGCCATGGGCGAATTCCCGCACGTGTTCAACGAGATGTACTGCGCCATGGTAAAAGCGGGAGAGCACGCAGGCTTTCTCGGCCAGGTACTGGAACAACTCGCGGACTACACCGAGCAGCGCCAGTACACGAGCCAGAAACTCAACAACGCCATGATCTACCCGTTCATCCTGACGGGGGTGGCCGTCTCGGTGATCGGCCTGATGATGGCCTTCGTGGTGCCCAAATTGGTGGGGATTTTCGCCCACACCCAGCAGGAGTTGCCGCTGCTCACCCGGATACTGATCGCTTCCAGTGAATTTGTGCAGAATTACGGTGTCTGGGTATTGGTGGGCTTCATCGCGCTGATGGTGTTGAGCCGCCGCCTGCTGCGGGACCCCGGGCGTCGAAAAGGCTGGCACCGGTTTTTACTCAGGGTGCCGGGTGTCTCCGGGCTGCTCACGGCGATCGATACGGCGCGCTTCGCCTCGACCCTGAGCATTCTCATGGCCAGCGGCGTGCCCCTGCTGGAGTCCCTGCGCATCGCGGGGGAGGTATTGACCAACCTGGTGCTGCGCGAGGAGAGCGTGGAGGTTGCGGAGCGGGTGCAGGAGGGCGGCAGCCTGAACCGGGCCATGCAGCAGAGTGGCCGATTCCCGCCCATGATGGTACATATGGTGGCCAGTGGCGAGGCCAGCGGGGAACTGGAGACCATGCTGGCCCGCTCGGCGGCGAACCAGGAGCGCGAGCTCGAGATGTCGCTGACGCGCGCCCTGGCCCTCTTCGAACCCGTCATGGTGGTGCTGATGGGAGGTATCGTCATGATGATTGTCATGGCGATACTGCTGCCGATTTTCGATATCAACACAATGGTGAAGTAAGTGAACAAGAGGAATGACAGCGCGGGTTTTTCGCTGGTGGAGATCCTGGTGGTACTGGTGATCATGGGATTGTTGATCGCGGTGGTGGCGCCCAATGTGCTCAACACCGCGGACGACGCGCGCATTCAAAAAGCGCAGGCCGACTTCAAGAATATCGAGACGGCGCTGAAGATGTACCGGCTGGACAACTATGTCTATCCCACCACCGAGCAGGGCCTCGAGGCCCTGGTCGAACCCAGTTCGCTGGACCCGGAGCCGCGCAACTTCCGCCAGGGCGGTTACCTGGAGGAGGTGCCCATCGATCCGTGGGGGCGCCCCTATCTCTACCTCAGCCCGGGTGAAAATCGCGAGGTGGACATCTTCTCCCTCGGCGCCGACGGCCTGTCCGGCGGCGAGGGGCAGAACGCGGACGTCGGCAACTGGCGGGAGGAGGAGGGCTGATCCCTCGCCGGGGAGCGGGTCATGACCGGGGCTCCGATACCTTACCCACGCAGTAGCGGGCTGCACACCGGGGGCTTCAGCCTGGTGGAGCTGCTGGTGGTGCTGATCATCATCGTCCTGGTCACCTCCATGGTCGGGCTCAGCGTCAGTTCCGGCGGGCAGGACATCCAGATTGAGTCACAGGTCCGCGGCATCGCGGACACCGCCTCCTATGCCCTCGACGAGGCCCAGTTCACCGGCCGGGACTACGGACTGCTGCTCGAGCGTCGCGAGGAGGGCGGGCAGCTCTACTACGCCTGGGCCTGGCGCGAGCGCGCCCTCGAGGGGTGGCGGCCGCCGGAGAGTGGTAAGGACGTGTTCGCGGACCAGCGCCTGCCGCCCGGCATCGAGCTGGAGCTGGAGATCGAAAATTCCCCTTTCTCCGAGGTGAGCTTAGAGAGTGCAGAGGAGAGTCGCGGGCCCCAGGTCGTCTTCTACGCCAGCGGCGAGACCACCGTCGGCGCCATCGACGTGCGCCGCGTGGATGACGGCGAACTGCTGTGGCGCATCGAGTGGGACCTGCTGGGTCGCTTCGACGTCCTGCCCCGGGGCATCCCGGAGGACGACGCCTGATGGGCAGCCGCGGCTTCACCCTGGTGGAAGTGATGGTGGCCCTGGCCATCGTGGCCATCACGCTGCCGGCGCTGCTGATCTCGCTCTCGCGCCAGGCGGACGACACCGCCTACCTGCGGGACAAGACCCTGGCCCAGATGGTGGCGGCGAACCGGCTCGCGGAAACACGCCTGGTGGTCAATGCGTCGCGCCAGCTGCGGCCCGGCAAGGACAGCGGCGTCGCCGCGCTGGCCGAGCGCGACTGGTTCTGGTGGAGCGAGACACAGCCCGCCCCGGGGGTGCCGAATTTCTTCCGCGTGGAAATCCGGGTCGCCGCGGACCAGGAGCGCGCGGACCAGCCCATGTACACGCTGGTGGCGTTCATGTCCGGGGACCTGCGCATCGAGGTGGAAGCGGAGCCGGAGGACGCGGGCGGCGGCGATAATTCCGGCGGTGGAGATCCCCTGGATCCGGGTGGCCAGATCCAATCGCAAATTGAACCGCCGGTGGGCATCGATGGCATCTAGGCAGGGGGGTTTTACGCTGGTCGAGGTGTTGATCGCCATGGCGATCACCGCCTTCGTCGCCATGGTCGCCTACACCAGCCTCTCCAACGTGATCACCGGCGCCGAGGCGATGCGCGACAACGCGGACCGCAGCTACGAGGTCAACCGCGCGTTCATGATCATCTCCCGGGACCTGCGCGAGTTTGCGCCACGCCCCGTGCGCGACGAGTTCGGCGAGGTGGAGCCGGCCATGGTCGGCGGCGAGGCGGCGCGCTTCCTGCTCAGCCTGACCCGTGCCGGCTGGCACAACCCCAATGCCCACCCGCGCAGCAACCTGCAGCGCGTCAATTACCGGCTGGAGGACGAGGCGCTCTGGCGCGACTCCTACTACGTGCTCGATCGCGCCGCGGACACGGAGCCGGAGACCGTATTGCTGCTGGACGGGGTCGAGTACGTGGAACTGGCGTTCCTCGGCTCGCTGGAGGCGCTGGATGCTCAGGGGCGCGACGCCGAAGTTGATACGCGCAACTGGTCCGAGAACTGGATCGTGGATACCAGTGACCCCGGCGCGACCTTGCCGCCCCCCGTGGCGCTGGAACTGCGCGTGCAGCTTGTGGACTGGGGCGAAATGAGGCGTCTTTATGCGCTGCCCCCGCTCTGATCCCAAAGTCGGGCGCGCGCACCAGTCCGGCGCGGCCCTCGTGGTGGCGATGCTCGTGTTCGCGGTGAGCGCGGCCCTTGTGGTCGCCATGCGCGGGGACTTCCAGCGTTTCTACCAGCGCAACGCAAACCTGCTGGTGGCCGAGCAGGCCCACGCCTACCTGCGCGGCGCGGAGGACCTGGCGGCGATGGCGCTGCTGGCGGATTGGGACAAGGACAAGTCCGACGACAACCCCCGGGACGACCTCGAGGAGCTCTGGGCGCAGCCGCCCCAGCCCTACGCGCTGGAGGACGGCGGCTGGCTGACCGGCTCGCTGGAGGACCTGCAGGGGCGCTTCAACCTCAACTGGCTGGCGCAACAGAGCGAGGCGGACCAGGGCGTCGCGGGGCGGCCGCGATTCACCCCGGCGCAGCAACAGTTCATCCGCTTGTTGCAGGCCCTGGGTGAACCCGCGCTCAGTGAATACGAGGCCATCGTGGTCACGCGTTCCATCGGCGACTGGCTGGACAGCGATCGGGCGGCCCTGGCGGACGGCGCCGAGGACGACTACTACTCGGGGATGACGCCCGCCTACCGCGCGGCCAACCGGCCCATGGCGAGTGTGAGCGAGCTGCGCGCGGTGGCCAATGTCACCCCTGAGCTCTACGCCGCGCTGCTGCCCTGGGTCACGGTGTGGCCGGCGGAGCCCGCGCCGATGAATATCCACACGGCCCCCGCCATGCTGCTGCGCACCGTCAACGCGGACAACGACCTGTCACCCCTGGGTGAGGGGGAGGGTGAAAGCCTGGTGGAATACCGCACCGAGACCGGCTTCCTGGACATCAACGATTTCAAGGACAACCCGGTCTTCGACGGCAAGGGCGAGGAGATGGATGGTGTGACGGGCCAGCTCGGCGAGACCTCGCGCTACTTCCTGTTGCGCGCCGAGGCCGAGGTTGCCGACAGGAACATGCGCTTGTACAGTGTGCTGGAGCGCAGGAACCGGCAGGTAACGGCTCTCGCGCGGGCCAGTGGCAGCCTGTAACGGGCCGTATTTGAAGACCAGTAGCAGACCAGTAACAGACTGGAAACAGGCTTTGAAACACCTTTATTGACAGCGCTTCGAGGAACGGACGGTTTGCAGACAATCTCAGTCATTCGCCGGGTGAACGGCCGCCTCGCCTGGTACCCGCCGGGTGCTGACGAGGAGCCGCGCTGGCTCGACGACGATGTCGCCGCGCAACACCTGCGCGCCTCCCTCTCCCAGCGCCGCGGGTCCGCCTGCTTCGCCGTCCCGGGCCCCGACGTGCGCCTGCTGACCCTGCCGGTGACGCCGGCCGAGAAAAAGCACATCAGCAAGTCCCTGCCCTTTACCCTCGAGGAGCAGGTCGCCGAGGATATCGAGGCGCTGCACTTCGCCCACTGCCAGCTCGACCGCGACCATCTCGGGGTGGCGGTCTGTTCCCGCGAGTGCATGACGCACTGGAAAGAGCTGCTCGCGCCCTTTCCCGGCCTCAACCTTTGGCTGCCTGAGCCGCTGTTGCTGCCCTGGCAGGAGAACGAGTGGTGCGTGGTGCTGCAGGAGGACACGGCGGTGGCACGCACCGGGCGCTGCGAGGGCTTTACGATCGAGCGCGACATGGCGGGTACCCTGCTGGAGGGCGCGTTGCAGGGAGCGGAGTTGCCCCATGCGGTGGTGGTGTACGGTCAGGACCAGGATGCCGACCTGGCGCTGTTGCCGGGGGTGCTCAGGGAAGTGGCGCAGTGGCGACGGGGCAATCTCTATGCCGCGATGCGACTCACCGACACGGCGGACGCCCCGCTGAACGTCCTGCAGGGTGAGTTTGCGCCGCGCCTCCCCCTGGGGCGCTGGTGGAAACAGTGGCGCGCGGTCGCGGCGACCTTTGCCGTGGCCTTTGTCCTGCAGCTCGGCGCGACCTACGCGGACTACCGCAACCTGTCTGCCCAGAACATCGCGCTGCGCACCGCGGTGCAGGACAGTTATCGCAAGGCGTACCCGCGAGGGCAGGTGGTGGACCCTGAGAAGCAGCTGCAGCGGCAGCTCGACGCGATGCGCGGCACGTCCCAGAGCAGCGGTTTCGTGTCCCTTGTGGAGAGTGTCGGGCAGGCGATGGCCGGCATGCCCGGGACTTCCATCGCGACCATCAACTACAACGACAAGTCCGACGAGATGCGCATGAACATCGTCGCCGCAGATTTCGAGGGCGTCGAGCAGTTGCGCAGCCGTATCAACGAGGCGGGCCTGGAAGCCGTCATGGAGAGCAGCAGCAGCCAGGGCGAACAGGTCCGTGCGCGCCTGCGGGTGGGCAAGCGCTCGTGAAGGACTGGTACCTCTCCCTCAACCAGCGCGAGCAGCTGAGCCTGTTGGTACTGGCCATCGCCCTCGGCCTTTACGTGCTGTATATCGCCGTTTGGTCGCCACTGGATACGCGGCGCGACGAACTGGCGCTACAGAACCGCGCACAGGCGGAATCCCTGACCCGGGTCGACGCCATGGTGTCGGAAGTGATGCAACTGCGGGACAGCGGTGTCAGCGCTGGCGCGCGGCGCAACCTCACCTCGCTGATCAACCAGTCCACGCGGCGCCTGCAACTACCGGTCAGCCGGCTGCAGCCCAACAGCCGCGGGGAGATACAGGTGCGCCTGGAAAATGCCGCCTTCGACGACGTGCTCGGCTGGCTCTACGAGATGGAGTACCGCGAGGGCCTGCTGGTGCGTGAGGTCTCTATCACCCAGGCCGGAGCGGTGGGGCGCGTCAACGCCACCGTGCGCATCGCGCAGGCCGGATAGGATGAGACTCTCCCGGCTCGCCTGGGCGGCCGCCCTGGCCCTGCTCCTCGTCGCCGTTCTCGCGGTAAACGCCCCGGCGCGCCTCCTGGGCCTGGTGGTGCCCGCCGAGCAGGTGCGCCTGCAGGGGCTGGAGGGAACCGTGTGGAGCGGCAGCGCGGCCCGCGCGATGCTGCGCCTGCCCCAGGGCTATATCCATCTCGGTAAAGTGCGCTGGACCCTGCAGCCCCTGTCCCTGCTGCTCTTTTCACCCCGTCTCACGATCGACAGCGAGTGGGGCGGCCAGGTTCTCTCCGGCGACGTCACCCTGCGCGGGACGGGCAGCCTGCAGGTGCGCGACTTCGATGCGCGTGTCTCGGCGGACCTGGTGCGCCAGTTCGCACCGCTGGCCATCGACGGCCGCCTCTCGGCACAGATCGCCGCCCTGTCCTTGGTGGACGGGCTGCCCCGCCGCGCGGAGGGGCGAGTCGTGTGGGAGGACGGCGGCTTCCTGTCGCCCCGGGGCCGAATCCCCCTCGGCACCTATGCCCTGGAGTTCCTCCAGCCACCGGGAGAGGCGCTGCGCGGCGAGGTGGTCACCGTGGCCGGGCCGCTGGAGGCCGAGGGCGAGGTGGCGCTCGACGGCCGCAGCTACCGCATCGACCTGTTACTGGGCAGTGAGGAGACCCTGGACCGCCAGTTGCGGGACGCCCTCGCCCTGATGGCCACACCCGAGGGCGGTGACTACCGCCTGGAGCTCGACGGCGACTTCTGAGCCGGCGCCCGCGCCAACCTCCCGCGGTATAAACCGCTTGACCGCAATCGGCGGCATCTGGCGTATAATTCGCGCTTTCGGCAATTCCTGAGGAACAGACCTGTATGAGTGACACGGATTTCAAGAAGTACGAGTGTGTGATCTGCGGCTTCATCTACGACGAGGCCGAGGGGCTGCCCGACGACGGCATCGCCCCGGGCACCCGCTGGGAGGACATCCCCGAGGACTGGGAGTGCCCCGACTGCGGTATCTCCAAGGCTGACTTCGACCTCTACGAGGAGTGACCGAGCCACGAAAGGCCGGGCCACGAATGGCCGCTTCACGACTCGCCACTCTCCGCCGCCTGATGGCGGAGCGCGGTTACGACGCACTGTTCGTACCGCGCGCGGATGAGTACCTGGGCGAGTACATTCCCGAATACAACGAGCGCCTGCGCTGGCTGACCGGGTTTACCGGGTCGGCCGGCATGGCCGTCGTGCTCGCCGACGAGGCGGCGATGTTTGTCGACGGGCGCTACACCGTGCAGGTGCGCGCCCAGGTCGACCCCGACCTGTTCAGTTACCGCCACCTGGTGGAGGACTCCCAGCCCGGGTGGCTCGCGCAGGTACTCCCGGGTGGCGGCCGGGTCGCCTGCGACCCGCGCCTGCACAGCGTTCGCTGGTACCGCGACACCCGCGCCGCCCTGGCCCGGGACAATCTGGAACTGGTGGCCGACGCCGACAATCTCGTCGATCACTGCTGGACGGACCGTCCCCCGGCCACTGTGGGGGAGGCAATGCTGTTGGGGGAGGCCTACAGCGGCGAATCCAGTGCGGCGAAGCGCGCGCGCATCGGCGCGGCCATCGAGGAGGCCGGCGGCGACAGCGCCCTGGTCTTCGCTCCGGACTCGGTCAGCTGGCTGCTCAACCTGCGCGGCAGGGATATGCCCCAGTTGCCCGTCCTGCTCGCGTGCGCGTTGGTGCACGCCGACGGCGACGTCGACCTGTTCACCGACCCGCGGCGCCTGCCGGAGGGGGTCGAGGTACACACGGGAGGGGGCGTGCGCGTGCACGGACCGGGACTACTGGAGGAGGTATTCGCCGGGCTCAACGGGCGCCGCGTCCTGCTCGACGAGAACAACACCAGCGCCCATGTGCACCTGCTGCTGGAGGCGGCCGGCGCGGAGGTGGTTTTCTCGCCCGACCCGGTGCAGTTCCCCAAGGCCTGCAAGAACGCGGTGGAACTGGCGGGCACCGCCGCGGCGCACCGGCGGGACGCGGTGGCGGTGATCCGCTTTCTCGCCTGGCTGGACCGCGAGGTGGCAGCCGGGCGCCTCCACGACGAGGCGGTACTGGCGGACCACCTGCTATCCCTGCGCGCGGAGGGCGAGCATTTTCACGCCTGTTCCTTCGACACCATTTCCGCGGTGGGTCCCAACGCGGCCATGTGCCATTACAACCACCTCGACGGCGAGCCGGCTACAATGCCGATGAACAGTCTCTACCTTTGTGACAGCGGCGCCCAGTACGTGGACGGCACCACCGACATCACGCGCACCGTGGCGATCGGCGATCCGGGGCCCGAGGCGCGCCGCCTCTTCACCCTCGTCCTTAAAGGCCACATCGCACTCGACCGCGCGCGCTTCCCGCGCGGCACCACCGGTGCGCAGCTGGACACTTTCGCGCGACAATTCCTGTGGCGCGAGGGCTACGACTTCGACCATGGCACCGGCCACGGTGTGGGGGTGTTCCTCAGCGTGCACGAGGGTCCCCAGAGAATTTCCAAGATCGCCGATGTCGACCTCAGGCCCGGCATGATCGTCAGCAATGAGCCGGGTTACTACCGGGACGGCGCCTTCGGCATCCGTTGCGAGAACCTCGTGGTCGTCACGGAGTGTGCGGAATCCCCCGGTGAGATCCCGCTGCTGTGCCTGGAGGCGCTCACGCTGGTCCCGTTCGACACGCGGCTGCTGGACCACAACCTGCTGGAGGGCGACGAGCTGGCCTGGCTCGACGCCTACCACGCGCGCGTCGCCGCGACCGTCGGCCCGCTGCTCGACGGTGCGGAGGCCGACTGGCTCGCGCAGGCCACGCAGCCCGTAAGTGCCTGATTATTGCGCCGAAATTGTGTAGACTTTCCCCAATAAGAATATAGAGGGCGCCGCAACCGCAGCTCGATAGCGGATGGCGGGAAGCGGCACCCCGGACGGAGGGACACATGGCGGCAGCCGGCGGGGCACACTGGTCTTCCCGATTTGCTTTTCTCATGGCCTCGGTGGGTTTCGCCGTCGGTCTCGGCAACATCTGGCGATTTCCCTACGTTACGGGTGAGAACGGCGGTGCCGCGTTCGTCCTGATCTACCTCGCCTGCGCCTTCGGTATCGGCGTGCCGATTCTCATGGCCGAGGTGCTGATCGGCCGGCGCGGGCAGGCGAGCCCGCCCCGCGCCATGGCAACACTCGCCACGCGGGACGGCCAGTCCACCCAGTGGAAGTGGGTGGGGGGCATGGGTCTGCTCGCCGCCTATACCATCGAGATCGTCTACGCGGTCGTGGTCGGCTGGGTGCTCTGGTACCTGTTCAAGGCCGTAACCACCGGCTTTGTCGGCATGGACGCAATGGCCGCGGAGGCGGAGTTCATCGGCGTGCTGGACAACAATAC
>Ga0126341_1000001_pt1 | contig 51735 bp, 44 predicted proteins | sample OrbTmetagenome_FD_97057 | JGI IMG/M metagenome (GOLD analysis project Ga0126341, IMG submission 97057) | Coral microbial communities from Florida Keys, Florida, USA - Orbicella T D metagenome | ecosystem: Host-associated > Invertebrates > Cnidaria > Coral | place: Florida Keys, Florida, USA... | reverse complement strand
GCCGCGCGCTCCGCCGCATAGGCCTTGGCGACCTCGGCGGTCTCGATGATGTCCTGCTTGCCGATGGAAAACACGCTGACGCCCAGGGCGTACTTGCCGTTGAAGGTGGCGATCAACGACCTGGAAGGGATCAAGCGCGTGGAATCGGACTCCTTCGAGTCCGCCGCGATGATCATGATCGAACCCCAGGACGGCGCCGACCTCTCAAAGCTGCTGGACGACGTGCAAAACCGCGTCGATGCTATCCAGCACTTCCCGGCAGAGGCTGAAAAACCCATTATCAGCCAGCCGGAGCTGATGTTCCCCTCACTGATACTGCAGCTCTCGGGCGATATAGACGAGCGCAGCATGAAGTCCCTCGCAGACAGCGTGCGCCGCGACCTGCTGACGTTCCCGGAAGTATCGGGCGCCCAGGTGGTCGGTGCGCGCAATTACGAGATTGCCGTGGAGATATCCGAGCCGCTGCTGAGGGAGTATCACCTCACCCTGGGCGACGTGGCCAATATCATCTCCGCCTCCTCCCTGGACCTGCCCGCGGGCTCAGTGCGCACGGAGAACGGGGAGATCATGCTGCGCACCATCGGCCAGGCCTACGTGCAGCAGGATTTCGAAGAGATTGTGCTGAAGACCTGGCCCGACGGCACACGCCTGCTCCTGGGCGACATCGCGACGATCAACGACGGCTTCGAGGACGGCGCCGGTTTCGCCACCTTCAACGGCAAGTACGCCCTGGGCGTCAGCGTGTTTTCCATCGGCAAGCAGGACATCATCGAGACCGCCGAGGTCGCCAAGGCCTATGCGGCGGAGCGCGCGGCGACCCTGCCGGAGGGCGTTCAACTCGACGTCTGGAACGACGCGACGTACTACCTGGAGGGCAGGCTGTCGATGATGATGGAGAACCTGGCCCTCGGTGCCCTGCTGGTGTTTATCATCCTGGCCCTGTTTCTCGAGATCAAGCTGGCCTTCTGGGTCATGATCGGCATTCCCGTGTGCTTCCTGGGCGCCATGGCCATGATCAACACGCCCTATATCGACGCCAGCCTGAACATGATCAGCATCTTCGGCTTTATCCTCGTTCTCGGCATCGTGGTGGACGACGCCATTATCATGGGCGAGAGCGCCTATACCGAGACAGAGGAACGCGGCCACAGTATCGAGGCCGTGGTGGACGGCGTCTACCGGGTGGCGACACCGGCTACCTTCGGGGTGCTCACGACGATCATGGCCTTTCTGCCGTCGCTGTTTGTGGCGGGTGTGTTCGGCGCCTTCCCGGAAGCCTGTGGCTGGGTCGTGATTCTCTGCCTGGTGTTCTCCCTGGTTGAATCGAAGTGGATCCTGCCCGCCCACCTCGCCCACTCGAAGCCGACACGCAACCGCCTGCTGCTCGAGATCGACCACGTCCAGGAGGCCGTAAACCGCGGCCTGCGCAATTTCGTGGAACAGCGTTACAAGCCGTTCATGCTGCGTTGTGTCCAGAACCGTTACACCACCCTGGCCTTCTTCCTGTCACTGCTGATACTGTGCGGCGGACTGCTCTCGGGCGGCGTCGTGCGCACGGTGCTCGCACCCGACACTCCAGGGGAGTTCTTACAGGTGGAGCTGCGCATGTCCCAGGGCATCCCGCAGGAGCGCACCTTCGAGGCCATCCGCGAAGTGGCGGCCGCCTTCGGCGCCATGGAGGAGCGCTACCGCGCCGAGACGGGCCGTGACGAGAAGCTGCTCGAGCACATGGCGGTCTACGGCTTCAACCGCATCAACGGCCGCATCGACGTGGAGCTGACCAAGGAGGAATCCCGCAGCATTACCACGCGGGAAATCGGCAATCGGTGGCGCGAGGAGGTGGGGCATATCCACGGCGCCGAGGTCTTTTCGATATCCAGCGCAGACGGTCCCGAGTTCGGCCCCTCGATCGCCTTCGACCTGATGCACAGCAATGCCGACGACCTGCGAGAGGCCGCCGCCGACCTCGAGGAGGCTATGCGCCACTACACCGGCGTATACGATATTCGCAATGGCGCGGCCGACACCGCCGACGAGTTCCACCTCGACATCCTGCCGGAGGCCGAGAGCCTGGGCCTGACACGCTTCGACCTGGGCAGCCAGGTGCGCCACGCCTTCTACGGCGCCGAGGCGCAGCGTGTGCAGCGCGGCATCGACGAGATCAAGGTCATGGTCCGCTACCCGCGGGAGGACCGGGAGAACGTCAACAGCCTGAACAACATGTTCATCCGCACCCCCGCCGGCGACGAGGTGCCCTTCGATACGGTGGCGCGTCTGGAAGTGAAACAGGGTCTGCTGAAGGCCACACGCATCAATTACCAGCGTGCGGCGGAGGTGACCGCCGAGGCCAACAAGCAACTCGTGGAACCGGACAAGGTCATCCGCGACATCGAGATGAATGTTCTCCCGGACTTGATGAACAAGTACCCCGGGTTGAGCTACGGCATCTCCGGGGCGGCCGACGAGGAAGCGAAGATGGCCGTGTCCATGATTATCGGCTTCGCCCTGTCACTGTTCGGCATCTACGCGTTGCTGGCGATCCCGACCCGGTCCTACCTGCAACCACTGATTATCATGGGGGTGATTCCCTTCGGGATGATCGGGGCGATCTTCGGCCACTGGATCACCGGCTACCCGTTGAGCATGATGTCACTGATGGGTGTTATTGCCCTGAGCGGCGTGGTGGTCAACGACAGCCTGATCCTCGTCGATTTCGTCAACAAGTCACTGGCCGCGGGCACAGAGCGCTACACCGCCATCGTTGAGGCCGGGATGCGGCGCTTCCGGGCCATCCTGCTGACCTCGCTGACCACGTTCTTCGGCCTGGTGCCCATGTTGCTGGAGGACTCGCTGCAGGCGGAGCAGATGATTCCCATGGCGATTTCACTCGCCTTTGGTATCGTCTTCGCAACGGTCATTACACTGCTGCTCATTCCGAGCCTGTACATGATCCTGGATGACCTGAAGCAGTGGATGGCGCGCCGGGATACCCGCGCCGAACTGGCGCACAGCGGGAGCTGACCATGGCAGAATTCGAGCGGATATCCGTCGACGCGGCGCGCGACATGATCGACGCCGGCGCGGTGGTCGTCGATGTTCGCGACGAGGATTCGTACCGGTCCGCGCACATACCCGGTGCACTCTACCTGGACAACACCACCGTACAGGATTTCATCGAGTCGGCCGACCACTCCGCACCCCTGGTGATCTACTGCTACCACGGTAATTCCAGCCAGGGCGCCGCTGCCTTTTTCCATGAAAAGGGTTTCGAGAAAACCTACAGCGTGGACGGGGGATTCGAGGAGTGGCGCACCCGGTTCCCGGTGGAGCCGGGCTGAGCGTCAGCGCACCATCGAGCAGGTGATACAACGCATGTAGAGGTGGCCGGGATCCTGCAGAAGGCTGAGTTCCTCCGCCGCTTCTCGCACCGGCCCGAGCACACCCTCCAGCACCACGCTGCCGGTGCTCTCACCCAACAGGCTCAGGCTCCCCACCCGGTTCGCAAGTTGCTTCAGCAGCATCTCCCGGGGCGACATCGGCAGTTCCACGTAATCGACCTCGAAGTCCTCCAGCCCGGCCAGTTCGGCCGAGGAGGCGATCGCCTCCTCCAGCCCGCCGACCGCGTCGACGAGCCCCGCCTCGAGGGCGTCGTGTGCACTCCACACCCGGCCCTGCGCCAGCGGATCGACCTCCTCCGGGCTCATGTTCCGCCCCTCTGCGACAACCTCGAGGAAACTGCGATAGGCGAAACCGATACCGCTGTTCAGGGCGTCCACCAGTTCCTGGCTCAGAGGCCGGTCGGCGCGCAGGGAGCCCGCCAGATCCGTGGTGCCGACCCCGTCCGTGTGGATACCCGCCCTCTCCAGCAGGTTCTCAAAGGTGGGGAATGCGGCGAAGACGCCGATGCTGCCGGTAATGGTTGAGGGCGTCGCCCAGATCTCGTCGGCGGGCGCCGCAATGTAGTAGCCACCGGACGCCGCCACCGCGCCCATGGAGACAACAACCGGGATGTCCTTCTCGCGCGCGTACAGCACCTGCTGGCGGATGATCTCCGACGCGAACATGCTGCCGCCGCCACTGTTGACGCGCAGCACGATGGCGCCGACTCCCTCCTCCTCGACCGTACTGCGGATCAGTCGCGCCAGCGAGTCGCCGCCTATCGTGCCGGAGGGCTGGTCGCCGGGGAGGATATTGCCCGCGGCGGTAATCACCGCGACGCGGTCACCCTCCGGCGCGGTAATTTCCAGTGGGCGCTTGCGCAGCACGTAGCGCCCGAACACCACCGCCTCGTACAGGCCGTCGTCGTTCTCCGCGCCGACCACGTCGATGAGATAGTCGTTCGCCTCGGTGCGGCTCATGCGCTCGTCGACCAGGCCGGCCTCCAGCGCGGCCCGTGCGGTGTCGCCGCCCTGCGCGCGCAGGCGCTGCGAAAAATTGTTGACGTAGTCGTCGACGGCACCCGGATCCAACTCACGCTGCGCCTCTACGATTCCCGTGTACTGGTCCCACATCTGGCCCAGCCAGCGACTCGTCAGCTCTTTCTCGCCGGGAGACATGTCGTCGCGCAAAAACGGCTCTACCGCTGATTTGTGCTCCCCCGCACGGAACACGTGCACGTTGACGGATATTTTTTCCAGCGCCTCACGGTAGTAGTTGCGGTAGCTGCTGTAGCCTTCAAGCGCGACACCGCCGAGGGGGTGGACAATGATCTCGTCGGCGTGACTGGCGAGCAGGTACTGGTCCTGTGTGTAATAGTCTCCCGAGGCAATGATGGGTTTGCCGCTCTCGCGGAATCGCTCCAGGGCGGCGACGATCTCCTGAGTCTTGCTAATACCCACGTAGACGAGGGCATCCAGCTCCATGACCAGGGCGGTGATGGCGTCGTCCTCACGTGCGAAATCGATGGCGTCTATGACATCGCGCAACAGCACCTCGTGACTCGCCGGCGAGGGATCGCGCAGGAGTGCCTGTAGCGGATCCACGGGAGACTTCTGGTCCACTACGCTGCCGCTGAGATTCAACAGGAGCGCCGCGCGCTCCGGGAGCGGTTCCTTGGCCCCGCCGATGTAGACGAAATAGATGATTGCGAGAAACGCGATAAACAGCAGGTTGGACATGGCGAGGCGCACGCGGGTGATGCCGTTCCAGATGGCGGTGAATACCCGTCGCAGGAAGGACTGCTCGCTCATAACTCGGTTACCCCTGATTAATGCCACTGGGTCCGGCGACACCCGGGCGCCTCATCCAGAGGTACCCTGGTTCTGCGCCCGCAGCTCCCGGGCTCGCCATCGCACGTACAACATCGCGCTGGTAAACAGTACCACAACCGCCACCAGCCCGGTTATCACCAGGGGGTCCCCGGGCCGGGCGAAAATGCGTACCACGAGGGCCGCGAAATACCCCAGCGTGACAAAGCACAGCCAGATATAGGTGCGCAGGTTATCCCGGCGCAGGCCCGGCAGGAACACCAGGAGAGGCAGCAACCGGAATACCCAGATCACCGCGGGCGCCTGGTACACCGCGAGGTCCAGGACCTGCTGGGCCAGCAGCAACGCGTAACTGCCCAGGGCCAGCCTCCGGCTGGCGACCACGGTGTTCATCCGGTGCGCGATGTCGCCAGGCGCGCGACCCGGCTTCCCAGTGCGCGGCAGAGCGCGGCCTCGGTGTCGTCCAGCGCCCGGTCGCTCCCCTCGCCGGCCCAGTGGGATGCGCCGTAGGGCGTACCGCCGCTGCGGGCGCTCATCAGGCCCGGCTCGCTGTAGGGAAGGCCGGCGATGACCATGCCGTGGTGCATCAGGGGCAACATCATGCTGAGCAGCGTGGTCTCCTGGCCGCCGTGCAGGCTGGACGTCGAGGTGAACACAACGGCCGGCTTGTCGATCATGGCCCCGCTCAGCCAGAGGGAAGAGGTCTGGTCGACGAAATATTTCAGCGGCGCGGCCATGTTGCCGAACCGGGTGGGGCTGCCCAGGGCGAGTCCCGAGCAATCCCGCAGGTCCTCGATGTCGCAGTACAGCGGACCGCTGTCCGGGATCTCCGCCGCGGCCTGTTCTGTATCGGCGGAAACAGCCGGCACGGTGCGCAGTCGCGCAGCCACGCCGGGGACGAGTTCCACACCGCGACCCACCTGCTCCGCCATGGCGGCGGTGGCGCCGCCGCGGGAGTAAAAGAGAACGAGGATGAAGGGCTCGGCCATCAATCGATCAGCGCGAGTACATTTTCCGGCGGACGCCCCAGCACGGCGCGCTCGCCCCGGACAACGATGGGTCGCTCAATCAGCCTGGGACACTCGGCCATGGCGGCCAGTACCTCGGTGTCGCTGGATTCCGCACCGAGACCCCGCGCCTTGTACTCGTCCTCACCGCGGCGCACGAGCTCTGCCGCACCCATTCCGAGCTTGCCCAGCAGTTCTTGGATCTCGGCCTCACCGGGCGCTTGCTCCAGATAGAGGATCACCTCCGGCGAGATTCCCCGCTCCTCCAGCAGCGCCAGGGTGTTGCGCGACTTGGAGCAGCGCGGGTTGTGATAGATGGTGTACTCGGCCATGGTGCATCCCCCGGTTGGAAACCGCCGCAGGGTAGCGCAATTCCCGGGCGCCGGAAAGCGCGCTGAAATTACACGCAATCGTGCCATAATGCGCGCATGGAATACCTCTGGCAGACACTGCGCGAACTGTGGCGCCGCGCGCTCTACCTCGTCGCGCGGTACTCGGCTGACCGCTGTTCGCAGAGCGCGGCCGCGCTCACCTACATGAGTCTCTTCGCGCTGGTCCCCCTGTTGACCGTGCTCTACACCATGGCGTCCGCCATACCGGCGTTCCAGGGCGCCGAGGCGCAAATGCAGGAGCTACTGTTCAGCCAGCTGGTACCGGAAACCAGTTCGGAGATCGAACAGTACCTGAACACGTTCTCTGAACAGGCCAAGAACCTCACCGGGCCGGGAATTGCCTTCGTGCTCATCACCGCGGTGTTGATGCTGCGCAACATCGAAACGGCCTTCAACCACATCTGGAAGGCGCGCGAGAACCGCAGCGCCGTGTCCAGTTTCATGCTCTACTGGGCGGTGCTGTCCCTGGCCCCTATCACTATCGGGCTGGCACTGGGCCTGAGCACGTATTTCACCACCTTCACCAGCGCACTGGAGCGCCTCGACCTCGCCGGCGCCCAGACCACCCTGCTACAACTGGCGCCGCTGGCGCTGAGTACGGGCGGATTCTGCCTCGTGTACGTCGCGGTGCCCAACTGCCGCGTGCCCTTCCGCCACGCGCTGGTCGGCGGTTTCCTCGCAGCCCTGGCATTTCACCTCGCACGCAGCGTCTTTACCGGCCTGATGGTGCGCTCCAGCATTTCGTCCATCTACGGCGCCTTCGCCGCGGTGCCGCTGTTCGTGTTCTGGATCTACCTGTCCTGGAATATCGTGCTCATGGGGGGCATCCTGGTGCACAGCCTGTCCGCGTACCAGGACCGGGTGCAGGCCAGTCGCCCCAACGTCCTCAAAGCGCTGGACGTGCTCAACCTGTTCTGGCAGAAACAGCAGTCGGGCAGGACGGTGAGCGAACGCGACCTTCTCGGCAGCCGGCACGAAGTGGTGAGGGGGCTCGACAGTGAGACCTGGAGCGAACTGCGTGACATCCTCATACAGCGCCGGGTGATCACGCAGAACGACCGGGGACACTACCTCCTCTCGCGGGACCTGCACACCGTGTCGTTCTGGCAGCTCAAGGAGTGGGTCAACGACGAGCGCGCGCTGGATCGCCGCGAACTGGCCGGGGCAATGGACTGGCAGGGGCGCGCCTACGACCTGCTGCAGGACCAGCGGCGCAGCCAGAGGGACATCCTGGACACCAACCTCGTGGAGCTTTTTACCGCATGAAACAACTTGCGACTCTCTTCCTGGCCCTGCTTCTGGGCGCCTGTGGCGACAAGGCCGAGAAGCCGGCCGCACCTTCCCTTGAGGATTTCCGCGGCCAGTGGGTTCTGGTCAACTACTGGGCCCAGTGGTGCAAGCCCTGCATTGAGGAGGTGCCCGAACTGAACGAGCTCGACATGAATCATGCAGACGTGACCGTGCTGGGTGTGAATTACGACGGCCTCAGCGGCGAGGAACTCGCCGAGCAGGAGCGCCGCCTCGGAGTCGCTTTCACCACCCTCGCCGCCGACCCGTCGGCGGAGCTCGGGGTCGACCGGCCCGTCGTGCTGCCCACCACGCTGCTGGTGAACCCCGATGGCGAATACGTCAACAAGCTGGTCGGGCCCCAGACCCTGGTGGCCCTGGAACGCGCCATCGATTCGCTGCGCAGGTCCGCCGCGGGGGGTAACGCGGAACTCGCCGAAGGCGGCTGAGCCGCACCCGCATCCCGGGCCCATGGGGCAAAAAAAAGCCGGCCCCAAGGGCCGGCAACCGCAGATACTCGATCTGGCAGGAAGTGTGGGACCTGGATGGAATCCAGAGATTACCGCTGGTGTCGACGGGCTGCCGCACCGGCGATAAGGTTGTGACCGCACCTCCCCCGGGAAGTTCCCGACCGGGCCCACCCGGCTCAGCTGACCCGTTGGACAGGGCGCCGGGCGGGGACTAATCTTTGGCATGCCCGCCGGCTCCCGGCAGACCGAACCCAGAACGATTACCACGGAATAGACAACATGAGCAGACTGTTTGACGACAATGCGGCAACGATCGGCGGTACCCCGCTGGTCCGTATCAACCGGATCACCGACGGCAACGTCTACGCCAAGCTGGAAAACCGCAACCCCGCCATGTCGGTGAAGTGCCGGATCGGAGCCAGCATGGTGGCCGCCGCCGAGAAGGACGGCAGTCTGAAACCCGGCATGACCCTGGTCGAGCCCACCAGCGGCAATACCGGTATCGCCCTCGCATTCGTGGCCGCCGCCAAGGGCTACGGCTGCATCCTGACCATGCCCAACACCATGAGCCTGGAACGCCGCATGCTCATGAAATCCCTCGGGGCCGACATTATCCTCACCGACGGCGCCAAGGGCATACCGGCGGCCATCTCCCGGGCGGAGGAGATCATCGCCTCGGACCGGGACAAGTACTGGGGACCTCACCAGTTCGAAAACCCCGCGAATCCCGCGATCCACGAGGAGACCACCGGCCCGGAAATCTGGGACGACACGGACGGCGGCGTGGACATACTGGTGTCGGGCGTGGGGACCGGCGGCACCATCACCGGTGTCGGCCGTTACCTCAAGCACACGCGCGGCAAGGCGGTGCACTGTGTCGCCGTGGAGCCGGACTCCACCACCATGATCACCGCCGCGAAGGCAGGTGAGGAGCCCACACATGCACCGCACAAGATCCAGGGTATCGGCGCCGGGTTCGTGCCGGAGAACCTCGACCTGTCCATCGTCGACCAGGTGGAGCAGGTATCCAACGCGGACGCCATGTCATGGGCGCATCGACTGATGCAGGAGGAAGGCATCCTGGCCGGTATCTCCTCCGGTGCCGCTATGGCGGTGGCCGACCGTATCGCGCACCAGCCCGAGCACAGCGGCAAGATGATTGTGGCTATTCTTCCGGATTCGGGAGAGCGCTACCTCAGCTCCGCACTCTTCGCCGATAGTTTCAGTGACAACGAGACCGTCCAGGCCACGGTTACCCGTCGGCGGTAGGGGCAGGCTCTATTTGCTGCCGGCCAGCCTGGCCAGCTTCTTCTTCACCTTGGGCCACTCGTCCGCGATAACGCTGAAATAGACTGAATCGCGGACGAAGTTCGCCTGCACGATCATGTGCTTGCGCAGCACCCCCTCGCGCGTCGCGCCGATACGCTCAAGCGCGCGCTGCGAGCGCTCATTGCGGGCGTCGGTCTTGAACTCGACACGCACACAGCCCAGGCGCTCGAAGGCGTGCGTCAACAGCAACAGCTTGGCCTGCGTGTTCACCGCGGTGCGCTGCCACTCCTGGCCCAGCCATGTCCAGCCTATTTCCAGGCTCCGGTGGTCCGGGCGAATGTTGAGGTAGCGCGTGCTTCCCACCGCCTTGTCCTTGCCGGTCTCGACGATGGCGAAGGGCAGCTGGCCGGGCGTCGCCAGCGCCTCGTCGATCCACTGGCGCGTATCGGCGAGGTCGACAAAACAACTGCGCGGCATATAGGCCCAGTCGCTCTCGGTGCGGCCGCGGTTGTAAAGACCCTGGGCGTGCTCCTGGGCCAGCGGTTCGAGGCGCACCGCCTCGCCCTTGAGCATTACGGGCTCTACGCGCAGCGACATGTCAGGCTGTCGCCGGGGGCCGACCCGCCCCGCGCCCGCTCACGGCAGCAGTACCGTTGAGCCGCTGGTGGCGCGCGACTCCAGGTCCATGTGCGCACGCTGCACATCCGCCAGCGGGTAGCGCTGGTTGATCTCCACGCGCAGGGTGCCGTCCAGGACGCGCGAGAAGACCGCGTCGGCGGAGGCCTGCAACTCCCCGGGAGTGCCCGTGTAGCTCAGCAGTGTCGGCCTGGTAATGAACAGCGAACCCTTGGTGGACAACAACTGCAGGTCCAGCGACGGCGGCGCGCCCGAGGCATTGCCGAAACTCACCATCAACCCCCTGGGCCGCAGGCAGTCCAGGGACATCTCGAACGTGTCGCGCCCCACCCCGTCGTAGACCACCGGCAGTCGCTCACCCGAGGTGATCTCGAAGACCCGCGCCACCACATCTTCCGTGCGGTAATTGATCACATGGGCGTAGCCGTGCGCGCGCGCCAGCTCGGCCTTCTCCGGGGAGCCCACGGTACCGATCGCCGTTGCGCCGATGCTGGACGCCCACTGGCCGAAAAGCAGGCCCACACCTCCCGCTGCGGCGTGGAACAGGCAGGTGTCGCCGGCGGCCAGCGGGAAGGTGCGCTGCACCAGGTACTCGGTGGTCTGCCCTTTCAGCATTACCGCCGCCGCCTGCTCGAACTCGATGCCCTCGGGAATTTTCACCAGGCGCTCCGCCGGCAGGTTCAGCGCCTCGGCGTAGGAACCGAACCCGGCGGAGCAGTAGGCGACCCTGTCGCCCGGCGCGAGGTCGACGCCCTCGCCCGCCGCGCTGACCACGCCCGCGCCCTCCATACCCAGGCCGATGGGCAGGGGCAGCGGGTACAGGCCGCTGCGGTGATAGGTGTCGATGAAATTCAGGCCGATGGCACGGTTTTCCACCGTCACCATTCCCGGCCCCGGCGACTCCAGTTCAACCTCCTGGAGACTCAGCACCTCGGGACCACCCGTCTCGCGCAATATAACCGCCAATACCATCCGGACTACTCCTCTACACCCGCGTGGGCGGGCGTCAAAACCGTTGCGCAGTGTGCAACAGCAGCACCCCGGTACGCAATGACAATCAGGGATCGGTACCCTGCGCCGCTTCCAGGATGAGGTCGCGGCGCGCGAGAATCGCCTCGATCTGCCGCGGGTGGAGGTAGGGGCGCAGCTCCGCATCGAGCCGCTCCCGGTCGAGGGATTCGAGCTTGCCCCGCAGCAGGTCGGAGACCTCGAGGTCGACCTTGCGATACTGGCGCGGCCGCTTCTCCGTGGAGCGGAACGCCAGCGTGTGGTCGATGAACGTCAGCATGAAGTTTTTCTTCGTCCACAGGATGTTGGTCAGGTTGCGATCCTCGTTGTAGATGAGAATGTCGAAAACAAAGCGCAGCCTGTACTGCTCCCACTGGTCGCAGTAACCCCCGAAGGGGATCTCCGCTTCCTCGCGGTCGCGTTCGTTGATGGCGTTTTCCACCCAGTCGGAAAGGGCGCCGTCATCACCGTCGACCGTCGCCAGAGTTGCAGTCGGCACCATCTGCAGGTCGATCATGCGGTCGACCTTGTAGGCGGCGACATCGTACTGGTAGCGGTCCGAGTTGTTCGCCCGGCGCGCGACGAAACCGGACCTCGACTGCAGGCCCGGGTCCGTATCCTCGTACTTGAACACCGCGTCATTGGTGATGCCGCCCTGCTCCTGGGTCACCCGCTTGGGCTTGGTGATCCCCGTGCCGATATCCGCGATGTTCACCACCGGCGCGGTAGCCATAAACGTCTCCAGTTCGGCGTCTTCCATGTCGGACAGTCGCCTGGAGATACTCCTCGGTTCCGGGGACGGGCGGGCCGGGGACGCCTCGCCCAGGTAGTGCACGTACTCACCGCCATCCTCCATAACCAGTGCCGAGGCCCTTCCCCTGTACACGCTGGACAGCATGCCGGTGTCCAGGCGGATCACGAGCCCCTCCATGCGCTGCTGCACCTCCCCGCGGGTCGGTGTATGACCGACAACCATCTGCGTCGCACCGACACGCTTGAGAAAGCGCTCCGTGTTGAACGACTCCGAGTAGGGATGGCAGTACGCGGTGCCCCGGTACCAGTGGGGGCTGTCGTCGCTGAACAGCAGCGCCTGCTGCGCCTCGAACACGGCGGTGAGAGGATCGAACCAGTCCGCCCGCTGCCGCGGGTTCGCCGCGGAATAAGCCTCCGCGCGCGCGGTCAGGAAGTCCAGCCGGTGGTCGTAATCCACATACCACGGCATGACCCCGGCGGCGCGCAGCGCGGCCATATTCTCGAGGAAGCCCCTCAGCTCACCCCGCAGGCGACCGTTGAGGGAGGCCAGGTCCTCACCGGCCAGCGCCTCCCCGATACCCCCGTGCACGTAGACGCGATCGTTGACCTTGACGGCGAAGGGCTGCCGCACCAGCCAACTGCCCAGAGCACCCTCCAGCGAGTATGCCTTGCGCAACGCGAGGAAACCCGGCGGGTACTGGGCGTCAAAGGCCGCCCGCACGTCGGCTTCCGCGCCGTCGGGATTGAAGCTGCGATACTCGGCGTAAAGCGCGTCGCGCTCCGCCTGGGTCTCGTCCGCCGCGAAGTCAGCGAACTCGGCCGCGGACACGTAGCGCAGGTCGCCGGTCATGACCATGACCTCGTGGTTGCCCAGCACCATGTGCACGGCCCCGCCGGCGTCCCGGGCCTGCGCCTCGAGCTGCATCATGAGTTCGACCACCCGGCGCGACCCGGGGCCGCGATCGACCAGGTCGCCCACCGAGACCAGGTGTGTGTCGCCGCCGCTCCAGTCCAGGTTGTCGTCGACGATACCGATCTCCCGCAACAGCTCCGTCCACTGCTCCCAAGCGCCGTGCACGTCGCCGAAGGCAACCACGCGCCCCGGCGCGACAACAGCGTATTCATCGACAGGGTCATCGCCGTAGGCGAGCGGGGCCAGCACGATGACGCTCAGCAGGAGCAGGTTTTTCAAGAGGCTGGGCATGGGGTCACTCCTCGAAGGGCCCGAAAGTCATCAGCGCACAGTGTAGTCCGCACCGGACACATTGCCATGCCCCCGTCCGCGCCTGTCAGTCCACCCAGTGCAGTACATCCCGGATCACCGACCAGCGCGGTTGGGAAGTCTTCGACGCACCCCCGAGCATCCAGTGCCCGTATAGACTGTCGACGGTGCCGTCCTTGCGCTTCAGGTCGATCCAGTTGCTCACGAACTCGGTCCACTCGATATCACCCCGCGGTACGGCGTAGGCCGCGGGGAATTTCACGGTGGGATCGCGCGAGCGGACCACCTCGTACTCGGGGTAGCGGTAGGTGTAGGCGGCGCCCTCCTCGGCGGACAACAGCAGACCGTCCGCGATCGGGGGGTCGCTGGTAAAAAACTCCTCGGCGGATTCCAGCTCCACGATTTCCGCGTCGGGAACGACATCCAGCAGCCGGTTGCGGAAATAGTGGGTGCTGACCATGGCGATTCTAAGACCCTTGCGGTCGCGCATGGCGGCGCGGTCAGCGAAGGCGTCGCGCTCGTGGTCGCGGACAATTACGGACAGGGTCAGATCCAGATAGGGCCGGGAAAACGATGCGTAGGTGTAGCGGTCCGGCAGGCTCGCTATGCACGACATGGCGATGTCCGCCTGACCCGAGGCCAGCATGCGGCCGAGGTCGGAAAAATCGAAAGGCGTGAACTCCAGCGCAACGCCGAGGTCCTCTGCCAGAATGTGCGCCATCTCCACGTCGAAGCCCACCAGCTGGCCGTCCGGCGCGAGGAAACTGCAGGGCAGGTTGTTCGGCCGGTAAGCGACGCGCAGGACGCCGCGATCGAGAATGTGATCGAGCCGCGTGCCCGCGAGTCGCGAGGCGCTGATCTCCGGGAGCATCGACTGCACACGGGCCGGCACCCGCGGCTCCATCAACTCGATGTCCGCCAGCACCTGGTCCCTCCCCGGCGCCTCCGGCACGAAAATCGTGAAGTAGGCGCGCAGGGAGACCACCAGTGCGACCAGCGCAACGCCGGTGATCGCCAGGTAGCGCAGCACGGGGGTGGCCCGGACCTGCAGGCGACCGCACAGCGCCAGGGTTCCCAGCACGCTGAGCACGATGATATGCAGCGCCGCCAGCATAGCGCCGAAGCGCCCCACCACGATGCCGGTGACCAGGAACAGCTGGAACATGTCGGCGGGAACCTGCAGCGAGTCCAGCAGGTAGGGGACGGCGACGTTGATGCTGCCGAACAGGCTGAACAGTCCGTTGAACGCCAGCGCGACCTGTTCGCCGAAGCTGAGATCCGTATCGGTGAACCAGGCGGCGAACAAAACAAACAGCAGCACCAGCAACTTGCCCAGCGAGGGGAAGTTGAAGGAAACGGGCACGATGATATCGATGGAGGACTCCGCCTCGGCGCTCTCCAGCCTGTGGCGCCTGAGCAGCTCCTTGCAGTTCTCCGCGATCTGCGGCAGGACGACAAACTGGTTGCCGGTCGCGAAGGCTGTGACCAGGGCGTCCCGGAAAGTGCGCAACACCTCGCGGAAACCGATTCCGCTGAGGGCGGAAATCAACCCGGGGAAAATCCAGAACGTGATCAGCAGGGCGAGGGCGACATAGGTGACCAGGTACACCTGCACCCGCTCCAGCTCCTCGATGGTCATGGTGCCCGCCGCGGCCGCGGCGATCGCGAATATCCCGTAGGGTGTGAGCTGCACAATGGCGGCGTTGATGCGGCTCATGGCGCTGGCCAGGCTGTCGAAGATCGGCAGCACGTCCTCCTTCTCCTCGACTGAAATGAGCGCGACACCGACGAGGATGGAGAACAACACAACCGCGGGAACCAGGTTGTTCGCCAGGGAATAGAAAACGTTTGCCGGCAGGTAGAGCTCCAGCAGGTCCGTGTTCTGCGGCTCCGCCGGCGCGTGGCTGCTGAAAAACGAGGCGGCGTCCAGGTCGGGAAAGGCCAGGGCGGCGCCGAAAATCAGCAGCAGCGCCATGCCCCAGATGAGCAACAGGACCGCCGAGCCGCGCAGGGCAAGGCTGCGCGCCTGTTTCATTTCCATGCGGCCAAAACCCGCGATGAGGGAGACGACGATGTAGGGCAGAACGGTGATCTGCAGGAGCTTGATGAAGACGTCGCCGACGATCTTCAGGCCGGCCACCATTTCGCCGAAAAATATCCCGGTGCAGATGCCGAGGCCGAGGCCGATGAATATGCGCGCGGACAGTCCCATGTCGCTCCCTTGCAGCTCGCTCCGGGCAATATACCAGCCCTGGACCACCGCACCCACACCGACGCCCGGTTCCGTTACACTGTCACTCCCAACAGCGTCCGCACGGAGACACCGCTTGTTCGAGGACCTGTCACTGGACCGCCGCCTGCGCCTCGGGCTGGCCGGCCTGGGCCTGGACACGGCTACGGCAGTACAGGCGCAGGTCGTACCCGCGGCGCTGGCCGGCAGCGACCTGCTCGTCAGCGCCGAGACCGGCAGCGGCAAGACACTCGCCTATCTCGTACCGGCGGTGCAGAAGATTCTCGCGCTGGGGCAGGACCTGCCCGAGGGCACCCTGGCCCTGGTACTCGTGCCCACAAGGGAACTGGCTCGGCAGGTTCTCGGGGACTGCCGCGCACTGATCGCCAAGACACCGCTCAGGGTGGAGGTAATAACCGGGGGCGCGGACTCAAGGCGACAGCGGGCATGGTTGCGCCGCGACCCGGAACTGGTCGTCGCCACCCCGGGGCGCCTGCTGGAGCACTGCGAACGCGGCAGCGCCGACCTCTCCAACCTGCAGACCCTGGTCCTCGACGAGGCGGACCGCATGCTCGACATGGGCCTGCGCGAGGAAGTGCTGGGAATCGCGCAATACCGTCCACCACAGTGCCGGATCATGCTGCTGTCCGCGACACTGGGCCACGGCGGTGTCGGGGAAGTGGCCCGCGCTCTCGCCCCCAACGCACAGAACATCTCCGTGGGGCAGAGCCGGCGCGCCCACGACAGCATTCACCACCAGGTGATCCTCGCCGACAGCCCGACACACAAGGACGCACTGCTCGATGCGCTGCTCGACGGCGACGGGTCCGGGCGCACCCTCGTCTTCACGGGCACCCGCCAGGGCGCCGAGCGCCTGTCCGCCCGCTTGGGGGCGGCGGGACGACGCAGCGGCTGCCTGCACGGGGAGCTCAGCACCGAGGAGCGTGTTCAGGTGATGCGACTGTTCAGCGAGGGCAGCCTGGACGTGCTGTGCGCCAGTGACCTGGCCGCCCGCGGTCTCGATGTGCCCGGGATTGACCTCGTGGTCAACTACGACATGGCGCGTTCCGGCGACGACTACCTGCACCGCACAGGGCGCACCGGGCGCGCCGGGCGGGAGGGCCGCGCGGTCTCGCTGGTCACCTCGGCGGACTGGAAACTGCTGGCCACGGTGGAAAAATTCCTGGGCACCTCCTTCGAGCGGGGCAGCCTGCCCGGCCTGAAAGCGCGGTACAACGGCCCGACCCCCGGGCAGGACTCCACGGGCCCCGGGCCCGGCAACGGCGGCGGGAGGAGCCGGGGGGAGAGCGACAAGCGCGGCGGGCGACGACCTCGCCGGGGACCCTCCGCGGGCAACGACGGCACAGCGCCGCTGCGGAAAAAGCGCCCCCGGGACTGATGCGCGTATTCTTCGGCCTGGAGACCGAGCCGGCCTCTGCCCTGGCGATCGGTGACTGGCGGGACCGCCAGCTTCACGCCGGAGGCAGGCCGGTACCGCCCGCCAACTTTCATATCACCCTGGCATTCGTGGGCGAGATCGGGGAACGCGCCCTGGAATCACTGTGTGACTCGGCAGATGCCTGGCTGGACAATGCGCCCTGTGCCGCGGGCTGCCTGCGCCTCGATACCGCCGGCTACTGGCCGCGACCCGGGATTTACTGGCTGGGCCCCGCAACATGGCCCCACACCCTGGGGGCGGCGGCGCAGAAGCTGCGTCACCTCGCCACCGCCGCGGGGGCACGGCGCGACCGCAACCCGTTTCGGCCGCACGTGACACTGTTTCGCAATTGTGACCAACCCCCGCCGGCCCCCGCGCGGGAGCCGGGAATCGACTTCGCTTACGATCGTATTACCCTGTTCGAATCCCGCCGCGGCAGGCAGGGGGTGGGGTACCACCCGCTGGCGGACTGGCCACTGGCAGGCGGGCCGACAGGCTGAGCCCGCCGACGCCCTCAGTCCTCTTTGCCGAGCCAGTTGTAGACGAGACCTGCGAGTGCGGCGCCGACGATGGGTGCCGGCGCAGCGGGAATACGCGGGTGCCCCGGCGTGTTCAGCGGCGGCGCATCAGGTAGAGGGTGCGTTCGCTCTCGGGCACGGGCTCCGCCCGGACAATCTCGAACAGCGGTGTGAACGCGGCCTCGAAACCCTCCCTGGTGTAATCTGGGAAAATGTCCTCACGCGTGGCCAGCAGGCGCTGCACCTGGGAGTCGGCCCGGGGTACGAACTCGATCACAAGCCAACGGGTAAGCCCTGCAAACAGGGCCGCGATATTGCCCAGCGGCACATTGTTGCTGATCGCAAGGTGGTGAACCAGCGCCAGCACCAGCAGCGCATCGCAACCGGCCCGCTCCAGGAAGGAATCGCGTTCGCTGTTGGCCCAGCCGATCGCCGGGGACGGCGAGCTGAAGTCCTGCACCAGCGGGAGGATGTTGGTCGGGCCCCCTGTCCGGGTGGCGCGGTAGTTCAGCTCCACCGCTACCGGATCGATATCCTGGGACACCACAAGCCGGCAGTGATCGGCGGCGATGCGGCTGAACTCGCCGGTATTGGCGCCGAAGTCCTGTACCACCTGCAACTGTTCGGGTATCGCGCCGAGAAACTCTCCCACCAGCCGGCGCTTCGCCTCTCCGGCCGTGTCGGAGTAATTGGTATTGGCGTAGTAGTCTCCCCACTCCGTGTCGGGCAGCTTCCAGGCGAGCTTCTGGACCGCCGCCGCCAGGCTCTCCACCATCGCCAGCAGCCCCTTCTTCGATACCTGGGTACCGCGCGCCTTCTCCGCCTGGCCCCGGCCGGCGTCATCGCTGTGCTCGGCCTGCATCCGAGAATGCATGTGAATATGGCTCGCCAGCGTGTAGTTCAGTCGTGTTTTCCAGGGCAGTAGCTTGCTAGCGACGGCCAGGGGCACCCCGTCGATATTGTGGATCAGCAGGCGCGCCATGCTCACGTCGGTGTAGGCCATCAGGGCCAGCGGCGCGAGGAAGTGCTGGCAGAATTGCCGGTACGCGACCCAGGGTGCGCCCTCCTCGTAGCGATCGAAGGACAGCGTATCGATGAACACGGGCCTCGCATCCACGAACTGTACGTTGTAGGCGCTGGCGTCCTTCAACACCATGTCGTGCTGCAGCGCTTCGCGCTGGATTTTCAGGGTGAGGATCGCCGCGTCCCGGAGCTGGCTGAAGGACCACTCGTAGGGATAGGAGATGAAGGGAACCTGGGCGGGCTTGAGAATCTTGTAAGCACCCGTGGCCCTCGGCACGCCGGGATTCTCGATCTCCTCGTGGGCCACCAGCAATGCACGCTCCACCAGCCTGCCGTAGAGGCCGCTGGCCATGAAGTGCTCGTAGTCGTCGGCAAATACCCGGTTTACCTGGCGGTAAACCTCACCGTTGTGGGCAAAGACGAATCCGCTGGGATCCCGGAAAGAAGACGGCAGTGCTTCCATGGCGCGCAGCCCCTGTCCAGGTGAGCAAAGCCGGTGTCGCGCGGCCCGAACTAGCGATCGTCAGGCACGGCGGCCGCATCCTGGTCGTCATCCAGAAGGCTGCCCGTCGGGGCCTCCCCACCGAAGAATGCCTTGATACGGTACCAGTAGTTTTTCAATGTCAGCCACGCGATCGCGACGCCCGCGATGATGCCCTGCAGGATCATACTCCCCGTACCGGGGTCGAGGTACGCGGAAGCGGGCAGCGAAAGTGTCAGGAGGAAGCAGGAAAGTAAGAGTCTCACGCCTAACCCATTGATTCTGTTGACAGGATAGGCGCCTATCCTAGCCTAATCGCGCCCCTATAACCACCGATTGTTACTCTGTCGTGACCGTTCCGTGACATTTTTTATAAATTTCAGAGCCGGCCGGCTTCAGCGACGCCAGGTGGCGCAACCCCGCTGCCCGGGCCCTGAAGCGACGCACAGTTCCACTTCGCGCAGGTCGTCCCCGGCACTGGCCTCGACCAGCCTGCCGAGCATGTATCGGGACAACTCTTCCACCGTGACATTGCGTATGGGCAGCACAAGGGTGTCAGCGCGCAGGAACGACATGGTCTCCTGTGCGTAACTGACTCGGTAGCTGTCGCCCTCTTCCGCGACGGACTGGTGGGGCGAATCGCCCGCGAGCAGCAGGTACTCGTCGAGCGAATCGCAGAGTTCCGCCAGGCGGTTCTTGTAGACGTTGTAGTCCGCCGAGAAACCGTTGTCGCCCATGGGCGCGACGATGCGGGCGGACACCGAGTAGTTGTGGCCGTGCAGCCGCTCCCGCTCCGAGGCCGAGAATATGGTGTAGTGCGCCGCGGAAAACTTGTGGCTTTCCTTGTCGATGTACAGGGTGGTTAACTGCTCCATGCCAGCAGTGTAACGGCGCACCGGCGGCCCGTCACCCGGGAAATGGCTGCCCCCCGCAGCGGCGGGTATACTGTGCGCTGTTTTTGCCAATCAACCGGGAGCGCCGATGAAGACGGCCATAATAACGGGGGCGAGTGTCGGCATCGGCTGCGCGGCCGCCGAGTGCTTTCTCGCCGAGGGCTTCGCCGTCACCAACCTGTCCCGGCGCCCCTGCCCCGTCGAGGGCGTCGAGAGTATCCCCTGTGACCTCTCCAGCCCGGTCGCCATAGACGCGGCCTGTGACGCACTGGAGGCGCGCGTTCGGGAATCCGACAGCGTCGCGCTCGTGTACAACGCCAGCCAGATGCGCAAGGACAGTGCGGCGGACTGCGACAGCGACAGCCTGCGGGAGGTACTGGAGACCAACGTCGTGGCCCTCAACGCGCTGAATCGCCGGCTGCTGCCCAGCCTGCCGCGCGGCTCCAGCGTCATCTACATCGGCTCCACGCTGTCCGAGAAAGCCGTGGGCGGCTCCTTCAGCTACGTGGTCAGCAAGCACGCACAGCTCGGCATGATGCGCGCGACCTGCCAGGACCTTATGGGCAGCGGCGTGCACACCGCCCTGGTCTGTCCGGGCTTCACCGACACGGAAATGCTGCGTACCCACATCGGCACCGACCCCCAGACAGAGGCCGCCATCGGCGCCATGAACAGTTTCGGCCGCCTGATCGAGCCGGGGGAAATCGCCGAACTGATTCGCTGGGCTCACCACAACCCGGTGATCAACGGCGCGGTACTGCACGCCAACCTCGGCCAGAAGGAGAGCTGAGAGATGGTCAGCCCGGCCCTCGCCGAGCGCAGGGAACGCACATTCCTGGTGCTGGCGGGCGTCTTCCTGTGCGCCATGACGCTGCTCAACGTCATCGGCATTACGCGTTTCGTGCAACTGGGGCCGATGGCGCTCGCGGTGGGTGTGCTGCCCTACCCCCTCACCTTCCTCTGCACCGATCTCATCTGCGAGCTCTACGGACGCTCTCGGGCCAATTTCCTGGTCACCGTGGGCCTGGGGCTGAACTTCTTCATCCTCGGCGTGCTGGTGCTGGGCAACAGTATTCCCTCCGTCCCCCCGGAGAACATGCCCCCGTGGCAGATCCTGCAACTGGCCGCGCCGGTGGCGCTGCCCAACGGCGAGATGGTCGAGAGCAGCGTGGGCCTCTACCAGCTCATCTACGCCACCACTTCGGGCGCAGTATTTGCCTCCATGATGGCGTACATCGCCGCCCAGTACTGCGACGTGCACCTGTTCCATTTCTGGAAGCGCCTGACCAGGGGCAAGCACCTTTGGCTGCGCAACAACTTCAGCACCCTCATGAGCCAGATGGTGGACTCGGTCATGGTCATCACCGTGACCTTCGGCGCGGCCTTCATGCGCGGCGAGATGGCCTTCCAGACGCTGCTTGTCCTGGTGGGCAGCAACTACCTGTTCAAGGCCACGGTGGCCCTGCTGGACACCGGGCCTCTCTATATCGCCGTATACTACCTGCGCCCCTTCCTGGGACTCGCCCCCGGGGAGACAGTCGGCCCCGGCGGCGCGCTGGCAGATGCTCAGGAGTAAGCTGCCCCGGGTGGGGACGACGATCTTCACCCACATGTCCGCCCTGGCCCAGGAACACAGCGCCCTCAACCTGTCCCAGGGTTTTCCGGATTTTGATCCGCCCGCGGGGCTGCTCGAGGCCATGGCGCGGCGGGTCCGCGACGGCGACAACCAGTACGCGCCCATGGCCGGGTTGCCGCAACTGCGGGAACTGATCTCGGACCAGCTGCACCGCTTCCGCGCCGTGCATTGCGACCCGGACACCGAGATCACCGTCGTCCCGGGCGCCACCGAGGGTATCTACTGTGCGGTGACCGCCTGCGTTCGACCGGGCGACGAGGTTATCGTCTTCGACCCCTGTTACGACAGCTACGAGCCCGCCGTTGAACTGGCCGGAGGGCGGGCGGTGCACGTGCCCCTGGCGGGCGCGGAATTCGGTATCGACTGGGAGCGGGTGCAGGCCGCCGTCACCGCGCGCACCCGGCTGGTTATCATCAACTCCCCCCACAATCCCAGCGGCGGGGTCCTCGCGCGGGACGACCTCCTCGCACTCGAGCGCCTGGCCGAGCAGCACGACCTGCTGGTGATCAGCGACGAGGTCTACGAACACCTGGTGTTCGACGGCCGCGAGCACCACAGTGTGCTGCAGTTTCCCGCCCTGCGCCGGCGCAGTTTCGCGATCTTCTCCTTCGGCAAGACCTACAGCGTCACGGGCTGGAAGACGGGTTACTGCGTGGCGCCGCCGGCACTGACCGAAGAATTGAGAAAGGTGCACCAGTTCGTCTGTTTTGTCGCCGTGACGCCGGTGCAGCACGCCCTGGCGGACTTCATGTCGGCAGAGCCCGATTACCCCGCGGGACTCGGTGCCTTTTACCAGGCCAAGCGGGACCTGTTCTGCAATGCGCTGGAGGACTCGCATTTCCGGGTCACCCCCAGCGGCGGTACCTACTTCCAGCTGCTGGATTACAGCGCCATCGAGGACACCCCGGACACGGCACTGGCAGAGGACTGGACGCGCCGCCACCGGATCGCCTCCATTCCCGTATCCGTCTTCCACGAGAGCGACCCGGGCACGCACTATTTGCGTTTCTGCTTCGCAAAGGAGGATGATGTACTCCTGGAAGCAGCGAGGATACTGTGCGCGATCTAGCCGTCACCCTGATCCAGTGCGAGCTCGCCTGGGAAGAGCCCGCGGACAACCGCGCCCAGATGGGCGACCTCATCGCGGGCAGCGCCGCCGCCGGCGACCTGGTGGTGCTGCCGGAAATGTTCACCACCGGCTTCTCGATGAACGCGCTGGGCAATGCCGAGGAACCCGGCGGCCCCACGCAGACCTGGATGACCGAGGTCGCGGCGCGCCACGATTGTGCCGTCACCGGCAGTATCGCGGTGCGCGAGGGTGAGCGGGTGTACAACCGCATGCTGTTCGCCACCCCCGACACCGTCACCCACTACGACAAACGACACCTGTTCCGCATGGCGGGCGAGCACAAACGCTACGCCGCAGGGGAGGAGCGCGTCATCGTGCCCTGGGGGGACTGGCGCATCTGCCTGCAGGTCTGCTACGACCTGCGCTTCCCGGTTTTCAGCCGCAACCGGGAAGACTACGACCTGCTGGTGTACGTGGCCAACTGGCCGGCGGTGCGCCGCGAACACTGGCGCGCATTGCTGGTCGCCAGGGCCATCGAGAACCTGGCCTGCGTGGTGGGGGTAAACCGTGTGGGCAGCGACGCCAACGGCCTGGACTACAGCGGCGACAGCCTGGCTATCGCCGCGGACGGCGATAGGTTACTGGACGCCGGAAACGAGAGCGGCGCCGCCAGGGTCGTCCTGGACGGCGCCGCTCTGCAATCCTACAGGGAGGCTTTTCCCTGCCAGCTGGACGCCGACGGCTTCCAGCTGGACTAGGTCAGCTTACTCCTCGTACTCGACTTCCAGCGTGGCCATCACGCGGCGGTTCTCCGCGCGACCCTCGGCGGTGTCGTTGCCCGCCACCGGCTGGGTCTCGCCGTAGCCCTTGGGCTCGAGGCGGGCGCGATCGATACCGTACTGGTTGACCAGCACGTCGACCACGGCCTGGGCGCGACGCTGGGACAGGCCCATGTTGTAGTCCTCGGGACCGACACTGTCGGTGTGCCCCTCGACATCGACCTGCAGGTCTGAGAAGCGCTTGAGGAAGTCCGCCAGCTCCGCCAGGTCGGTGAAGTATTTCTCCTGCACCTCGGTGGAGTCGAAGGCGAAGTTGACCTTGAGCTTGACCGAGGCGACCTGGGCCACCGGCAGCGGACAGCCGTCGGCGTCGACGCGGGTGCCCTTCGGCGTGTTCGGGCAGCGGTCGCGGCTGTCAGGTACGCCGTCGCCATCCGAATCCAGATCCGGCACCGGAACCGGGTCCGGGTCCACCTTGCCGAGGTAGAAATTCACACCGGCGGTGGTGAGGATATCGGTGTCACTCTCGTCGAGGCTGTAAAGCGCGCGGGCTTCCAGCCGGAAACCGATGCGGCGGCTCATCATCCAGCGCACACCCACACCGCCGTTGACCGTGGTCTCGACGGTGTCGAAGGCATCCGCGTCGAGCTTGATCTCACCCGCGCCGAACGCGGCGTAGGGGCGGAAACGGTAGGGCTCGCCGATGTAGCTGCCGGCGTAGTAGAGCATGCCGACCTGCCAGGTGGTGACGTCCGCGTCGCGGCCGCCGTCCAGCTCGGTGTCGTCGTCGGCGAACAGGACCTCCGCGGCCCAGTTGTCATTGAAGGCCCACTCCGCGCCGACGACCGGGGTCGCCGCGTCGTCTACCTCGAGGCCTCTGAGATCGCGGTCGAAAAACCAGTAACCGCCGCCTGCGTTCAGCGTGATCGGCACCTCTGCTGACGCGGACTGGGCAAATCCGGCCAGGGCGAGGCAGGCTGCCACGGAAGTGTTGATCAGATGTTTTTTCATTCTTCTGCTACTCCGGTCCATAGATTGCGGGTATCTGGCAAGCATAGCACTCATTTCGGGGCCTTCGACATTGATTTGTGTGAAATTTCCCATACAGACCATGGGCTCATCGCGGCTACCAGCCAAGCGCCTGCCTGACAAAAGGTTTCGACAGCGCCCTCTGCTCCGCCAGCGACGCCTCGTCCAGCCGGTCGAGCACCTGCAGCAGTTTTTCCATGTCCCGCGGGGCGCGGCTGACGATGTAATCGGCCACCGCCGGGCTCAGGGAGAGCCCGCGCCGGCCGGCCCGGAACCGCAGTACCGCCGACTTCTCCTCGTCGTCGCAGCGCGCGAGCTGGAACACGATCCCGCCGCCCAGTCGGGACCGCAGGTCGGGCAGGCTCACCCCCAGGGCCCGGGGCGCGGCCGCTGCGGCGAACACCAGCCGACAGCCCCGCTGGCGGGCCCGGTTGCAAAGGTGGAACAGGGCGAGTTCCCAGTCCGGCTTCCCGGCCACGTCGTGCAGGTCGTCGATGCACACTCTGCGCAGCGATTCCACCCCCTGCAACACCGCCTCCGGTTCGCTCGCTCCCAGCTCGGACAGGGGCAGGTAAAGGGTGCTCGTACCGTCGAGGTGGCAGCAGGCCTGCAACAGGTGGGACTTACCGCTGCCGGCCGGGCCGTGCAGGTAGATCAACGCTTCGCCAGCGGGCTCCAGCTGGGTCCTCAGGCTGCTGAGCACAGGTTCGAGGGCGGGCAGAGTATGAAAATTCTCGAGGGTGGCGTCATCGCGCAGGCGCACCGCCAGGGGAAGCTGGTGGCGCGGCGCCTCGGCCTCGCCCCGGGAGTCTAGTTCAGCCACTGGTAGTTGAGCCGGGGCCCGGACCCCGATACGGGCACGGGCTGCAGGCGTGTGTTGAGTTCGATCAGGGTGGCCAGCTGGACGGCGTCGGCCCGGGCGAGAATGCGCAATTCAAGGCGGTCACCCGCGATGCGTTCGACGGTGGCATGGTCCACCAGTTCCAGGCTCTCGAGCCAGTTCACGATACCCGCGTAATCGGCGAAGCCGGTCACGCCGCTGACCGCCATGCGCACCCCCGCGTCGTCCACCTGCCTGGGAGCCACCGCGTAGCGGCCCGCCATGTCCTCGGCGACGATGGCGACCCCCTGGCGCAGGAAGTCCGGGAGGTCCCGCGCGGGCGCCGAGCGGTCCAGTCGCTCCTGCTGGCTGAAGTAACTCCAGTCGCCCAGCACACCGCCGGTGCTCAGAGCCGCCACCCTGCCGGCGACGATATGCTGCACGTTGTAGCGGGCCGACGCCGAGCGCAGGACGATGCCGTCGAGACGCCAGACGTCCTGGGGACCGATGGCCGCGGTATCGGCCAGGTCGAAGAGCGGGAACTGCACGGGCACCCCGCGGCGCTCGAAGGCCTCGAGCAACAGGGCTGCCTCGTCGGGCGCCGTCTCCGGATTGATGAACTCGCGTCCGGCGGGAGTTTCCACGACCACCCACGCGAGGACCAGGGGCCGGTTGGCGGTCCACAGGGGCTCACCCGCGGAGGCGATCAGCCGGGTCACCCAGGCGGGGTCGAACTCGTAGCGGGCGGCGAGACCCCCGTCCGGGCCCGACCGCGTGTAGGCGTACTGCTGGACCTGCGCGCGCGCCCCGCCGAGGGCCTCCCGGATCGCCGGGTTCTCGAGCACCTCGTAGCGTCCCGACACCTTGACAAGGACCTCCGCAAGGGCCTCTCCTGAGCCCCTCGCCAGCGCCGTCTTGCCCTGGTCGGCCACGGACACGGTCGCCGAGTAGAGGTCGCGCACCACCTCGGCGACCGCGGGGGGTACTGCCGCGAGAAACGTCATTAGCACGGCAGCGCACAGCGCCGCGGCGGGGGTCTTCGCCACCGGTTGCTCCAGGGTGGGCCACAGGTGCGCGCATTGTAACAGTCCCGGGACGATCCCGGCAGCCGCGGCGGGTCGCGGGTCGCGCGCTGTTTCGAGTAGAATAGCCACCCTTGTTCCCACCCTGACCTGCGGACACCACGCCATGAGCGATACCAGACCGGACCCCGCCCTCAGCTACAAGGATGCAGGGGTGGATATCGATGCGGGCAACGCCCTCGTCGAGCGCATCAAGGGCATTACGCGCCGCACAACCCGGCCGGAGGTCCTGGGGGGGCTGGGGGGTTTCGGCGCACTGTGCGAGATACCCGCCGGATACCGCGAACCCGTGCTGGTGTCCGGTACCGACGGGGTGGGTACGAAACTGCGCCTGGCGATGGACATGGGCATACACGACACCATCGGTATCGACCTCGTGGCCATGTGCGTCAACGACCTCGTCGTCGCCGGCGCCGAGCCCCTCTTTTTCCTGGATTACTACGCCACCGGGGCGCTGAACGTGGACACCGCCGCGGACGTGGTCACCGGCATAGGTCGCGGCTGCGAACTGGCCGGTTGCGCGCTGGTGGGCGGGGAGACCGCCGAGATGCCCGGCATGTACGAGGGCGAGGACTACGACCTGGCCGGTTTCTGTGTCGGGGTGGTCGAGAAATCCGCAATTATCGACGGCAGCGCAGTGCGCGAGGGCGACGCGCTGGTAGCGCTGGCCAGCAGCGGCCCCCACTCCAACGGCTACTCCCTGGTGCGGCGCATTCTGGAGCTCAGCGACGCCGACCTCGACCAGGCCCTGGGCGACACCACCCTGGGCGCCGCCCTGCTCACACCCACCACCATCTACGTGCGCGCGGTGCTCGATCTCATCGCGCGGGTGGAGGTGCGCGCACTGTCCCACATCACCGGGGGCGGGATCACCGAGAACCTGCCGAGGGTATTGCCGGAACATTGCGGCGCCCGTATCGACACCGGCAGCTGGCAGTGGCCCGCGGTGTTCGACTGGCTGCAGCGCAGCGGCAAGGTCGAGACCGCGGAGATGTACCGCACCTTCAACTGCGGCGTGGGCATGGTGGCCTGTATTGCCGCCGACGAGGTCGCCGCGGCACTCAAGAGTCTCGCCGGGTCCGGGATCGAGGCCTGGGAAATCGGCCGCGTGGTGCGCGGCGACGGCGTGGAACTCACGCGGTGACACGGCCCTGCCTGGGCATCCTGATATCGGGTCGCGGCTCCAATATGCAGGCCTTCATCGAGGCCTGCGAGAGCGGCGCGCTGGACGCCGACATCGGCCTCGTGATCGGCAACAATCCAGGCGCCGCGGGACTGGACAGCGCCGCGGCGGCGGGCATCGAGACAGCGTGCGTCGACCACCGGGAATTCGACACCCGCGAGGCCTTCGACGCGGCGCTGGTGCAGCGGCTGCAGGCCCGGGACGTGGACCTGGTAATCCTCGCCGGCTTCATGCGCATCCTGACACCCGTCTTCATCGAGCCCTTCTTCGGGCGCCTGTTCAACATCCACCCCTCCCTGCTGCCGAAGTACCCGGGGCTGAACACACACCAGCGGGCGCTCGATGCGGGCGACGAGGTAGCGGGCGTCACCGTGCACTTCGTCACCCCCGAACTCGACGGCGGGCCGCCGGTGCTGCAGGCGCAGGTCCCGGTGCACCCCGACGACGACGCCGCCAGCCTGGCGGCGCGGGTATTGGAGCTGGAGCACGTGATCTACCCGCTGGCGGCCCGCTGGTTCCTCGACGGCCGCCTGCAGCTGCGCGCCGACGGAGCCTACCTGGACGGGGATGCACTGCCTCGCACCGGTGTGCAGTATCACGAGGGCCTGGGCTAGGGGGGAGTGGTTGCCAGCGTCGCACACAGCGAGCCCCGACGCCGCTCGGACTGCCAAGATACTCGCTCTGTCGGGGCTCGCTGTGCCCTCCTTGGCAAGACCAATCGTTCATGGCTTTCCGCCGCACTGACCTGGCTGATTGAGCCGATATGGAGGGCGTACGGCTGGAAGTGCCTTGCGGACGTATAAGGCCAGGCGCCGAGGGAATGGAGCGAGACAGCGCAGCGCTTCAAGGCTCGCGACTGACCGAGGGCAGCCCGGAGGGCCGCCGCCAGGGAGCAAGGCACTTCCAGGCGGATGCCCGGGAGCACGGTCAAGCTTTGGGCAGCGTCACCCCGGTCTGCCCCTGGTACTTGCCGCCCCGGTCCTTGTAGCTGACCTCGCAGACCTCGTCCGATTCGAAGAACAGCATCTGTGCCACACCCTCGTTGGCGTAGATCTTCGCGGGCAGCGTCGTCGTGTTGGAGAACTCCAGGGTGACGTGGCCCTCCCACTCCGGCTCGAGCGGCGTGACGTTGACGATGATGCCGCAGCGGGCGTAGGTGGACTTGCCCAGGCAGATGGTGAGCACATTGCGCGGGATGCGGAAGTACTCCACCGTGCTGGCCAGGGCGAAAGAGTTGGGGGGAATGACGCAGACGTCGCCGCTGACATCGACGAAGCTGTCCTCGTCGAAGCCCTTCGGGTCGACCGTCGCCGAGTTGATGTTGGTGAAGACCTTGAACTCGCTCGAGCAGCGCACGTCATAGCCGTAGCTCGAGGTGCCGTAGGAGATCAGGCGGGCGTCGCCGTTGGTGCGTACCTGTCCCGCCTCGAAGGGCTCGATCATGCCGTGTTCCGTCGCCATGCGGCGAATCCACCTGTCTGCTTTGATACTCAACTCTGCGCTTCCTGTTTCCTGGCGCCGGCGCCCCGGCACATCCGGTTGTTCAAGCTGCTGCGTGTCGTCAATCGTCGGAAATCCTGATCTCGGGAAACTGTCGCACCACCCCGTCGCCCCGGGCCGCGAGGGCGGACTCCACCGCGGCGGCCGCCTCGAGGTAGAGAGCAGTTTCCGCCGAGTCGGGCGCGGAGACCACCGTCGGCCTGCCCGCGTCGGTCTGCTCGCGAATGGACAGGGCCAGGGGCAGGCTGGCCAGCAGCGGCACCCCGTAATCGCGGGCGATGCGCTCGCCGCCCTCGGCGCCGAAGATGTGCTCGCGGTGTCCGCACTGGCTGCAAACGTGGACAGCCATATTCTCCACGATACCGAGCACCGGGACGCCCACCTTGCCGAACATCTCGATCCCCTTGCGGGCATCCTGCAGGGCAATGTCCTGGGGCGTGGTCACGATCACCGCACCCGACACGCTCGCCTTCTGGGACAGGGTGAGCTGGATGTCGCCGGTGCCCGGGGGCATGTCGATGACGAGGTAGTCGAGCTCCCCCCACAGTGTCTGCTCGAGCATCTGTGCGAGGGCGCCGCCGGCCATGGGGCCGCGCCAGACCATGGGCGTGCGGTCGTTGACGAGGTAGCCCATGGACATGGTCGCCAGCCCGTGGGCTTCCACGGGCAGCAGCCACTGGCCGTCCTGCTGCTCCGGCCGCACCTCGGGGCCGATGCCGAGCATGAGCTGCTGGCTCGGGCCGTAGATGTCCGCATCCAGCAATCCCACCCTGGCGCCGCGGGCCCTGAGGGCCAGCGCGAGGTTGACCGACGTGGTGGACTTGCCCACCCCGCCCTTGCCGGAAGCCACTGCGATTATGTGCCTGATACCGTTCATCGAACTCCTGGACGCGCGCCGGGAAGGTGACCCGGGGCGGCTAGTATAGGGACATGCCGCGCGTTCAACAACGGCGCGCGAAACGGGGGCGCCGCGGGTGAAATGCACGCCCAAAAAGGCTATAGTGGCGCCCTTTTTTTGAGCCCCGAGATCGGGGGAAGCGCGACCGCCATGGCCCCAGCCGAACGCCGCAAAATTCTCGTCACCAGCGCCCTGCCCTACGCCAATGCGCCGCTGCACCTCGGGCATCTGCTGGAACAGGTGCAGACGGATATCTGGGTGCGCTTCCAGAAGTCCCGCGGTCACGACTGCCTGTATGTCTGCGCCGACGACGCCCACGGCACGGCGATCATGCTGGCGGCGGAGAAGCTCGGCATCGACCCCGAGGAACATATCGAGACGATTCAAGCGGACCACGAGCGCGACAGTGCCGCGTTCCTGATCAACTTCGCCAATTTCCACAGCACCCACTCGGAGGAAAATCGCCGGTGGAGCGAGGAGATCTACCGCCGACTGAAGGCCAACGGCCACATCGCGACACGCGAGATCACCCAGGCCTTCGATCCGGAAAAAAAGCTGTTCCTCGCCGACCGTTTTATCAAGGGCACCTGCCCCAAGTGCAAGACGGAAGACCAGTACGGCGACAACTGTGAGGCCTGCGGGGCGACCTACTCACCCTCGGAGCTCATCGATCCCGTGTCCGCCCTATCGGGTGCCACACCGGTGGACCGCGAATCCACCCACTTCTTTTTCAAGCTGCCCGAGTTCGACGCGATGCTGCGCGAGTGGCTGGCGTCGGACACCCTGCAACCGCAGGTGGCGAACAAGCTGCGGGAGTGGACCGATGCCGGGTTGCAGGAGTGGGACATCAGTCGCGACGCGCCCTACTTCGGCTTTGAAATTCCTGATGAGCCGGGCAAGTACTTCTACGTCTGGCTGGACGCGCCCATAGGCTACATCGCGAGTTTCCAAAACTACTGCGACCGCACGGGCCACCCCTTCGACGAGTACTGGGAGCGCGGCCACGACACCGAGCTGTACCACTTTATCGGCAAAGACATCATCAACTTTCACGGCCTGTTCTGGCCGGCCATGCTCGACTCCGCCGGTCTGCGCACACCGACGGCGATCTATGCCCACGGATTTCTCACGGTCAACGGCACGAAAATGTCCAAGAGCCGGGGCACGTTTATCCTGGCCAGCACGTACCTGGAGCACCTGGACCCGGAATACCTGCGCTACTACTTCGCCACCAAGCTGGGCAGTTCGGTGGACGACATGGACCTCAACCTCGAGGACTTTGTGCAGCGGGTCAACTCCGACGTGGTCGGCAAGGTGGTCAACATCGCCAGCCGCTGCGCCGGGTTCCTGCGCAAGGGGTTCGACAACACGCTCTCCGCGACCTGTGCCGAGGCCGACATGGTGCAGTCGTTCATCGACCGCGGCGAGGACATCGCCGCACTGTTCGAGGCGCGGGAGTACAACAAGGCCATTCGGGAGATCGTCGCGCTGGCGGACCGGGCCAACCAGTACATCGACGAGCAGAAGCCCTGGGTGCTGGCCAGGGAGCCCGGCAACGAGGCCGCCGTCCACGCCGCCTGCAGCGTCGGCGTCAACCTCTTCCGGGTCCTGATGACCTACCTGAAACCGGTGTTGCCGGCGATGGCGGAGAAGGCGGAGGGCTTCCTCAACACGTCCCTGGACTGGACCGCCCTGGACGCGCCGCTGCTCGATCACCGCCTGGAAAAATTCAAGCCCCTGCTCACGCGGGTCGAGCCCGATAAAGTCGAGGCCATGGTGGAGGCGAGCAGGGAGACCACCGCGCAGGGCGACGACACCCCCGCCGCCGACACCCGGGAGAGCAACGTGGCAGACACCATCGAATTCGACGACTTCGCGAAAATCGACCTGCGGGTTGCCCTGATCACCGCCGCGGACCACGTGGAGGGTGCCGACAAGCTCCTGCGCCTGACCCTCAGCCTCGGCGACGATGCGCCCACCCGCCAGGTATTGGCCGGGATCAAGGCGGCCTACCGCCCCGACGAACTCGTGGGCAGGCTGACCGTGGTGGTCGCCAACCTGGCCCCGCGGAAGATGCGCTTCGGGGTCTCGGAGGGCATGGTGCTGGCCGCCGGGCCGGGCGGCGAGGACATCTTCCTGTTGCAACCGGACGCCGGCGCCGCCCCCGGCATGGCGGTCAAGTGACCCCGCGGGTCGGGTTGCGTGAAGGGGTCGTCATTTTGACCAGATAGCGCTAGACTAATAGTCGTTAGTTTGATAAATCAAACTGTTTTGGGGGGCCGTAAACGCTAGAATAGCGGGCTCTGAACACGGCTGGCGCCGGGGCCCCCGGTACGGCGAGAGACATACCATGTTGGCAGACTACTCCGTCCTGTTGATCGGCGCGATCCTGGTCAACAACTTCGTGCTGGTACAGTTCCTGGGACTGTGCCCGTTCATGGGCGTTTCCAACAAACTTGAGACCGCCATGGGCATGTCCATGGCCACCACGTTCGTCCTGACGCTGGCCTCGGCCTGCAGCAACCTGACCTACCACTTCCTGCTCGAGCCGCTGGGCCTCGAGTACCTGAAGACCATCGCCTTCATCCTGGTCATCGCGGTGGTGGTTCAGTTCACCGAGATGGTCGTGCGCAAAACCAGCCCGCTGCTGTACCGGGTGCTGGGTGTCTACCTGCCTCTCATTACCACCAACTGCGCCGTGCTGGGTGTCGCGCTGCTCAACATCAACAAGGAACACAGCTTCATGCAGGCGCTGTTCTACGGGTTCGGTGCCGCCGTGGGATTCTCCCTCGTGCTGGTACTGTTTGCCGCCATGCGCGAGCGACTGGCGGTGGCGGACGTGCCGGAACCCTTCAAGGGGGCGGCTATCGGCATGATTACAGCCGGCCTGATGTCCCTGGGCTTCATGGGATTTGCCGGACTGGTGTAGACGCGCGTGATGGAGTTCCTGACACAGTACCCGCTGCTCGCAGCCCTGCTCGCCCTCGTGAGCCTGGCCGCGGTGTTTGGCGCGCTGCTGGGATTTGCCGCCATCCGTTTCAAGACCGAGGGCAACCCGATCGTCGACCAGATCAACGACATCCTGCCCCAGACCCAGTGCGGCCAGTGCGGGTACCCCGGCTGCAAACCCTATGCAGAAGCCATCGCGAACGGCGACGCCATCAACAAGTGCCCGCCCGGCGGCGAGGCCGGTATCCAGGCGCTGGCGGACCTCCTCGATCTGGAGGTCATCCCGCTGGACGATGAACACGGCGAGGAGGACCCCCGCCCGGCGGTCGCGTATATCCGGGAGGACGAGTGCATCGGGTGCACCAAGTGCATACAGGCCTGCCCGGTGGACGCCATCCTCGGCGCAGCGAAGCAGATGCACACGGTCATCGCCAGCGAGTGCACCGGTTGCGACCTGTGCGTGGAGCCCTGCCCCGTCGACTGCATCGACATGCTGCGCGAGGAGGAGTCGCTGCAGAACTGGCACTGGACCCTGCCGGACCCGGTCGGCCGCAACGTTGAGATCATCGCCACGGACTCCCCCCGGGACCGGGCCGCATGAGGAAGATTTTTGACTTCCACGGCGGCATACACCCGCCGGAAAACAAGCACCAGTCCGTCGTCCGGCCCATCGTCGACACCGGGGTGCCGCCGGAACTCACGATCCCCCTGTCACAGCACATCGGCGCACCGGCCATCCCGTCGGTGAATGTGGGCGACCACGTCCTCAAGGGACAGGTCATCGCAGAACCGCGGGGATTTGTCAGCGTGCCGAAACACGCGCCCAGCTCGGGTACGGTGACCGCCATCGAGGACCGCCTCATCCCCCACCCCTCGGGCCACTCGGCCCCCTGTATCGTCATCGCCACCGACGGCGGGGAGGAGTGGATCGATCTCGCGACGAATCCCGACTACCGCGCGATGGACAAGGGCCAGCTGCTGGAAATCATTCGCTGCGCAGGGATAGCGGGCATGGGGGGCGCCGGCTTTCCAAGCGCCGTGAAGTTGTCCATACAACCCCATGTCACCATCGACACGCTCATCATCAACGGCACCGAGTGCGAGCCCTACATCACCGCCGACGACATGCTGATGCGCGAACGCGCTGACCGGATCGTCGCCGGCGCCGAGATTCTCGGGTACCTCATCGAGCCGCGGGAGATTCTCATCGGCGTGGAGGACAACAAGCCCGAGGGCATCGCCGCGCTGCGCACAGCCGCGGCGGGCCGCGACGTGGAGATCATCGAGTTTCCCACGAAATACCCCTCGGGCGGTGAAAAGCAGCTCATCGAGATTCTCACCGGCAAACAGGTGCCCAGCGGCGGCCTGCCCTCGGATGTCGGCGTGGTCTGCCAGAACATGGGCAGCGCTGTGGCGGTCTACGACGCTGTGGTCCACGGGCGCCCGCTGATCTCGCGTATCACCACGGTGACCGGCGACAGCGTCGCCGACCCGGGGAATTTCGAGGTGCTGATCGGCACGCCGATGCGCTACCTGCTCGAGCGGGCCGGCTACGATCGCGCGCGCAACAACCGGCTCATCATGGGCGGGCCCATGATGGGCTTCACCGTGCCCGACGATTCGGTGCCCGTGGTCAAGACCACCAACTGCCTGCTGGCGCCTACCGAGAAGGAGCTGCCCACGCCGCCCCCGGCCCAGGCCTGCATCCGCTGCGGCATGTGCGCGGAGGCCTGCCCGGCAAGCCTGTTGCCCCAGCAACTCTTCTGGTTCGCCCAGGGCAAGGAGTACGAAAAGCTCGAGCAGCACAACCTGTTCGATTGCATCGAGTGCGGCGCGTGCTCGTACGTCTGTCCGAGCCACATACCGCTGGTCCAGTACTACCGCGCCTCGAAGGCGGAGATCCAGCAGCAGCGGCGCGACCACGAGAAATCCGAGCATTCCCGGGTGCGTTTCGAAGCGCGCCAGGACCGACTGGAGCGGGCCGAGCGGGAGAAGGAAGAAAAGCGCGCCGCCCGCAAGAAGGCCGCCGAGAACCGCGCGAAGGAGGCGGCCGCGTCGGGCGGCGACGAGGCGGACCCGATACAGGCGGCCATCGAGCGCGCCAAGGCCAGGAAGGCGGCCCAGCAGGCCGGAGCGGGGAGCGAGAGCGAACTGGAGAAACTGGAGAAAGCCGTGGTGTCGGCGCGCAAGCGCCTGGACACCGCCACCGCCAAGCTCGAGGAGGCGCAGGCGGAGGGGTCGGATCTCGTCGGCGCGCTGCAGACAGGCGTGGACAAGACCCGCACCAGGCTCGAGGCGGCGGAACTGGCACTCGCGGAACACCAGTCGAGCGCGGCCGGGCCTGCCGGCGAGGCGCCCCCGGCGGACGCCGCCCAGGCGGCCATTGAAAAAGCGATGGCGGCCCGCGTCGCCCAGGAGAGCCAGAGCCCGCAGGAGAAAGCGCAGGGCAACCTGGACAAGCTCGCCCAGCGCCTGGAGAAATCCGAGGCGAAGCTGGCCGAGAGCCGCGCGGCGGGCGACGAGGCCAAGATCATCGAGGCCCTCGAGGCGACGGTGGAGCGGCTCGCGGCCAAGGTCGACGAGGCGCGCCGCGCACTGGACGAGGTCGAGGGCGCCTGATGTCCCTGTTGCGCATCACCTCGCCCCACGCCCACGGGCCGATGACCACCCGGCGCGTCATGCTGAACGTGTTGCTGGCCACCGTACCGGGGGTCATTGTCCTGACCAACTACTTCGGCTTCGGCACGCTGGTGAATATCGCCTGGGGCTGCACCTGCGCCCTCGCCTTCGAGGCGCTGGCGTTGAAACTGCGCGGCCGCCCCGTCGGCTTCTACCTGCGCGACCTGAGCGCGATGGTGACGGCGGTGCTGTTGTGCATCGCGTTGCCGCCCTACGCGCCCTGGTGGCTGGTCGCCGTGGGCATCGCCAGCTCGATACTGCTGGCCAAGCACTTCTACGGCGGCCTGGGTTACAACCCCTTCAACCCCGCCATGGTCGGCTACGTGGTACTGCTGATCTCCTTCCCGGTACAGATGACGGCCTGGGCGCCGCCGCGCGGGGTGGGAGAGGTACCCGGACTGCTCGAAGCACTGCAGGCCTGCTTCAACCCGGGGGCCTTCGACGGCGTCACCATGGCCACCCCGCTGGACATCCTGCGGCAGAACAGCAGCCTGCTGGTGGAGGACCTCTGGGAACAGACACCCCAGTTCGGACGCTGGGCGGGGATCGGCTGGGAATGGGCCAACATTGCGTTCCTGGCGGGCGGCTGCTGGCTGTTGTACCAGCGGGTGTTCACCTGGCACGCGCCGGTGGCGATGCTCGCGAGCCTGGCGCTGTTGTCCGCGGTGTTCTACGACGGCGGCAGTTCCGCCAGCGGTGGTTCGCCACTGTTCCACCTGCTCAGCGGTGCCACCATGTTCGGCGCCTTCTTCATTGTGACCGACCCGGTGACCTCCGCGGTCTCCCTGCGCGGCCGCCTGGTTTACGGGGCGCTGATCGGCGTGCTGGTCTACACCATCCGCGTGCGCGGCAACTACCCGGACGCGGTGGCGTTCGCCGTGCTGATCATGAATTTTGCCGCACCCTTCATCGATCACTACACCCAGCCGCGCACCTACGGACATGGCGGCGGTCGCGAGGGGGAGAAGTAAATGCTGGGCGAGTCGATCACGCGCAACGGGCTGCTGCTGGGCCTCTTCGCGCTGTGCACCACGGTGCTCATCGTCAGCACGCAGCTGGGGACGCGCGAGGAGATCGCCCTGCAAATCCGCATGGCCGAGGAGCGGGCATTGCTGGAAATCGTCCCCCGGGAGCGGCACGACAACACCATGCTCGACGATACCCTGGCGGTGGGGCCCGCCGCCGAGGGCCTCGGGTTGCGGCAGGAGAAACAGGTTTACCGTGCGCGGCGGGCGGGAGAGGTCATCGCCGTCATCGTACCCGCGGTCGCGCCGGACGGATACACCGGCGATATCGACATGATCGTGGGCGTCAACCGCGACGGCAGCATAGCGGGCGTGCGCGTGCTGGGCCATCGGGAGACGCCGGGGCTGGGCGACAAGGTGGACCTGCGCAAGTCGGACTGGATACTGGGCTTTGACGGCCGCTCCCTGTCCGATCCGGTTGAGCCCGGTTGGGCGGTGCGCAGGGACCGCGGGGTCTTCGACCAGTTCACGGGGGCCACCATCACCCCCAGGGCCGTGGTCGCCGCCGTATTCAGGACCCTCAAGTTTGTGCAGGCAAACAGGAGTACACTGTTCGATGTGTCGGGCGACGCCCCGACCGGAGGTGAGTCGTAATGGCCGAGACAAGCTACCGGGACCTGTCCCTCAACGGATTGTGGAAAAACAATCCCGCCATCGTGCAGCTGCTGGGCCTGTGCCCGCTGCTCGCCGTGACGGGCACCGTGGTCAACGCCATCGGCCTCGGGCTGGCGACCATTTTCGTACTGGTCTGTTCCAACACGTCCGTATCACTGATCCGCAATATCGTCTCGGATGCGGTGCGCCTGCCCGCCTTCGTCATGATCATCGCGGCGGCAGTCACCTGTATCGAGCTGCTCATGCAGGCCTTCGCATACGAGCTGTACCAGATTCTCGGCATCTTCCTGCCGCTGATCACCACCAACTGCGTGATTCTCGGCCGCGCGGACGGTTTTGCCGCCAAGAACCGCCTCGGTCCCGCTATCTACGACGGGTTCATCATGGGCGTGGGTTTCGCCGCCGTACTGGTGCTCCTCGGCGGATTGCGGGAACTGTTCGGGACAGGCGTCCTGTTCGCGAACATGGACCTGCTGTTCGGGCCCGGCGCGGCGGACTGGCAGGTCGTGGTATTCGAGAACTACCAGCCCTTCCTGCTGGCCATACTGCCGCCGGGGGCGTTTATCTTCACCGGGCTGATCATCGTGTTGAAGAACATCATCGACGACCGGATCAAGCGCTACCAGGACGCGATGAAGGAAAAGCCGGCAAAGGGATCCAAGCGGGTGCGCGTCACCGGCACCATCTCCTGACACTACCCTCCTGACACCGGCGGTCGCCGTTACACCACACTGAGCGTATCCAGCAACTCGTCCACGGCGGCGTCGTCCATGCCGCCATTGTCTGCGTCGCAGCTGTAGGTGATGTAGAGCAACAATGGCCCCGCGGCGACATACCACTCGCGCAGAGCCGTGTCCTCCTCGAGGCCCGCGGCGAGGCAGCCGTTGAAGTCGCCGAGGGTGACGGGCTGCCAGTCGGCCGCCGCGCCCTCCTCCCGGGCGATGGTGTCGACCTCCTCGCGCGAGAATTCCCCCGACTCCTTGTGCAACGTGCTGATCTCGATGCAGCCGACGCCGTCTCGGTCGCCCACCAGGATGCTCTCGTCTTCCGCCTCGGCCCACCACTCCGGGGGTAGCGCCAGGGTCCACCACTCGGTTTCCAGGATATTCATCGCCTTCTACCTACACCTGCCTACACCTACCTGAACCGTTCGCGGCGGCTACAGCCGCAGGGACATGAGCAGCGCGTCCTCGCGCCCGACGTCGCAAGGGTAATAGTTCCTGCGCACCCCATCCAGCCCGAACCCCCGGCTCTCGTAGAACGTGCGCGCCGCCGTGTTGGAATCGCGCACCTCCAGCAGGCAGCGCCCTGCGCCGCTCGCCCGCATGTCCGCGAAGGCGGCATCCATCATGGCGCCTCCCAGCCCCAGGCGTCGGCGCACGGCGAGGACGGCAATACTGTGCACACTGGCCTGTCCCGGCGCGAGGGCGTAGACAATGTAAGCGACCAGCCCGCCCCCGGCCGGACACACCAGCACGCGCTCGCCCGCCCCGCCCGTGCAGGCGGTCGCGAAGCGCTCCGCGCTCCAGGCGCGGGTCGCCGCACCGCCATTGGCGGCGCGATCCACGCAGGCCAGCGCGACGGCATCGCCCGGCATACCGGGCCGCAGGGGGAACTTCACCGGCAACCCGCCCGGCGCAGCAGCGGGTCTTCAAAAAGTACGGCGCAGGGCCCCGAGCGCACGCCAGGCACCGGGTTTCAAGGACGGGTCCGTGAGCATGGCGAGCGTCGTCACCGTACGCACCACGGGTATGTCGAGGTCGTCCGTGGACAGCCAGCGCTCGCAATCGGCGCCCAGCAATACCAGGCCGCCGCAGCCGGCCTCCTCCAGGCGCCGGGACACGAACGCCCCGAGGCTGGCGCGGGCGGCCTCCTCCCCGTTGTCCAGCTGGGGATTGTTGTGCATGGGCCAGGTAAATTGCGCCACCTCGGGCCGCTCCAGGTTACCGGTGGCGCCGCGGCCGAATTCCAGCGCGTGCGCCATGGCACCTACCAGGGCGACCTGTTCGGACGCCAGGGGCATGTCGCCAAGGTATTCAAGCCAGAGTACGCCCCGCGCGACAAACGCGGCGATGCTGAAGCGCAGCGCGGGCTCGCCCGACGTCCGCCGTGCGGCGGGCACCGGCGTGGAGCGCGGCGCCGGCGGTTTCTCGGTTGGGAACAGGTCGGTGGGAGCAGCGCGCGCCGCGGGAGCCTCTGCGGGAGAATCGCGCTTGACCAGGGCGAGCCTGTGGGTGGCCGCCGCGCCGGGCAGCTGGGCGCGCGATACGTAGGCGTCCACGCCCAGCGCCTGCAGGTAGGCCATGCGTGTCAGCTCGTGCATCGATATCCCCGCGGCCCGCTATGGCGCCAGTCTAACAGCTTTGGCGCTCCGCCCAAACGCCGGCCGCGGCCAGCACTGCCGCAGATGCGCGCGGTCACAGCCAGCGCCAGCCGTGACGGTTGAAGAAGCGCAGCGCCGAGCGCAGGAACCAGCCGAGGTGGCGCCATCCCTTCTCCGCGGTGTAACCGCCGTGATGCACGATACGCATGGCCGGTTCGAACAGCAGGCCGCCCCGGTCGGCGAGGCGCAGCGACAGGTCGAAATCCTCGAAGTAAAGGAAGAAGGTCTCGTCGAATCCCCCGACGTCGCGCAGCGCGCCGGTGCGCGCCAGCATGCAGCAGCCACTGGCGATCTCCACATGTACCGCCGCGTCGCCCCCACAGGCGTCGCGCATCTCGTAGTGCGCCAGGCGCCCGTCGAAGACGCGGCACATCCAGGCGGGTGCGAACCCCCTGAGCAACAGCACCAGCACCGAGGGGTAGCGTTTGCAGAGGAACTCCCGCTGCCCGGAGGCGCCCACCGCCATGGGGCTGAGCAGGGCCAGCCCGGGGTCCGCAGCGAGCCGCGACAGGCCTTTTATCAGCGCGTCCGGGGCCAGTTCTGCGTCCGGGTTGAGCACGAGGTGAAACTCGCTGCTCGCCGACGCCAGCGCCGCGTTGTGGCCCGCGCCGAAGCCCCGGTTCTCCGCCAGGAAACGGCACTCAAACGCCACGGCACCCCCCGCCGGCCGGGCCTCCATCTCCCTGGACAGGGCCGCCCGGTAATCGCTCCCGGAGGCGTTGTCCACCAGCTCCACCGCAACGCCGTCGAGCAGTCCCTTCGCCACGGCGGCACGGCCGGCGCGTTCAAGGCAGTCGAGCACCCGGCCCAACCGGTCCAGCGGGGAGTTGTGCAGCACGATGGAGACGGACAACCGGGCGGGGGATGGGGGGGTGTTCTGCATCGCCGGGATGGTACCAGCTAGCGCGCTGCACAGACCACGGCGAAAACCTGCGCCGGGGGCCCGAACTTCTATTGTGAAAAATCACAAAAAGGGGCTATCACCATGTATTACATAGAGTTTTTGCAGTCCACCATGATAAGCTGTAATAAAGTAGATAAATCCAAGGTTGACTCTGAAGGCAAACGCCGCAGAATCAGCGAAGGGCTAGTAAAAATATTAAGACCCGCTGTACAGCGGGCCACAGGGGACAAAAATGATCATTAGGGGCGCCAACCTTCTCAGCCGTGCGGCTGCTGTTTTCGTTCTTCTTTTCACTGTCACTGCCTGCGGCGGTGGCGGCGGTGGCGGCGACGGTTTCCTGCCGGACTTCGTGGAGGTGAAGCTCACCCTGCGCGATGCCCAGGGCAACAAGATCAATATCATCCCCTCCGGCTCCCAGGCGACCCTGGAGGTCAAGGTCGACGCCAACAACAATCGCAACCTCGTGGTGGAAGCGACCACCACCGTGGGCACGCTGAGCCCGGATTCCGACCTGACCAACGGCCAGGGGATCGCGACCTTCACCCTCGACGTGGGCGTCGACCGCGGCGCCGGCACCATCACGGCCACGGTTGTCATCGAGGGCACTACATTTACCGGCCTGGTGAATTTCCAGATAGGCTCCAGCGGCCTGCGGCTGGGCTACTTCGACGACGGCGGCAACTTCATCGAGGGCCAGATCAAGCTGACTCCCGAGGGGACGCTGTCCTCCTCGGGCGCCGCACAGCTCACGGTCGATATCGTGGACGAGAACGGCGATCGCGTGGCCAACGCCGAGCAGGTGAGCTTCAGCAGCAGCTGCATCAGCGCCGGCCAGGCCAGCCTGTCCCCGGCCAGCCCGGTGCTGTCCAGCAATGGCCAGGCGACCACCCAGTACACCGCCGCGGGCTGCGCCGGCTCCGACACCATTACCGCGAGCCTCGGGGGCTCCGGCACCGCCGCCTTCGTCGATATCGAGATCGGCGCGGCGGGCGCCAACCGCATCGTCTTCGAATCCGCCGACCCGCAGCTGATCGTGCTCAGGGGCACCGGCGGCACGGGCGCCGGCGACGGCGACCTGCGGGTCGAGACCTCCGAGGTCACTTTCCAGACAGTGGACCGCAACGGCGCGCCGCTGCAGAACATCGTCGTCCAGTTCGACCTCAGCACGACGGTCGGCGGACTTTCCATCGCGCCGGCCTCTGCGGTCAGTGACGCAGGGGGCCTGGTGCGCGCCACCGTGCAGGCCGGCGACGTAGCCACCAGCGTGCGGGTCATCGCGACCGCGGGCGACGGCAGCGGCGGCGAGGTGTCCACTGTCTCCGGCCTGATCACCGTGACCACCGGCCTGCCGGACCAGAACTCCATCAGTATCGGAGTGGAAACCCCCGACGAGGGGGGCACCTTCGTGGTCAAGGACGGTTTCGGCGTCAACGGCATCCTGCGCACCGTCACGGTACGCATGGCTGACAAGTTCAACAACCCGGTTGTCGACGGCACGACGGCGATCTTCACCACCGAGTACGGCGCCATCGAGCCCTCCTGCCAGACCGGCCTGCGCAACGGCGAGCTGGTGGGTGACACGCCCGCCTCGGGCCAGTGCAGCGTGGTATGGGCTTCCCAGGATCCGCGCTTCCCGACCCTGACCGGCAGCACCTTCGTGCGCACCATCTTCGATGCGGACTATTCCTGCCCCAGCCACAACGGCAGCTTCGGGCCGTGCCCCGACGACCTCGGCTGGACCCGCGGCGGTCGCTCAACCATCCTGGTGCACGCCATCGGCGAGGAGTCATTCGTCGACAGCAACGGCAACGGCACCATGGACGAGGCCGAGCGCGACCTGTTCGACAACCAGCCGGAAGCCTTCGTCGACCACAACGAGGACGGCATCTACACCCCGGCACTGCCGGCCTGCGAGGCCGACCCCTTCGGTTCGCCGCAGTGTATCGCCGGCGCCGAGGAAATCTTCGTCGACTTCAACGACGACCAGGACTACGACTTCAACGACGACCCCGCGGTATACAACGGCCTGCTCTGCCCCCCCGAGGGCGACGGCGTGTGGTGTAGTCGCGACCTGATCAACGTGCGCGACTCCGTGGTCATCACCATGTCCGCCAACCCGGACTACGACATCGTGGTGGTGGACGAGGATGGCGATGTCGTGCCGGAGGGCTTCGACCTCGAAGAGGGTGAAGACTACACCGTGTACGTCTCCGACATCTTCAACAACCCGCCTCCCGGCGGGACGGTGATTACGCTCTCCACGACAGGGGATTGCGCTGTCACCCCGACCAGCGCCACGGTACCGGAGAACATCTACTTCCCGGGCGCCTTCGAGATATTCCCCACGAATGTCGACGGGGACGGCGCCGACGACGGCACGCTGACCATCGATGTGGGTGGCGAGTACAGCGAGATCTACGACTGCGACACCGACGCGCCGCCGGACCCCTGCGCCGGACCGAGCCCGCTGCCGCCGGAGTGCGGGGATCCCAACGCCCCGTAAGCAGCGCTCCAACGATAAAGGCCGCATTGGCGACAATGCGGCCTTTTTTCTTTTCCACTCAACACTGACGTAGCTTTCAGCAGGTCCTCGAAAAAGCCCGTGGTATCCTTGAATCCTCCATGGACGCCCGACCAAAGGAACCGCCATGAGCGCACTTTTCGGCAGATTCCACACGACGATTCGCCTCACCGTGGTCACGGTATTTGTGCTGGCGACGATACTCACGGTCAGCCTCGCGAGTTTCATGCAGTACTACTTCGGGCAGACCATCGCCAAGGACACCGCCGCTGATCTCTACGCCACCGCGTCCTCCAGCATCGCGGCTGAAGTGCGCAACGTCGGGCAGGTCAACGCCAACGTCATCGACCTGCTCGCGGACAATCCCGTGCTGCGCGACGCCTCACGCCCGCGGGAACTGCTGGAGATATTTGCGCGCGTGCTGGAGAAGAACCCCCTGTACTACGGCGTCTACCTGGGCGACGCGGACGGCGGTTTCTACGAGGTCATCAACCTGGATACCACAGAGAGCGCCCGCCAGTTGCTGCGCGCGCTGCCCACGGACCGCTGGCTGATCATGGAGGTCGAGCGTACGCCGCAGGGCGGCCTGCGCCACTATCACTACCTGAACGAGAACCTCGACGTGCGCTTCTCGCGCTCCGAACCCACCAGCTTCGACGTCACCTCACGCCCCTGGTACCGCAGCGCCATGGCCTCGGGCAAGGCGGAGTTCAGCGCCCCCTACCTGTTCGCCCAGTCGGGTGTTCCCGGGCGCACTGTGAGCCGGCGCATCCCGGGTTCCGACACGGTGGTGGCCATCGATATCACCCTGGCGGCCGCCTCGCGCTTTCTCCGGGAGCACAAGATCGCCGAACACGGCGACGTCTACCTCTACAACAGCAACGGCGCCATCCTCGCCTCCAGCCTGTTGGCGCCACACCAGAAGAACGCGCTGCCCGAGGCGGCGCTGGAGCTGACGACCGAGGAGCGCCGCTACATCGCCGGGCTCGGCGAACTGCGGGTCTCCAACGAGATGAACTGGCCGCCGATCGATTACGCCCAGACCGGCACCCCCAGCGGCTATTCCGTCGACATCCTGCGCCTCATCGGGCAGATGACCGGCCTGCAGCTGAAGTTCGTCAACGGACTGGACTGGCCGACACTGGTGGAGCAGTTCAGGGCGGGGCAGATAGACCTGCTGCAGAGCGTGATCCTCACCGAGGCAAACGCCGACTGGGGCCTGCCCGGCGCGAGCTACCTGCACCTGCCCTACGCCCTGGCCACCGCCGATGACCACGCGCCCGTACTGGGGCTCCAGGAGCTCTCTGGACACACCCTGGCGATACCCGAGGGCTGGTCCGTGGCGGAGACCGTGCGCGAGCGCTTCCCGGATATACGTATCGTTCCGGCCAAGTCCACCCTGCACGCCCTGGAACTGGTTCTCGCCGGGCAGGCCCGGGCAGCGCTGGATAACGAGATCGTGGTGCGCTACATCGCCAGCAAGCATTTCTCCGCGGGCCTGCGCTACCACAGCAACGTCAGCTTCGGCGAGGGCCCGGTGCCGGACCGCCTGCACATCGTGGTGGGCGCCGACCGGCCCCGACTGCGCCAGATCCTCGACAAGGCCATCGCGGCCATCGGCGACGAGCAGCACGCATTCCTGCGCGAGCGCTGGCTGCGCTTCGAGGACGTGCCGACCACCGCGGTGCAGGGCACCGTGCCCAGCCTGGAACTGGTGGAGATGGCCGCCGACCACACGCGCCGGGCGCAGCTGATCGAGACCCGCATCGACGGCGTCGACTACCTGGCCTACGCGACCCCGGTGGACTCCGGTGAGGACCCGATCTACATGGGTATTCTCTCCTCGCGGGAGGCGGTGTTCGCGAGCGTGCTGGACAAGGTGAAGCTGGCCAGCGTGATCACCACGGGCGCGCTGCTCTGCCTGCTGCCGCTGTCCTGGTTCTTCGCCAACCCCATCGTGAGGCCGGTGAAACAGCTTGCCCGGGAAAACGACAAGGTGAAACGCCGCGAGTACGATCGGGTGGAGCGGGTGGGCTCGCACGTCAAGGAGCTGGACGAGCTGTCGGACTCCATGGTCGCCATGGTCAACGCGATCCGAGCCCACGAACTTGCGCAGCGGCGGCTGATGGACTCCTTCATCGAGCTTATCGCGGAGGCCATCGACGACAAGTCCTCCTACACCGGCGGCCACTGCGAGCGCGTCCCCGAACTGGCACTGATGCTCGCGGAGACCGCCTCCGCCAGCGACCACCCCGGCTTCGCCGGCTTTTCGCTGGAGACCGACGACCAGTGGCGGGAGTACCGCATCGCCGCCTGGCTCCACGACTGCGGCAAGATCACCACCCCCGAGCACATCGTCGACAAGGGCAGTAAACTGGAGACCATCTACAACCGCATCCACGAGGTGCGCACCCGCTTCGAGGTGCTGTGGCGGGACGCGGAGATCGACTACTGGCGACAACTCGTGGACAGCCCCGAGCGCGGGGAGGACCTCGCCCGGGAACTCGCCGCGCGCCAGGATCGACTCCAGGCGGACTTTACTTTCGTGGCCACGTGCAACGTCGGCGGTGAGTCCCTCGACGATGGGAGTCGTGAACGCCTCGAGAAAATAGCCACCACCACGTGGCAGCGCCACTTCGACAATCGCATCGGCCTGTCGCCGGTGGAGGAGCTGCGCCTGACGGGCGACGCGCCGCCCCTGCCCGCCACCGAGCAGTTGCTGAGCGACAGGCCCGAGCACCTGATCGAGCGGGAGAAGTCCACCGACTACCCCCCGGAACTGGGCATCGACATGGACATCCCGGAGCTGGAGTCCAACCTGGGCGAGGTCTACAACCTCTCGGTGGGCCGGGGCACCCTGACGACAGAGGACCGCTTCCGCATCAACGAACACATGATCAGCACCATCAAGATGCTGGAGAGCCTGCCCTTCCCCGAGGAGCTGGCCAACGTGCCCCGCTACGCCTCCACTCATCACGAGACCATGAAAGGGTCGGGCTACCCGCGGCGCCTGCCGGGGTCCCAGCTCAGCATCCCCGAACGCCTGCTCGCGGTCGCCGACGTATTCGAGGCACTCACGGCCTCCGACCGCCCCTACAAGAAGGCGAAGCCCGTCAGCGAGGCGGTGGAGATCCTGCACCGCATGGTGCAGGACAACCATATCGACAGGGACTGCTTCGACCTGTTCATCCGCGACGGGGTCTACCTGCGCTACGCCAGGGCCTTCCTGCCCGACGAGCAGGTCGACGAGGTCGACGAGTCGCGTTACGTGGCCTGAATCCGGGCCAAAAAAAACGGCGCCCGGGGGCGCCGTTTTTCATACAGCCGTAGCTTACTGGAAGAAGTTGTAGCGCACTTCCACGCCGTAGTGACGACCCTTGTTCAGCGGCGAGAAGGTGCCGCCCCAGGGCACCACGCCGGACAGGGTGTCCGGAAGCTGGGTGTCACCACCGTGCTTGACGTCGTCCAGCAGGTTGCGGCCGTACAGCGAGAACACCCAGTGGCCGTCGTTGGAGTAGAAGTCGACACCCGCATCGACGATCTCCTGCTCCAGGATGAAGCCGAGGTTGCTGTCCGTGTAGGCCGTCTCGTCGCGGTAGGCGTAGCTGACACGGGAACTCATGTAACCCCAGTTGCCGATATCGAGGTCGTGGTTCAGGCCCACGCTGTAGGTCCACTCGGGCGCACGGGGCAGGTCGAGGTCCTCGTCCTTGCCGTCGATGACGCCGTCGTTGTTCAGGTCCTCGCTGACGCTGTCGTACTCGGCGTCGGTGTAGCCCAGGGTTGCAGTCGCCAGCAGGTTCTCGGTGATGGCGAAGGCGCCGTCGACTTCCAGGCCCATGATGGTGGCGTCGGCGGTGTTGCGGATGAGCTGGATAACGCCGATGGGACCGGGGTTGTTCAGCTCACGCTGCAGGTCGTCGACCTCGTTGTAGAAGGCCGCCACGTTCAGCTTGCCGCGCTCGAAGGTCGACTTGTAACCGATCTCCCAGTTGTCCACGGTCTCCTCGTCGAAGGGGCCGGGCACGTCCTCCGGGTCCACGGACGTGTTGCGCAGGTTGTAGCCGCCGGAACGGAAGGAGCGGGTCCAGTGGGCGTAGACCTTGGCGTCGTCGCCCATGTGGTAGGTGGCGCCGATCTTGCCGCCCACGTTATCCCAGTCCTCGTCGTCGACGAAGTCGATGGGGCAGGTGCCGTCGATAACGCTGCACGGCAGGTCGCGGTTGGGCGGCAGCGAGGCCACCTCCACGTCCTTCTCCTCGAGGCTGTAGCGGATGCCGAGATTCAGGGTCCACAGGTCGGTCAGGTCGTAGTCCACCGCACCGAAGGCCGCGTAGCTGTCGACGTCAAGGTTGCCGCCGCCCCAGAAGGTGGCGAAGGGCGCCGCGCCGCCGAGTACGACACCGCCGAGCTCCCGGCCCTCGTCGTAGTTCAGCTCATTGGTGAAATAGTACAGGCCCACGGTAACGTTGGCGCGCTCGTCGAAGATGCCGTTGTAGCGCAGCTCGTTGCTGAACTGCTCGGTGTCCAGCGCCGAGGGGGCGTGGAACAGCCAGACCGGCTGGCCGTCGATATCGCCGCGTGACTCGCCGCTGCCGTCGCGCCAGCCGAAGACGTTGGTGATGGTGCCCTCGCCGAAGTCCACGTCCCAGTTCGTTTCGAAGGCCACGAAGTTGGTGTCCGTGTCCTGGGAGCCCACCTCGTCGTAGCAGACATCGTGGCTGTCGCGATCGGGTACTGAACACCCGGCAACGCCCATGTTTTGTGGCTCCACACCGCTGCCGTTCTCGTGGCTCTGGGCCACCGGGCCGTCGCCCTCGATATCCGTGTACTGGTAGCGCAGCACGAACTCCAGCGTATCTGTGGGCGTCCACACCACGGTGGGACGGACCATGAGTTGCTCCACGGCGCCGACATCGTCGCCGTCGAACTCGTTTTCAAACCAGCCCTCGTCGTCGTTGTAGTACAGCGTCAGCCGTGCGCCCAGGGTGTCGGTTACCGGGCCGCCGACAGCACCCATGTAGTAGGTGTTCCAGCCGCCGTCCTCACCGGTGTCCGCGGCGAACTTCAGGGTGGCGTCCAGCTCGTCGCCGGGCTTCTTGGAATTCAGCAGAATTGCGCCGCCGGTCACGTTGCGGCCGAAGAGCGTGCCCTGTGGGCCGCGCAGCACCTCGATGCTCTCCAGGTCGAAGGAGTCGAAGATCACGCCGACGTTGTTGCCGATGAAAACCTGGTCGATGAACACGCCCACCGTGGGATCGATGCCGGGGATGGTGCTGTTGATACCGAGGCCGCGAATCGAGAAGTTGGCAGAGCCGCGGGTAGTGGCCACGTCGTCCAGCACCACGTTGGGCAGGCCGGTCGACAGGCTGAACAGGTCGCGCACCTTGAGGGCCTGGATCTGTTCGGAATTGTAGGCGCTCACGGAGAGAGGCACGTCCTGCGCGCCCTCCTCGCGTTTCCGGGCGGTGACCACCACCTCTTCGAGCAGGGCGGCGGTACCCTGGGCCTGGACCACGGGTGCGGCGGACAGTGCCACGGTGGTGCAGGCGGCCGCCAGTGGCAGCCGGGCGAATTGCTTGATGCGGGTCGTGTGGGAGCTCATAGGATGCTTACCTTTTCTTGCGGACGTTGATCTTATGGCGAGCCGACAAGTACGCTTGCCGTCGGCGGCCCGGGAGCCACCTGTAGTTATAGCTGATTCTGTCGGTACTATGAAACAAAGGCCGCGCCCGGGTTAAGCGTGAATTTGGTGAAAATTCCCATTGCGGGGAACTCCGGCGCGCGAATTTGACATCAGCTGGACGCATCCTGAACATGGTCGCCGAGCCCGCGGGCAAACGGACCCGCCGAGGCGAATAACAGATAGGCTTCGCCATGCCTGAAAAGAATTTACGCATCGCCGTCATCGGCGCCGGCATGGCCGGTATCCTGGCGGGCATCAAGCTGCAGGAGTCCGGTCGCCGGAATTTCGTCATCTACGAGAAGGCCGACCGCATCGGCGGCACCTGGCGGGAGAACACCTACCCGGGGCTGACCTGCGACGTGCCCTCCCACCACTACACCTACAGTTTCGAGCGCAATCCCGACTGGTCCAGGCACCTGCCTCCCGGGCAGGAAATCCAGGACTATTTCGAGCGCACCTGCGAAAAATACGGGGTGTATCCCTATATCCGCTTCGGCGAGGAGCTGGCCGAGGCGCGTTTCGAGGACGGGCGCTGGCAGCTCGTCATGCAGAGCGGCCTGGCGGACGAGGCGGACGTCGTCATCGCCGCGACCGGGGTCCTGCACCACCCGCGCATCCCGGACATCAAGGGGGCCGACAGCTTCCGCGGCCATCTCTTCCACAGCTCCCGCTGGGATCACGGCATCGACCTCGCCGACAAGCGCATCGGCATCATCGGCAACGGCTCCACGGGCGTGCAGATCATCTCCGCGCTGTCCGGGAATGTGCGCCACATCGCGCACTTCCAGCGCACCGCCCAGTGGATCATGCCCGTGCGCAACGGCTACTTCAGCGAGGAGGACAAGGCCCGGTTCCGCGCGGACCCCGCGGCCCTGGAGGCCGCCATGGACACCAGCACCTACCAGCGCGGTGTCGAGGGCTACTCCCAGGTCATCACCGGCGACGACGGCGAGGGCGCGCGCTATTTCAACGACACCTGCCGGGACAACCTCGAGCAGGGCGTGCGCGACCCCGGTCTGCGCGAGCAGCTGCGCCCCGACCACAAGCCGCTGTGCAAACGGCTGATCTTCTCGCCCGACTACTACGAGGCGATACAGCGCCCGGGGGCCGCACTGGTCACCACGCCCATCGAGCGCATCGAGGCGGGGGGTATCCGCACCACTGACGGCGCGCTGCACGAACTGGACATCATCGTCTACGCCACGGGATTCCACGCGGACGCGTTCATGCGACCCATGCGTATCACCGGCGAGGACGGGGCCACCCTGGACACGTTCTGGGCAGTGCGCCCGAGGGCCTACCTGGCGGTGAGCATGCCGGGGTTCCCCAATTTCTTCATGCTCAACGGTCCCAACGGCCCGGTGGGCAACTTCTCACTGATCGACATCGCAGAACACCAGTGGCACTACATCAGCCAGTTGATCGAGCGACTGGAGCGCGGGGACTGCGAGGCCGTGAGCCCCGGGGAGGCGGTTTTCCAGCGCTTCGAGGAGGAGCGTATAGCCGCGGCTAAAAAAACCATCTGGTACACGGGCGGGTGCCGGAGCTGGTACCTGGATGCCGAGGGCATCCCGGCGAGCTGGCCCTGGAGCTTCAGCCGCTTCCAGCGCGAGATGGCGGAGCCTGACTGGGCCGCCTTCAGCCTCGACCCGCCCTGACCTCAGGCGGAGAGCGCCAGTCGCTGGATGTGCGACATGAAGTACCAGGGTTCCGCGAGTTGCTCCTGCAGTTCCGCCGCCGGGATCGGCCGGCTGAACAGGTAGCCCTGCATGTAGCGCGCGCCCTTGTCGGACAGGAACTGGTATTCCCCCGCGGTCTCGACACCCTCCGCCAGAAGCCTCACCTGCAGTTGCCCGGCGAGCGCAATGATGGCCTGGACGAGCTTCGCGTTCCCGGCACGACTGTCGCAGTCCTTCACGAAACCCCGGTCGAGTTTGATCTCGTCCAGGGCGTACTCGGCGAGGTACGCGAGCGGCGTGTGCCCCGCGCCGAAATTATCCACCGAGAGGTACACGCCCATCGCAGCGAGCTCGGCGAGGCAGGCGTCCGATTCCGCCCCGCCCTGCGCGAGCACGCCCTCCGACAGTCCCAGCTCCAGGGACGCGGGCGGCAGGTCGCTCTGCTGCAGGACCTCGGAGACACGCCCGGTGAGGCGCGGGCCGAATTCCAGCGCCGACACGTTGACCGCCACACGTGGTAGGTCGAGGCCGGCGTCGCGGAAGGCCCTGAGCTGGCGACAGGATTCCTCCAGCACCCAGTCGCCCAGTGCCTGCATCATGCCGATTTCCCCGGCCAGCGGTATAAAGCGGTAGGGGGGTACCTGCCCGAATTCCGGGTGCTCCCAGCGCAGCAGCGCCTCGGCGCCGATGATGGAGCCGTCGAAGGTGTCCACCTGGGGCTGGTAGTGCAGCTGCAGCTGCCCGCGCTCCACGGACTTGCGCAGCTCGGTCTCCAGGCGCAGGCGGTCCACGCCGGAGACGTCCATGTCGCGACTGAAGTAGTGGTAGCCCCCCGCCGGGTTCGACTTGCCGTGGTGCACGGCGGTGGCCGCGGCGCGCAGCAGGTCCTCGATGCTCTCGCCGTCATCGGGAGCCAGCGCGATTCCGATACTGGCGGAGACGACGATCTCCCGGCCGTCCACCTCGAAGGGTTCGCCCAGCACCTCGAGGAAGCGCGCCGCCACCGCTGCCGCGGCGTCCGTGTCTTCCAGCTGGTTGAGCACCACGGCGAATTCGTCGCCGCCGAGCCGGGCCAGCTCCGCGCCCGCCTCGGTGTCGACCGTGCGGGACACCACGTCGCTGGCCCGCACGCAGTCGGACAGACGCTCCGCGAGCTGCTTGAGCACGAGGTCGCCGACGCTGTGGCCCAGGGACTCGTTCACCCGGCGGAAATTGATGAGGTTGAGCAGGAGCAGGGCCAGGGGGCGCTTGTCGCGCTCGCGCAGTTTCAACAGCTGGCGAAACTGCTCCGTGAACAGCGCCCGGTTGGGCAGGGAGGTCAGGCTGTCGTAGTAGGAGGCCCGGTGCAGGCGGTCCTTGGCCTCCGACGCCTCCGCGGCGATCCGCTCGAGTTCGGCCTCGCGCTCCGACAGGCGGCTCTCGTTTTCGTCCGCCTTCATGCTGGTCAGCTTGCGGCCGGCCTCG